>Ga0209400_1000995_pt1 | contig 24043 bp, 13 predicted proteins | sample M_130807_EF_Meta_FD_187313 | JGI IMG/M metagenome (GOLD analysis project Ga0209400, IMG submission 187313) | Freshwater microbial communities from Lake Montjoie, Canada to study carbon cycling - M_130807_EF_MetaG (SPAdes) (version 2) | ecosystem: Environmental > Aquatic > Freshwater > Lake... | reverse complement strand
CAGCAGCCCGCCGAGGGAAAACGCCGCATGCATCTCCTCCGCCAGCCCCGGACCGGCCACCCCCTCGCTGACGGCAATCATGATCGGCACCTCATGCTCGAACCCACTGCGGCATCACAGGGTTCCGGCGGCCTGTGCCTGCAAAAACTGCACCCTTGCATCCGCTTCCTTGAGCGTGACAAAACCATCACGATTGGTATCCGCCGCATCAAACCGCTTCTTCAGCCCCCCTTTGGACACCTGCACCTTGTAAAACTCATCATAGCTCACCGACCCATCTTTATTGCGATCGTATTCGGCCATCTTGCGCTGGTCAAATCCAGGCTCGATGTCGCGCGCCTCTTGCAGACTGACGCGTCCATCCTGATTGTAATCGACGCTTTTGAAAATCCGCGGCAGTTCCGCTTTGTTCGCCTCTTCCAGCGTAAGTTTGCCGTCGCCGTTGGTGTCCGCCGCATGAAATTTGCCACGATCCGCCTGGGTTTCCATGGTCTGGCAACCACTCAAGATCAACCATGCTGCCATTACTCCGAGTTTCTTTTTCATAAAATTTGTGAGAGCAATGTAAGTGTCCGCCGCTTCTGCGGCAAGACCGAATGCTTCTTCACGTAAAATAGCAGAGCCTTTTCACGATTCGCCCGCAAGTCCTGCGCCCGGCTCGATGGCGCGAGGAGGCGACGGCGGTGGAATGGCAACGGGCGGCTTTTTCGCCTTGGGAGTCACGTCGGCATAAATGCCCACCAACGACATGCCAATCAAGCCGAGAAATCCCGCGAACGCCGCCGTCATCGCCGTCGTCATGCTCACCACGAAGGGCGTGAAAAACAACAACCCGATCACCAGCCAGCTCGGTTTGACCTCATACGCATGAATCACCAGTCGCAATCTTGAACGCGCCACGGTCAGTCCCAGGGTGATGTAGCAAAACGCCACTGCCAGACCGTTGAGATTGAAAAAGATATGAAACAATGCCGCGGGCATTTTTTGCGTCACCATCGCACAGAAGACCAATGGCACAAAACCGGAAAAAACGAAGGAACCGAGAAACAGCAGAAACACCCCCAGCCGCGCGCCGACATGGGTGAAAGACGAGGCCCCGATCGCTCCGGCGCAGATCACCCCCGCCAAAGCCAGCACGGAAAGCGCGCACATCAGTTCCTGCCACATCTCCACGGCGCCGATGAAATAACGCACCACCACATAGGGCAGCAGCGATACCAGACTCAGCGCGCAGACCGACCAGAGGATGAAAAATTTCCCCTTCACCACCGCCCAGCGGTCGAGCCGGGTCAGCAGCAACAGTTCATGATTGCCCTCTTCAAGCTCCTGCCCCATCAGAATCAATCCTCCCAGCGGCATGATGATCCCACACATCAGCCCCACCACATTCCAGAACGGCCCGGATTGCACCAGCATCAACAAGTTCATGATCCCCGGAAACTCATTGCGCATCACCGCTCCGCGGGAAAACTCCAGCGCCATCGCGGCAATCGCGAGAAAATGAATCCCGAGAAAGGGATAGATGAAACTCGCCCGCCGCATGCCTTGTTGCAGCTCTTTGACGGTCATCGGATGCATGCGATCCGGCAGTTCAAAATATGCGGCCATTGTCAGGCGCAGAGTAAACGATGCGCCATTCAAGGCAAGCGGCTTTTCTGAGCGTTAAAGGTGAGGCGGCGGCGCGCAAGACTCCGATTCAATTTGACGGCTTATCGCCGTCGCCTCGACCGGCTTGTTCTGCCGTCTGCGTTTTCGGTTGTTTCGTCTCAGTTCTGATTTCTTTCAGTTCCGAATCGTAGATGGTCTTCACCACAGTCCGGTCCCGCTTTAGTATCGACGAGGAAATCTCCTGATCTCTGATTGTCGTCTTCACTGTTCCATAGGCGGGGGCTTTCAATTGCCATTCCTCGGTTGCACCGTCCGCACTCTTAAATCGAGTGAACCAGAGTCGAGGTGTTGCTGTGAAAATCCGTTCCTCGGACTCGCCCTCCTTATAGGGCGACATAAAGACGGCCACCGATCCGTCAGCCTTCGTTTCGTATCTTCCGAACAGATCGGCCGGGGGGTGAGCACTGCTGAACATGATCACCTTCCCATCGCGGAACTGCATGAAATTCACGCTGTCGCACATGCACCGCGTTCCCATGCCCCGGTAAATGCCTTCGATGTCTCCCGGAAGCATTCCGATTCCGACGAAAAGAATCGTAAGAACCGCGCACCCGAAAGCTACGCGCAATAGGAGTCGAATGGTTTTGCGCATCTTCATTTCTGGCAGAACGATGAGCGCATGCACCACCACCAGCGGCGGCGCACGTCGATCACGGGGTTAGGGTTGTAGTTACGGGAAATCATCGAAACAGGGCGGCTGGTAGTGGTTGTCATGACGCGGCTTGTTCTGCTCTTGATTTCAGTCAGTTGGAGGTTCGAGTATCCGGTCAGGGTGTTCAATGATCTCAATCGCCCTGCTCTTGAGGTAATTCTGATCAGGATAGTTCCGAGCTAAAACATTCCGTGCGTAAGAACGACCTAGATTCTGATCAATAATAAAAATCGCTTCAAGTGCGTCTCCTCGAAAGAGCGGATCTTCGCTGGTGTTAGCGTATATGGTCTCCAGGGTCAAAATCGCCCTGCGATCTCTAATCCATCCTAATGCACCAATTCCATATCGTCTGCGTCGCATGTTCGGATCAGCTACTGCACGACAAAGCGATTGCACAATCGGTCTTCCTACACGAAGGAGTGGAGCATCAATGTCTCCCTCGCCAGAACCACCAAAGTAAAACTCGTGCCACGCTGTTCTGAATCGTGGATCGAGTGGCGTTGAACGTGATGGATCGTCGGTTGAAAGAGTATCGGGAGACGCTACCGCCACAGAAATCGTTGTCGCCAAGGCAATTGCTGTGATGGTGGCTTTCATTTTTGCAGAACAGATTTTCTTAGTAGCACCCCGCAAGGTGATATCAAACGGGGGTGACTTGGATAGAAAAGGCAAAAAATGCCGTGATAGCAAGGAAACTTTCCGGAACCGTTTGTCGCGTATAAGGCTTTGCCTTACGCGATTGGCATATCAGGTGCTTTGGGCGGGCGATTCGCGGAACGGGGTTCGCTGGCTGATATACGCACGCCAAGTGAGCAGTGGGCAGTGAGCAGTGGGCAGTGAGCAGTGGGCAGTGGGCAGTGGGCAGTGGGCAGTGGGCAGTGGGCCATCATCTTTTATAGGTAGCCGTCTGATGATGAGCGACCTCAACAATCCGGCGGCATTTGGAAATCTTTCTCCCATTTACCCGAGCTACCGGTCATCTGCATCCGCATTTCATGACTGCGATCAACAATTACTTTGATCTGCTCCTAAAAATGAACGAATCAGAGGTTCAGGATAGGGAAAAAAGCGTGAATCTAGTGGAATCTTATGGAATTTCTCTTGGATGACTCACTCTTTACAATCATTTTCCCCTCTCCCGTATAAATTATTAGGCAATTATAGTTTACAGATGCTTTAAGATTATTTGTTAATCACATAAAAATTCCCATAATTATCCTGAGACTTTTTATTAAAACAGTAAGTTTTTTTATTTATGCCTAGAGACTTTTTATGGAGAAGGAAAAATTTTTGCAAAAGGACAATAGATTTTCCATAGATGACGTGAGTGTTCTCATAGATGCCGTAAGTGTTTTCATAAATGACGTATGATTTCCTATAAATGACGTAAAATTTCCCATAGATGACGTAAGTGTTTACATAAATGCCTTGATTTTTTACGTAGTTTACTCCAGATTCCTCATAAATCGTCGCGGCTGGTGGCAGGGAGGCTTTTGCACAGTGGTGACGGTGAATTACTTACCCAAAAACTATTATGGCAACTTCAGAAAAATCATTTCGCGATCGGCAGGCGAGGGCGACTTCGCTGAAAAATGCATGCAGTTCCTTCCACGTGGCGTTTGCTCCGGTGGATGCTTCGCTCTCGGTGGCGAATTTCACCACGTTTCTCGCGACGGTGACGGAGAAGAATGATGAGGTGGCGGCCTTGGTGACGAGCTGTACCACGGCATCGCAGAGTCGGCAGGCGCTGCATGCGGAGTTGCGCGGGTTATTGACTCAGGCGCTGGGATATTTGGAGAGCAATAAGGCGTGGAAGGCGCAGTCGGCTGCCGCGCGGAAGATCGTGGAGAAGTTCCGCGGGACCAGACCTCCGGCCGCCAAGTCCGCTACGCCGGCTGCCGGTGAGACGCCGGAAGTGATCAAGAAGCGCAATCAGGGCAATCAAGCGTATGTGGAGTTGGCCAGTCATTTGGAGCAATTCATCGGCGTGTGCGCGGCGGTGCCGGGATACGCCCCGCCCGCCACGACGATTACGGTGTCGGCGCTGACGACGATGCTGGATGCGTTCAAGGCGCTGAACAGCACGCTTTCCACCGCGGAGCAACAACTTTCCGTGGCGCAGAAATCGCGCTACGACCTCTACTACGAGGGCGATGACTGCCTGCAACGGAAGTTCCAGGGCATCAAAAAATCCGTGAAGGGCCAGTACGGGATGAAGTCACCGGAGTACGCGACGGTGAAGATAATCAAGTGGTGAGGGTGCGGGGGGCATTCGATGCGCATTCAAGGATTAGTCGCGGAAACCCGCGTTCGGTAGGATGCCGTGCGAAGCCTGCGGGGACGCAGGCGCTCCCAGGAAATCCGCGTCTGGCAGGGTGCGCGATGCAGCCTGCGGGGACGCAGGCGCTCCCAGGGGAGAAATTTCGTTGCTCACTATTGCTTTCGACCCGGTTTTTTTTCACTGCCGGGCTGGGCGGCATCGGCACCGCTCGGCGCCCCTCCCCAAAGCGGTTTGACGAGGGTGGCATTCCACGCGTCCCATTTAGCCTGCATATCTTTGACTTTCTCCGGCTGTGCGGCGGCGAGATCATTCGTTTCACCAATATCATTGGCGAGATTGTAGAGTTTTGCGGACGAAACACCCGCAGTACCGAGATCAACGTGGTTGTCATAGCGCACCAATTTCCAGTCGCCCATGCGCAAGGCCATTTGCTTGCCAAGGCGCCAGTAGAGCGCGTCGTGGGGAGCGCCGGTTTTTTCGCCAGTGAGAAATGGCAGAAGATTAACGCCATCGAGTTTCCATTCAGGCTTTTGTTCCACCCCGGCAATCGCGAGTGCCGTGCTGTGCAGATCGAGCTGGATCACGGGCTGGTCATAAACCGCCGGTTTGATTTTGTCCTTCCACGAGACCACGAACGGCACGCGGATGCCTCCTTCCAGGGCGGTTCGTTTGGAACCGCGCAATGGCTCGTTGCGGCAGCCATTGATGGTGACCCCTTTCATCGTCGGTCCGCCGTTGTCGCTGATGAAACAAACGAGCGTGTTTTTGTCCATGCCCGAGTCGCCGAGTTTTTTGCGGACCACGCCAATCGCTTCGTCCATGGCCAGCAGCATCGCGTCGTAGGTGCGACGTTGCCGATTGGTGATGTTGGCAAACTTGGCAAGCCGGTCCTCGGTGGCATGCATGGGGGTGTGCACGGCATTGAAGGCCAGGTAGAGAAACCAGGGATGCGCCTTGTGTTTTTCGATGAACGCCACGGCTTCGCGACCAAAAGCATCGGTGGTGTAATCCATCTCCTTGACCTCTTCGGTGCCACGCAGGATCTGGCCGGATGTGAAGTAACTGTGGCCACCGCGGAGGAAGCCGAAGAACTCATCGAAGCCACGTTTGGGCGGTGCCATGGCCGGCAACTCACCGAGGTGCCATTTGCCGATCAGGCCCGTGGCGTATCCCGCCGTCTTCAAACGATCGGCCAGGGTGGTTTCGCCCAATGGCAAGCCGTCGGCGGGCTCGGATGGATTGAATTCATGGCCGAAGCGTTGTTGATACCGCCCGGTTAGCAGACCGGCGCGGGTTGGCGAGCAATACGGGCCGGAGACATAGCCGTTCGTGAAACGCACGCCCGAGGCGGCGAGTGCGTCGAGGTTCGGCGTGGGGATGTCCTTGCAGCCGTGAAAGCCGACATCCGCATAACCGAGGTCGTCGGCGACGATGATCAGGATGTTCGGTTTGGCCGGACTTTCCGCTGCCTGACCCATCGAGATGAGGGCCAGAATGCCGGCATTAAGAAATGTGTGGATGATTTTCATGGTTATTTGCCTTTGTATAACTTGATTTCGACATCGTTTTTCCCTGGAGCGCCGGGCGTGCTGCGGCCATCGGCGATGATCTTTTCCATCTTCGCGGTCATGCGGGCCACCTCCGCGCGCTGCTCGCCCTGCAGGTTGTGCTGTTCGCCGATGTCCTCATTCATGTCGTACAATTGCTGCGACGAGTGATCCGCGCCATTCCCGCTCCAACCGCCCGAACCGGCACAGAAGATCATTTTGTGTTTCGCCTCGCGCAGTGCGAACATGCCCTTGATCGAATGATGCACGATCGATTCGCGGCTCGACTGATCCTTGCCCCGCAGCAGCGGCAGAATGCTGAAGCTGTCCTCGCCCGCGTCGTCGGGAAGCTTCACCGCGAGCATTTCCGCACAGGTGGCCATCAAATCGGTGAGGCAGACGAGTCGCCCACAGGTGCTGCCGGGCTTCGCCACTCCGGGCCAGCGGGCGATGAAGGGAATGTGGTGTCCGCCTTCCCAGATGTCGGCCTTGTAGCCGCGGAACTGGCCACTGGGAAAATGGCCTTTTTTCTCAAGCCCTTTGACATCCGCCGCGGGTGAGCAACCATTGTCGCTGGTGAAAATCAACAAGGTATTTTCGGCGATGCCCGCCTTGTCGAGCGCCTCCATCACCTGACCCAGCGCCCAGTCGGTCTGCATGACAAAATCGCCGAAATTGCCGATCCCGCTTTTGCCCTGCCATTCTTTCGTGGGAACGATGGGCGTGTGCGGCGAAGCCAGCGGCAGATAAAGGAAAAACGGCTTCTTCGCGGCGGCATTGCGGGCGATGTATTCCACCGCTTTGCGGGTCAGCGTCGGCAAAACATCGACGGCTTCGAATCCCGGAGCGGCAGGACCTTTGCGAATCCACTGCTTCACCGCCGTGGGTGCCTCGGTGTAGCGGTCGTTTTCGATGAATGCAAAAGGCGCCATGTCGAGCGAGGCGCTGATGCCGAAAAAATGCCCGAAGCCGCGCGTGACGGGCCCGTCCTCGATGGTCCCGCCGGGATGTTGGGCATCGGGAAGTTTCATGCCGAGGTGCCATTTGCCGATGCATGCGGTTTCGTAGCCCTGCTGTCTCAACAAGGCGGGAGTGGTCAATCGCTCGCGGGCAATCAGCGGCGGACTATCGCCATCGAGCACGCCCGCTTGCAGTTTCGTGCGCCAGGCATAACGACCGGTGAGGATGCCGTAGCGCGTGGGCGTGCACACCGATGACCCGCTGTGGGCCTCTGTGAAGATGATTCCCTGCGCGGCCAGATTGTCGGCGTGGGGCGTGGCAATTTTCCCCTTGTCCGGATTCAAACAATGCACATCGCCATAACCGAGATCATCGCAGAGAATGTAAACGATGTTCGGCTTGACGACCGGTCCTGATTTTTCCTCCTGTGCGGAAATCCAACATTGCGCCGCGAGAAAAATCCCCGCGATCCAGAGCAGACTCAAGGGCCGGAGCTTCATGGCTTCGTCACCCTGGCGCGAAGGTATCCCTTGTTCGTCAGGTTGTTGGAAGTGCCAAGACTGAAACTGCGGTATTCATAATCCGGCCAGGTGTCGGCAGGCAAGCCGGTGATGACGGCGGTCGGCACGACATTCACCGTGGTGGGAAAACCGTTCAGCGTAACACTGCCGTCAATCGCATAGTTGATGCCATCGATCAACGCTGAAGTGCACGGTGCCCCGCTGGTAAACACGGCGGAATTGCGCACCGCGACGGTCAGGATCAACTCCTTCAAACTGTCGCCATCAAAATTGCTGTCGGCAATCAGCATGTACATTTTCCCGCGGTCGGTGCCGCTGCGCGGATTGCCATTGAAGGCAAACTCGGCCAAGTTGTCCATACCGTCCTTGTCGGGGTCGGCGGAGGGAGATGGATCGGTGGAGGAGCCCGACCCCTCAACGCCCGTGAGTCCCTGCGCCGTGGCCCACAGGCTGTAGGGGGAAACCACCGCACCGCCGTTCAGCGTCAGCACGCCCGTTGCTTCGGTGAAGACCCATGTGTTGGCACCGACCACCTTGGTCCAGACGTTGTTGACTTCGGTAAAACCGACAACGGTGAATAACGAGGTAAAGGTTTCCGTTAAAGTCGCGACATCAACCAGGCTCCACGAACCGGAGGCCACATTCACTGCGGAGGTGTCGATCGTGAAATCGCCGTTCAAAGTTGCGGTGCCCACCCCGGTGATGCGGTTGCTGCTGGCGTTGGTGACCACAAAACTCAAACCCGCGTTGTCAGCCAGATTGAGCGTGCCTGCATTCACCGTAGTGTTGCCGGTGTAGGTATTGATGCCGTTGAGAGTCAGGGTGCCGGCACCGGTTTTGGAGAAACCCGCGCCAGCAGCGCTCTGGCCGATCTTGGCATTGATCGTCAGCCCGCCGTCGCCGCCGATGTTGTTGTTGGTGCCGGTCAAGGTCAGCGAAGAGAGAACCGCCGTCGCCACCCGACCTGTGCCGGAGGAATGAGTCAGCGTGGGCAAGGAAGTGTAACCACTGCCTGCGGCGGTCATTTTCACACTGGTGAGCACACCGGAAGCCACAGCCGTGGTGGCCGTCGCCCCTGAACCACCGCCGCCACTGATGGTGATGGTGCCCGTTGTGCCGCTTGATCCGGTGCCGCCGTTGGTGAAATTGATTTCCGCAATGCCATTACCGAGGATCGCTGTGCCCGTGGGGACCAGCAAACTGGCACCGTTGGTGCTGCCATTGAGCGTGATTGCCTCATTCACGATTGCCGTGTTGGACAATTCCAAGGTTGCCGCCGAACTGCTGCCATTGAGCGTGGTCGGGCCGCTGGCATTGATTTTCACCGAACCTCCAAAGCCCAGGGAGTTGTTGACTGCCGCTTTCACCGTGCCCGCGCTAAATGTGGAAGCACCAGTGAAAGTATTGGCCCCGTTCAGAAGCAGAATCCCCGCCCCCAGCTTGTTGATCCCGGTAGCGGTGCTGGGATCATCGGTGATGATCGAAGTGGCAGTGAGCGTCTTGGTGTCCGCCACGGTCAGCGTGCTGCCGCTGCGCTGGGAAACCGTCGGCGTGCCGAGAATCGATGAATTATCCGTGACGGAAATATTGCCAAAATTGACCGAAGTGGCTGTGGAAAACGTCAGGGTGTTCGGTGCCGCCAGGGTCAGATTGCCCAGCACAGCCGTTCCGGCCAATCCCAGGTTCAAGGTGCTGTTGGTGCCGTTGGCGGAAGTCGTCAATGTCACATCGGTCGTGGGAATGTTCACCGGGCTGAGCACCGAACCACCGTGAAAATAGTTGGTTCCGGGAATCGGCACGAAATTCGAACCACCCGTGTCATCCCAGCGCACGTAAATCCCGTTGCCACCGCCGCCCTCGAAAAACCGGACCACAAAATCATAGTCGCCAGCGGCCAGGGAGATTTGCCCTGAACTAGCCGGCTGCATGCCGTGACTGCCGCCGTTTTGAATGTTTGCGGCTCCATAAGTCAAAGTCCCCGCGGTTCCTTGATTGATCCACATCGCACTGCCGTCATCGCTTTCCACCTGGAAATTGTACAGGTTGGTGCCTGGCTTGGTAAGCCGCAGTTTGCCGCGATACTCGACTGAATAGTTGTCCGCATAACCGGAACCGGCCGTTCCCAGTGAGCCCACCGGCACGCCGCCGTTGCCATCGGCGAAGTGCTCATGGTCAGCTCCATCAAGCTGGATGGACTGGGTAGCAAAGCCAAATCCTCCCGTGCCGGAAATGTGAGCGGGTGGCGTGCTGGTATAGGGTGATCCCTCCAGAGTTCCGCTCAGTCCCTGCCAGGCCCGCACCTCCAGGCCCGCAGTCAGACCGCCAACGTAGCGTTGAATGGTGGTCGTGCCACCGCGAAGATAGACGTTTTCAATGCGGTTGACCAGATTGCTGCCGTTGACTTTGAACGGAGTCAAGGTTGAGCCCGTAAAGACGATCGAGCCATCAGGCAGAGTCTGGGTCAGTGCCCCGGTGACCGCCAATTCCTGACCGGCGGGAACATTCATCACCGGAGTCGCGCCGGGCACCGGCAGTGCGATGTTGGTGGCGGATGCCGCGGTGCCCAGAACATTGACGGTGCCGCTGGTAAGAGTGAGCGTGGTAGCGGTGCCGAGAATGCCGGTGAGGTTGCAGGTGCCGCCAGTGACGTTGACACTGCGGGACACGGTGACCGCGTTGGCGATGTTCAGCGTGCCGCCATTGGGAACGGTGATCAGCCCCCCCGCGTTGGTCAAGGCACCGTTTACCTGCAAGGTGCCTCCGCTGACCAGTGTGGTGCCGGTGTAGGTGTTGGAGGCGTTCGACAGAATCATCGTGCCGGTTCCCAGTTTGGTCAGACTGCGAGACCCGGCCAGGCTGGTGGAATAGGTGAACGTGCCTCCCGTGGCATTGGTCGTGTCAACACCCAACACGGCGGTATTGCTCGCAAAGGAGGCATTGGTCAGCAGCGTCGCGAGGTTGGCGGCGGAAAAATCCGATGCTCCCCCGGCATTGATGAAAAGCGAGGCCCCGCCTGAAACGACAACCTTGCCCACTGACGTGTATCCAGGCAACGCCGCCGGTGCGGTTGCAGACAAAATGCCCTCGCTGACCGTGGTGACACCGGTGTAGGAATTGTTGCCGGAAAGAACGAGCGTGCCGGGTCCCACTTTCATCAAGGCCCGCGCGGCTGCGGGGGTGCCGTTTTGAATGATCGCGCTGATTGTCAGATCGTTGCTCGTCGCGGAGCTATCCTCCACGGTAAAGGTGCGGTCGCCAAGCAGGCTCAGGGCTCCGGCACCTGTTGCCGATATCGTTGCTCCATTGGGATTGTTGGTCGCCAGGTAATTGACATTGCCACCGAGTTTCAACTCTCCGGCTCCGATGACAACTGCCGCCGTGCTGCCGGCCGCACCGCCGCCCATCGTCAGGCTGGTGATCGACTGCACCGTGCCACCCAAGTCCAGCGTGCCTCCGAAAATTGTCATGGGGCCCGCGGTGCCGAGCTTGCCAGCGCCCGACAACAACAAGGTTCCCGCATTCGCTTGGTTGGCAATACCGATCACCGTGCCGCCGCTGTAGGTGTTCGCGGACGTGAGAGTCAGTGTATTGTTGCCGAATTTCACCAGCTTGAGCGACTGCGAAAACAGGCCCGATGCGACAAAATTGCCGTTGGTGGTGTCGATCGAAAAGATGGAATTCGACGGAAAAGTTCCATTGGCAAGCAGAGTGGTGATATCGGCGGTGGTGAACTCGCCCACGCCTCCGGCATTGACCGCCAGCGTGGCCCCGTCGGCGACAGTAATTGCCCCAGGAAGTGACGCGACTTTTGCGACTTGCAAGGTCCCGGCGCTGACCACGGTGCCGCCTGTGAACGTATTGGTGCCCGAGAGCAGGAGAGTCCCGTTGCCGGTTTTGAAAATCGATCCGCCGACGCTGGTGAGATTGCTGGCAAGGATCACACTCTGCCCGTTGGTGTCGATTTTGATCGCTTGGCTGGCCGCATTGCTGAAGCGCGCGGAATAATCGTTGGTGTTCGCAGCGCTGAATTGCAAGGTGCCGCCACCGAAACTGATGGTGCCGCTGCTGCCCAGCGCGCCGCTGCTGCCCAGCGCCAGTAATCCATCAGTGAGATTGACACCGCCGCCGAATGTATTGGCTCCACTCAGAGTCACGGTGTCGGCAGTTGTCTTGGTGAGCACCCCGCCCGCGCCGCCCAGCTTGGCGCTGACCGTGCCGCTTTGCAGGGCGAAAGCGCTTCCGTTCAAAACATTCACACCCGTGCCGGTGATCTGCCCGCCATTTTTCAATGTGATCGTGCCGAGTGTCTGGGTGGTCGCGCCGATATTGAGGATCGAAGTAGCCCCATCCACAGTGATGCCCGCTGTGGGTCCTCCAAGAGTACCGACACCCGAAACCGTCAAGGTTCCATCCTTGACAATGGTGGTGCCGGTGAAGGTGTTGGCTCCTCCAAGAGTGAGGGTTCCGGTGCCGATCTTGCTGAGACTGCGCGCGCCGGAGATGGCGGTGTTGTAGGTGAAACTGCCCGTCGTCGAGGTATCAACCGCCAGCGTCGCGTTCGCGGCAAAAGTCGCATTGTTCAAGATGTTGGTGATTTCCGTTGAGGTGAATTCCCCCGTCCCGCCTGCATTCACGGCCAGAATCGCCCCGCTGGCGATGCTGATTTTCCCGGGTGTGGTCTGCCCCGGCAGGTCGAACCGGTTTTTGACGAGCAGGATTCCCTCGTTGACCAGCGTGCTGCCCGTGTAACCCGTGTAGGAAAAAACCGCGCCGCTCGAAAGGATCACGGTGTCGTCATAGCCGAAGTTCGTATTGGTCTTGGTCAGCCCCCCCGTGCCCGCGAGCTTGCTGTTGATCGTGCCGTACTTCACGTTGAACGCAGTGTTCGCCGTCAATGTTCCCGCGCCATTGATCTGACCGCCGCTGTACAATTTGAGCGTGCCCACCGTTTGATTAGCCGACATGCTGAAGATCGAGGTCAAGCCATCGACAGTCAGGTCGCTGCCCGCCGCACCGAGCGTTCCGGATCCGGAAAGGCTGAGTGTGCCATCGCTGATGGTCGTGCCGCCGGAGTAGGTATTGACCCCGGACAAGGTGGACGTGCCCGATCCGACTTTCGTCAGGATCGCGCTGGCACCTGCGAGTTTCACGCTGACCGTGCCGCTTTCCACTTCAAACGAGTAGGAAGCGGTGATCGTGCCCGTGCCGCTGACCGTCGAACCGCTGCGGAACGCGGCGGAATACACGCTCTGGTTGGTTGAACCGATGTTGAGCGTTCCGGTGCCTTCGACAAGAAGGAGGGCGGATGCATTGCCCAATTTGCCCGACCCCGAAAGAGACAGCGTGCCGGCGGAAACGGTAGTGGCATAACCATGATTGTTGGCACCGGTCAGGGTCAGTGTGCCCGAACCGCGTTTGGTCAACTCGTTGGTTAAAACGCCCTGCAGCGCGGACGCGAAGGTGACGTTTTGCCCGTTGGTGTCGATGATGAAATTTTGTCCTTCACTGGTGCTGAATCGCGCAGAATAATCGACGGTATTGCTCGCCGAGTATTGCAGAGTTCCGCCATACATTCCGATCGACCCTGAAGTGCCGATTGGCTGGGCACTTGAGAGGAGAAGCGTTCCGGCATAGACTTCGGTGCCGCCCGAATAGGTATTGGTCCCCGAGAGCGACAGTGTGCCTGACCCGTTTTTCCAAAGCTTGCCGGAACCATCGATCGCCCCGCTGAGTGTCAGCACCGTGCTGTTGGTATCGATCTGGAATGTACCAGTTCCACCAGCGGCCATGGTGAATTTTTTCGTCGAAGGGGCGGTGTTTCCCGTGTAGACCAAGGTGCCGGTGAAACTGCCGGTTTTGCCCAATGACACCGACAAGGCACTGTTGCCCAGCGGTCCCGATGCGCTGGCATTGTTGATGGTTGCAATACTAATCGATCCATCCTCGACCGAAAGTTGCCCACTGAAGGTGTTCGTGCCTGTCAGCGTAAGCGATGCGGTGCCGTCCTTTTTGATTGTCACCCCCGCGCCACCAGCCAGTGGAGAATTGATCGTGGCGTTGAAATTTGTCGTGATGGATGACGGCGTGGCGGTAAAAGTCAACGATGACCCATTAAAAATGTAGCCATCGACATCATTGAACGTGATTCCCCCCAACTGGTTGATTCCCGTGCCAATAGTAACAGTGCCGGGCGTGAAGTTTGCGCTGCCGAAAAATGCCTTGTTTGTTGCGGCAAGGGCGAAGGCGACATTGGTATTGGCGGCCACTCCCGATTGCACCCCGCTGTCCCAAACAGCACCGGCGACTGTCCAGCTGCCACTGCCGCCATTGCCGTTGTTGCCAGGGTCCCACGCGTAGTCGATCGCGTGAACAGATCCAAAGGTCACAAACAAACAGATCACGTCACGACGAAGTTTGAAAAAAAATGTCCGGGGTTTCATATTGATTTTTTGTGTGAGGGAATGTATTTACAATCGATGAAATCGTTTAAAAAGTCGAATCAAAAAAATGACATAATTTTGCCCCGGTCACCAAGACAAAAAGAGTCGCTGCGTGTTCACCACCATGGTTTAGCGGGATTGTTGCTCTTGTTTCGCCTTCTGCCACTCCGCCTCCATCTCTTCGAGGCTTGCCGCGTCCAATGAGAGCCCGCGTTTCTTGAGGGCGTTTTCCATCAGCGCGAATCGACGTTCGAACTTTTCGTTGGCGGAGGCCATGAGCACCTCCGGATCGAGGTGTCGATAGCGCATCAGGTTGACCAGGCTGAATAGAACGTCGCCGAGTTCCTCATCGATTTTCGGATCATCGCCGCCCTCCCATTCGGTCTCGAGTTCGTCCAATTCCTCACGAACCTTGGCAAGAACCCCTTGTGCATCCGGCCAGTCAAATCCAACCTTCGCGGCTTTTTTTTGCAATTTGGCAGCGCGCAACATCGCCGGCAGACCTTTGCCGATGCCATGAAGGTAGGGCGTTTCCTGAGCGCCTTTTTCGCCGCGTTTGATCTCGTCCCACTGCGCCAGCACCGCATCGCTTGTATTGGCTGCGGAATCGCCGAACACGTGCGGATGCCGGCGGACGAGTTTTTCCGATATCCCTGCAGCCACATCATCGAAAGTGAATGCCTGCCTCTCCGCAGCCAGTTCGGAGTGGAAGACGACCTGCAACAAGACGTCCCCCAGTTCCTCCCGGAGGTGCTCGATTTTACCGGAGCGGATCGCATCGACGCATTCATGTGCTTCCTCAATGAGGTTGCTGATCAACGACTCATGGCTTTGCTCGGCATCCCACGGACAACCGCCGGGCGCGCGCAGTCGATGCATGATTGCCCGCAGCCTGTCGATTTGCAGGCGGGGATCGGCGCATTGGATCATCTCGGAATCGTCCATGCGCGAGTTAAGATGGCGGAGATCGAAGATGCAAGCGAAACGAGCGGATGTGCTAGGCCCTGGAAAAGCAGGCGCGCCATTCAGGAAAACTGATGAGAGCCGCACCAGGGGCTCCATTCCATGATGTCGGTTTCGATTTCGTCATTGCTGGAGAAGTCCATTGCACAAAACTCGCGACCACCTGCTTGACCATCCTTATGCTGTTGAAGCTTTCGCATTGTTTGCGAACGAGGATGCCGTGTGAAGAATGAACACGACCAGATGATACCCGATCGTCCCCCGCCGGAGCGCTCGAAGATCGCCCCAGCCCGTTTGATTATGAAATGTCTCCCCGATTCCTACTTGCCCGCCTTCTCCACCTGTGTCGTCCTCATAAACAGCCCGACAAAAAACTCCCGACGCTTTCTTGACCAGCGTCATGATCCGTGTAGTCTCGCCGCCCCGACCATGAGCGAGGCTTCGACCAACTACAAGGACAGCATCACACTGCCGCAGACGAATTTCGCCATGCGCGCGGATTTGGTGGACAACGAGCCGAAGCGTCTTGCCGGGTGGGAGGCGCAGGGATTGTATCAGAAAATCCTGCAACGCCGTCTGGATCAAAACGCGCCGACTTTCATCCTCCACGACGGACCGCCCTTTGCCAATGGCGATGTGCACATGGGCACGGCGCTCAACAAAGTGCTCAAGGATCTTGTCGTGAAATCGAAAACCATGGCGGGTTTCGCGGTGCCCTTCGTTCCCGGATGGGACTGCCATGGTCTGCCGATCGAGTTCAAGGTGGTCAAACAGGCAACCGGTCTGGAACCAGGGGAAATCCGCCGCCGCTGCAGCGAGTTCGCGCTGAAATTCATCGACATCCAACGCGCGTCCTTCCGTCGGCTCGGCGTGTTCGGCGACTGGCAGAATCCTTACCTGACCATGGATCCGGCCTACGAGGCCGACATCCTGCGGGTCTTCGCCAAGATGGTCGAGGACGGTCGCATCTATCAAAGCCGCAAACCGGTGCAGTGGTCGTATGGCGCTCACACCGCGCTCGCCGAAGCCGAGGTGGAATACATGGACAAGGAAAGTCCGGCGATCTTCGTGAAATTCCCGCTCGACGACGACAGCGGTGCGGCGATGGTGATCTGGACGACCACTCCCTGGACCCTGCCCGCCAATCTCGGCATCGCGGTGCATCCCGAATTCACTTACGTGCGCGGCGAATTTCACAAGGGCGACCGGATCGAAACATTGATCATCGTCAAGGAATTGGTCGAAGCCTTTGCGGCAAAAACGGGCTTTGTCCTGCGCCAGGTGATCGGGGAAATCAAAGGCCGCGAACTCGAAGGCAAGCAGGCGCGCCACCCGCTGCTGCCACGGCTTTCGCGCGTGGTGCTCGCACAGTTCGTCACCACCGACACCGGCACCGGCGCGGTGCACATCGCCCCCGGTCACGGCGCGGACGACTATGCGGTCGGCATGCAATACAAACTGGGACTGCTGTCCCCGGTGGACGACAACGGGCTTTTCACGGACGAAGCCGAAATGCCGGAACTGACGGGCAAACATGTCTTCGCCAGCAATGAACCGATCATTGCGATGCTGGAAGAGCGAGGCGCGCTGCTCGGGCGGGAGGTCTATCGACACAGCTACCCGCACTGCTGGCGCTCGAAAACGCCGATCATTTTCCGTTCGGTCGAGCAGTTTTTCATTTCGTTAGAGGGCATCCGCGGTCGAGCATTGGAAGCGATCGATGAAGTCACCTGGCTGCCCGCCTGGGGGCGCAACCGCATTTATGGAACCGTCGAGGCCCGCCCGGACTGGTGCATTTCCCGCCAGCGCACCTGGGGGGTCCCTCTGCCGGTGTTTTACAAAGACGACGGCACGGTGATCCTCGACGCCGCTCTGGCGCGCCGTGTCGCCGACCTGGTCGAAAGCGCCGGCACCAATGTGTGGTTTGAAAAATCCGACGAGGAACTGGCGCAGTTGTTAGACCTTCCCGCCGGGGTGAAAAAATGCCGCGACACACTCGACGTGTGGATCGACAGCGGATGTTCGCACGTCGCCGTGCTCGAACGCAATGCCCGGCTTCATCAACCGGCCGACCTCTATCTCGAAGCCACCGACCAGCACCGCGGCTGGTTCCAGAGTTCGCTGATGCTCAGCGTCGCCTACCGCCAGGCCGCGCCGTACAAAGCCGTGCTGACCCATGGATTCGTGGTCGATAAGGACAAGAAAAAACTTTCCAAGTCCGAGGCCGAAAAGGCCGGCAAGCCGATTGATGCGGCTCACTACTACAACAAATACGGAGCCGACATCGTACGGCTCTGGGTGAGCAGCGTCGACTGGCAAAGCGAGGTGCCCTTTGGCGAGGAATTGTTCAAACAAGTCGCCGAACCCTACCGTCGACTGCGCAACACCCTGCGGATTTTGTTAGGAAATCTGGAAGGCTTCGACCCCGGCCGCGATGCCGTTGCAGCGGAAGACCTGCCCTTGTTCGACCGCTGGATTCTCGAACGCCTGCACGAAGTGGTCGGCGAATGCCGCAAGGCCTATGAAACCTATGAATTCCGCAAGGTATTCAACTCGCTCAATCAATTCTGCACCGCCGATCTCAGTGCGGTTTACATCGATGTCACCAAGGACCGGATGTACTGCGATGCGGCGGACTCGCTGCGCCGCCGCGCAACCCAGACCGCGATGTACGAGCTGTTCAGCGCCATCGCCCGCCTGTTGGCACCGATCCTCGCTTTCACCGCCGATGAAGCCTGGGAGCATGCGACCTTTACCAGTGGAACGATTCACGAGCAGGACTTCCCCTCACCCGATCCGCGCTTTGCCAAAGCGACTGCGACCAAGGTGATGGACCGGCTATTTGAAATCCGCTACGCCATCCAGACCGCCATCGAACCGCGCATCCAGGCCAAGGAATTTTCGCGCAACAACGAAGCCGCCGTCGCACTCATCGTGCCCGCGAACGATCCTGCGGGGGAAGTTTTGCGCGACACCGAGGCCATGAAGGAAATTTTCATCCTCGCCGAACTCGACGTGAGCACAGGTGAGGCGCTGGCCGCCACCGCCCGCAAAACCGCGCTGCATCTTTGTCCGCGCTGCCGTCGCCACGAACCGACCTTGGACAACGGCCTCTGCCAGCGTTGTCACAATGTCGTAAATGGATAAGTGCTGACACGAAAAATTTCACTCCAATCGTATGATCGAAATTTTTCAACCACAGATTACACAGATTACACAAATTGATGAAACACATGGCCATCTCTTCAAAAAATCCGTGAAATCCGTGGTATCTATTTCAGCCTAAAGCGAGACGACCAATTCACCAACGATTTCCGAATATGAATCTCAGCTTCCGCAATCTTTTGTTAGGCATCACCCTGCCGCTCTTCCTGCTCGACCAGATCAGCAAATGGTGGATCGTGCTCACCTTTCCCGAACCGGGTTACGGGGTTCGCGACATCGAACTGACCTCGTGGTTTCACATCATCCGCGTCCACAACCAGGGCGTGGCATTTGGCATGGGCAACGGCACGGCGTGGGCGCCACTGGTGTTTTTTTTCGTGCCGCTGCTGGCACTTGCCGGCATCCGCTATTGCTGGAAAAATGGCGTGTTTCAGAGCAAAGCATCGCGGATCGCCGTGAGCCTGCTGCTGGCGGGCATCTTTGGAAATTTCACCGACCGCCTGTTCCAGGGCTTCCAGCTTGCGGAATACGCTGGCGAGAGTTTCTGGAAACGGCTGTCCGAGGGCTACGTGGTCGACTTCATCAGCATCTGGCTGCCCGGATTTGCGAAAATCATGCCCAGCAGCCAGGGGTGGTGGCCGACCTTCAACGTCGCCGACTCATGCATCTGCATCGCCGCCGGGCTGTTGTTTTTTTCGGGATTTACCGAAGAAAAAAAATCGTCACTCGCTGGGAAACGATAACGAAAAGTCAGATATGCGGAGAAGAAATCGCGAAAGCGCTTGATCATTCCGGTCATTTGGCTAGGATGCGCACTACGATTGTTAGACCGTGATGAGCAACCAGCGACGCCTGTTGATTTTCCTGATGTCTCTCCTGGCATCGATTTCGGGTTTCGCCCAGGAAACGTTTTTTCGCAATGTTTATGAGCCGAAAGGTGGCTCCTATGTGGAAGTGGAAGCATTGTGCGGCAAGCTGCCGAGCACGGGATACGCACCGATCCGGGTCACTCTGGCCAACCGCACCCTCGTTCCCGCCTCGGTCAGCTTGAATTTCCGTTCGGAGTCGAGTGCCGCTTATTACAGGAGCGATGGCAAGCTGAGCATGAGTTCCTCATTCTCCGTTTCCGCCGCTGCGGGAACGGTGAGCACGGTGGACTTGATGGTTCCGGTGGCATCCTGTGTCAAGTCAGGCGGTTCCTACGGCGGTTCGTCAGGCCAACAGTCGCTGGAACTTTCCATGTTCGGAGTGAGCAGCGGGTCCTACACCCAATCGAGCAGCATCGAGGACGACTTTCCCAACATCCTGATGTCCGAACCGCTCTACACGCCGAACGCCTCCGCACTCGATGCGGAAACGGCCAAAGTAATCGGTTCGTCACACAGTTATTCGAGAGGTTCCCAATCCTTCGCCGGGAAATTCACCCCCACGAAAATGGCCGAGGACTGGCGGGCCTACAGCGGATATGACCGGATCATCATGACCGACGGCGACTGGCTGGCGATGACACCCGGTGCGCGGGCCGCAGTGTTGCGGTGGAACCGCCTTGGCGGCGAACTGCAAATCCTCGCGGTCAATCCGGGCAGTACGCCGAACACACTCGGATTTTCCTTTGACAGCAGCAAAGGCGAGATCGGCGTGCGCGGCATGGGTCATGTGGAAATCGAAAAACGCAAGGCTCTCTTCATTGATGTCCCGGCCATGGTTTCGAAAGTCAGCAGTCCGCGCTCCGGCGTTCCCGCATTATCTCAGAGCGGATATTTGAAAAACGACTACCCCGGGTCCTGGGGTTTGCAAAACTCAATGGGAACAAAGACCTTCCATTTCATCCTCTTCATCCTGATCATGATCGCCTACGGGGTGCTGGTCGCGCCGGTGAATCTGTTCGTGTTCGCCAAATCCGGCATGCGGCACAAGCTGTTCACCACCACGCCGATCATCGCCATCGGTGCCAGCATCGCAATGGTCGGACTGATTTTCCTGCAGGACGGACTGGGCGGCAAGGGCGTTCGCGCGCAGTTGATGGAAGTCAGTTCGGAGGACGGCGACAACAACGCCTACATCTATCAGGAACAGGTGTCGCGCTCGGGGGTGCTGATCGGCAACCGCTTTCACATGAACGATGCCTGCGTGATCACGCCGCTGCCTTTGGCTCAATCGCAGTGGACACGCCTGAACCTGGACAGCAAAACCGATCAGAACTATGCGATCAATGCCGACGACAAGGGCATGCAGGTCACCGGCGACTGGTTCCAGTCTCGCTCCGAACAAGCACAGTTGCTCCGCGCGATTCTGCCTACGCGGGCGCGGATCGAAGAATTGCCCACAGGCGAGTCCCCCGCCCTGTTGTCTTATTTTGAATACGAAATCGACAAGCTCTACATCCGCGGAACGGGCGGAAAATTCTGGAAAGCGGAACACATTGCCTCGGGCAAGAATTTCCTGTGCACCGAGACCACGGCGAGCGACTACGAATCATTTGTGAATATCCAGGCCGGTCTGCTGGGCAATACCAACAAGGCGCGCTTGAAGACCCTCAGCGAGCGCGAGAACCATTTTGTTGCCGTGAGCAAGTCCGCGCCGATGATGGAGACTTTCTCCAGCATCCGCTGGAAAGACAACACCAGCATCATCACCGGCGACATCCGCAAGGCCGAAAAACCCTGAGTTCACCGATCCTGCATGAGCAACGTCGCCATTTCCGTTCACAATCTCTACCGCTACTTCGGTCCGCTCAAGGCCGTGAACGGTGTCACGTTTGAAATTCCCCACGGTTCGGTCTGCGGGTTTGTCGGTGCCAATGGCGCGGGTAAAACCACGACCATGCGCATCCTCGCGTCGCTGGATTACCCCACTCTCGGCACGGCGGAAATCTGCGGCTTCAATGTCGTCAGTCACCCCGAGGAGGTGCGTCGTTTGATCGGCTGGATGCCGGATCACTTTGGCAACTACGAGCACATGACCGTGGTTGAATATCTCGACTTCTACGCGCGCGCGCTCGGTTACAAGGGCAAGGAGCGGCGCACCCGCGTGCAGGAGGTCATGGAGTTCACCGACCTCGTGCCACTGGCGGAACGATTTTCCAACAAGTTGTCAAAAGGCAACACCCAGCGCCTCGGGCTCGGGCGGGCGCTGTTGCAGGACCCGCAGATTCTGATCATGGATGAACCGGCCGCCGGTCTCGATCCGAAAGCGCGGGTGGAATTGAAAAGCCTGATCCGGGTTCTCGCCCATGAGGGGAAAACGATTTTCATCTCCTCGCACATTCTATCGGAACTCGGCGAGATGTGCGATTCACTGTTGTTCATCAACAGCGGGCGCATTGTTCATCACGGCGATTCGGAAAGCCTGATGATGCAAACCGATGTCGCCGGTGGCCTGCTTTACGACGTGCAACTGGCCGGCGATCCCGAAGCGCTCTCGGCCTGGTGCTTGTTGCATCCGAAAGTCGAATTCATGGAGTCGCGCAAATACGGCGGCCGCATCCGCATCGAGTCCACCGAAGTTGCGGAGGCTGCGGAAATCCTGCAACGCATGGTCAAGGACGGCATGAAAATTTGCGAGTTCCATCGCGAGGAGCGCAATCTTGAGGATGCCTTCATCGACATGTTGGGCAAGATCGAACGCGGCGACATCGCGGGAACCACCCCGCCGCCGATGCCGGAAACCAAGGCATTCAACCCGCCAAGCAATCCATCCGAATGAGCACCGAAGCCCAAGTGCCCGCTGCGGCGACTGCGCCATCGATCAAGTCCGCGACCGCCGGGCTGGATGATTTTTCCGACCGCCTGCCACCGATGCTGGTGAAAGAGCTGCGTCAGGGTCTGCGGGCGCGGACATTTGTCGCCGTGTTCCTCGGCCTTCAGCTCTTCCTTGGACTGGTGATGTTGCTGGCCACGACCGCCAGTGGTCTCGATGGCGCGGGACTGGTGGTGTCGCGGATCATCTTTTTGTTTTTCTCCCTCGCCGTGTTGGTCGTGCAACCGCTGCGCGGCATGAACGCGCTCTATGGCGAAATCAAAAGCAGCACCATCGACATGATGGTGCTGACCCGGCTGAGTGCCCGCCGGATCGTCACCGGCAAATGGGCGGCTGTGGTCGGCCAAACCCTGCTGCTCTTCATCTCGATCGTTCCCTATCTGATCCTGCGCTACTTCTTCGGCGGCATGAACCTTTTTGCGGAAATGCTGGCGCTGTTCTCACTGTTCGTGCTTTCGACCTGCCTCACCGCGTTCAACGTGGGATTTTCCGCCAACAAGGCGATCCTGGTGCGTGGTTTTTTCCCCATCGGCGTTGCGGTTCTCATGGCCAACGTGTGCATGGGCATCGGCTTCTCCGGCTTCGGTGAATTCCTGGAGTTTTTTCTGTTCTCGAACGCCAAAGTGACCGCCATCTACCTCGGAACCTTGATCGGCCTCGTTTACCTGGCATGGACGGCTATGGGCCTTGGCGTCTCGGCCATCGCGCCTGCTGCGGAAAACCACAGCACCTTGAGTCGACTGATCACCTTGGGCGTGATGGTGCTTGTCGGCGCGGTTCTTTATTTTGCCGATGCGGATTGGATGATCGTCCCTTTTGCGATTGGAGCCGTGGCTGTTCCGGGCATCGTGCTCGGACTAACAGAAGAAAACTTCCTGATGCCGCGCATCACCCTTCCTTTCATCAAATTCGGCCATTTCGGCAAAGCGGCGGGACGATTTCTCTATCCCTGCTGGTCGGCCGGAGTGTTTTTTGCCGCTGCGCTGATCGTGCTTGTTTTCGGTCTCGCCCTGCTCGCCGTGGACTCGAAGAGCTTTTCAGGCAGAGACGAGGAGTTTCTTGGAGTGATCGGATCCCTGTTGGGTTGCCTGATGTTCCCTGCGGTTTTTCTCGCCCTATTTCAAAAGCGCATCAGCAACCGACTGGGCATTTATGTCGCCATTCTGGTTGGCATGTTTGCGGTGATGGGCGCGGTCTATGCGGTCTCCGAGAGCACCCACACCGAGGGCGCGATGTGGATTTTCTGCTGGTTGCCGCCGGTGCAGTTGGTGATGTCCATGGATTACTCCTACCGCAATGATTTTCTGCTGGTGATTTTCGTATTCGACGCTCTCTATCTGCTGTTCTTGATCATCCATGCCGTGACGAAAATGCGTGTCGTGCATGACGCGGAACATTCGGCGCGGGACACCTATCTCATGCCTCAGGAAAAAGTGACGGTCGAGTGATGCTCTCCACTCAGGGCGCCTCGATCCGTGCGATTACCGGAATGAGCCCTGATTTCCAATCATCGGGAGGAGAATCGAGTTTCACCCAACTGCGGCAGCCTCCATATCTCGCTTCATAGGGGAAAACCCAAGGCGCGGCGAGGGCGAAAACCTTTACTTTGGCCACATGGATGCTGCCGCTGTTCATTCCCTTGCCCTGCCAGTCGAAACGATCGCGCACGGTTTGTTCGCCGTAAATATGTTGCGATTCGAGACGTTTCACTTCCGCCCAATCGGTCAGGGTGCGCGCCCATTCGGCTTCGATGTAATGGTTGATGCTTATGTCATCGCCCGGCTGCCATTCCGGCAAAGCTTCTCCGGTCTCCGGCCCCTTGAGTTGCTCAGGACTGGCGTGAAATCGGGTGGGAAAAAGAAAAAAACGCTCGTGGGCGAAGGAGAATCCCTCGCGCCCCTCGTGGATGCCGCCTTTGCGGAGGATGACCGACTGCCGACCATCCGCAAGGGCGGCACAGACCGGCTGCCATTCCTTGAACGCCATGTATTGCTCCATGCCCATGAGTAGCCGAATCCTCAGCAGCATGCAATCGCGATTGCCCGGTATTGCCGTGGTGAGCTCCTCAGCGCACAAAAAACTTCCCC
>Ga0209400_1000994_pt1 | contig 24052 bp, 32 predicted proteins | sample M_130807_EF_Meta_FD_187313 | JGI IMG/M metagenome (GOLD analysis project Ga0209400, IMG submission 187313) | Freshwater microbial communities from Lake Montjoie, Canada to study carbon cycling - M_130807_EF_MetaG (SPAdes) (version 2) | ecosystem: Environmental > Aquatic > Freshwater > Lake... | reverse complement strand
GCAACCGATAGATGGTTGTGTCAATCAACTCGCACACTTCGTCAATGATGTTTTGGAGTTGCGAGTCATCGGGCAAGACTTTACGAATCCCGTCAACAAAATCTTTAATCTTTTGAATGTAAGTCAACGGCACTTTCGCAATGTGAAAGTCAGCCGGGTAAGTGTCGATCACATCGTAGCAGCCCTGAAACGCTTCGGCATACCGGTCGGCCAAGTCAACCACATCCTCGTAATACCGCCCCAGCGCCTTGTGCTGACTATAGCTTTTCGATTGCAGGTGCATGAAATGCGCGTTCGTGCCAGAGTGCAGCAAGACGCTAACGAAAAGTGCCGCATTCTTTTGATAATCAGCCATAGCACCTCAAGACAACCGCGGTCGTGTGGAGAGCGCCCGCATCGCTCAGACCGCGGTCAAGCGGGGTTTGCGCACTCGGAGGAGATATACGCAACCCTATCTTAGCCCTCAATAATTCTGCGCGCAAGCGCAAAAATCAGGATAAATCGACAATCTGTTTAAAACATTGCCTGTGGATAACTTTTTCCAACCCAATTTGAAGTTAGTGCTTACAAACATATCAATAACCTACTTTGTAATAAGGGTATTGGGTTAAAACTGCCTGCATCATTTCGGTAACGGTAACTCTTTCTAAGAAAGAGTTACGTTACGTTACCGGAAAAGTTGCTTTTGCCTCGGTAACGAAATTACGTAAAATTACGCTACGTTACGTTTGTTACCGCCAACTTGCCTGTGGATAAGTCTGTGGATAACTTAGTTTACCGTTCTTTTTTCCGCAAAAGCATTGCGGAGCGATAAGCGGATTCCTTTACCTGCCAGCCCTGCTCAAACGGCTCAATCATCTCAGCCAAAATCAGATCTGCGATAGGTTTTCCGGAAACGCTTGCCTTCAAATGCTGCTTTGCAGATGCATCGCTAAGACCCAAATTTTTCCTGCAATAATCAAGCATACCGGACCTGCTGATATAAGGATTACCATTTCGCTCCTCGGCGCCAGACGCCCACCAGGCATTCTCAAAAGTTTTGCAATGGCCCGCCAGTTTGCTTGGTTTCTTTGTCGCCACAGGCGCATCTGCCTTAATTACTACGGCGCTGCCAACCTCCACCCCCTCCTCGTCAAGCCACCCTGAAATCGACACAGATTGCAGATTGACCCAACACTCGCCGGCTAATTCGGCATCTTTTGACTTGCGCTGGATAATCTGGATCGGGCGGCTATCGGAGCCTGGAACAATGCTAATTTCAATATCTAAAGCGCCGCGCCAGGCACTTGATCCTCTCGCCCGGTGCTGGGCTTCTTCGGAAACGCCGGTATGATGGAGCAAACTGACGCTGCATTTAAATTCAGCCATCAAACCGGCGCAGGCATCAAGCATGGATTTTGCATCCTGAGCCGAATTTTCGTCGCCAGACAAAAACCGGTGCAAGGTGTCCACAACGATTAAATCCGGCGAAGTCGGCAGGCGCCTGATATTTTCAACCACCCTCTGATAGCCAGCCGGCGTGTTTAGATCGCACCCGTCCTGACTAAGCCACATGCTTAATAAGGCAGGCGGCCGGTGGTGTTGCTTCCAAGCCGCAATTCGCCCCCGCAGACCGTGGTGGCCTTCGCCTGCGAGGTATACGACGCTAGCAGGCATAATCTTGTGGCCGAGCCAATCCGGCGCTCCAGAAGCCATCCTGAGCGCCCAGTCCAAAACGATGAAGGTCTTGCCACCTCCAGAGGGACCGTGAACCATAATCAATGCGTTGGATTGGATCCAATGCTTAACCAGCCAACGCAGGGGAGCCGGCTCGCTGGCAAATTCGTCAGCCTGGACAAGCCAATTATCAACAATAGGAACCAGCAAACTGGCAAGATCGCCGCCCGCCGTGACATAATCGTTTGCATCCCCTTTGTTCGGAGGTATTACCACGCGCGCGCCATGTTTGGCGGCGGCCTGCTCGGCGTAACTTTTGCCGACTCCGGAAACATCGTTGTCGGCTACGATCACGATATCCTGGCTAGCGCCATGACGAGCTCTCAAAACACCTAAAACCGGCACTAAATTGCTCGCGCTGTAGGCAACTACGCATGGACGATGTGTAACCTCGTAAATCGTGGCAGCCGTGGCAAAACCTTCGGCAAGGTAAATAGTTCCCGGCTCGTCCAACGTGCCAATCATCCAAAACTTGCCTCCAGTTTGGCCGCCAGGATGATAAAGTTTGTTGCCTTCGTGATCGATGTATTGCAGGCTGGCAAGCGCGCCATCATCGCTGTAAAGAGGCACAACCAAGCGCCCGTCTCCGGTCGACCTGGCGCCATGCACGCCAATACATTTTCGGGCAAGGTAAGGATGATCTAGCAAAGCGGATTGTGCGCCAGACCAGATCAATTCTACGGTGTCGGCTGCCACTTCATGCTTTCGCATTTGCTCTGCGTCACGCAAAGATTTCGCCTCGGCCATTCGACGGGCGTGCGCCATTTGATCAGCATGATTTAATTCTCGCCCGGTTTCAGCGCGCCATATTTGTTCAATTCCAGCCCGCCAGCATCCAAATCGGCCGGCAGGAATGCCGTCGCCAAATGCAATATACCAACCCGGTTTGCTGCCATGGCCGCCGCTGCCTTTTGTGCCGGATTTAAAACGATGGATTTTGCCATCCAGCTCAATTAAGTCGGGCGGCTCAAGTCCCGCATCTACCATCGCATCGCGCAGCTGCTGCTCTGGTGAATCTGGCTGGCGCAAAGCCGGAGCAACAAATGGCTGACCCCCAAACATGTAAGTGATATCAGACATTGGCAGCTTCGCGGGCAGCCAAATACTCACTCAACGCCCGCACCGTCTCAAACAAAGGCCGATGATTGTCCTCTGACATGAATCTGTAGACAGTGGCTGGATGCAAACCAGCATTAATTGCCACCCGTTTTAGATTACAGTCACTAAGTCGTTGTTTAATTTGCTCAATTGTAAGCATTATATGCTCTCCAGTGAAAACATTACGCTCCGACGCAAATATATTTGCGAAAGTGCTTGCACGTTATCATAGTTCCTGTATTATTTGCAAATACCGCGACCGGATTGGCCGACAGCGGTTTAAGGAGAACCAAAATGAAAATCAAAATCGTAGAAGCAAACCGAGTGGCAATCAACGCACTGCTGGACAAAATCAATGGCAAGTCGTACTCGCACACGGCTTTTCACAAACACATTTTCGATCTCGCCGCATCAAGCGAATTGCAGCTTGAGAAATTTGATATTGCAAAAAAAGATCGTTCCGGCGCAATCGCGTCGGGCATGTCCGGCGGCAACGTGCCGAGCGCCTACAAATACAGCCGCATCGTCAACACTTACACGATCGAGCGCGGATCGTCTGCGTGGTTTCTTGTTTCGATAGACAAATTTCAAAACTGGGGCAACGCTAGCAAAGATCAATTGAACCTGACCCCTGCCCAGCGCGACATTGCGGTCAGCAAATTTACCGCCCAGTTTTCGGTGCAATCGGTTATCCCGCTGGCGGTGGCAGCATGAGCGCCCCCGAACGCTGCAACTGTGGGAGCGAGGACTGCCCCCGCTGCTACCCCCTGAATCGCAAGCAAGCAGAAGTCACCGAGCGCGACCGCGAACGCGCAATAGAGCAGGCCGTAGAAACCCTGATGGATCACGGCCAGTATCCGGCAAAAGGTCGGAAGCATCTTGACCTATACGACATTCTGACTGAGGAACGCGACCCTAGTTATATGGCCGAGCTTTACATTGCGGCAATGGCCGACAATTCTTACTTGTTTAGAGAGCGCGTTGAGAAAGAACGCAAGGCAGTAACAGAGTTGTTGTGGCTTTGGCTTAAAGACACCGACATCGTTGAAGAACTCGCACAAGAAATTGCAGACGCGAGCGAAGAATGAACTTTCTTGAAATCACAGGCGCCGCCGCGTGCGCCGCAGCAACACTCGCGGCAGGATGGATTTTCCTTGTTTTGTTGTTCTCATTCTAATCGGAGGAATTATGGCTATTAATTTAAAGTCTACAGGCAATCTTGCCGCAAGTGGAGTGAAACTGCTGGTTTACGGCGCAGCCGGAGTGGGCAAGACCGCGCTGATCGCAACGCTGCCGAGCCCCATTGTGCTGTCAGCTGAAGGCGGCCTGCTGTCGCTGCAAAGTGCTGATTTGCCCTACATTGATGTGGCAAGCCTCGATGATTTGCGCGAGGCATATGCGTGGTGCAAGGACAGCGCCGAGGCAAAAGTTTATCAGTCAATCTGTGTTGACAGCATCAGCGAAGTTGCTGAAGTGGTGCTGCAACGGGAGCTCAAGGCAAACAAGGACGGCCGCGCCGCTTACGGTGAAATGAACACAACAATGGCCGAAATTATTCGGTCGTTCCGCGACCTTGCCGGTCGCAATGTTTATATGTCTGCGAAGTTAGAAAAGTCAGCTGACGAACTGGGGAGAATGCTCTACAACCCTGGAATGCCCGGCAAAAGTCTGACGCAAGGATTGCCTTATTTCTTCGACGAGGTGCTGGCTCTGCGCGTTGAGAAAGATGGGGAAGGCAATACTCAACGCGCTTTGATGACAGACGGCGATGGACTGTGGCTCGCTAAGGATCGCAGCGGCAAACTTGACGGCTGGGAAACGCCTGATTTGAGCGCGATTATTGAAAAGATCGCGGCAAGAGCATGAGCGACCTCAAAAGCCTAAGCGCCGACTGGCTACGCTTTAAGATCGATGAAGAAAAGGCCACAACCGAGCGTCGCAAGATTGAAGATCAGATGGTCAAACTGCTGGCCATTCCTGATAATTTTGAAGGCACCGAGACTGCCGAACCGGAAGGCTTTGTAGTCAAAGTTTCTGGTCGGATTGACCGCAAAGTTGATTCAAACAAATTGCAGGAACTTGCGCTTGAATCTGGTCTGTCTGATCAATTGCCAAATCTGTTTCGTTGGAAACCAGAAGTAAATATGGCCGCTTGGAAAGCTGCCGACAAAAGTATTACCCAGCTGCTCGCTGGAGCAATAACGGCTAAACCTGGCAGATCTACTTTTAAAATCACAATAAAGGAATAAACATGAAATTGTCAGAAGAATTTATAGCAACGGAAATGCCGGCAGCAACCAACAATTTTGAGCCCCTGCCTGCCGGTGATTACACTGCAAATATCACTCAATCAGAGATAAAAAAGACGAACGATGGGACTGGCGAATACATCAAAATGCGCCTTGACATCACCGGCCCAACCTATCAGGGGCGCGTCGTTTTTTCTAATCTTAATATTAAAAACGCTAGCCTAAAAGCCGAGGAAATTGGCAGGGCCCAGCTTGGCGAGATCATGCGCGCACTCGGACTGCCTAAGTTGCGGGACACCGATGAGATGATCGGCGGCCACATTGGCATCAAACTGTCTATTCGGCCGCCACGCACAGACGAGAAGACCGGGCGCACTTACGAGGCAAGCAACGAAGTCCGTGGCTATAAAAGCCTTAACGCAGCTCCGTTGGCAACATTTAGCAAGCCCAAACCAGCGCAAGCAGAGCTCAAAAACGGCAAAACCGCGCCGCCCTGGGCAAACAAAAGTTAAAAAAATGCCCCAGCTGGGATCCAGACTGGGGCAATTCTTAAAGGAAATAAAAAATGATTATATCGGGCTTAAGCAACGATATACAAACCCTCATCGACAATGCGCACGAATTAAAACCAGACTCGCCCAGGGCGCACATGGGAGCTAGTGCGCTGGGACACCCTTGCGACCGTTGGCTGTGGCTGTCTTTTCGGTGGGCAGTCCAGCAAAAGTTTACAGGTCGCATCCTGCGCTTGTTTAGACGAGGCCAGAACGAGGAGGCCACCATTGTCAGCGACCTTCGCGCCATTGGGATGGATGTGCGGAAGGATTCATCTCAGCATCGGGTAGACTTCAAAAGCCACGTTTCTGGAAGCCTCGATGCCATTATTGATTCTGGCGTCCCTGAAGCCCCCAAGTCCAAACACATCGCCGAGTTCAAGACCCACTCTAAAAAGTCTTTTGATGCGCTGGTTAAAGATGGCGTTGAAAAGTCAAAGCCAGAGCACTTTATTCAGATGCAGGTTTATATGGCCGGAACCAAGATTGACCGCGCTTTGTACGTGTCTGTCTGCAAAGACGATGATCGGATTTACACAGAAAGAGTGCGTTATGACAAGGCAATCGCAGAAAAAGCCATTGTTCGTGGACAACGCATCGCACTGGCAGACCGGATGCCGGAGCCAATCAGTTCAGATCCAAGCTGGTATCAATGCAAGTTTTGCCCAGCACATGAATTTTGTCACAAAACAAAAACAACTAAACATGTAAATTGCCGCACCTGCGCCCACGCAACGGCTAAGGCAGACAGCACCTGGCGCTGCGAGAGGCACGATGCGGATGACATTCCGTTGGATTATCAGCGCACCGGCTGCGAGAGTCATGTGCTGCATCCTGACCTGGTATCTTGGCAAAGGAAGGACAGTTTTGATCAGTGGACGGCAATTTACGTCATTGATGGCAAAGATGTTGCAAATGGCGAGGGTGATGCGCACGTTTACACCAGTAAGGAACTGCTAGCGAATCCTGCTGCTTGCGCTAATAGCGACGATTTTGTTAATGAAATTCGCAAAGATATGGGCGGGAGAATTATTAAATGATGCTCCGCGATTATCAACAAAGAACTTTGGACCAGCTTTACGCATGGTTTGAAGCTGGCAACAAAGGCAACCCTTGTATTGTAATGCCGACAGGCAGTGGCAAAAGTCACATTGTGGCTGCTCTATGCAAAGATGCAATTCAAAATTGGCCGGAAACCGTTGTTTTAATGCTCACCCATGTCAAAGAATTGATTGAGCAGAACGCCGAGAAAATGCAACAGTATTGGCCTGATGCGCCAATGGGAATTTACAGCGCCGGAATGAGGCAAAAGAAACTAGGCAATCCAATCACGTTTGGCGGCATTCAATCGTTGCGAGACAAAGCAAGCGAAATAGGGCACGTTGATCTGATCATCATTGACGAAGCGCATTTAGTTAATCACAAAGAAACAGGCGGGTATCGCAAACTGGTGCGCGATTTGAAACAGATCAATCCCGAACTGCGAGTTGTTGGTTTAACTGCAACGCCTTACCGTTTGGGACACGGCATGATTACAGATAAGCCTGCAATATTTAGCGATCTGCTTGAGCCAATTGGCATTGAGGAATTAATTGCCAAACAGTTTTTGATGCCGCTTAGAAGTAAACACACAAAAGCAAAACTAGACACTACTGGCGTTCACAAAAAAGGCGGCGAATATATTGAGTCAGAATTGCAAGCCGCGGTAGACACCGACGATAACAACATCAACGTGGTAAACGAAACAATTGGTTTGGCTGGCAACCGCAAAGCGTGGTTGTTTTTCTGCACAGGCGTAAAACACGCCGAGCGCGTTGCAGAGGTTTTGAACGGAAATGGCATTCTGGCCGGCTGCATCCTCGGCACAACACCCAAAAAAGAGCGCGAGGAGATGTTGGCAGATTTCAAGATTGGCAAAATTCGCGCTATTACCAACGCCAACGTGCTAACCACCGGCTTTGATTATCCTGACATTGACCTGATTGCGATGATGCGCCCCACCTTGTCGCCAGGACTATACGTTCAAATGGCAGGTCGAGGAATGCGTCCAAAAAGTCACACCGATCATTGCCTGGTGCTGGACTTTGCTGGCGTCGTGGCTACGCATGGACCGCTTACGGCGGTGCAGCCGCCCAAAAAAGCTGGCGAAGGAACCGGCGTGGCGCCGGTTAAGGTTTGCGACAATTGCAACGAGTTGTGCCACCCGTCAGCAATTGTTTGCCCGTCTTGTGGTCACCCGTTTCCGTTGCCGCCAGCGCCAAAATTGCAATTGCACAATGATGACATCATGGGTTTGTCTGGCGTCAGCATGGATGTTACAGCTTGGAAATGGCGCAAGCATGTAAGCAAAATAAGTGGCAAAGAAATGCTTACTTGTACTTACTACGGAGATTTATCAGATAAGCCAGTAACAGAATATTTGGCAATATTGCATCATGGATATGCAGGAAGAAAAGCCATCCAACAATTATTTACAATGGCAAGAGATTCTGGTTTTTCATTAACAGCAAATGAAACTTTGGATGATTTAGTTGATATGTTTTCTCAAAATAACCCGCCTAAAATAATTAATTACAAAATGGACGGAAAATTTCATCGAATAATTGAAAGGAAATGGGAATGACGCACGAACTACAACGCATTCCAACAGAGCATGAAGAACAACGCGAGCTAGTGCGTTGGTTTCGGCAAACATATGCTGATGTGCGAATATTTGCCATTCCTAATGGAGGTGGTCGCAGCAAATCAGCGGGAGCGCGCTTAAAGGCTGAAGGCGTATCTGCTGGAGTGCCTGATTTGTTTATCCCTGCTTGGCGGCTGTGGATTGAAATGAAACGCATTAAAGGCGGCAGCGTTAGTTTGGAACAAAAAAACTGGATTAAATATTTGTCCGAAATTGATTATCAGACAATTATTTGTTGCGGTTTTGAAGATGCAAAAAATCAAATACAAATTTATAAAGGGTTTACAAAATGAGCAGCAACGCATTTAACCAGCTTGACCGCGAATATACCGAGCGCGAAGATTATCTTGCCAACCGCGCAGAGGAGCGCAAGACGGTAATAAACGCTTGCCCGTTCTGCGGGCATCTTGACATCGAGATTGACGAGATCGAGATCGGCATCATTGCGATCTGCTGTCCCGAATGCATGGCGATCGGACCGCACCAGGATGGCGCCCAGTCGGTCGAGTTGGCCATCGAAAAGTGGAACCGCAGAAAATGACGCTGACGCAGTTTAAGGTCGTGCTTGAGAAGTTTATGCTGGCCCGAGGCCGTTACGTAAACTCACCAACCAGCACGACCGCAAAAAAGTGGAAAGATGCCGATTTGGAATTGGCTAATGCTTACGCTAAATACATGGAGACCCGGAAATGATCCAAACGAACGACGAAAAAGTAGCGGCAGCTATCGTTTACCTGCGCTCGCGGGGAAAGTATCTGCTGGACAACGGCAAGTGGATCCCGACGCCTGCCGGGCAAACGGACGTTCGCCAGACAATCGCACAGTATCGGGAGGCGGTGAAATGAATTACTTGTCAGTCTGTTCTGGAATAGAGGCGGCTACAGTCGGCTGGCATTCTTTAGGATGGCAACCTGTTGCATTTTCTGAGATTGAGCCGTTCCCCTGCGCCGCGTTGGCGCACCATTACCCAGACGTTCCGAACTGGGGCGACATGACTAAATTCAAGGAGTGGCCTGATGCAGCTGTCGATGTTCTCGTCGGAGGAACACCTTGTCAGTCCTTCTCAGTCGCAGGACTGCGAAAAGGATTGGCTGATCCGCGTGGCAACCTCATGCTTACGTATCTTGCCATTGCTGACCGCTATCGCCCCACATGGTTGGTTTGGGAGAACGTCCCCGGCGTCCTTTCCTCTAACGGAGGACGAGACTTTGCCTCCCTACTTCGAGGGCTGGCAGAACTCGGGTATGGGTTCGCCTACCGAATTCTTGACGCTCAGCACTTTGGAGTTCCACAGCGCCGCCGTCGCGTGTTCGTTGTCGGACATATTGGAGACTGGCAACGTGCCGCCGCGGTTCTTTTTGAGCGCCACAGCCTGCAAGGGCATCCTGCGCCGCGCAGAGAAGCGGGGAAAGGATTTACCCATCCAGTTGCACCAAGCCTTACAAGCAGTGGCCGGGGCGTCGAGCGAGGCGGCGATACCCGAGGGCAAGACCCCGTAATTGCTTGTGATGTTGCTGGAACGATTTGTAAGGATAGTTTTTCCGGTGGCGCAGGCGGGCGACCAGAGGGCGCAGCTGCCGGACACTTCCAGCCAGTAGTCATGTCCACCGGCCAAGCAGGCGCCGAGATTGGGATTGGGATTTGGACAACGCTTAACTGCAACCATGAAGCGCCGATTGTCACCCAGCCGTATTCAATCATGCCGATGAATTCCGGCAAGGATTTCAAGGCGCGGCCCACGGATGTAGCGCAGCCGATTATGGCCGGCGGGCAGACTCACGGTAATCAGGGCGGTGATGTGATTGTCACCCACTCCCTCCGCGGCGAAGGCTTCGACGCCAGCGAGGACGGGACGGGGAGAGGGACGCCGTTGGTGCCGGTGGCGTTCGCCCATCAAGCCGGCGGCACGCAGACCACGCTAGGTTACGACCCGGACAGCGGCACCGCGCCTACGCTGAATAAGTCGCAGACGGCCGCGGTGGCTTACGGTCTGCCCGGTAACTGGATAGGCCGTAAGCCAGAGAACGGCGGCAATGCTGTTGAGCCGATGCACGACCTGTCGCCAAACCTGACCAGCACAGACCGTCATGCTGTTTCTACGTCAATGCAAGTGCGCCGCCTGACCCCCGTGGAATGTGAGCGACTCCAGGGATTTCCTGATTCGTACACTGACATCAAGCCCAACGGTAAGCCGACAGCAGACGGGCCGCGCTACAAGGCGCTGGGGAACTCAATGGCGGTGCCGGTGATGGCGTGGATTGGTAAACGCATTCAACAAGTGGAGAGCATATGAAATTCGTCGATGTCGTGATGCTGGTTGCGTTCCTGACCTCATTATCTTTTTTGTGGGGTATCGTCGATGGGACGATACAGATGGCAACTGTTAAGGATTCCTTGACAGTTGGGAAGGAGTGCTGGAAATGAATACAACTCTAAACATCATTAGTTTGGGTGCTGGAGTCCAATCGTCAACGATGGCGTTGATGGCGGCTCATGGGGAGATTACGCCTATGCCGGACTGCGCGATATTTGCTGATACGGGAGCTGAGCCGCGCAAGGTTATGGACTGGCTGGACTGGCTGGAAACTGAGTTGCCATTTCCGGTTTATCGCGTGATGCATAGAACCGGATTAACCGATCACATCAAGGATGGCGTCAGGGGTTTGCGAATCGCAAATCCACCGTTTTTCGCTGACGTTGATGGTAAAGGGGTGCGCGGTCCGCTTCGTCGCCAATGCACTAGCGAATTTAAGATTAACCCTATCCGTCGCAAAGTGCGCGAACTTCTTGGGTTGGCGAAGGGCGAACGGGCGGGCGGCAAGATGGCAATTCAGTGGATTGGCATAAGCACCGACGAAGCGCAGCGCATGAAGCCGTCGCACGAAGCCTACGTCAAACATATTTGGCCGCTGATTGACAAAGGAGTTTCGCGCTTGCAATGCCTTGAATGGATGGCGGCTAAAGGCTATCAGATGCCGACCAAATCAAGCTGCACGTATTGCCCGTATCACGACGATAAAACGTGGCGCGAAATGAAAAACAACGACCCGGTTTCGTTTGCAGAAGCGGTTGAGATTGACGAATTGATACGCGATGGCGTCAAAGGGGTGAAGAACAAGCTATATTTGCATGGCTCGCTCAAGCCGCTAACAACAGTCGATTTCCGAAACGCAAAGGACATGGGGCAAATAGACGCTTTCGACAACGAATGCGAAGGGATGTGTGGCGTATGAAAACAGTGAAGGAGTGCGGGAAATGACCGCATCTAAATTTAAATTTGTGCTTACGCTCACCGGCAAAAGCAAGGCAAGTCTTGAAATGAGTGGCTTCATCGGCGAGGCTGGGCGAGATGCCCTACTCAGGGTTCTGGCAACCGACTTCGAGAAAAAAACTCTGTCGCCGGTCAAGCTACGGTATAAAAAACCTGCGGCCTGACCGGGGCGGGACGCATTGCGCGTGGCACCAGGATGGGGTCGCAGCCCCGTCCTCGAGCCACAGTTCTAACTGCTCCAGCAGCCCGATATTCTGCTTGCAGAACGCGTCCAGGCGCCCGTCATCGTCCTCTACGTCGATGGCTTGCCCGGTCATATGCCGGGAGCGCATAGCGCCGCCTGCGGAGTGATTGACAGCCGCAGGCCGCCAGCCTGACCGCAAGCCACGATCCTCGCCAAACTCTGCAATTAACTGATTTGCCCGCCCGCAGATAATCTCGGCGTTTGCGCGGATCTCGTCGGTCAGTTCCTGCTCATGCCCGGCTAGGTGCTGGCCTAGATACTGGGCTACGGTAATCATTTAATCGGGAAATTGCCGCCAACAGGGTTGAGCGCGCCGGGCGGCGCTGCGCTAAACGATTCTGTGCCGACCGGGACATGATCGCCGTTCCACGGTGACTCGTTGATCGGGCCGTAGCAGGAAGCGAGCTTTACGCCGTTGACCGGTTTAGCCTGAATCTCGCAACTGAAGCTCCACATATTGCTCATGCCGGATTCTTTGGTAGTCACAAATTTGGTAACCGTCATCGGCTTAACAACCCAATCCGGCGCTTGGGGATAGCTGGTCACGGTCGAGAACAACGACCAGACTTTGCCCGGCGCGGCCTTGCAGGAGCCGCCCATCAGCGACAGGTCGGCAATGCCCTTGCCGGTCAGGATTGGGCAAACGGCAACACCCTCGGCAAATACTTTGCGGTTGACGATAATAGACTTGCCGGTTGGTGTGGTGCTGGATGCGGCGCACAGGGCAAACTGTCCGTTACAAATAGCCAAGTCCATCGCCTGCGCTGACCCCACAAACATTGCAAAAACTAATAGATATTTCATCTGTGCCCTTCCACATTTTTAACTTTCTCAACCGAGCGCATGGCGCCAAGTCCCAACATGCCCATCAGGATCTGAAACGTCAAATCGGTGTCTATAACTGGGAAATCGCCCGTATAACCAAACCAGACTTTAGCCGCAAACCGGGCAAACGGCTCAACCAAGGCAGCGTATGCCAACCCGGCGCCGCACACCCATCCGATCGCCGGTCGCCAGCCGGCAACAAACCAGTTAGTGCTTTTGGCTTCTTCAATGTTGGTTTGGATCTGGAGTTTTGCCAGATCAGTCTCAGCCGCAAGCTGCGCAAGCGCACCTGTCTGTTCCATGCGCAAAAGCTCGAGCTGCGCCGCCGCTTTAGCCGCAGGATCTGGGAACAGCCGGTCAATCAGACCCTTGCCAAGGTCAAATAGCCCCGACAGCAAAAGTGGGTTCATTTGTCTGCTTTTGCTTCCAGCTTCTCAAAGATTTTTGCTAGCATCGCTTTGATGTCCCGGATGTCCTCGCGGTAGTCGCTCCGAATAACGTATTCTCTGGGCAAGTCCTCGCGCAGCTTGGCAAGATCGACCTTTAGTTCTTTGACCGCCGCCCACAGTTCCCGCGCAAACCAGCCCAAAATTGTAAAGCCGCCAGCGAGTAGGCCGTTTATTAGGTGCTGGTTTTCCATCAAAAACTTAATGCTTTAAGTTCATCAAGTGAGGTTAGCGTGTCTACTTGTTTTGTTATGTCGCGCAGACGTTGCTTTTCCTTAACAATTTCCGCTGTGCTTGCACCCGTTTCAAGGGCGCGTTGGAACGCTACATCTTGCGCTTCCAGCAGTGGTTTGCGTTCTATGCGTAACCTGTTTTTTGTTATGTCTTTTGCTTTGAGTATGTTGACTTTGATACCGTTGTTGTCCTCCCATGCGTTGCGAAAGGTGCGGTCGGTAGGAATCTCCGAATCACCAACATCAGCACCTCGAATCCAGTCATCCGATACAGCTTGATAAAAGCCACCGGCGGCATTTGGTGTTTTGCGGCGTAGGTGGGCCTCTAGAGCATCAGGGTCTATGCTGTGCGGATTGTCGAAGAAAGAAACACCGCCATCAGGACGAGAAAAACTAAGCCGATTCATCATTGATCTCCTGCCGCCATTGCTGAAAACCGATTAGGCGGGTCTTGGTTTGTGCCAGCATTATTTTTAAAGTTTACTCGAACAGCACCAGCAGATATTGTTGTGGCAGAAGCTATATCCATGTAGTAGGCACCCGACCCGGATGCAAAATCACCAGACATACCACAAAGCGTATAATTTGCGGTAGAAAAGTCAGTTGCCCATGTGATAGTAAAGTCACCTGTTCCGTTGTCACCGATAGAGGTCACGTTGTAGTTTGTTGCAAGCGTCGGCGTTCCCCCTGACATCGTAACCACAGCCCATCCCTTTATCGCGCTTGGATGAAACTGCTGCCGACCTGAAGTGACTAAAACATCTGTAGCTGTTCCCGTTTCTTGTTGCGCTTGAGTTGCGACTGCTGTGCCTGTAACAGCCGTGTCTAGCACTGGACTAGTCAACGTCTTGTTCGTCAGCGTGTCTGTCGTAGCCTTGCCCACCAGAGTGTCGGTAGTGGCCGGCAAAGTAAATGTTGTCGTGCCAGCAATAGCAGGAGCAACAATTTTAGCGGTTCCTGAAGTGCTGCCAGGAAATGAAGCGCCGGTAACTCCTAGCGTAGTTAAGCCAGTAACGCCTAGAGTTCCAGATACATTTAAATTAGTAAAAGAATTGCCGTTGAGCAGTTGAAACCGCGTCCCATCGTATTCAACAAACACCACTTGACCAGTAACCATATCCCCCGCAACCAGCGCAACAGATCCCGTCCTGGTAACCGATTTAACGCCCACCCCGTCAATATTCAACGTGACCGCGGCGGTGTTAGTAGACCCGACAACAAAACTAAAAACGCCTCCAGTCGTGTAAACAGTCAGACTCGGCGTTATCGTGCCGGTGATTGCATTGGCCGTTCCAGCAACCGTAATTAACGGCACCCCTGCGCTAGTTAATTGGTCAAACCGCACCGCATCCGCAGCTGCTGTGCCGGCCGCCAGGTTGGTAATCTTGTAACCGCCAAGCGTGATGTTGGCCGTCGGCGTGCTCTGCCCGTCTTTCGTTAGCGCGGTCGTGAGCCCGGTCGCCAGATCGCTGGTCAGTGCGTTAAAAGCCGTCGAGCTAATGACGGTGCCGGAAACGACGGGCTGCCCCGCCGAGTTGATGTTAAATGTGCCGCTGCCGTTGTAGCTCATGAAAAGTCCTTATTCTAGAAAGGCAAATTTGGTTGAATTGAAGCGGCGCCACCAGCGGCACCTGCGCCTACTTGGCTGGCAACATTTAATTGTTTTTGTGATTGTCTGGCTTTTTCTAGCATTGCGGCCATATAGCGCGGATCTTGTAGCAGTCTAGCAAGAATTTGTGCGCCTTCCTCACCCGATCGTGCTAATGCAGTGCTTACCAAATCGCTGGCCACATTAGCTGCAATACCGCCTGCTGGCCCGCCGGCCACAACGCCAGCACCAGTTTTAGCTAATTGAGCCGCCAGCCCTTTAGCTCGACTTTGTGCGGCAAGATACTGCGCAGTTCCGGGGCCGCCTGTTGCCCTTGCGTTCATTGCTCCAGCAGTCCTTGCCAAATCATCTTTTAATGCTTCAATTAATTGTCTGTTTTCTGGCGTTAATTGATCAATTGTTTTGGCGCCAAAGTCTTTCAAAGCGTATTTGTTAACTGCCCTGCTTAAAGTTGTTTCGCCTGTTTTCCCACTCAAAGCAGGCGGCACCCGTCCTTGCGCCAGATTGATGGTCATATCATCAATGGCATTTTGCAAGGCGGTTTTGCTTGATACTTCCTTGCTCATATCGCCATATTTTTGCAAATAATCAGACCATTTGCCGCCAGACAAAGAATTCAGCGTGTCGTCAATTTGATTAACTAGTTGCATTGTTTCTTTGCGTGATACTGCTGCCGCAGCGCCTATTTCATCATTAGCGCCGGTTTTCAATTGACCGGTAAGAACTTTGCGAACAGTGTAAAGCTGCTGCGGCGTTGTTCCTTGTGGGTTAAACAATTCACGCTCAACATAAGACGTTACTTTTTGAACAGCAGGATTAGGCCGCTGTTCGCCCGTTTTTAATTCATTGACCGTTTGACGCATTCTGTCAATTGACGGCGCCATGCTTAATGTATCCGGAGTCGTGGCCGCTTCCCTAAATGCGCCTTCCCGCATAGGTCCGGTAATGCGATCACGTTCTGCTGCTAAGGCGGTGCGTTCCGCTTGAGTTCCGGCAGCATTAATCAAAGCATTAAATCGCGCTTGCTCATTCCTTAAATCAAAAGGCATCCACATCGGACCTTGTGATGTTCTTGATCCGGTTTCTAAAGTTTGCAAAAGTGGATTTTTAGTAACAACCGCAGAGCTTCCGGTAATGCCGGGAACGGGAGAATACTCACCTCTTAAGGAGCGAATTACATCATCTGATTCATTGCCAAAATCACGCAATAGTGATTCGCCGTAAACCTGCGGTTTACTAACGCCAGCCATGTTTTGCGGCAATACTCTTTGAACGGCGCCAGCGCTTCCTGGCACAACGCCCGCAAGCAGCCCATACATGGCCGCGCTTGCTTTGTTTTCTGGTGCTGTAATCGCCTGCGTTCCGGCGCTGGTTATTGATACGTCTGCCATCTGAGCAGGGCGCCCAACCATCATCCTGCCGCCGGTGGCCATACCAATCCCGCGAGCTGGGATTGCGCCATAAGACACAACATCGCCTAAAGTGCCGCCCAAACTAGTTATAGGCGTTGCCTCACGAATCATTTTTACATCTTGAATTTCTTGCGGTGTAACTTTAGCACTTGGCGGCAATGTTGGCGCACTGTAACGGCCGGTAGGCATTGAAACCGGACCCATTTTAGGAGACGGCAAACCTCCAACGCCTTGCATTATTTGCACAGGCGCAGTTGATGCGCCTAGCAAAGCCTGCGTTAATTTAGATTCTTTTCCAACTTCTTGGCTTACCAGTTCCTGCGTTGTTGGCGCCCGCAACGGCCCGCCTGACTGTTGAAGTATGATTTTAGAGGTATCAACAAGTTCTTTTATAACGCTTAAATTAGGGTTAGGTTTTGACGCCTCCATCTCAATGGCGCGCTCAATATCCTTGATTGACGGTGCCGCAACAATTGGATCGGCCATTATCTATCGCCTCCTGTCGCCCTATTTACAGCATCTTGAGCCGCTGGTGATAATTTTAATTGCTGCCCTGTTTGAGCAGTGGGCGCATCAACACGCCAAAAATCAATATTTGGAATACCGGCTTTCTCTGCACGCTTTCTAATATCTTCGTGTTGTTCTATTGATCGTTTGTCTTGTTTTTCAAACAATGTAAATAACCGCTTGTATTCTGGGATAGTCAAAGACTCCGGAGCAGATTTAGCTTTTACCAGCAGCGCCCCTTCCCCTTCAGTTATGGTTCCTTGTCCTTTTAATGCGCCGCGAGATGACAAACTCAATTCAGCTAAACCTGTGATTAATTGACGCGTATTTGCTAAACTTTCCGCGTTAGCAACCCCATACATTTTATTGGCCACTTGCGATAAAAACATTTGCGAAGTGGCGCCTGGTCCAGTAATCAAAGGCAAGTCAAGGATTGGCCTAATGTTCTGAACTTGACGCATGCGTTCTTCAGAGGATTGCGCGCTTGCAAATGAGCTTTCTAGTTTGTCGGTGATTGCTTTTACTGATCCAGTCGCCGCCGCTTTTTGTGCTTCTTGTTGCACTGGGTTTGAAACGCCAAAGCCAGCCGGAACGCCGGCAGGAGCGCCAGGTTTATCAACTTTAATATTAAAAGGTTGGCCGCTTTGGTCAAGCCGCCTGCCTGTTTGGATTGCCATTTCGTCTGTTGGCGCCGTCAAATTTAACGTGCCGCCCGGTTGTTGTGGCGCCCCGCCGCCCATCATTTTTGCGGCTTCCGCTTTGCTCATTTTTTTAATAATTGTGGTTCCGTCTGACTGTGTTATTGGAACATCAATAAAATCAAATTTTGCTTTTGCTTCTTCGGTTGCTCCAGTTACAGCGCCTTGTCCGGCAGCATATCCGGGGGCCAAAGAAAGCGCACCGTCAGCACCACGACGCCAGATGCCGCCCTGCGTTGCTGTATCAGTTAATGCAAAGTTCCAAGCATCAGAACCCTCTGTAATGCCAGCCGCACGCAATTCCCTGATCTTGTCGGTAGGTTTATTTTGGTCCGTATAGTCTTTTGCTAGTTGCTCGGTATATTTTGCGCCGGTAGGGTCTAATTCCATCCAAACGGACATAGGTTGACCACCAGCAGGACCGCCGAAACGAGATAATGCAGCGGCAACCGCTGGTTGTGCGGTTGGGGCGGCAGCGGGCACTGCATTAGGCATAGCAGCAGGCGCGATTGTAGGTGCCGCCACGGACGACGCAGTCACATTCCCTGCATTCCCTGCATTAATAAATGCCTGCCTTTGGGCGTTTTTTTGCAAAATCTGCAATCCGAGCGCCTCATGGGCTGGATTCGGACTGCTCATCAATAATTCAGCCATTCTTTGCTGATTTGGCGCTACGGCAGCCCTGCCGGGGATTGTGTAAGCGTCTTGTACAATATTTCCTTCGCCAGGTTGGCCTTCAGGAACCCGTTGCGGAGGCGCAATATCGGTCAGGTCAGACCCGCTAGGCATAAAGTTTGATTCTGGAACATTTGATGCCGGAACCGCTGCGGAGCCTTCGCCAGCTTTAAACGCTTCGCGCAATATATCCGAAGATTCTTTTTTATACCTTTCTCCAAGCGCTTTTTCTTCTTGCCTTGCCTGCCCCTGAAAATATGCCCCGCCAAAGCCCTGTAGCAGCTTTGCCAGCCCTGCCGTTGCAGGTGTGCGCGCTTCTATGCCCTTGTAGCCGTAACGCTCTATCGGAGCCTGTGACTGCGCCTGGAGCATCTCTGCCATGCGTTGCTGGTCGGCAATCTTTGCCAACTCAGCCTGATATGGGCTAGGCAGGTTAAAACTTACCATCTTGTTCTCGGCCATTTGGAGCCTCTAGTAATTCGACGGCGTAAAGTTCTGTGAAGCAGGATCGTATTGCGTAGACTTTTCTACGACCGGCGCTTTTTTCGGCTTGTCCTGCATCAGCATTTTCATGATCTCGCTGTTCATCCCGCCAGATGGTCCAGCGCCCAGCGGCCCGCTATATTTGCGGTATGGCTGCGTCGGATCTTGCAGGAGCGCGGCCAGCTGCACGCGCTTTTCGTCTGGATTGAAATTGTAAGTTGAGTTCATATCCAATTATTCAAAAAATCCACCGCTATACAGTCGACCGGCCAACCCGCCAGCCGTTCCCAAAGCCCCGTAAAGCCCAGCATTTGCGGCATTGGCGTTTGCCGACTGGATGCCGTATTGATCCATAGCTGACTGGCCAGCCGCTTGGGCTCCGGCAAATACTGGCGCCGGTGCGATATTGGTCGGCTGGTAGCCTGAGAATTGCGGCATCATAATTTGAGAGCCAGACATCAACCCGGTGATTTCATTCAGCGGCTGCTGACGCAGGAACGCTTGGCGTTGCAGCTCGGCCTGCTGGGCTGCGTTTTGCGTTCCGAGTTGCGAACTTGCCTCGTTAAATCCCTGCGCTCTGGCGCCGGTGTCTAAGTTGATACCTTGCAATGCAGCATTTGTTAAAAGATCATTTTTAGATCTATTAACGTCTAGCATCGCGTTGGAATAAGCCTCGCCACCCGGCACCAGCCCTTGATTAGCGAGCCTGGTCCTCGTCTGCGCGTCCATGCGCTCGATCTGCGGCTGTAAGCGAGCCATAATCGCTTCCTGCCCGGTCGTGCCAGCATTAACCGGCATTCTGGCAAGGTTTGACGTATCAATACTGGTCTGCAATGCCGGGCTGTTTGGCGAGAACGGCGTAGCCAGAGCAGTTTGCGCGGTTCCAATGCCCTGCTCGCCCAGGTTGGCCAGCGACTTCTGCACCCGCTGTTGAGCCTGCAAAGCGGCCAACGCGTCAGGTGTCAGCGTTTGCGTAATCGTCGGCTGGTCGCCTGCGCCAAAAGTAACCGTCTGGCCGCCAAGTGGACCAGAGATGTTCGGATTGTTGATGCGCCCTTGCAAGCGTGCGGTAGCCTCGTTGGCTGCGCCCTGCGCTGTTGCAGCGCCGGCGTAGTCTGGCGGTGGTGGTGCGGCCGGTGCGGATTTACCCATGATTGATCCTTTTGCTATATCGTTGACCTAAAAACCGGCAGTCGTCGCGGCGCAGCGTGTAAAACACAATGTCGCCATCCGGGCGCCCTTCTTTAATCCGGCCTTCTTCCATAAATCCCATGTTCGTCACCACTTTTGCGCTTTGTTCGTTATCAGATCCGACCGGCACAATAATCTTTTCTACTTGGCAAATGTTAAACGGATAATCAAAGATCGCCGCTAGGTAGGCCGGAGTCAGCTGCCCTTCAATAGCAAAATGGCACCAGATGGTCTTATGGTTCCAATTCTCATACATGACCCCTGCAATAATCTCATCATTGCGTTTTAACCCTATTGCCGTTGCCCTGCCCTCAAAAAATCCACCGTCTACACGTTTGGCAACCCAGTGCCCAACATCGGCACTGGATACTATATCCCAGCCCATCCGGTCTGAAACACAATGTCCGTGGCTGCCCACTCAATCTGCAATCCAGAGCTACTGCTTTTTAGCTGAATCCCGCCGCAATAGCCGATGCCGGTAATGCCTTGCCAGTTGTTTGTGATCTGGAGCCCGGCGCCCCATAGACCAGTATCCCAAACAGACGTATCCCACAGCCCGACAGCGGTCGGGGAGAATGACAAGCTGGCGGTGGTGTCAGCGGTATTAAAGTCAACGTTCATGCCGACAAAAACAGCAGGAACACCGTCTGTAAATATGCTCGGTCTGGCACGTGTAAAGTATTTCTTAACACCTCGGCTCTCGAAGTAATTAAACGCCTGCAAGACGGTCGTTTGGATGTTTGATGTGCCATCAACATATCCGTTGTCCCACGCTTTGCCGACAACGCCGTTGCCACCAAAATACGGATCGTCGTTAAAGGTTTCCCAACAGTTCGCATTCCAGCCTGTGAAGTTGCACCATGCCTTTGTGATGTTGTTCATCACAAATTGCTGTTGCTGCCCTTCTGCAACCGGCACATTAATCCACAGCGCGTTATTCTTTGAGGAATACAGTATTTCCCAACCGAAATTAGAACCGTAGTTGACCGTCGCCGTGGTGATAGCGCCTTGAATTTTATTGCTCAAAGCCACCCGCGGATCCAGCCGAGAACTCTGCAACGCAGATGCCAGCGGCAGCAGCCCGTCCAGCGTAATTATCAACAGGTCGCCGGAGTATTTCATCATGCAACGATCGCCAACCGGGGAGCCCAGCTTCCAGACACCGGCCAGCGCCCACGTAGCATCGCTTGACGGATCTGTGCCGCGCCAGACGATGACCTCACCGTTGCTGGTCACAAACACCAGGTTGTCGTCGGCGCCGTAACCCGCATCCAGCGTCCAGGTATCCAGATCAACCAGAGTACCGCCATATTTGGCTATCTGGCTCATGTCAAGAACCTGCGCCGCGCCGCCTACAGCACCAGTCGGCAGATACCATGCCTTGAGCGTGTCTTTCTGAATAAACCAAACGCGGTTTTTAAACAGCGAGATATTGCTTAACGTCGTGGTGGTCACGCCGGTGATCGCAATTGTTGAAATGCCGGTAATGCTTTCCCACGTTGAATTATTGTAAAGCAGCGGCGCATCGACTCCGTTCACGCAGTAGAGATAGCTGCCCGCCGCGGTGGTGACGTTGATGTGCTCCCACTTGGCATTAGTCAGCCCGGTCTTAACAGCTGCTCCAACAACGCCCTGCGTCGTGGCATCGTAAATCGATGTTCCCGCCCATGCAAACAGCTTGTTAGCAGTGCCGGTCGAATAATTGACCAGAGTCTGCACCTGGCCGCTGATGCCGGTTACCCAGTCCTCATAACCGCCGCGCAACACCAAATTGCTCACGCCGGGAAAATAGTTTGTCAGCTGGTAGGCGTCGATGGGCTCCATGTTTGCAATAGAGTCTCGCGCATTCCAGCCGCCAACCGGCGCCGGAATAGATGCCACCCGCGCAGCAGTCTGCTGCACCAGTGCTCTGTTAGTTCGGGCCATACCCGCTGTCTGGTATGTTGTCGTAGCCGATCAGCACAGTGCCAGGCCGCGGAGCAAAGCTCAGATTGGCAGATGACATGTCCAGCGCCATCGCAGCCTCTAGCTCATACATATAATTGCGATACATCGCCGTAGTGTCAAAGCCCTTTGCTTCAAAGTATTTTAACTTTGTCGACAACACTATCAGCCGGTCAGGATAAATTGTCGTGTCGGTGTCGACCGTAAAGCTGGTTTTTACAGCTCCTGCAGCAGAATTAGCCCAGCCGTTTGAGCGATACTCAAACCCTAAATACTCGGCCGCAGACGTGCCAGGCCAGATTTGGAAGTAAGATCCTAGCAAGCGCCAGCGGATTCGCGGGCCGGTCGAGATGTAGCCCGATAACAGCCATTCCCATTGCTGCGCGTCCTCCGGGCCTAGCATTTCCCAGTGCTTTGACTTATCCCACATCGTGCGCGGCACTAGCGCCTCGTAATCGCTTGGCAAGTCATATTTCATTTTCTGGAAGTAGGCAGTAGCAGAAGCCCCGCCAGCGGCCGCAAAGTCCTGGTCAAGCGTAACCTGCGTTCCGCTGTCAACAGACGCTATAAACGTGTTCTGGTTAATCCCAGACCCCTGCACTTGGTAGGTCGTGTCTAGCCCCGTTGTGGACGGAATGCCGGTAATCGTTCTGGCTGCCGTTGTCCAGTTGCCGGTGGTGGTCAGATACTCGGTATAGAAAGCCTTTTGCTTTGTCATCGCGCGCCAGTTGTGCCGGCGCAGCAGCTCGTAGCCGGTTGCGTTCATCAACGCAAGAATCTGGATTACGTCCTGATTTGTATTGCCAGCAACCGAAACGGGCGTAGAAACGCCCAATTCGTTCGTTACCTGCTGCACCAACTGGAGCATCGTGCTCGACATATTTACGCCTCTTTACGCGGCCTTCCGGGCTTTCTGGTTTCCATCAGCATCGCCATCTGTTCTTTGAGCTCGTTCAGCTCGCGGCGCGTAGTTTCCAGCTCGGTGGTATTCGCGGATTGATTTTTCTTGTTCAGATAAGCGCGTGCTCTGTCTCTCAATCCAGCCCCGCCCATGCCGATCCGTTGCAGCTGGCTGTCAGACGCCGTTGCTACCTGCTCAACGGTTTGGAATTTAAGGATCTGGAGCTCGGCCATCTGGTGCTTGTTAAATCCTTCGTCATCGTCCGTGTTCCATTGCTCTAGCAGTGTGCCTATAACCGGACCGTCGCCGCTTTGCATCTGGAAGTACAGCCACTGGCGCGGGAATCGCTCTTTGTGATCTTCCCTAACCGGCTGGTCGACAATGTTGGTCTTGTCACCCGGCACAACAATCCGCACAAACGGCGTCGGACGATCCTTATACGGTTTCTGATCGTTGACGTAAAACTCAACATGCAGATGCGAATCAGCGTTGTGAACATCACTGTCTAAAGACATTTTCTTCTCCTGTGGGGATTAAGTTCTTGCGCCTGTCAGGCTGTACCATTTCGTTGCAGATACTGCAAAAAATACACTGCTGAAATTGCTAACAATCGAAGCCGACGTTGTTTGATTAATCGTCGATCCTGTGTCGTAAGGATAAACCTTGATCGTGTTGGCGCCGGAATTAGCGATAAATATTGTCGCCCCCATTTGTGTGGGAGGTAGCAATACGCCAGTCCCGGAAGCCGCGGTATCGACCGAGTTGTAAACACGCGTGAGTTGCAACGCGTCAGCCCTCGTCGACCCTACCGCGGTCAGCCCGTCAACACCATCACCGCAGACGGCAACGGTCATCAGGGACGTAGCCCCGGCGCCCATTACCCTCGATGGAATGGTCATTACGCGGTCAGAACCGATGCCCAGGTCGTTGCGCTCGTAGCAAACAGAATGACGGTTTTCGCCGTTGCAACCGTCAAAGTTGACGCTGCCGCGTTGATCGTCGACCCGGATTTCGGATAAATGGTAACCGTCTGGCCGCTATCGTTGCGGATGCCGATCATGGCGCCCACTTCGGTCGGCGGCAGAATAACGCCGGTCGATGCCGAGCTGGTGGTGATCGTGTTCCAAACCGCCGAAAGTTGCAGTGCGTCAGCAATAGTAGAGCCTACGGCCACCAGGCCGGTAGCGCCGTCGCCGCAAATGCTGGTAGTCGCAAGGCCGGAATTGCCGGATGCTTGAACGCGTGAAGGAATAGCCATTTTAAATCCTTTGAGTTAGTGGATAAGACATGGCTTTCGCCATTGCGTGCAATAAACC
>Ga0209400_1000993_pt1 | contig 24070 bp, 19 predicted proteins | sample M_130807_EF_Meta_FD_187313 | JGI IMG/M metagenome (GOLD analysis project Ga0209400, IMG submission 187313) | Freshwater microbial communities from Lake Montjoie, Canada to study carbon cycling - M_130807_EF_MetaG (SPAdes) (version 2) | ecosystem: Environmental > Aquatic > Freshwater > Lake... | reverse complement strand
TCAAAGGTCGTGCGCATTCGCAAGCGTTGGGCTTCGAGTAACTTGCCTTGTTTTTCAAATAAATTTAATTGGATCTGTAACTCATCGGTGATATCCCCCATGGCGCGCTTCATTGTCTCCGGCCCGGCTGCATAATGAGTTGCAGGAAAAACGTACATCTCTTCTTCTTCACGAACGATTTCTCCAGTAAGTGGATTTAAGGTTGTTATGCGTTCGATTTCATCCCCAAACATTTCAATGCGAAGAGCCAACTCTTCATACATCGGAATGATTTCGATCGTGTCTCCACGGACTCGAAATGTGCCACGTTCAAATGCCATGTCGTTGCGCTTGTACTGAACATCGACGAATCTGCGTAGAAGCACGTTACGTTCGATCTCATCACCTACCCGCAGTTTGATCATGCGATCGACATATTCCTGCGGTGTACCAAGACCGTAGATACAGGACACGGTTGCTACCACGATCACATCTCGTCTAGTCAAAAGTGAGTTTGTTGCTGAGTGACGCAAACGCTCTACTTCATCATTGACGCTGGAATCCTTTTCTATGAAGGTATCCGTCTGTGGAACATAAGCTTCTGGTTGGTAATAGTCGTAATACGAAACAAAGTATTCAACTGCGTTGTTGGGCAAAAGCTCTCGGAATTCATTAGCGAGCTGTGCGGCCAATGTTTTGTTAGGTGCCAACACAAGTGTCGGACGCTGTAACTTCTCAATCATCCAGGCCGTTGTTGCAGATTTACCTGTTCCTGTTGCACCTAAGAGGACAACATCTTGGGCGCCGGCATTTATGCGTTTTACTATTTCTGCGATTGCAGTTGGCTGATCACCTGCTGGTATGTAATCACTGATTACTTGGAAAGGCTCGACTCGCCTTTGAAGATCAGTAATCGGGCGCATATGCCGAACTCTATCCGCGTGGCTCTATATTTGCGCGCGAGGCAAAATTGTTGATTCCCAGACGTTCTCAACTTGGCGCAAAAGTCCATCTTCATCGCCATCATTTGTTAAAACGCAGTCGGCAATAGCCCGGCGCTCTTCTTCGCTAGCCTGAGCTGCCATTCTTTTTTCAATATCAGAGTGAAACATTCCTCGAGCAACTAATCGCTTCCTTCTTAAATCTGCATCTGATTCCACGGTTATTACGAAATCAAAACGATCGGCTGCGTTGGTTTCGACAAGGAGTGGAATCTCATAAACCATTATCTGTCCTGGATTTAAACTAGCAACCGCTTCTTCGAATTCCGCGCGAATACGTGGATGAATGATCTCTTCAAGATCTTTCTTTGCTTGAGGATTTTCAAAGACAATTTGCCCAAGTGCTACCCGATCGATGTCACCGTTTTTTAATACAGTGTCACCAAACCTAAGTAGAACTTCATCGAAACCTTCGGAACCGCGTTCAATGGCTGCGCGCGCTAATTGATCAGCATCGATCACAAGTGCGCCGAGTTGTGAGAAATATTGAGCAGCAAGTGATTTACCCGAGCCAATACCGCCAGTGAGTCCTATTACGAAGGCCACTAGAAATTACTCTGCTGCTACCTCAACAGGTGTTGCAGCAGCGTCAGCAGCTTTCGCTTCAGCCTTTTGCTTCTTATGAGCTAAGAAGCGCTCCTGTGCAACTGCATATTCTTTTTCCCATGTTTCGCGTTGGGACTCGTATCCCGGCTTCCACTCTTGAGTGTCAGCATCGAAACCTTCAGGGTAAATGAATTTGCCGTCAGCATCGTAACGAGCAGACATACCGTACTGAGTTGGATCGAATGCTTCGATTTCAACTTCTTGTCCCTCATTTGCTTGCTTAAGAGATAGTGAAATGCGACGACGCTCTAGGTCAATATCAATAATCTTTACAAATAGTTCGTCATCTACTTGAACAACTTGCTCAGGAATTTCTACGTGGCGTTCTGCTAATTCAGATATGTGAACAAGTCCTTCGATTCCTTCGTGTACGCGAATAAATGCACCGAATGGAACGAGCTTGGTAACAACACCTGGCACAACTTGATTGATCGTGTGTGTGCGAGCAAATGCTTGCCATGGATCTTCTTGTGTTGCCTTCAGTGAGAGTGAAACACGTTCGCGCTCGAAATCAACTTCTAGAACTTCAACCGTTACTTCATCGCCCACTTCAACAACTTCACCTGGGTGATCAATGTGCTTCCATGAAAGCTCTGAAACGTGAACCAAACCATCTACGCCACCAAGGTCTACGAATGCACCGAAGTTAACGATTGATGAAACTACACCAGAACGAACCTGACCCTTTTGGAGTTGGTTAAGGAAAGTTGTTCGAGACTCTGATTGTGTTTGTTCTAGGAATGCGCGACGTGAAAGAACAACGTTGTTGCGATTCTTATCTAATTCGATGATACGAGCTTCAACCTGCTTGCCAATGTATGGAGTTAGATCGCGAACACGGCGCATTTCAACAAGTGATGCTGGAAGGAAGCCGCGAAGACCAATGTCTACGATCAGACCACCCTTAACAACTTCAATAACAGTTCCGATAACAACTTCGTCGCGCTCTTTCTTGCCTTCAATGTCTCCCCAGGCGCGTTCGTATTGTGCGCGCTTCTTAGAAAGAATCAATCGTCCTTCTTTATCTTCTTTTTGCAGAACTAGCGCTTCAATTTTGTCGCCAACTTTTACGATTTCATTTGGATCTGCATCGTGACGGATCGATAATTCGCGGGAAGGGATTACGCCTTCTGTCTTGTAACCAATGTCAACAAGAACTTCTTCGCGATCTACTTGAACAACTGTGCCTTCGACGAGATCTCCGTCGTTAAAATTTCTGATTGTTCCTTCGATGGCGGCTAAGAAATCTGCCGCTGATCCAATGTCATTAACTGCAATTACTGGTGAAGTTGTCAAAATGCTCCGTAGGGATAGATGAGTAGTAGGGACAGGGAGCGCTAAGGGTACGGTTTCACGCATTGCAAGGTCAATTCCGTGCGTATAAATAGCCTCACCCCCCGAGCAAATAGATAGAATCGCAGGAAATGCATAGATACAGAGAATTACTTCGATTCCCAAACGCATGGGTATTGATTTTGGCTGCCCTGCCTGCACGTATTTCATACGGAATGATCGGTCTTGCAATTTTTTTCAAGACAGAACAAGAAACTAATTCTGTGGCAATAGCTGGGTTAGCAATAGGCATTAACTCACTGGCCGGATCTTTCACAGCCGGTATTCGTGGTTCGATTATGGATAAATGGGGACAGAAATGGCCCCTTCGAATCTTTGTTCCAGCTTATGCCGCAATGTTGCTTGCATTAAACATGGCACATGATCGAAACCTTCTTCTCATTGCAGCATTTGTTCTTGGAGTAACAGCGCCACCAATTAATCTTTCAGTTAGGCCTCTATGGAAAGATGTTGTGCCAGCAGATTTCTTAAGAGTTGCATACGCTGTTGACTCGGCGATTATGAATTTTGCAGGTGTCATAGGCCCTGTACTTGCAACAACACTTGCTCTTTCCTCGCATCCAGGATCGGCGCTCAGTACTGCATCGGCATTGATGTTCATCGGTGGTAGTGCGCTTGGCATAACGTCAATTTCAAGAAATTGGATTCCAGAGAAAAAAATCAAAGGAGCCGCAGCACTATGGCGATCGAAGCCATTACAGCTTTTGATGATTGAAGGTTGTTTTATAGGTTTCGGCTGGGGTTTATTTGATGTCGCAGTACCTGCTTACGCAACACTCGAAGGATTTCCGCAGCGAACTGCGTGGATTTTTGGAGCGATGGGTGTAGCAAATGTCGTTGGCGGTCTACTTGCTGGCCTAGTTTCAAAAAATAGTTCGGCGCTAGCAACAATGCGCAAAACGTATCTCATGTGGTTCATTGTTTCGATTCCTATAGCTTTTACATATCCCGGTTGGTCCATGGCGTTATTCGGAGCAGCCCTTGGCTTAGTTGGTGGGGCAATTCAAGTTTTCTATTGGGAAGTAATGGAAGCTGTTCGTCCAAAAGGATCACAAACATCTGCATTAGGTTGGCTTTGGAGTGTTGAAGGAACTTTGATGGCTCTGGGTTCGGCCCTGGGAGGTTATTTATCGGAGATATTTTCACCGCGCTTGGTTCTTGCAACTACTTCTGTTTGTATCGGAATCGGTTTCATTGTTCTCACTCTTGGACGGGAACGGCTTAAGGCAGCAGATCGCATCCCTGAGTCCTATGAAGATTTAGAAGCTATGAAAGATAACTTGCCAACTATTAATTAATGCGCCGCTTCATTCCAGCTAGAGCCAATACCAATACTGACATCTAAAGGTGCTTTTAGTTCGAATGCACTACCCATGCCTTTTCTTACCAAATCTGAAAGAACATCTACTTCCCCAGGTGCTACATCGAAAATAAGTTCATCGTGCACTTGCAACAACAGCTGTGACTTCAATTTGTTCTCTTTAATTAGGCTATCCACATTGAGCATTGCTTTCTTAATGATGTCGGCAGCAGATCCCTGTATAGGTGCATTTAAAGCCATACGTTCGGCAACTTCTCGGCGCGGGCGATTATCACTTGTTAAATCTGGTAAATACCTTCTGCGACCCATGACAGTTTGGGTGTATCCCACTTTGCGTGCTTGATCGACTACGTCACTTAAGTAATCACGTATTCCACCAAAACGGATAAAGTATTTATTCATCAACTCTTGTGCTGCACTCGCTGAAAGATCCAATTGAACCGCCAAACCATATGCACTTAATCCATAGGCTAGACCGTAAGACATTGCCTTCATTTGACGACGCATTTCAGGATCTACTTCACTAGCTTTCACGCCGAATACCAATCCAGCAACGCTGGCATGTAGATCTTCACCTGATTCGAAAGCTTTAAGCAACGCAGCATCGTTAGAAAGATGCGCCATAATTCGCATCTCTATTTGACTGTAATCTGCGGTAAGCAGTGATTCAAAACCTTGGCCGGCAATGAAACACTCTCTGATTCGTCTTCCTTCTTCGGTGCGCACGGGAATATTTTGTAAATTGGGACCTACAGAAGATAAGCGCCCGGTTGCTGCAACTGTCTGCGCGAAATGAGTATGGATTCGGTTCTTCTTCGTAGTCTCAGTTAGCAAACCTTCAACGGTGGCGCCGAGCTTTTTTGTTTCACGCACGCGAAGCATTGCCGCCAAAACTGGATGTTTGGATTTTTCAAAGAGCCAGTTCAGAGCATCGGCATCTGTTGTATATCCGGTTTTGATTTTCTTTGTTTTAGGTAATTTGAGTTCATCGAATAAAACTACCTGTAACTGCTTGGGTGAAGCCAAATTAAATTCGTGTCCGACGGCATCATGTGCAATCTTTGTCTGAGTAGCGCTCTCCTTTTCGAAAAATACTGCTAAAGATTCAAGCTTTTTACGATCCACGCTAATTCCACGTGACTCCATAACTGCTAAAAGCTCAGATATAGGCATTTCGAGTTTGGTGAATAACTCCTCTAATTCTCGAAGTCGTAATTCTTTTGCAAGTGAATCGCGCACAGTGAAAAGCAGGCGAGCGTGACTATGTAGCGAACTTTCGGGAGAACTCTGATCTAACTGTGATCCATCGCCCCACCGTTCGATGATGTCGGAAAAGTCCAAGCTACGCGTACCGGGATTAACAAGATAAGCAGCAAGATTTGTGTCAAAGGCAATATTTGAAAATGGGTAATTTCGTGAAACCGATTTTGCATCATGAGCAATTTTCTTTATAGATTGATCACTGGCCCAATCACCCATGCTGGATGAATGCACGATAAAAGATTCCTGTGCATTAAAAGCGATGCAATATCTGTGCAAGGTTTCGCCTTCAAGATCAAAAGCTATTGCTATCTCGGCGCCGTGGGCTGCAATCTTCTTTGACGCTTCTTCAGGTGTGAGAACATTCGAATCAAATGGTGTTTCAAAGAGTGTCTCCGAATTTACCGTTGATTTCTTTTTTTCAGACGGATTTCTTAGTAAGGGTGTTAAGCGATCTCGCAAGGTTCGAAACTCTAACTTTTCAAAGAGTGGAATTATCAGTTCATCATCTGGACCATTCCAGGCAAGTGCATCTACTTCAAAGGTAAATGGCGCATCATGTACAAGCTGGGTTAGTTCGCGGTTTCGAATGACGTTATCGATGTTATCTCGCAACGATTGACCAACTTTGCCACCCAAGGTATCAACGTTGGCCAATAACTCTTTAAGTGAACCAAAATCAACAATCCACTTAGCTGCGGTTTTTTCTCCAACACCAGGTACCGATGGCAAATTATCACTCGGGTCCCCGCGCAGTGCGGCAAAATCTGGATACTGCTCTGGAGTCATTCCATACTTGTCTTGCACCGCCTGCGGCGTCATTCGAGCCATTTCACTAACACCGCGCTTTGGATACAAAATAGTTGTGTGCGTATTAACTAATTGAAAACTATCTCTATCCCCCGTACAGATTAGAACCTCAGTCTGTTCTTTTTCCGCACGCTTGGTGATTGTTGCAATGATGTCATCTGCTTCATAGCCTTCTACTTCAAATTGTTGTATGCCAAAGGCTGAAACCAGTTCATGTAAATAACTCATTTGTGAACGAAATTCATCAGGTGTCTTAGAACGATTAGCCTTGTATTCAGGAAAAATGTCACTTCTAAATGTTTTGCGAGAGACATCAAAGGCCACTGCGATATGAGTTGGTTTTTCCTCTTTGATCAGAGAAATCAACATCGTGGCAAAGCCATAAATAGCATTCGTATGCTGACCCTGCGCAGTCGTGAAGTTCTCTGCGGGAAGGGCAAAAAATGCTCGATACGCCATGGAGTGACCATCGATGAGCAGAAGGCGTTTGGTCATGTGCGCATCCTATGAGGCAAGTTAGACTTCACCCATGGAGCAAGCAGACTTTCTAGCGATTATTCGTGAACGCGGTAGCGGCGCATTGGATAAGAAAATGGGAATCGAAATAATCGAAGCATCCCCTCAACGTCTTGTTGGAACAATGCCTGTTGAAGGAAATACTCAACCGATTGGGTTGTTACATGGTGGCGCTAACGTTGTGTTGGCAGAAAGCCTTGGTTCAATTGGTACGCAATTACATGCAGGCCCTACACGCCGCATTGTTGGTGTAGATATCAACGCCACTCATCATAAATCAGCAACAAAAGGCATCGTCACAGCCGTGGCTACTGCTGTTTCTTTAGGTAAAACGATGTGCTGCTATGACATTGTTATTACAAATGATGAAGGACAACGCACGTGTACTGCGCGAATTACTTGCTTGATTCTTGCCGAAAGGTAAGGCGCTAACTAAATTAGTGAGCGCCGGTTCCGAGGTATGCCGCACGCACAGCAGGATCGTTAAGCAAATCTGAAGCCTTCGCTTCTTTCACAACATGACCTACTTCTAGTACATATGCACGATGAGCACGTTGCAAAGCTTGCTGAGCATTTTGCTCGACAAGAAGAATTGTTGTACCAGTTTTATTGATTTCAGTAATAATGTTAAAGATGTTTGCAATCATCAAAGGTGCAAGACCCATTGAAGGTTCATCAAGTAACAAAACCTTAGGTCGAGCCATGAGCGCACGACCGATAGCAAGCATCTGCTGCTCTCCACCTGAAAGAGTTCCACCAACCTGAGAAATACGCTCTTTCAATCGTGGGAAAAGATGGAAAACTTTGTCGAGGTCCTCATTCATCTCTGCTTTACGATTTTTCCGGTTGTACTTACCCATTTCTAGATTTTCTAAAACGCTCATACCAATGAAAATTCCGCGACCTTCGGGAGCTTGTGACAAACCAAGATCAGCACGCTTATGTGCAGGCATCTTTGAAATATCTTCACCATTGAAAATAATCTGACCGCTTGATACTGGTCGTAATCCAGAAATAGTCTTGAGCATCGTTGTTTTGCCCGCACCATTTGCGCCAATGAGTGTGACGATTTCACCTTCATTTACGGTAACGCTAATACCTTTGATGGCTTCGATTTTGCCGTAGTGAACGTGTAGATCTTTAATTTCAAGACGCATCAGCAGGTGCTCCTAAATACGCTTCGATCACACGTGGATCATTTTGAACAACCTTTGGAACATCATCTGCAATCTTCTGACCAAAGTCCAATACTGCGACTCGATCTGAGATATCCATAATTAGCGACATATCGTGCTCAATTAATAAAACTGTGTATCCGGCATCTCTAATCTTTCGAATAGTTGCAGCTAGTGCAACTTTTTCCGCTGGGTTAAATCCTGCTGCTGGTTCGTCGAGTAAAAGTAATTGAGGATTAGTGGCTAGCGCACGCGCAATTTCGAGACGTCTTTGATCACCATACGGCAAATTCTTTCCTAGCTGGCCAGCACGGTGCTTCAGTCCCATGAATGCAAGTAGTTCCATTCCGCGTTCTAGCGCAGCCTTTTCTTCGCGTCGCGAACGTGGAGTGCCAAAAATTGAGCCGATAACCCCGGATTTTGAGTGCACATCCGCACCGGTAACAACATTTTCGAGTGCAGTGCTCTCACCAAAGAGGCGAATATTTTGAAAAGTGCGCGCGATACCAATCTTGGTTACTTGGTAACGCTTCTTTCCAACAACTGATTGACCCACGAAATTTACTTCACCAGAAGTTGGCTTGTAAACACCGGTGACAACATTGAAAACAGTGGTCTTACCTGCTCCATTTGGACCAATGAGAGCAGCAATTTCGCCCTTGTTAACGTGGAGATTAACTTCGTTAAGGGCTGTAACTCCACCAAATTTCATGGTGACATTTTTGAGTTCGAGCAATTTTTCTGACATTACTTGATCTCCCCTTCACCAGATTCTTCAACTGTATGCCAATTTGGATCAAAGTGTTCACGCTTCTTCTTCGGCAAAATTCCATCTGGTCGCAAGTTCATCATGACAACTAGTGCGATACCGAAAACCAAAATACGTGGTTGGCTTAAGAAACGGATTCGCTCTGGCGTGAAAGCCAGAAGAGTTGCTCCAAGAATTACGCCCCACAGGTTTCCAATTCCACCGAAGACAACACAGGCAAGAATCAGAATTGAAACGTTTAAGTTAAATTGGTCTGGAACGATTGAAAGAATTTGAGATGCATAAAGCACTCCACCCGCACCAGCAACCGCAGCTCCAAGTACGAATGCCCATACTTTGTACTTCAATGTATTAACACCCATCAACTGAGCAACGTCATCATCTTGACGAATTGCATCCCACGCACGACCTGGACGACGAGCTGCCATACGGCGAACCATCCACACAATGAGAAGAGTGAATGTAAGTAGAACCCAGTAATACGGTTTTGGATCCAGGATTGTGAATTTAGCATTGAAAAAATCTGGTGGGGTTGGGATGCCTGCGATACCGCGTGGCCCACCAATTGCTTCAATGTTTACCGCAACAATTCGAACGATCTCACCGAATCCAAGTGTGACGATCGCAAGATAGTCACCACGCAAACGAAGAGTCGGTGTTCCAAGAAGTGCGCCAGAGAACATTGCAAGAGCGATTCCAATTGGAAGAATCTCCCAGAAGTTAAGTCCTGTATGCGTACCAAGAATTGCCATTGTGTAGGCACCGATTGCAAAGAATGCAACATAACCTAGGTCTAAAAGTCCGCTCTTTCCAACGACGATATTTAAACCAATTGCCATCAACACATACATTCCAACTGGGTAAAAGAGAACTGACTGGAAATCAGATCCCGGTGTGTTAATAAGAGGATTATTTAGAAATGGCAGCGCATAGAAAAATGCAATGAAGCTAATTGAAAGGCAGACTCTGCGCCATTTTGGAGAACGTTCCCAGTATTCCGCAGCATGATCGCGGACGTTGTAGCGAAACTTCTTATCAGCCATTAGACCCTCGCCTGCTGAATTGACTCTCCGAATAAACCTGTCGGTTTAATCAACAGAACCAAAACCAAAATCGAGAATGAGATAACTGCTTTCCATGCAGTACCAAATACAGCGCTTGTGTAAGTTTCAAGAACTCCTAGAACAAAGCCACCGAAGAGTGCACCCTTGAGATTTCCAATTCCACCAAGGACAGCAGCGGTGAACGCGCTAATACCTAAGAAGAATCCAACTTTAAAGGATGTATTTTCATAAACTAAAATATAGAAAAATGCTGCAGCTCCAGCCATGAGGCCACCTGCTAGAAATGTAACCGTAATAACTTTGTTGATATTTACACCCATCAAAGTCGCTGTGTTCTCATCCATTGACACTGCACGGATGCCTTTTCCGTACCTTGATTTTGAAATAAATCGCTCAAGAGCAAACATCATTAAACCTGCAGCAACAATTACAATCACTTTGTCATTGCGAATGTCTGCACCGGCATAAGACAGAAGAAAAGTTTTATCCATGATGCGAGGAAACTCTCGTGGAAGCGAATGTGTAATTATTCGAAAAGCCTCAACAAGCGAGATTGAAACACCAATTGCCGAAATCAATGTTGCTAGTTTTGTAGCACCACGTTGACGCAATCTGCGGTAAGCAATTATTTCTACTAACACTGCAGTAATCGCCGAGGCAAGCATTGCGGCAATTAAACACACGAGAAGAGTCAGAATCATCTTCCATCCTGTGCGTGGATCATCTTCTACTTTTACGCCCATAATTCCTGATGCAACAAGGGCGGAGAAGGTACCGATCATAAATACTTCAGAGTGAGCAAAGTTAATAAGGCGAAGTACGCCGTAAACAAGTGTGTAGCCGAGTGAGATCAATGCGTAGATAGCGCCGAGTGCGAGACCATCAAATGTCAGCCCCCAGAACGCATCACGCAGGAGTGCAAAATCCATTTCTCACCCAATCCTTATAAGAGTCGGAGCCGGTGATTTCTCACCGACTCCGACCGATCTTACAGAAGAACTACTGTCTTTCTAGTTACTTAATTGCACCTAGAAGAACAAGCTTTCCGTTCTTTACGATGAAGCCATTTACGTCAGCACCAGATACTTCACCTTCAGCATCAAACTTAAGTGTCTTTGAAAGACCCTTGTGTGACTTTGTAGATACGTATTTGTTGATGCTTGCACGATCAGTGTTTCCAGCCTTGATTGCATCAAGGAAGAAGTTAGCTGCATCGTATGACTCTGTTGTGTAAACGCCAGGCTTCATGCCCATCGCTGTCATTTCCTTAGCAAGCTTAGGAGATGCTGTTTCGAATGGGATTGCTGGAGCAGTTAGAAGAGCACCTTCTGCTGACTTACGAGCCAACTTAACGAATTGATCGTCAAGTGTTCCGTCGCCAGATGCGAAAGTGATCTTTGAACCTGAGTCACGGAGCTGCTTTACGAATACGGCAGCTTGTGAGAAGTAACCTGAGTAGAACACAGCAGTTGCCTTTGACTTCTTGATCTTGGCAATTGTTGCTGTGAAGTCAGTTGTACCTGTTGGTGTTACATCCTTACCGACAACGCGGCCAGCAAGTGTGATGTCAACTGTCTTTTGTAGACCAACTGCATAGTCAGATGCGTCGTTAACCAAGAACACCTTAGCGTTCTTGTTCTTTGACACGATCAAACGTGCTGCTGCTGGACCCTGGTAATCATCTGTCAACACCGCACGGTGGAAGATTGACTTACCGAAAGTTGGAAGTGTTGGGTTTGTAGCAGATGGTGTAATGATTGAAAGTCCTGCTGATAGGTACACAGGTAGTGAAACCTTTGATGCACCTGAATAAGCTGGGCCAACAAGTGCAACTACACACTCTTCTGCTGCAACCTTAGGAGCGATTGGACCAGCAACTGCTGGATCTCCTTGGTCATCAACTTCGTAAACAGTTGCGTCTACGTTTGCACCCTTGTTAGCTGTTAGGAACTTAGATAGTGCAAACTTCACACCATTTAGCTCGTTGATACCTAGTGCAGCTTCAGGTCCTGTTAGTGGACCTTGGTATGCGATTTTTAGCTTGCCAGAGCACGCTGCGTTAGCTGCTGGTGCAACAGCAACAGCTGTTCCAACAACGAGTGCAACAGTTGCAATAGCGGAGATGATCTTCTTCATGTATTGCCTTTCCTGTTCTTTTGTCCCGGGACAGGGAGATGAGAAGGGTAATGGCAAGGGGCTCTTTCGGACAAGCCGAGTTGAGCGTGAAATATTACGGCCAGATAACTATTTGGCGCTTAATTGCCTTCAGGAACCGCACTTGGCGAGAGGACCGCTTCTGCCACGGCCTTCATACTTATTCGCCGATCCATGGCTGCTTTTTGAATCCACGAGAATGCTTCTGGTTCGCTCAAATTGAGAGCTTGCATCAAAATACCTTTTGCTTTGTCAACTAACTTGCGAGTTTCTAAACGCTCATGCAAATCAGCAACTTCATCAGCTAATGATTTCATTTGTGTGTGACGGCTAATGGCAATTTCGATAGAAGGAATCAAATCATTGATTGTAAATGGTTTAACAACATAGGCCATGACACCCGCGTCACGCGCACGATCTACTAACTCTCTTTGACTAAAGGCTGTAAGCATTAGAACAGGAGCAATTGAAATTATCTCCTGCGCCGCAGAAATTCCATCAAGCACTGGCATCTTCACATCAAGAATTGCTAGATCTGGTTTGTGTTCTTTTGCTAATTCAATAGCTTCTGCCCCATTTGTTGCTTGTGCAACAACTTCATAACCAGATTCGGTGAGCATTTCTACTAAGTCCATGCGAATGAGCGCTTCATCTTCGGCGACCAAAATACGCAATGTGTTCATGTGCCTCGAGTCGGATTCGAACCGACACTATGCAGTGTTTGAGACTGCCCTCTCTACCGTTGGAGTACCGAGGCGTAGTAAAAGTCTAACGCCAATTCTTGAATCGGAGAAAATGTAAGCGTAATTAACGATAAGCAGGGGCAACGCCACCAACAGCGTCACCAACTATATGCACGCGCATCGCATTTGTTGATCCCGGAATTCCAGGAGGAGAGCCTGCAACAATCATTACATTTTCTCCTTTCTTAACGCGTCCGCTTTCAATTAAAAGAGCATCAACTTGTTTAACCATGTCATCTGTGTGCTTAACCATTTCAGAGATAACTGGTTCTACGCCCCATGTAAGTGCCAATCGGTTATAGGTTCCAACTTCTGGTGTGAGTGCCAATATAGGAATAGCTGAACGCAATCGAGACATGCGACGGGCAGAGTCACCGCTTTGTGTAAAGGCAACTAAATACTTTGCACCAACAATTGCACCTACCTCGGTGGCAGCTTTTGTGATGGCGCCACCTTTAGTGCGAGGTGCATTAATAATTGGACGGATGCGTTCTAATCCACCTTCTTCTGTCTTTTGAATAATGCGAGCCATTGTTTCAACTGCTTCAATCGCAAATTCGCCAACGCTAGTTTCGCCAGAGAGCATTAATGCGTCGGCACCATCTAATACAGCGTTCGCGCAATCTGTGGCTTCGGCGCGAGTGGGACGAGAATTAGTGATCATTGAATCCAACATCTGTGTTGCAACAATGACTGGCTTTGCAGCGTCACGAGCAAGTTCGATGCAATGTTTTTGAACAAGTGGTACATCTTCGATTGGAAGTTCCACACCAAGATCTCCACGCGCAACCATGATGCCGTCAAAGGCTGCGACAATTCCTGCCAAGTTATCGACTGCTTGTGGTTTTTCAATCTTGGCAATAACCGGAACGTGAATTCCTTCTTCATCCATGATGCGGTGAACATCAGTAATGTCATCTGCGCTTCTAACAAATGAAAGAGCAATAAAATCTGCACCAGCTTTTAATCCCCAACGTAAATCTTCAATATCTTTTTCTGAGAGCGCTGGAACTGATACTGCAACGCCCGGCAGATTGATTCCCTTGTTATTGCTGACGGCTCCTGGCTCAATAACTTTAGTTATGACATCTGTCTTTGTTACCGAAGTTACTTCTACAGTTACTTTTCCATCATCGATTAATATGCGGTCTCCTGCTTTGCAATCCCCCGGTAAACCCTTATAGGTAGTACCTACACGATCTTTTGTTCCTTCAATATCATCAGTAGTAATTGTAAAAACATCACCGCGGGATAAATCATGAGGTCCATTAGCAAAACGCGCCAATCGAATCTTTGGACCTTGTAAGTCGACGAGTATCGCCACAGGTACGCCAGCCTTTTTTGCAGCGCTTCGAACAGCATCAAGTCTGCTCTGGTGTTCTGCATAAGATCCGTGGGAAAGATTCAAGCGAGCCATATTCATGCCAGCAGCAATTAATTGCTCAACTTTGCCGTCGGCTTCAACGGCTGGTCCCATGGTGCAAACAATTTTCGCGCGGCGCATGTGCTTAGTCTATCTACAAAACAAGAGAGCGGTCTGTCGGTGCAATTGGTGCATGCAACTGGGATTTCTCTTGCGTTAGATAGGAATCAACTGCGGCAGCAGCACTTCGCCCTTCAGCAATAGCCCACACAATCAGTGATTGTCCGCGCCCGGCATCTCCAGCAACGAAAACACCTTCAGCCGTTGTTTGGAAATTAGCATCGCGTTTAATGATTCCTCGATCATCGAGTTCTACTTCTAGCTGCGTGAGTAATTCATTCTTTTCTGGACCTGTAAAACCCATTGCAAGGAATGCGAATTGCGCTGGGATTTCTCGTTCAGTCCCAGGAACTGGTGAGAACTTGCCATTTACAAATTGAGTTTCAACCAATTTAAGTGCTCGCAGATTTCCATCTGAATCGCCTAAAAATTCTTCAGTACTGACTGAAAAAATTCGATTATCTAATTCTTCGTGAGCACTTGAAACTCTGAAAATCATCGGATACGTAGGCCACGGTGCGCTTGTAGGTCTTTCATCGGTTGGACGAGGCATGATCTCTAATTGGGTAACAGATTTTGCGCCTTGTCGAATTGCAGTTCCAAGGCAATCTGCTCCGGTATCGCCACCACCTAAAATAATGACATCTTTACCTTCAACATTTATTGCGCCTTCTGTTATCTCACCAAGTGCTTCTTGGTTACCCCACGGCAAGTACTCCATCGCCTGATAAACACCTTTAAAATTTCGGCCCGGAATATCTAATTCACGCCACTGCGTTGCACCAACTGCCAGTACAACTGCGTCATAACGTGAGCGAAGTTGCGTGCCAGTTAAGTCAACGCCGACATTTACTCCCGGTCTAAAACGAGTTCCTTCTTTTTCCATCTGCACAAGGCGGCGATCGACGATGTGCTTTTCCATTTTGAACTCTGGAATTCCATAACGAAGCAATCCACCAATTTTTTCACCGCGTTCAAACACCGCGACAGTGTGTCCGGCTCGGGTCAGTTGCTGAGCAACTGCTAGACCTGCAGGTCCTGATCCAACTACTGCAACCGTTTTACCTGATAGGCGATCTGGCGGTAAAGGTTTAACGTTGCCAGAACCAAATGCTTCTTCAATTGTACGAAGTTCAACTTGTTTGATGGTTACAGCGTCTGCATTAATCGCGACGACACACGCGGTCTCACATGGTGCTGGGCACAATCGACCTGTGAATTCTGGAAAGTTATTTGTGGCATGTAAGCGATCAATTGCACCTTCTTTATCGCCACGCCACAACAAGTCATTCCACTCAGGAATTAGATTTCCTAGTGGGCAACCTTGATGACAAAATGGAATTCCACAATCCATGCAACGCCCAGCTTGTTTTTGCAGGTGCTCGAAACTTTGTGGTTCATACACTTCGTTCCAGTCTTTGATGCGAACATCAACAGGCCGACGTTTAGGTAGTTCACGTGGAGTCGACAAAAATCCTTTTGGATCAGCCAAGAGCAGCCACCTCCATTACGTATTGATCAACAGGCAAACCTTCGCGATTGGCTTTTTCAATTGCATTGAGAACTCGCGCATAATCTCTTGGCATAACAAGTGAAATGCGTCCAATTGCTTTATCCCAATCAGCTAGTAACTCATGGGCGATAACAGATCCTGTTTCAACTTCGAACGATGAGATTAAGTTACGAAGTAACTCTGTCTGATCCTTCGGAACAGCGGTGATATCAACCATGTCTTGATTTACTTGAGCATGATTTAAATCCAAAATGAAGGCACGTCCGCCAGACATGCCTGCAGCAAAATTTCGACCCGTGCGACCAAGCACCACGACTGTGCCACCAGTCATGTACTCACATCCATGATCGCCAACGCCTTCAACAACTGCAACGGCACCTGAATTTCGTACGCAGAATCTTTCACCAACCATTCCGCGAATGAAAATTTCACCTGATGTAGCGCCATACCCAATGACGTTTCCTGCAATCACATTCTCATGAGATGCGAATTGTGATTTCTCATCCGGACGAACAATCACACGACCACCAGAAATACCTTTTGCAACGTAATCATTGGCATCTCCGTAGAGTCGAATTGTTAAACCACGTGGAATAAATGCTCCAAGTGACTGACCAGATGAACCGTGGAGCGTGACATCAATCGTGTCTGGATCTAAACCATTTGCACCGTACATGCGCGTGATTTGTGAGCCAAGCATTGTTCCAACTGTTCTATTTACGTTTCGAATTGGTAGATCAATGCGAACGCGTTCCTTAGATTTCAAAGCAGCTGAAGATAAATCAATGAGTTTGTTATCGAGGGCATTTACTAAACCGTGATCTTGAGTTGTTGTGCGGTGCAGGGCACTATCCACATCTGGGCGCATTAGAAGTGGTGCTAGATCTAATCCATGAGCCTTCCAGTAATTAACAGCGTCTCTGGTATCTAAGTACTCCACGTGGCCAATGGCTTCCTGAAGAGTCTTAAAACCAAGCTGAGCTAGGAGTTCGCGTACTTCTTCTGCAATATATTCAAAGAATGTTTCAACAAACTCTGGCTTGCCAGTAAAGCGTTTTCGCAATTCTGGATTTTGTGTTGCAACACCAACAGGGCACGTATCTAAGTGACACACGCGCATCATTACGCAACCAGAGACAACTAGCGGCGCTGTAGCAAAGCCAAACTCTTCAGCACCCAACAATGCTGCGATAACGACATCTCGTCCTGTTTTTAATTGCCCATCTGTCTGCACAACGATGCGATCACGTAAGCCGTTGAGCAATAAAGTTTGTTGAGTCTCGGCCAAACCGAGTTCCCATGGTGCGCCTGCATGTTTCAGTGATGTAAGTGGAGAAGCACCAGTACCGCCATCATGACCAGAAATAAGAACAACATCTGCATGCGCCTTGCTTACGCCAGCGGCAACTGTTCCGACTCCAACTTCGGCAACTAACTTAACGTGGATACGTGCATCTTTATTTGCATTCTTAAGATCATGGATTAACTGAGCAAGATCTTCAATTGAATAAATATCGTGATGCGGTGGAGGTGAAATTAAGCCAACACCAGGTGTTGAGTACCTAACTTTTGCAATCCATGGATACACCTTGTTACCTGGCAGTTGTCCACCTTCACCAGGCTTTGCGCCCTGGGCAATTTTAATTTGAATGTCATCAGCATTTACAAGGTAATCACTAGTAACTCCAAAACGTCCACTGGCAACTTGCTTGATTGCTGAACGCTTTGAATCACCATTGGACATCGAAACATAACGTTCTGGGTCTTCTCCGCCTTCACCAGTATTTGATTTAGCCCCAATTCGATTCATTGCAATAGCCAAAGTTTCGTGTGCTTCTTGCGAAATAGAACCGTAAGACATCGCACCTGTAGAAAAACGCTTGAGGATTTCTGATATTGGTTCTACTTCGTCAATTGAAATTGGTGTGCGTTCTCTAAAAGCAAAGAGTCCACGAAGAGTCATGAGTGCTTTGCTCTGTTCATCAATTTTGTGTGTGTATCTTTTAAACACGTCGTAACGTTTGGCCCGAGTTGAATGCTGCAAAGTGAATACAGTTTCAGGATCAAATAAATGTGGTTCACCTTCACGGCGCCACTGATATTCACCACCAATAGGTAGCTTTCGTGATCCTGGTACTTCTCCCCCAGGTGGGTAAGCAATGTGATGACGCGCAATGGTTTCTTTAGCAATGATGTCTAAACCGATTCCACCTAGTCGAGACGTTGTGCCTGTGAAGTATCGATCAACTAAATCTTGCGATAAGCCAATAGCTTCGAATACTTGCGCTCCTGTATATGAAGCGATTGTCGAGATTCCCATCTTCGACATAACTTTTAGAACGCCTTTACCCAAACTCTTAATTAGATTTGCAACTGCTTTTTCCGGCGTAATTCCTGTGATTACACCCTGCAGTACCAGATCTTCGGCACTTTCCATTGCAAGATAAGGATTAACCGCCGCTGCGCCATAACCGATGAGTAACGCAACGTGGTGCACTTCTCGTACATCGCCTGCTTCAACTACAAGGCCAACAGTTGTGCGCGTTTTTTCGCGAATCAAATGGTGATGTACTGCCGATGTGAGCAACAGTGATGGAATTGGTGCATCTTCCGCATCGCCATCGCGATCGGATAGAACAATAATGCGTGCACCTTGGGCAATAGCAGTAGATACTTCTGCCGCAATTTCATCTAAACGTTTACGAAGTGATTCTCCCCCACCTGCAACTTGGAAGAGACCACGGACTACATATGATTCTAATCCGGGATATTCACCATCAACATTTACGTGAATAATCTTTGCTAATTCATCATTGTTTATTACAGGAAACGCTAAGGAAATTTGTCTGCAGGAAGCAGGCCCTGGATCTAAAAGATTATGTTCTGGTCCAACTGATCCACCAAGACTTGTGACTAGTTCTTCACGGATCGCATCTAATGGTGGGTTAGTAACTTGGGCAAATAATTGCGAGAAGTAATCAAAAAGAAGGCGTGGTTTTTCAGAAAGTGCTGCGATTGGCGAATCTGTACCCATGGAACCAAGTGGCTCTGCTCCATTTTTAGCCATGGGTGTTACCAGAATGCGTAAATCTTCTTCTGTATATCCAAATGCACGTTGTCTGCGCACAACTGATGAGTGCGGATAAATAATGTGTTCGCGAGGTGGCAATTCATTGAGCTTCATAATTCCATCGTGAAGCCATTGACCATATGGCGCACTCTTTGCCAAAGTATCTTTAATCTCTTCATCTTCAATAATGCGTCCTTGTTCAATATCTACAAGGAACATTTTTCCTGGCTGCAAGCGACCTTTACGTGCAATTTCTTCTGCCGGAATATCAAGTACTCCAACTTCACTTGCCAGTACAACTAAGCCATCTTTGGTTATCCAAAAACGAGAAGGACGCAAACCATTTCGATCTAATACCGCGCCGATTTGATGACCATCTGTAAAAGTCACGCAAGCCGGTCCATCCCACGGCTCCATTAGGGATGCGTGGAATGCGTAAAAATCTCTGCGCTCTTGTGACATAGAAGTATGGTTTTCCCACGCTTCAGGAATCATCATCAAAACAGAGTGGGCAAGTGAACGTCCACCTAGATACAAGAGTTCGAGTACTTCGTCAAAGGAAGCAGAGTCACTACCTGTTGGATCCACAATAGGAAAAATTCTCTTTATATCCCCAGGAATCAAATCGCTCTGCAAAAGTGTTTCGCGTGCACGCATCCAATTGCGATTTCCTTTAACGGTATTAATTTCACCATTGTGTGCGATAAAGCGATATGGATGTGCCAGTGGCCAGGATGGGAATGTATTAGTTGAAAAACGTGAGTGAACAAGTGCCAAAGGAGAAACAACTCTTTCATCACTGAGGTCAGGGAAGAACTCTTCTAATTGTCCTGTTGTAAGCATTCCCTTGTAGACAATAGTTTTAGAAGTAAGCGAAGGAAAGTAAATTGGCAAAGAGTGCTCTGCTCGCTTGCGTAAACAATAGGCAAGTCTGTCCAGTGTCATACCTGATTCGTTATTCAAACCAGCAAGAAAGAGTTGCTCAAAACGCGGCATAACTGAGAGAGCAGTTTTACCCAAAGAAGATGAATTAATTGGCAGCTCGCGCCACCCTAAAATCTTTAATCCTTCTTCTTCAGCTAATTTTGAAATCGAATCTTTAATGTCAGCACTGGGTTCAATGAAACCAATGCCAGTTGCATAGGATCCTTCTGGTGGTAGATCAAAGGAGAGAACTGCTCGATAAAAAGCATCTGGAATGCAAATAAGAATTCCGGCGCCATCGCCACTATCTGGTTCCGCGCCCGATGCTCCGCGGTGTTCTAGATTGCGAAGTGCGGTTAATCCCTTTGCGACAATCTCGTGCGTTGCGATTTTATTCAAGGTTGCAACCATTGCAACACCACAAGCATCATGCTCGTTGGCAGGGTCGTATAACCCTTGTGCAATTGGATAGTTGGATTGCAAACTCATTTTTACAAAGACTCCAGTTGTCGAAATGTGTTCGGGACAACCTTGGCCCTGGTGAGTACTACGTGGAAAAGAATAGCAAGGAGTTGGGCATTTCCAATAGTGGAATTAGAACCTTAAATACCGCTGATATGTGCTAACTGTCCGATTCCAGCAGTAATCGCCATACCCGCGCAACCGCCGAGCATCACACGGATAGTTGGCTTTAGAACATTAGATCCTGCTGTTCGTGCGCTGAGGATGCCTGTAAACAAGAGTCCAACGAGAGTGAAGCCAACAATGCTCCATGCTTTTGCACCCAACGTTGGTGCAAAAGCACCAAGGAAAGGAATTATTCCACCCAAAGTAAAACTTGCTGCAGATGCAAGCGCTGCTTGCATCGGGCGTGCTTTTGTATGCGGGTGTTGTCCTAATTCATCACGTAAATGCGCAGCAAGTGCATCTTTATCGTGCATTGCCTTTGCAACTTGTTCTGCTAATTCAGGAGTTAAACCACGATCAATATAAATCTGCTTAAGTTCTTGTAATTCACCTTCTGGATCAATTGCGAGATGTTGAATTTCTAATAAGCGATCAGACTCTTCAACATCATTTTGAGAGCGAACTGAAACATATTCACCCACTGCCATTGACATTGCTCCAGCAGAAATTGCTGCAAGGCCTGCGGTGATTAGGAAACTATCTGCTTTGGCTGCTGCAACACCAATCATCAATGAAGCGGTAGACACAAGACCATCATTTGCACCAAGGACTGCGGCTCGCAGCCACCCAGCGCGATGAGTTCGATGCTCTAAATTGCGAGCATAAACATCTTTTAGGGCCATGTTTAAATCTTAGCCGAAGAGCGTCCCAATCGTAGGTAATTCGCCAGTGCAAGCGTTGCAACAATTGCACTAATCCATACATTCACCCGCAGTCCAGCGATCGTATTGGCTTGGTCAATGCGAATTAGCTCTATGAATAAACGTCCAATGCTGTATAGCCCAACGTATGCACTAAAGACCTGGCCCGCAGCAAGTTTCTTACCCCACAGAATTAATGCAATCGCAACTGCGCTGCACCAAATTAACTCATATAAAAAGGTCGGGTGAAATGTTTGAACTGTTGCATAACTAGTGGGACGCAATCCAACTGGAACATAAAGCGCCCATGGAAGATCTGTTGGGCGACCAAATAACTCACCATTAAACCAATTTCCTAAACGCCCAATCGCCTGTGCAAACAATATTCCCGGAGCAAGTGCGTCCAAGAAATATCCGAAAGATGGTAACTCTTTCTTTTTTTGTTGAGATTTGTATGCAAAAGATGCGGCAACTGCACCTAAGGAAATTGCGCCCCAGATACCTAAACCGCCTTGCCAAATCTTTAAAGCATCAACAGGATTACCATTCTTGCCAAAATATTGAGCAGGTGAAGTTATTACGTGATAAAGGCGCCCACCAATAATTCCAAAAGGAACTGCCCAGATCGCGACATCTCCAACGACATTTTGCGCATTAGGTGCGAGTGCTTTTAAGCGCTTATCACCGAGCCATACGGCGATAACTATCCCCGCAATAATGCACAGCGCGTAAAGATGGATGGTTAATGGACCGAGTTCCAGAACCGAAATACTCGGCGTTGGAATCGATCTATTCAACGTTTTACTTTCCTTCTACGGCTTTAATAAATGCGGCAGGATCGAAGTATTCGCCAAGATCTGTACCTGATGTTCCACGTCGAATCTCTTTGCCGTTAATGAAAACCGTAGGAGTGGAGTTGATGTTCTTTTCTCCACCAGATGCCGCCACGTTATTTACCCAATCTTTATAATTCAAATTCTTAACACACTCGTCAAATTTTGGCGAAGTTATATCCGCGAATTTACCCAAGGCAATTAGATATTCAGCTGTAACGATTCCGGCATTTTCAGCTGGCAAATTCTTGTAGAAAGCTTTGTGGAAACCTAAAAATTTATTCTCATCCGATGAGCAAGCAGCTGCATTTGCAGCAAGGGCAGATTCTGGACCAAGGAATGAGAGGGTGTGAAATACAACTTTCGCTTTCTTATCTTCGATCAATTTCTCAATGTAGTCACCATTGGTTTGTTCGAATCGCGCACATACTGGGCATTGAAAATCTTCCCAAATATCAATTACTGGGACACCCTTGAGATCACCGTTATAAACAATTCCGTAGCCGTCAGCTTTTGAAACACTAGATGGCAGAGCTGCTGAAGTATTTTCTTTATTACTTAAGACAGAGAAAATGGCACCAACGGCAACTACTAAAACCACCATTCCAATAACTAGATTGCGAGTTGTGTTATCTGGACCATTTGATGACTTAGATGACATGTACTTGTTCTCCCTGTGATGGTTTCTTTTCGAGTGCAAACTTGGTTAAAGGGTAGCGAAGAAGATAGAGACCGCAGAGTGCTAAGCCTGTGTCACGTAAAATTTCTTCCAAATATCTGGTTTGGCTTGGATCAACGGTGCCGCCACCGCCGAAACATCCGCAATCAATAGACAGCCCTCGTGCCCATGCTTGCGCGATAGCAATAATAAATAGCACCATCAGTGCCGAACCAAATATCGCTGCGTACCGAATGGCTACGCCAATTATTAAGAGAATACCTGCACCAATTTCTAGCCATGGCAAAATAATTCCAAGAGCATTCGCTAACCAAATCGGAAGTAATTCATAAGCACGCACAGCCATCATTGATTTATCCGGCGTAAATGCCTTGAGGTATCCGGCAACTAATAAAACTCCGCCCAGAATCAGTCGGGCAAGCAATCCGATCCATGGTTGTGCTTTTTTCATCCCCTGCCCTCTCGAACACCTAGTGCTAATTGTTCAACGAGTGTGCGCACCGCTTTTATTCCCGAATCCAAAGAGTCAGCACTATTTAATGCGTTAATAAAAGCAGAGCCCACGATGACCCCATCGGCATAGCCGGCTACTTCTTTGGCATGTTCGCGGGTAGAAACTCCCAAACCAACTGCAACAGGAATCTTGGTTACTTTTTTAATGCGATCAACTAGATCTTTGGCTCCGGCAGAAATTCCTGTGCGCGCGCCCGTAACGCCCATCAGAGATGCTGCATATACGAATCCTGAACATTGCGCAGTAACTTTTTCCAATCGCGCATCAGTGGTACTTGGCGCTACTACAAATATTGAATTGATTTCGGATGAGTGAGTTGCGGTTGTCCAAGGCAGGGCTTCATCAACTGGTAGATCCGGAGTAATCACTCCAGAGCCAGAATTAGACGCGATTGATTTTGCAAATTTTTCGATTCCATATTTTTCGATTGGATTCCAGTACGTCATAACAACACTAGGTATTCCTCGAGCAGTTGCATGGGCAAGTGCTTCGAAAACTTCTTTCGCACCTGTGCCGGCTTCGAGAGAAGTATTTGCTGCTTCTTGAATTGTTGGACCATCCATCACAGGATCGCTGTAGGGAAATCCGATTTCGATTGCATCTACTCCTGCATCTGCAAATGCATCGATTACTGCCTTGCAACCTTCTTGAGTTGGGTATCCGGCAGGAATATACGCAATGAGTGCTGCTCTATTTTCGGATCTGGTTTTAGTAAATAGCTGATCTAACGGTGTTGTCATTACAGCGGGATTCCGAAATATTCTGCAGCAGTGACTACATCCTTATCACCACGACCTGAAAGATTAATCAACAAAGTTGCATCTTTTCCTAATTCGCGACCAACTTGAAGTGCGCCGGCTAATGCGTGCGCCGTTTCAATTGCCGGGATGATTCCTTCTGTCTTGCACAACAATGAAAATGCATACATTGCTTCGGCATCAGTAATCGCGCGATATTCAGTACGACCAATTTCGC
>Ga0209400_1000992_pt1 | contig 24082 bp, 35 predicted proteins | sample M_130807_EF_Meta_FD_187313 | JGI IMG/M metagenome (GOLD analysis project Ga0209400, IMG submission 187313) | Freshwater microbial communities from Lake Montjoie, Canada to study carbon cycling - M_130807_EF_MetaG (SPAdes) (version 2) | ecosystem: Environmental > Aquatic > Freshwater > Lake... | reverse complement strand
ACCGCAGCCATCGTTAATGTTCCAACCATCGGGTGCATCAAATATGGAAATTACTTCAGCGCCGGCACGGCGATAGGCCTCAGGCGAGACCGTTGTTGCCGCACCATTAGCGCAGTCAACGACAATCTTTAAACCTTTGAGCGGAGTCTTAACTGAGGCAAGTAAGTGCTTTAAATATCTTTCGCGAGCGCTATCGTCAATGATTGCGCGACCCACACCGCGACCAGTTGGGCGCTCCCATGGTTCACCGATGCGAGCTTCAATAGCTGCTTCGATTGCATCATCTAACTTTCCGCCACCGCGTGAAAACAACTTAATTCCATTATCAGGTGCTGGGTTGTGAGATGCCGAAATCATTACGCCTAGGTCGGCGCTACTTTCAGCAACTAAATGTGCAATAGCTGGAGTAGGCAGAACACCTACGCGATAGACGTTAACGCCGGCGCTAGTTAATCCTGCAACGACGGCAGCTTCTAGGAATTCACCGGAAGCGCGGGAATCTTGTCCGACTATCGCGAAAGGTCGAGAATTGCTTGCAATCTCGCCAGAAGAATTTGCTTGATGATCTCTATTGGAGGAACTTTCAACGAGAATATGGGCCGCAGCAACGGCAACGTCGAGCGCTAATTCAGCGGTTAGATCGCGATTGGCTAAGCCACGTATTCCATCGGTTCCAAAGAGTGCCACGATGCGGCGCCTTTTGAAATTAACGCTTGCTGTATTGCGAACGCTTACGAGCCTTCTTCAGACCGTACTTCTTACGTTCGATAACGCGTGCATCACGCTTTAAGAATCCAGCTTTCTTCAGCGCTGGACGGTTTGCTTCAACATCGATCTCGTTAAGTGAGCGAGCAACGCCTAAGCGAAGTGCGCCAGCTTGGCCAGATACTCCGCCGCCGTTGATACGTGCGAAAACATCGTATTGGTTTTCTGCACCAACGGTGCGGAATGGCTCTGAGACTAATTGTTGGTGAACCTTATTTGGGAAGTAAGCCTCAAGAGTCTTACCGTTAACAACCCAACGACCTGTGCCAGGTACTAGGCGAACGCGAGCAACTGCTTCTTTACGTCGACCGGTTCCTGCGCCAGGGGCCTTGATTGCTGGGCGGTTGGTTGCAGGTGCTGGCGATGATGAAGAGTAAGAAGTAGGAACTTCGTTCTCGTCTAGATCTGTAACTTCGTTATAAGTTGTATCTGACATTTGTTATAGGTCCCTTACTTTGCGATCTGTGAAACTTGAGTGAATACATATGGTGTTGGAGCTTGTGCACCGTGTGGGTGCTCAGGTCCTGCGTAAACCTTTAGCTTTGATGCAACTTGCTGGCCGAGACGGTTCTTAGGAAGCATTCCCTTGATCGCTTTTTCAACTAAACGTGTTGGGTGCTTCTCGATTAGCTCACCGTAAACAGTTGAGGTTAAACCACCTGGGAAACCAGAGTGGCGGTGTTCAAACTTTGCTAAAGCCTTGTTGCCAGAGAGCGCAACTTTTTCAGCATTAATAACAATTACAAAGTCGCCCATATCCATATGCGCAGCAAATGTTGCCTTGTGCTTACCGCGAAGAAGAACAGCAGCATGTGTTGCCAGGCGGCCAAGAACTACATCTTGGGCATCGATGACGTGCCATTTACGGACGACATCTCCGGCCTTAGGACTATATGTACGCATGCTTTATTACCTTCTTCTTTTAGTGAGCTTTGATGGAACTGGTGGTACTGCTTTCAGCACCGTATCTGGTGCAGAGGAAGAACTTTACCTTTCATGCGTAGGTCAGGTCAAAATGGCCTATTTCCACGCATGATCTAAAGCGATCAATGGTCGAATATCGCCTCGGGGCTTTCATAGACCTGGCCATTGGCCCCGAAGACCAAGAATCGGGTAAATCCGCGAGTAAACCAGCGATCGTGGGTCACAGATAGAACAGTTCCTTCGTAACGATCTAGGGCCTTTTCCAAACTTTCAGCGCTCGCCAAATCTAAGTTATCGGTTGGCTCATCAAGTAATAGCAACGTTGAACCGGATAACTCAAGTAATAAGACTTGAAAGCGCGCTTGTTGTCCACCAGAAAGGGAAGAGAATTTCTGTTCGGCTTGCTGATCGATTTCATATTTGCGAAGCACGCTCTTGGCTGGGCCAAGTTGTAGCGAATATGTCTCCCACAATATTTCAAGCAAAGTCTTAGATTCAAATTCAGGGTGGGCATGAGTTTGCGCAAAATATCCAATTTCAACACGGGCACCGACTTTAAAGGTGCCGCTGTATTTCACGCTTTCATCTCCGGCAATCATTCGCAAGAAATGTGACTTACCAGTGCCGTTCTTGCCTAGCACCGCAATGCGATCACCAAAGAAGACTTCGAAGTTAAAGGGTTCAGTTAAATTAGCAAGTGCTAAATTTTCAAAGGTAAGTGCGCGCAAGCCCGTACGTCCGCCACGCAGACCAACCTTTACATCTTGCTCTATAGGCGGTGCCTCGGGTGCGCCAGCTTCCTCAAATTTACGTAGGCGAGTCTGCATCGCATGATATTTATTTGCCATATCAGGTGAGATCGCAGCTTGCGTTTGCAACGTACGAACCAAATCCTTTAACCGTTGATGTTCTTGCTCCCAGCGCAAAAGCATTTCGGCAAATCGCTCGTTTCGGGCTTTACGAGCATCATGCCAAGTCGAGAACTTTCCACCGTGGACCCAAGTGGTATTTCCATTTACACCTTGTTCTAAAGTGACGATGCGGTTGGCAGTATTTTCCAATAGTTCGCGATCGTGGCTTACGAAAAGAACTGTCTTCTTAGTTGCGCGAATAACTTCCTCTAACCAGCGCTTAGATGGCACATCTAAATAGTTATCTGGCTCATCAAGAAGTAGAACTTCTTCAGGCCCTTCCAGTAACGCACGAAGTACCAGCTTCTTCTGTTCTCCCCCGGATAAAGTATTTACTTTGCGCATCGAAACTTCTTCAAAGGTCTTATTTAACATCTCGGTACAGCAGACATCCCAGATAAGTTCGAAGTCATATCCCCCAGCATCGCCCCAATCGATAATCGATTGGGCATAGGCCATCTGATCTTTCTCGGTATTTGTGGTGTTTATTAAATTTTCAGTTTCAATCAACTTTGCCGCGGCATCGCGAATCCGTTTTGGGGCTACTGAAATCAAGAGTTCGCGCACATTAGTTTCATCGCGTACCGAACCGATGAATTGGCGCATCACACCAAGGCCACCGGTAATAGCAACTGCGCCTTCATCTGGTTTTAAATCACCACAGATCATGCGAATTAAAGTTGTTTTGCCAGATCCATTTGGACCAATTAGCGCAACCTTTGCACCATCACCTACCCCAAATGAAACATCATTTAGCAATACGCGACCATCAGATAGCGAATACTCAACCGCGCTGACATCAATATGGCCCACTAGTTGAGCTCTTCCTCGCGGCGAGCAACTGTCTTGGCAGCGCGTTCTAAAAGTTCAGCCGCATCTGGATAATCGACTTTATAAAGGGTTAGCCCGCGCCCCGGAAATACCAGAGAATCGCTTACGCGTTCTTTATCTTCTAGCAGCGTTGTGATCCAGCTGACGTCTTTACGGCCATCCGCAACGCAAACTATCGCGCCAACGAGATTGCGCACCATTGAATAACAGAAGGCATCGGCAACCACATCGCCGACTAAGTAACCTTCGCGATCGCGGCGCCATTGAAAGGTCTCTAGAGTGCGAATAGTGGTGGCGCCTTCCCGGAATTTGCAGAAGGCTGCGTAATTGTGGGTACCCAGCAATAAGGCGCTGGCGTTATTCATGACATCAACATCTAGCGGGCGATACCAGCCTTCGGTATTAAAGCGGGCCAGCGGTGGAATTACTTTATTCTCATCAAGGATCCGGTATTCGTAATAGCGACGCAGCGCAGAAAAACGGGCATGAAATGCAGCGGGTGCGATCTCAATATTATTAATGCGGATATCTTCATCGAGAATTCGATTCAATTTATAGGCAAGATCTGTTAACTCAAGTGATTCAGGAAGATCAACGTGAATTACCTGGCCAGTTGCATGAACTCCAGCATCGGTGCGGCCAGCGACAATTGTTTCGGCCTTATGTTGGGCCACAATGCTGATGGCTTCTTCAACCGTTTGTTGCACGGTGCGGCGATCTGGTTGTCTGCCCCAACCCGAAAAGTTGGCGCCATCGTAAGAAAGATCCATGCGTAAACGACGAAACCCACTCTCGGGATAGAGAGTGGGCTCGGTCATCTAATTATTTTCTTTACTGTTGAAACTGAAGAATTAGTTATCTTTCTCAGTTAGAACTTCGATTACCGCCATTGGAGCGTTATCGCCCTTGCGAGGTCCGATCTTGGTAATACGTGTGTATCCGCCTTCGCGAGTTGCAAAGCGTGGACCAATTTCAGTAAAGAGTGTGTGAACAACGCTCTTATTTGCAATACGTGCCATTACTTCACGACGAGCTGGAAGATCGCCCTTCTTTGCAAATGTGATCAACTTTTCAGCCAATGGACGCAGGCGCTTAGCCTTTGCCTCGGTTGTTGTGATCTTGCCGTGTTCGAACAATTGCTCAGCAAGAGTGCGAAGGATTAGCCGCTCGTGTGATGGGCCTGAGCCCAAGCGAGGACCTTTAGTTGGTTTTGGCATTGTCGTATCTCCTAGGCCTGATCTGCTTCAGCGAAATCATCATCTGATGCATTGAAGTTCTGGTGCTTGGTTGGATCAAATCCTGCTGGGCTGTCCTTGAGAGACATTCCCATTGAGACAAGCTTTGCCTTGATCTCATCGATTGATTTTGAACCAAAGTTACGGATATCAAGCAAGTCAGCCTCAGAACGGTTAACTAGCTCGCCAACTGTGTGAATGCCTTCGCGCTTCAAGCAGTTGTATGAACGAACTGTGAGATCCAAGTCTTCGATTGGAAGAGCAAGATCTGCAGCAAGAGCAGCATCCATAACAGATGGCCCCATCTCGATACCTTCTGCATCAACATTGAGTTCGCGTGCAAGACCGAAGAGTTCAACAAGTGTCTTACCAGCTGATGCAACTGCATCGCGTGGCTTCATTGATGGCTTTGTTTCAACATCAACAACAAGGCGATCGAAGTCTGTGCGCTGTTCAACGCGAGTTGCTTCTACCTTGTATGTAACCTTCAAAACTGGTGAATAGATTGAGTCAACAGGAATGCGACCAATTTCTGCGCCCGCTTGCTTGTTCTGTACAGCAGTTACATAACCACGACCGCGCTCTACTGTGAGTTCGATTTCGAGGTTTGCCTTACCGTTAAGTGTTGCGATGTGGAGTTCAGGGTTGTGAACTTCAACGCCACTTGGAACAGCGATATCAGCGCCTGTTACAGCACCGGCACCTGACTTGCGGATGTAGATGACGCTTGGCTCGTCGTTATCTGATGAGAGCACCAAGTTCTTGATGTTCAAAACGATATCGGTGAGATCTTCCTTAACGCCTTCAAGAGTTGTGAACTCGTGTAGAGCACCTGCAACGCGAATGCTGGTAACTGCTGCACCTGGAATAGATGAAAGCAGAGTACGGCGCATTGAGTTGCCGAGTGTGTAACCGAAACCTGGTTCCAAAGGTTCAATGATGAACCGGGAACGGTTTTCGGAGATTACTTCTTCACTGAGGGTTGGACGTTGTGCAATTAGCACTGCTGAGCCTCTTTCTTCTCGCGGAAATCCACTATTTGATTTCCTCTAAATGGTTTTTAAAAATTACTTGCTGTAGAGCTCGACGATGAGCTGTTCTTGAACTTGGGTATCGATTACTGAACGAGCAGGGACGCCGTGGATGATGATGCGCATTTGCGAACCAACAACCTCCATCCAAGCTGGTACAGCTTTTTCACCAAGTTCTGCGCTTGCAACGATAAATGGTGTGAGATCGAGTGACTTTGGAAGAACATCAATGATGTCCATCGGAGAGACGCGATATGAAGGAATGTTTACCTTCTTACCATTTACAAGGAAGTGATTGTGGCGAACCAACTGGCGCGCCATGTCACGACTCTTTGCAAAGCCTGCACGGAATACAACGTTGTCGAGACGTGTCTCAAGAAGAACGAGAAGGTTTTCACCAGTCTTGCCCTGCTTGCGGTTTGCCTCTTCGTAGTAACCACGGAACTGCTTTTCGAGAACACCGTAGATACGTGCGCACTTCTGCTTTTCACGCATCTGTAATAGGTATTCAGATTCCTTCGAACGTCCACGACCGTGTTGGCCTGGTGGATATGGACGAGATTCGATTGGACACTTTGGTCCATCGCACTTTGCGCCCTTAAGGAAGAGCTTTACTTTTTCGCGACGGCAGCGCTTGCAGTCTGCTCCGGTATAACGAGCCATTTATTCTCTTCCTTCCTTAAACTCGACGTGGTTTCGGCGGGCGGCAGCCATTGTGTGGAGCTGGAGTTACATCAGAGATGGCTCCAACTTCTAGGCCTGCTGCTTGCAATGAACGGATTGCAGTTTCGCGTCCGGAACCTGGTCCCTTTACGAAAACATCTACTTTCTTTAGGCCGTGCTCCTGTGCGCGACGAGCTGCGGCTTCTGCTGCAAGCTGTGCTGCGAATGGAGTCGACTTACGTGAGCCCTTGTAACCAACTTGGCCAGATGAAGCCCAAGAAATTACAGCGCCGGTTGGGTCGGTAATAGAGATGATGGTGTTGTTAAAAGTGCTCTTAATGAACGCCTTACCAACAGCAATGTTCTTCTTCTCTTTTTTACGAGTCTTGACTTTGCCCTTTGCAGGAGCAGCAGTCTTAGTCTTAGGAGCGGCCATTACTTAGTCACCTTCTTCTTACCTGCAATTGCTTTACGTGGACCCTTACGAGTACGAGCGTTTGTATGTGTGCGCTGACCACGTACAGGAAGTCCCTTGCGGTGACGAATACCTTGGTAGCTCTGAATTTCAACTTTACGACGAATGTCGCCAGCGATTTCGCGGCGGAGATCGCCCTCAATCTTGTAGTTAGCTTCGATGTATTCACGAAGCTGTGCGAGTTCTGATTCCTGCAAATCCTTAACGCGTGTATCTGGAGAAATCCCAGTTGCCGCGAGAGTTGCATGCGAACGAGTAAGACCCATTCCGAAGATATAGGTGAGTGCGATTTCCACACGCTTTTCGCGCGGTAGATCGACACCAACAAGACGTGCCATTTATTCAACCGATCTGTATCCGGAAGGTCCTTCGCAGTGCTTCTTGATTTGAATCAAGTCTCGGCCTACCGGTCCGAGAGTCCTAAGTAATTTCTTACCTAGTTGCACCACGCGTATTTATTAAGTTGTAGAACTAATTTATTAACTAGCCCTGGCGCTGCTTGTGACGAAGGTTTTCGCAAATGACCATGACGCGACCCTTGCGGCGAATGACTTTGCACTTATCGCAAATCTTCTTAACGCTTGGATTAACCTTCATGTTCTTGCTCCAGTCTTCGTTACTTGTAACGGTAAATAATGCGACCTCGGGTGAGGTCATATGGACTTAGTTCTACGATCACACGATCACCTGGAAGGATGCGAATGTAGTTCTTTCGCATCTTGCCGCTGATGTGCGCAAGAATCTTGTGCCCATTAGTTAGTTCAACGCGAAACATTGCGTTAGGTAGAGCTTCAGCAACGGAACCTTCGATCTCGATGGCGCCATCTTTGCTAGCCACTAACACCCACTTCTGTTTCAAATTGAACCCACACCCGTTTGCGAGCGCGGTTGCACCCACCAAAAACCCACAGGATTTTCGCTAGGCGCGAAGGTGCAGTCTAAAGCCACCCCCCTTATAAAGGGAAATTGGCTAATTTGACCCTATTGAGCCCCCTAGACACGCCCCATCTTTCGGGGCAAAAGCGCCCTTTAGCTCTGGAAATCCAGGCTCCGGTCTGCTTCGGGTGAGCTCAACTGGGTCCTATTGTTTGGAAAGCAAGCCTTCAAAATTAATTTCTAGATGCCCCAAAGAGCGAGGTCGCCAAAAGGACGGCAAGTCCGACGAATACTCCGCTTGCTCCTGTAGAGGCCGCGATCGCGCCCGCTGAGGCGGGAACGATGAATTGCCCAAATCTATTTCCCATTAATCGGGCAGAAACCGCAAGTGCTCGTTCGTTCGCTGCTGTTTTTTGTGAAACCAACGACATAGTTAACGGCTGACCAATGCCGAGTGAAAAACCGGCGACGAAAACTATTACACCAAGCGAAAGTGGAGTCTTTGCAAATGCCATAGCTGCACAGGCAATAACAGATATGGAAGTACTAACCATCAATAATTGGTAAGTTGAAAATCTTTCACTAAGTCGACCCAGAAATAATCGCGAAATCATTGTTGTGCCTGCCCGAAGAGACAATATTATTCCAATCGCATAAGGAGAGAAGTTATTTTCACTTCCAAATAAAGGTAAGAAAACCACTAAGACATCGGCTACCGAAGATATTGCTAGCGAAACATAGATTGCAGCGAATATGCCAGGTTTCTTCATTAATGCCAGTGCTGCCTCATATGTTCCCTCATCTCTTACTTTTGCAGCAACGGATGGTTTTTCTCTTCGCCAAGCGATTACCGGCGCTAGCGCCAAGATGCAAAGTAGTGCTCCAAGTAAGAATGCGCTAGAAGTCGATTTAGGAAGCGTTCCATTAGATCCTGCGACTACGGCGGCAATCAGTGGACCAATTAGATGGCCAAGGGCTGCACTAAATGTGTAGTAACCGAAGTAACGGTCATAACTCTCACGCGGTGCTCGCAGTGCAACCATTGACTGACCGCCAACCATGCAGGCTAGGTGAGATACGCCAGCCAACGCCGTAGCAATAGCCAGAGTGAGAATTGAATTGGAAAGCATTAAAGCCACGGAGGTAACGGCCATGGTTGTGGTCCCTGCGATAATAAATTTGCCTTCGCCAACTCTTCCGACCCAAGAGCCAAATTGCAACGCTAGCAAAACTGGAAAGAGTGCATAAAGAGCTGCAATTATTCCGATTTGAAAGGTGCTGGCATCCAATTCAATTGCTCGATAGGTAATCATCGGACGAAGCACGTAGATACTCGCCTGAGTAAGGGTTGAGCTAATAAGTAATGGTTTAGCCCAAGGCGCTAATTTATTTGGAGACATGGCCTTTGCGGTTAGCTATCTTCTTTCGCAAGCCCCACAGAGATGGACCCAAAATAACCACAATCAGAACTAGATAAAGCACTTTGGAAAGTGGGGTTGCGTAGAGGGTGCCATAATCTCCCGCACTAATTTGTAGAGCACGTCTAAATTGCAGCTCAAGATTTGGTCCGAGAATCAATCCTAAAATAAGTGGAGTAATCGGCATTCCATATCTGCGGAACAAGAATCCAACTATGCCAATAGCTATCGCTACCTGCACATCAAATGTTGAAGTATTTAAAGCATAAGAACCCAATAGCGCGAAAATTGTGATTCCAGCAAAGAGATAAGGACGAGGAACTTTAAGTAACTGAACCCAAACACGTACCAATGGAAGATTTAAAACCAACAAAAGTGTGTTGCCGATAAATAGCGATGCAATCAGAGTCCAGATCAAAGCGCCATTGGTAAGAAAGAGCGTTGGTCCCGGTTGAATTTGGTAGGTTTGAAATGCCACAAGGATTACTGCAGCTGTGGCTGAAGTTGGTAGTCCAAGCGCTAAGAGAGGAACAAGTGCGCCTGCAGCATTTGCATTATTGGCAGCCTCAGGACCAGCAACTCCTTCAATTGCACCATGACCAAATTCTTCAGGATGTTTAGTTAAATTCTTTTCAACTGCGTAACTCAAAAATGTGGGAACTTCAGATCCTCCCGCTGGAATTACTCCAAGTGGAAAACCAATAGCCGTTCCGCGTATCCACGGCTTCCATGAACGCTTCCAGTCCTCGCTCGTCATTAGCGCCTTGCCCTTCATCGGCAAGATCTTCCAACCTTCTTCCTTAAATCTACTGGCTATATAAAGGGCTTCTCCGAGCGCAAAGATTGCGACAATTACCGGAACGGTTTCAATTCCTTCTACCGCAGATTGATTACCAAATGTTAAGCGCGCCAACCCTGATTGCAGATCTGCGCCAACTAATCCAAGAACTAAACCAACGGCAAGTGCAATAAAGCCTCGTATTTGCGAGCTACCAAGTAGTGAGGAAACAGTCGTAAATGCCACAAGCATTAGAGCCACATAATCCGCAGCGCCAACTTTTATAGCTAAATCTGCAATTGACGGCGCTGTAAAGGCAAGAATTGCAGTTGCGATTGTTCCAGCAACGAATGAACCAATCGCGGCAGTTGCCAGCGCTGCACCGGCTCGGCCATTGCGTGCCATCTTGTTGCCTTCTAGGGCGGTCATTACTGAACCTGATTCACCAGGTGTATTAAGCAAAATTGAAGTTGTAGATCCACCATACATTGCACCGTAATAAATTGCCGCAAACATAATCAGCGCTGATGCCGGACTTACGGTGTACGTGATAGGAAGTAAAAGAGCGATCGCTAGCGCAGGGCCAATGCCCGGCAATACTCCAACTAGCGTGCCCAGAAAGGTGCCGAGAAGTCCAAAGCCAAGATTGCTAAGAGTCAGGGCGCTAGCAAATCCATCAAGGAGTGAATGAAAGCTACTCACAATATTCCCTTCAGAATTCCGGCCGGAAGGGATACATGGAGAAATTTGGTAAATGAAATATAGATAATCACAATAAATATTGCGCCAAATAAAATTGAGCGACCGTGACGCTTATTTCCAAAGGCGACGGTAATTCCAAAGAAAGTGACCAATGCGGCGATAACAAAGCCAGCTCTTTCGATCAATAATAAATAAGCGAACAGTGATGCCAAGACAATTGAGAAAGTCTTGTAATCCGATTTTTCGATCGGATCCCCTGGCTCTAACCCTTCCGGAGTAGCGATATCGCCACGGATAATTCTTACAACGAGAATTGCGCATAAGCCCATCAAGATCAGGGCTATAGCAAAAGGAAATACCTTCGGACTAACCGTTAAATTAAAAGCTGGAACTTCACTACGTGCGGTGTCCCAGAAAACTAAGAAACCAAGAGCAAAGAGTGAGCCCACAAATGTGAGCTCACTCTTTGCGCCTTGAGGCAATTTCATGCGATTAAGATCAACTCGTCTTTTTAACGGTTACTTAATCAACTTGAAATCAGTTAATACGTTGATAATTGCAGTGTTCTCAGTCTTGATCCACTTTGAGAACGCATTTCCAGCGCGATATTCATCGATCCAAGACTTTGCAACCAAAGTCTCTTTCCATGAATCTGTTGCATGAAGAGTGTCGATAACCTTCAAAGTGTTTAGAAGGTCTGCTGGTGAAAGATCTGCTGGAGCAAGGATTCCGCGCCAGTTACCGAAGGTTAGATCTACGCCTTGCTGAACAAGGGTTTTACCCTTGATTACCTTAAGTGGCTTAGGTGAAGTAACAGCCAAGATACGCATCTTGCCAGCTGCTACGTAAGAAGAGAACTCTGATGTTCCAGAGATTCCAACAGCAACGCGTCCACCGATCACATCTGGTGTCAGTGTTCCGCCACCTGAGTAAGGGATGTAGTTAAGGTCAGTTGCCTTAACGCCAACTGTTGCAGCGAGAGTTGCGATAGTTACGTGGTCAACGCCGCCGTAGTTACCGCCGCCGATGGCAACAGTCTTTGGGTTGGCCTTGATGTCATCTAGCAATTCATTGATTGTGCGGTACTTAGATGATGTTGGAACTGCGAAAGCTTCTGCTTCGCGCATGATTCCAGCAACAGCGTTAGCAGTGGTAATGGAGAGCTTCGAACCATTAGTCGCAAGGCCACCTGGCATCGCAAAGCCGGTAATCAAAAGAATATCATTGCGACCCTTTTGATCGTAGAAGTAACCAAGACCAAGAGGTGCATTTGTCTTATAGGTAACTGTGTAATCCTTTAGCAGGCCTTCTTTTTTCATAGCATCGCCAATTGCGATAGCTGTGGTTCCGTATCCACCACCGATTGCAGATGAAGATACCCATTCCACTGAACCGAATGGCTTCATATCGGCATACCACCAGCGACGCGAACCAGCGAAAGTACCTGTAGTTACATTTGTACAAGTTAGATCTGAACCGTTTACGCCACGGGCCTTAGCTACGCGGCCAGCGGTTACGCACTGATCTCCAACGTTTGCAATGTTTGGAGCTTTAAGCGCTGCATTTGCCTGTGGTGAAACAGTAACCACCATGGCAATTGCAAGAGATGCGATTACAGCACCAGCAATTTTCTTTCTCAACATCGAGAATCTCCTTTAAAGTTTGGCCCACGAGGGATGGGGTAAGCGCTAGATTAGAGATTACTGAGCGCCAATAAAAGCGAATTAGATAACGTTTTGACTTCATTTTGTGAGGTAGCGCACCTCATCAGGCTCATTGCAACAGGCTTGAAACTTCAACCCCTAATAACCCCAAACGCTCACGCCCACCATCGGGTGCGGTCAAGACAAAGGGCTTTCCATCAGGCAACAGAGCGAAGGAATGCTCAAAATGTGCACCTCGTGATTTATCTTGTGAAACAACGGTCCAATCATCGCCAAGGACTTTAGTCTTATGTGTTCCGCGGGTAATCATCGGTTCAATAGCAAGTGCCATACCGACAATTAGTTCTGGGCCATTGCCGCGCTTTCCAAAGTTAAGTACATGTGGCTCTTGATGCATCTCAGTACCAATTCCGTGTCCACCATATTCTTGCAAGATTCCATACTTTCCTTGCGAATCAATATAACTTTCTATGGCATAGCTAATATCAGTTAAACGCGCACCCAAGTGACCTGCCGCGATTCCGCGCCACATTGATTCTTCGCAGACATCCATAAGTTTTTGATCGTGTGGATCAACTGTGCCAACACCGACAGAAAATGCAGCATCGCCATGCCAGCCATCGACAATCGCGCCGCAATCAACCGACACTAAATCACCATCGTTGATGATGCGATCTCCGGGAATTCCATGAACTATTTCATCGTTAATTGATACGCAAATACTGGCGGGGAATCCGTGATAATTTAAAAAGTTTGGGGTTGCGCCATTGCGCTTTATGCAAGCGGCGGCGATTGCATCTAGTGCGCTTGTGGTCATCCCAGGTTTAATTGCGTTACGGATTTGTTGATGTATTTCGGCGACAACTAAACCGGCGCGACGCATAACCTTGATTTGTTCAAGGGTTTTTATCTGAATCGCCATTTGAATACCTTAATTAAGATAGGTGGCTAAGTGCGGTAATTGCCTGCTCGGTGATTTCAGCAACAGTTCCAATTGCAGGAATCGTGAGCAAGATACCCTCGTTGCGATAGAACGCAATGATCGGTGAGGTTTGCTCTTCGTAGACTTCTAGGCGACGAGCGATGACTTCTTCTTTATCGTCTTCGCGCTGATAAAGATCGGTGCCACTGCAAGAGGCACAGGTTGTGGCGCCTTCAGCTGAAGAAGCACCACATGCACGGCAGGTGCGGCGAGAAGATAAACGTTTGATAATTTCTTCATGTGCGATAGAGAGTTCTAGCGCTGCCTGCAACGGAGTTTTACGTTCTGCTAAAAATGCGCGCAATACCTCAGCCTGAACAACATTGCGTGGATATCCATCTAGCAAGAATCCGTTAGCAACATCGCCATGGGTAAGGCGATCTTTGACCATATTATTCGTTACAGAATCAGGAACAAGTTCACCGCGATCCATAAAGGCTTTAGCTTGGTTACCGAGATCGGTTCCAGCTTTCAAATTGGCGCGAAAGATATCGCCAGTTGAAATATGAGGAATTGAGTAATGTGCAGCGAGGAATTGCGCTTGTGTTCCCTTACCGGCACCTGGTGGTCCAACCAGGAGTAAACGCATTAGCGCAAGAACCCCTCATATGAACGCTGTTGCAACTGGCTTTCGATCTGTTTTGCAGTATCGAGACCAACGCCCACAATGATCAGGATCGCAGTACCACCGAAGGGGAAGTTTTGTGTTGCACCGAAGATAATCAAAGCGACGATTGGAATAATAGCTATTAGCGCAAGATAGAGCGCACCTGCAGCCGTGATTCGCGAGAGGACGTATTGCAGATACTCAGATGTCGGACGACCGGCACGGATACCTGGAATAAAGCCGCCATACCTCTTCATATTGTCAGCAACTTCATCTGGCTCAAAAGTGATTGCTACATAGAAATAGGTGAAGAAGATAATCAAAGCTGAGTAAGCCAGGATGTAGATCGGATGATCACCCTTCACCAGGTTTCGTGAGATCCAAACTGCCCAAGCCGCTTGGCTATTGGTGAAGTTAACAATTAGAGATGGAATGTATAGAAGTGAAGATGCGAATATCACTGGAATAACTCCAGCTTGGTTCACCTTAATTGGAATATAGGTAGTAGTGCCACCATATGCCTTGCGTCCAACCATGCGCTTTGCGTATTGAACTGGAATACGGCGCTGGGCTTGCTCGACGAATACAACAGCTGCAACGACTGCGATTCCAACTGCCATAACTACCAAGAATGCAAAGAGGCCCTTTTGAACCTTGATACTCCAGAGTTGGCTCGGGAAACTTGCAGCAATTGAAGTAAAGATTAAGATCGACATACCGTTGCCAATCCCACGATCTGTAATCAACTCACCAAGCCACATGATTACTGCAGTTCCGGCAGTCATTACGATAATCATGGTGACGATACGTTGCCATGAAGAATCTGGAATGATCGCTTCGTTGCAGCCTGCGAATAACTGACCTGGTGTGCGAGCGACTGCAACCAGACCAGTCGACTGCAAGATTGCAAGTCCAATAGTTAAATAACGTGTGTATTGAGTTATCTTTGCGTTACCAGACTGTCCTTCATTCTTCAAAGTTTCAAAGCGAGGAATTACCACGGTCAGAAGTTGAATAATGATTGAGCTAGTGATGTAAGGCATGATTCCAAGTGCGAAAACGGAGAGCTGAATCAACGCTCCACCTGAGAATAGGTTAATCAAACCAAATAAACCACCGCTTTGTACTTGGTTCAAGCAGCTTTGAACAGCAACATATGAAACGCCTGGTGTTGGGACAACAGAACCAAAGCGGAATAAGGCCATGATTGAGAGAGTGAAGAAGATCTTCTTACGCAGATCGGGTGTCTTTATAGCCATTCCAAATGCTGAAAGCATCAATCTTCTCCCTCTAACAAATCAATAAAACGAATTAAGTATTAAAGAACCTTGGTTGAACCACCAGCTGCAGCAATTTTTTCAACTGCTGATGCTGAGAAAGCGTGCGCCGTAATTGAAACCTTGACGGCGATGTCGCCATTTCCAAGGACCTTTACCGGCAAGCTATCGCGTACTGCGCCCTTTGCGATCAAATCTGCAACTGTTACTTCTCCACCTTTAGGGAAGAGATCGTTAATTGTTGCAACGTTAACTGCTTGGTACTCAATACGTGCTGGGTTCTTAAAGCCGCGAAGCTTAGGTAAACGCATAACCAACGGAAGCTGGCCACCCTCAAAACCTGGGCGAACAGTGTTACGTGCATGTGTTCCCTTACCGCCGCGACCGGCGGTCTTACCCTTTGATGCTTCACCGCGACCCTTACGAGTCTTAGCTTTCTTTGCACCTGGGGCTGGACGAAGGTGATGAAGTTTTAGCGTCATCTTTATTCGACCTCCTCAACCTTGATCAAGTGGCGTGCTGCGTACACCATGCCACGAATTTCTGGACGATCTTCTTTGACGACAACATCGTTGATGCGCTTTAGACCAAGTGAACGCAAGGTCTCGCGAATCTCAGGTTTGTTACCGACCTTAGATTTAATTTGAGTTACTTTTAAACGTGGCATTAGGCACCAACTGTCATCTGTGAAGCGCGGATAATTGCTGCAGGTGCAACATCTTCAAGTGGACGGCCTCGTCGAGCAGCGATTGCTACTGGTGACTCGAGCATCTTTAGCGCAGCAACGGTTGCGTGAACCATATTGATTGCGTTGTTAGATCCGAGTGACTTGGTCAATACATCTGAGATGCCAGCACATTCAAGTACTGCACGAATTGGGCCACCGGCGATTACTCCGGTACCTGGGCTAGCTGGACGAAGTAGAACTACGCCTGCTGCTGTTTCACCTTGTACTGGGTGAGGAACTGTTCCTTGAATGCGTGGAACTACGAAGAATGACTTCTTTGCTTCTTCGACAGCCTTAGCAATCGCTTGTGGAACTTCCTTAGACTTTCCGTAACCAATACCGACTGTGCCATTGCCGTCGCCGACAACTACAAGTGCGGTGAATGAGAAACGACGTCCACCCTTTACAACTTTAGAAACACGGTTGATAAAGACAACGCGCTCCATGTATGGAGACTTATCTTTTTCACGATCGTCGCGACGTTCCCGGCGTTCGCCGTTTCCGCGGCCACGGCCTTTATTCTCAGGCGCGCTTCCGGGTGCAGTTGCGATTGTTGGATTTTCAGCCATTAGAACTCCAATCCATTCTCTCGTGCACTATCTGCAAGTGCTGCAATTCGACCTGTGTACTTATTTCCTGCACGGTCAAAGACAACTAGTGAAACACCAGCTTCTTTACCGCGCTTTGCAATCAACGCGCCAACTTCGCGAGACTTTGCAGTCTTGTCGCCATTAGTTGTACGGAGACCTTCCTCCATGGTTGATGCATAAGCCAGTGTCTTACCTTGTGTGTCATCAATTAGTTGTACAAAGAGATGACGAGCAGAGCGAGAAACGACTAGACGTGGACGCTCAGGAGTTCCGGAGACCTTCTTGCGTACGCGGAAGTGACGACGGGCGCGAGCATTAGTTGCTGACCCCTTGCGGACTTTTACACCGATTGCCATTACTTCTTACCTGTCTTTCCTTGCTTACGGCGAACAACTTCGCCTGCCAAACGTAGGCCCTTGCCCTTATAAGGATCTGCTTTGCGCAGCTTCTTAATCTTGGCTGCTACTTCGCCAACTAGTTGCTTATCAATTCCGGTGATGTGCAACTTGGTTGGTGATTCAACCTTGAATGTGATTCCTTCAGGGGCTGGGAATGGCACTGGGTGGCTATATCCGAGCAAGAATTCAAGATCCTTACCCTTTTCTGCAACACGGTAACCAACACCGACGATGTCGATAGTCAGCGTGTAACCAGTTGTTACACCTGTAACCATGTTGGCAACAAGTGTGCGAGATAGGCCATGAAGTGAGCGAGTTACGCGCTCTTCATTTGGACGAGCCACGGTGAGAACACCGCCCTCTTGTGAAACCTGAATTGGTTCAGCAACGTTAAGTGTTAGTGAACCCTTTGGTCCCTTAACTGCAACGTTCTGACCTGCGATTGTTACTTCGACGCCAGCAGGAAGGGCGATTGGCATACGACCGATACGTGACATATTCGATCACCATACGTAGGCGAGAACTTCTCCGCCTACACCCTGTTTGTTGGCCTGCTTATCAGTAAGCAAGCCAGATGAAGTTGAGATAATGGCAACGCCAAGACCTCCAAGAACTTTAGGAAGCGCAGTTGACTTTGCGTAAACGCGAAGTCCTGGCTTGCTAACACGACGTAGACCGGCGATTGAACGCTCACGGTTTGTGCCGAATTTAAGGTCAAGAACTAAGTCTTTACCAATGCCGTTAGTTGCAGCTTCCACACGGAAACCTGCAATGAAACCCTCCTTTTGAAGGATCTCTGCAATACGAGTCTTTACCGACGATGATGGCATTGAAACCGAATCATGGTAGGCAGAGTTCGCGTTGCGCAGACGTGTCAACATGTCTGCGATCGGATCTGTCATTGTCATACGTGGCCTATGGCCTTTCTCGAAACAGTATCCAAGCGATCTGCTTGGACTTCTTTCGTTGTAGATTTACCAGCTAGCTTTAGTGATACCTGGAAGTTCACCACGGTGCGCCATTTCACGGAAACAGACGCGGCAAATTCCAAACTTTTGATAGACAGAGTGCGGACGACCGCAACGCTGACAACGTGTGTAGCCACGGACTTTGAACTTTGGCTTGCGAGCAGCTTTAACCTTGAGTGATGTTTTAGCCATTCTTATGCCTCCTTGAAAGGAAAGCCGAGCATCTTCAAGAGTGCGCGACCTTCTTCATCGTTCTTTGCTGTGGTTACAACAGTGATATCCATACCGCGTGGGCGGTCAACCTTATCTTGTTCGATTTCTGGGAATACAACTTGTTCGGTTAGACCGAATGTGTAATTTCCGTTGCCATCGAATTGCTTAGGTGAGAGTCCACGGAAGTCGCGGATACGTGGAAGCGCGATTGAAAGTAGGCGATCTGCGAACTCCCACATGCGATCTCCACGCATTGTGACGTGTGCACCAATTGGCATATTTTCGCGAAGCTTAAATTGCGCAATTGATTTACGAGACTTAGTTACTTGTGGCTTCTGGCCGGTGATGATTGCTAGATCGCGGACTGCGCCTTCGATCAACTTTGAATCACGAGCTGCTTCGCCAACACCCATATTTACAACGATCTTTACGAGCGTTGGAATCTGCATTGGATTCTTATATCCAAATTGGGTCGTTAGCGCGCCAGCGATTTCGCTGCGGTAGCGGGCCTTTAAGCGAACATCAGTTGTTGTTGACATTAGATGTCCTTTCCGGTGCGACGAGAGATGCGAACGTTCTTGCCTTCGTCATCTTTGCGAACACCAAGGCGAGTTCCCTTGCCATCGGCATCAACGATCATGACATTTGAGATGTGGATCGTTGCTTCTGCAGTAACGATTCCGCCAACCTTGACGCCGCGCTCGGTTGTTGATTCTTTGGTGTGGCGCTGTACGCGGTTAACACCTTCAACAAGGATGCGGTTCTTATCAACATCGAGGACCTTGCCTGTAACGCCCTTGTTCTTGCCAGCGATTACGAGCACAGTGTCATCTTTCTTAATCTTCGCCATGGTTATAGCACCTCCGGAGCGAGTGAAATGATCTTCATAAACTTCTTGTCGCGGAGTTCGCGAGCAACTGGTCCGAAGATACGTGTTCCGCGAGGTTCGCCATCTGCTTTAAGGATGACTGCTGCGTTCTCATCAAATTTAATGTAAGAACCATCTGGACGACGACGTTCCTTAACTGTACGAACGATGACAGCCTTTACGACTTCACCCTTCTTAACTTGTCCACCAGGGATTGCATCCTTGACTGAACAGACGATGATGTCTCCGATACCGGCGTAGCGACGGGAGGAGCCACCGAGAACACGAATACAGAGAAGCTCTTTAGCTCCTGTGTTATCCGCGACGCGTAGGCGCGATTCTTGTTGAATCATTTTTTATCCTGCCCCTTACTTAGCTTTCTCGATAATTGAAACTAGACGCCAGCGCTTCGATGCTGAAATTGGTCGAGTCTCCATAATGAGGACGCGATCTCCAGCACCTGCGCTATTGGTCTCGTCGTGAGCCTTTAGCTTTGTTGAACGAGAGAGAACCTTTGAGTACATACCGTGCTTAACGCGGTTTGATACTTCAACGGTAATCGTCTTATCCATCTTGTCTGAAATGACAATGCCTTCACGTGTCTTGCGATCTGCGCGATTTTCGGTAGTCATTAGGCAGCGCCTCCGATTCCTAGTTCGCGTTCGCGGATAATTGTGTAAAGACGTGCGATCTCCTTGCGGACTGCTCCGAGGCGACCGTGTGATTCGAGTTGACCTGTAGCTGCTTGGAAGCGCAGGTTAAAGAGTTCTTCTTTACCCTCGCGCAACTTTGATGCTAGTTCGTCATCTGATAACTGGCGTAGCTCTTCATTGATGTTTGCCACTTTATGCCTCCTCACGCTTTACAACACGACATTTCATTGGAAGCTTATGAATTGCAAGACGCATAGCTTCGTTTGCAATCGCTTCTGTTACACCTGAGATTTCAAACATGATGCGACCTGGCTTCACGTTTGCAATCCACCATTCTGGAGAACCCTTACCGGAACCCATACGAGTTTCAGCAGGCTTCTTTGTAAGTGGACGATCTGGATAGATATTGATCCAAACCTTTCCACCACGCTTGATATAACGAGTCATCGCAATACGAGCAGCTTCAATCTGACGGTTGGTGACATATGCAGGCTCGAGAGCTTGGATACCGAAGTCACCGAATGCAACAGCTGTTCCACCCTTTGAAGCACCTGATCTAGATGGGTGGTGCTGCTTGCGGTGCTTGACCTTACGAGGAATTAACATTTACGCCTCGCCTCCTTCGGTTGCTACTGGTGTTGCTTCAACGACTGGTGCTGCTTGGGCCACATCTACTTGTGAAGTCGTTACTTCGCCACGTGGTGCGCGAGGTGTACGAGGTCCGCGACGTTCTGGCTTTGGTGCGCGCGCTTCAGCAAGTGCCTTCTCTGCGCGCTCTGCACGTGAACCGATAACTTCGCCCTTGTAGATCCAAACCTTTACACCTAAGCGACCGAATGTTGTATGGGCTTCATAGAAACCGTAATCAATATCAGCGCGAAGTGTGTGTAGAGGTACGCGACCTTCACGGTAGAACTCAGAACGTGACATTTCTGCACCACCTAGACGACCACCGCACTGAACACGAATGCCCTGTGCTCCAGCCTTCATCGCTGACTGCATTGACTTCTTCATTGCGCGACGGAATGAAACGCGCGCAGCGAGTTGTTCTGCAATTCCCTGTGCAACAAGTTGCGCATCAATCTCTGGGTTCTTAACTTCGAGAATGTTGAGCTGGACTTGCTTGCCGGTTAGCTTCTCAAGCTTCTGACGCAAAACATCAGCTTCTTGTCCGCGGCGACCGATAACGATGCCAGGGCGTGCAGTGTGTAGATCGATACGGACGCGATCGCGAGTACGTTCGATCTCAATGCGAGATACGCCTGCGCGCTCCATACCTTTCTGCATCATGCGACGGATTTCGACATCTTCCTTGACGTAATCCTTGTAAAGCTTGTCTGCATACCAACGTGATTTGAATTCAGTTGTGATGCCGAGGCGGAACCCGTGTGGGTTAACTTTTTGACCCATTACTTGGTCGCTCCCTTCGCTGAAACTTCAGCACGCTTTGGATTACGTGTTTGAACCTTGGTTGATGTACGAGAAATATCTTTGCTTGTCGCCTTAACATCACTTACTGCTACTGAGATGTGGCTTGAGCGCTTCAAGATACGGAAACCGCGGCCTTGCGCACGTGGGCGAAAACGCTTCATCGTGCGGCCCTCGTCAACGAGAGCTTCAACAACCCAGAGCTCTGAAGCATCGCGAATTGCTGGGTTCTTAGCCTTGGCATTTGCGATTGCAGAGTTAAGGAGTGTGTAAACATCTGAGCCTGCAGCCTGTGGCGCAAACTTAAGGACGTTAAGTGCTTCATCAGCGCGCATTCCACGAACCAAGTCGACGATACGACGAGCCTTCTGTGGAGTGTGGCGGATGTCGCGCAAGATTGCGCGAGCGATCAGTGCATCTTCTGTATTAGGCACGAGTTGCTCTCCGATCATCTTTAACGTGTCCACGGAATGTACGAGTTGGTGAGAACTCACCAAGCTTGTGTCCGATCATTGCGTCAGTAATGAAGACCGGAACGTGCTTGCGGCCATCATGTACTGCAATTGTGTGTCCGATCATTGAAGGAATGATCATTGAGCGGCGTGACCAGGTCTTGATCACGTTCTTAGTGTTGGCATCGTTCTGTGCATCCACCTTTTTGGTAAGATGTCCATCAACGAATGGACCCTTCTTGAGACTTCTTGGCATAAGGGTTCTCTCCTACCGCTTCTTATTCGACTTGCGACGACGGACGATCATGGAATCAGATGCTTTCTTCTTACGGGTACGTGCTTCAGGCTTACCCCATGGAGTCACTGGGTGACGTCCACCAGAGGTCTTACCTTCACCACCACCGTGTGGGTGATCTACTGGGTTCATAACAACACCACGAACAGTTGGGCGAATACCTAGCCAACGCTTGCGGCCTGCTTTTCCGTAGTTGATATTTGATTGTTCTGCGTTTCCAACTTCACCAACAGTTGCGCGGCAACGAACATCTACGTTACGGATTTCACCGGAAGGCATACGAAGTTGTGCATACGCACCTTCTTTAGCAACTAGCTGAACTGATGCTCCTGCAGAGCGACCAATCTTTGCTCCTCCGCCTGGGCGAAGTTCAATTGCGTGGACAGTTGTACCAACTGGGATGTTGCGCAGTGGCAAGTTGTTTCCAGGCTTGATATCGGCCTTTGGGCCGTTCTCAACTGTTGCACCTTGCTCAAGTTTATTTGGAGCGATGATGTAACGCTTTTCTCCATCTGCATAGTGAAGAAGTGCGATACGCGCTGTGCGGTTTGGGTCGTATTCGATATGTGCGACCTTTGCTGGAACGCCATCCTTATCGTTACGAACGAAATCGATTAGACGGTAAGCGCGCTTGTGACCGCCACCTTGGTGGCGAACAGTGATGCGACCTTGGTTATTGCGACCACCCTTTGAGTGAATTGGGCGAACCAATGACTTTTCAGGAGTTGTGCGTGTGATTTCAGCGAAATCAGGAACGCTTGCGCCGCGTTGACCAGGGGTCGTTGGCTTGAGTTTGCGAAGTGCCATGATGATCCTTTTCTAGAAATCCCTATTCGTCAGGTCGCCCTTACGAAACGGGACCTCCGAAGATGTCGATACGGTCGCCAGCGGCCACATGAACGATTGCTCGCTTTGTGTCTTTGCGCTTTCCATCACCAAAACGTGTGCGCTTATTCTTTCCAACTCGGTTCATAGTGTTAACACTGATGACCTTGACTCCGAATACCTTCTCGACTGCGATCTTGATCTCAGTCTTGTTGGCATCTGGAGCAACAATGAATGTGTACTTGTTCTCATCTAGCAACCCGTAGCTCTTTTCAGAGACAACTGGCGCTACCAAGACGTCGCGGTGATCTTTCATGCTGTTACCTCACTCTCGCGTGCAACAGACTTAACAGACTTACCGGCTGCCTTGGCCTTAAGGAAATCGTTGATCGCAGCTTCTGAGAAGACCACGTCATCGCTCTTGAGGATGTCATATGCATTTAGCTGATCTGGAACTAATAGGTGTAGATCATCAGCGTTACGAAGTGAACGCCATGCAGCGTCTTCGTTACGTGAGACAACAACTAAGAGATTCTTACGTGTTGAGAATTGACGAACTGCGGCTAGCGCTGCCTTTGTTGAAGGAGCTGCTGTAACAGAATCAATTACGTGAATACGCTCATTGCGCTGACGATCAGAGAGGACGCCGCGAAGTGCTTGTGCGATCATCTTCTTTGGGGTGCGCTGGAAGTAAGAACGTGGACGAACAGCGTGTGCTGCTCCACCACCGCGTTGCAAAGGAGCGCGGATCGAACCCTGACGGGCGCGGCCGGTTCCCTTCTGCTTGAACGGCTTCTTACCTGAACCAGAAGTTTCACCACGGTTCTTAGCCTTTTGAGTTCCTTGACGTGCAGCTGCAAGTTGCGCTGTTACGACTTGGTGGATCAAAGGAATATTTGTCTGCGCATCAAAGATTTCAGATGGAAGATCTACGCTTCCAACTTTCTTTCCTTCTGCGTTTTTAACTTCAACGGTAAGCGCCATGGTTATGCACCAACCTTTCCTGATGCTGTTTCGAAGATTGCCTTCTTAGCAGCTGAGCGAATGAACACCAATGCACCGTCAGGACCAGGAACTGAACCCTTGATAAGTAGCAAGTTGTTCTCTGCATCAACAGATTGCACGAGAAGATTCTGTGTTGTGACTTTCTCAGCACCCATACGGCCCATCATGCGCATTCCCTTGAATACACGACCTGGTGTTGAGCAAGCACCGATTGAACCTGGCATACGGTGCTTACGATCAACACCGTGAGATGAACCAAGACCACCGAAACCGTGGCGCTTCATAACACCAGCAGTTCCTTTACCTGTGCTTGTGCCAGTTGCATCAACGATGTCACCGGCGGCGAAAGTAGTTGCGCCGATTTCTTGGCCAACTGTGTATTCAGCTGCTGACAATGTGCGCAGTTCTGCAACGGAGCGACGAGGAGTGACGCCTGCCTTTGCATAGTGGCCAGTTAGCGGCTTTGAAATTTTCTTTGGATCGATTGCGCCATACGCAAGTTGCACGGCTGAGTAGCCATC
>Ga0209400_1000988_pt1 | contig 24098 bp, 21 predicted proteins | sample M_130807_EF_Meta_FD_187313 | JGI IMG/M metagenome (GOLD analysis project Ga0209400, IMG submission 187313) | Freshwater microbial communities from Lake Montjoie, Canada to study carbon cycling - M_130807_EF_MetaG (SPAdes) (version 2) | ecosystem: Environmental > Aquatic > Freshwater > Lake... | reverse complement strand
CGAGAATGTGAAATCCAGTTCTCCTTCACCCAATAGGTGAACCAGTTGATCGTTGGTTTTCGTCTTCAAACGCCGATACTATAAGCACATTCGCCGCCCTCCCTCAATCTCAAATGCGGATTAGAGGTTGATTGCATGATTGTCAATTCATCCCTCATTCAGGACTCAGTGCGCCGCGGCCATCAGGGTCAGTATCTGACTTCAAAGCATTCGATGGGCGAAGGAATAGTGCTCCGCCAGGCGGGGTTCGCTTTGGTCTCCGCGCATTTGACGGTGACTTGAGCCCAATTGTCTGTCAGCTAGGTTTTCAGCGCGGCACATCCGGCTGCCTCGTCCGCGATCTCAAACGGAGCCTCATCAACATTCATGTCAAGGACCTTATTTAATGCCCAGAGGATTCTGCCACGGGCATCCCTGCGGATGGTGGATGAAGGCCGCGACGTATTTTCAGACATGGCATGTTTTTCGGTATAAGCCGTAGCGTCATCAAGCATCTCTTTGTATAAAGCTAGCAGTCGGGGATCAAGATAACCGAAAAACTCCCAAGCAGCATAATCGCGCATGCGGTTTTTTTTGGTGGCATCCGTTTGTGCCGCCAGTATGCGCAAGATCGTATCCACTTTCACAGAGTCTTTCAAGTCCATGATTTTGTTCATCAAGAAACTAACATTTTTCCAAGTGGAACTGGTTTTTTTGCTATCGTCCTTGGGATTCGTATAGGGCAAATGCACGGAAGCGGCATCCAAAATGCCTTGAATCAACTCATCAATCTTCGTGGGGTCCTTGGCACCGGCCCACTTTTTGTCATACCAATCATTGTATTTTTTCTCAACCTTATAGGGATGATTTGCTGGTAATTGGTCGGAGGCAGTAGAGAGTATACCGAGTACATCGGCTATTGTGTAATCTGCGGTGGCTTTCGAGGCGGGTGGAGTCGATGGGAAGAACGCTGGTCTAGGCACATCAGCATGGGCAAATGAGGAAGTAAGGATAAGTGCGATGCAAAGACTAGTGACTCGTGTGATGGTTTTCATGATATTTGTTTATGACGATAGGTTGTCTGCAAGCTGCCATGGAGTGGTTGATCCCTCACGCTGGCCTCAGTGCGCCATTGCCATTAGTATCTGACATCAAAGTTGCTGATTGACTCAGGAAGAGCGCCTATCCACGTAGGGTCTGCTTTGGTTTCCGCGCATTTGGCGACGACTTGCGCCCAATTGTCAGTCAGCCAGGTTTTCAGTGCGGCGCATCCGGCTGCCTCGTCAGCGATCTCAAACGGAGCTTCGTCAACATTCATGTCAAGGACCTTATTTAATGCCCAGAGGATTCTGCCACGGGCATCCCTGCGGATGGTGGACGTAGGCCGCGACGTATTTTCAGACATGGCATGTTTTTCGGTATAAGCCGTAGCGTCATCAAGCATCTCTATGTATAATGCTAGCAGGCGGGGATCAAGGTACCCGAAAAACTCCCTTGCCGCAAAAGCACGCATGCGGGTCTTTTTGATCACATCGGTTTGCGCGGCCAGTATCCGTAGCAGTGTGTCCACCTTCACTGGGTCTTTCAAGTCCATAACCTGGTTCATCATGAAACTGACATTTTTCCAAGTTATACTGGTTTTTTTGCTATCGTCCTTGGGATTCGTATAAGGCAAATGCACGGAAGCGGCATCTAAGATACCCTGGATTAGCTCGTCGATCTTAGTGGGGTCCTTAGCACCGGGCCACTTTTTGTTAAACCAATCTTTGTATTTTTTTTCAACCATGTAGGGGTGATTTGCGGGCAATTGATCGAAAATCGTTGAGAGAACTCCGAGCACATCCGCTAGTGTGTATTCTTCTGTAGCCTTCGATATGGATGGTGTTGAGGGGTAAAATGCTGGCCTTGGCACCGCAGCATGGGTGAACGAGAGAGCAAGCATGAGTGTTATGCAAAGACTTGTGACGTGTGCGATTGATTTCATGATGTGCTGATTTGATGTTAGTATGTTTTGAATTTGAAGTTGTCGGGTGTTTCAGGAGATGTGCGCGGAGCCTTGAAATACTGATTCTGGTTCAAGAAAGTCACGATCTCTTGCCATGTCTTACCCTCGGTTAGCAGCCTGACATGGTGAGTAATGTCCCATGAGTAATCGTCCGAAGGGTAATCGTTATCGATTTGTGCATCAGCCCCTCCGGTTACTGCGTAGCTTTCATCCATGGTATAAATTAGGACCCCGTGGTTCAGCGTTTGCGAAAAGGCTCTGCCAGTGTTGCAGCCTGCCATGAAGCAGGATTTGTAGCGCAGGATGGGTTTGTCTCCGGACGATTTCACCACGGTGACATAATTTTGATGCTCTCCATTCTGCTCGTAGTGATAGATTGTGCCGTCCGCCAGCGGCGGTTGCGGAGTCAGGATGGATCCCACGGCGAGGACAGCGCCATTGACTTGAGTTCCATTGAACTTGAGCACGTTTGGCACAGGGACCTTGTAGTTCGTCACCTGCGGAACAATGTCCTGTGGTCGCAGTGCAAAGTCCTCCCCTCCATGGTCAGGGTTTAACATAGGATTACCGCCGAAGTCGGCATCTCGCGGGTCATCGGATTTGAGGATCATTCCAGTCACTCCGCCAAGTGGGCCGCCCGACAGGTTGCAGTAGTCGTCTAGCGTGATCGTGCTAGTATCATTGGGAGTGAAATTCGGCCCCAGTCCGAAGTTCGAGTGACCATTGCAATACACGTGGGCACCCTCAAGGCTCAAGGCCATTTTCAGTTCCTTGTCCAGATGGGGTGAACGCACCGTGATCTTTGGTTTATTGCTTCGAGGATGCCCTTCAGAAAATTCAAATAGATCAAACATGTCGATGGAATACCACAGCACCTTGCCTTGCTGGTCTTTTCCTTTCAGAATGACGGTATTGTTGCGGTCATCCCTGCGGCGGGCACCAAGGTATTTCTTCTTGTGCAGTTGCTCGGCTAAATTCCTTGAACCGTTGCCTTCGGTTGGTAGGTGCTTGGAAAACAGAGTCACAACTGGCGTGGCGACGTGCAGCTTGACGCAGTCGCCCGCGACATAACTACCGCTGCCGACCTTGATCTGCATCTCAATCACTTGGGGAGTTTCCGCCGCAGTCAGTTTCTTGCCTTCCAGATAGACAGTCTGGTCGCCAGCCAGCTCGATTTCCGTTTCCTCGCTTACTACCTCGTTCGTTCGATCATCATTCCGCCAGATTTTCATGAATGAGTTGTCGTATTTCAACCGTGCTTTGTAACCAGCTCCGATGGAACGGAGTTTGAGTTGGACCATGTCGTCCTCGTCCGGATTGGCGGCGGTGCCCTCGTAATCATTTTTGAAGACAAGTATCCCGTGCCCGCCGTCTCCTTCGCTATTGTCATCGTCGTCCCAGTTGACGTTGACCACTTCTCCTTCGGTGTCCTCTTTGGCTGCGGCGAGTTCCATAGGTTTGTCATCGTTTTCCGTGCCAGGCTTGATCCAATCCAAGTCCACCTGACTTTGTAACCATATACTGGTACCGCCGCATTTCGAAAAGTCAATGTCGGCAAGATTGACGGGGTCTTCGATCCGGTGCGCGTTGAATGTTGCGAGGGGGATTTCCTCCCAATCGCTGGTGCCATGATCGCCAACGCACTCGACGTGAATCACACCCTTGGCTTTAGTTTCATCTGTGATTGGTGTGTTGCTCCCCTGCCATTCCCGGTGGTTAAGATATTCATTTTGCAAGACAAGAAAATGGAAGTTCAGACGGTAGCTAAGTGGGGGAGTTGCGTATTCGTAATCGAAGGGATTGAGCGGATTGAAGCGCACCCAGCGCCAGCGGACTCGCTTGATGCGTGAGTCAGAGCCATAGTCACTACTGTAACTTGTACCGGGATCAGCGATGCGCCCGAACGCATCGATATTACCATTGCGGAAAATCTCCCGCATATTCTCCGCAGTCTGTACATCGCCCACGACTGCGCGGCTGTAGTCCACTCCATTGAGTGGACCATAGGTGTCTGGATCATAGACAGTCCATGGTCTGGCTTTTACATGTTCCTCCCAGAATTCGGGGTAGGTTACCGAATCAGTCAGCTTGAACCGTTCCGTTACGACAATGGTCTCGGTGCCGCTGCGCACAAGCTGGCCTTGTGGGTTGCCAGGCACATGCCTTTTCACCTTCCACGTGGTAGTGTCTGTGGTTGTAGTCACGATCTCAGTGGCAGTAATCGTCGGACCAGCCACAGTGGTTTCGGTAGGGTCATCATCGATGTATTCATCCTCTCCTAACGCAAGCTGATGTGCCGATTTCCAGTCAGAAAATGTCGTGCCATCAGTTTGAGAAACCGGTTGCCCATCGGCGGTGATGGCTCCTCCACTGAGATAGGTTGATGTCCACACTTGGCTGCCATCAGTCACACTGGTGTAGCGCGGGGAGTCACTAACGGAATACTCTTCCGAACTTTTATAAGTGAGGTAGCGGTGGCTGTTGTCAGTGCCGTAGAAATCCTCAAAGCCCACGCCATAGGGCATATGAAGGGATTCTTGCTGAATTTCAAAAACCACAGAGTACAGTTCATTGTCCGGCATGCCGTCACCATCTGCATCGGTGCCGTCGCCCGCCGGATTCTTTCCGGCAGCATGCGCTGCGGCATCATTTAGACCATCCCCGTCGGTATCCGTAAGGTAGCGACTGCTGCCGAGGGTGTGTTCCTCACTATCCAACAGTCCGTCGCCGTCCGTATCCACGTCCGTGACCGCCACACGCCAGAAGCAGGTAGTGGTTGTGTTGATTTCGAAGTTGTAGATAGTATCGTTGCCATTGCCGATGAAGGGCGCACCGATGGGTAACCAGCTCTGCTCCGACAGATCGGGAGAGAATAGCAGTGTGTATTGTTTGCCAGCAATTGTAGGCCAACTGACAGTGATTACCTCGGGGGTTATTAGAACAGGAATACCATTCTCATCCAGACCACCATAGACGGCAGGAATATGAGCAGTCTCCGGTCGAACGATACCGTCCGGCGGACTCGACGCGCAAGGATCAGTGCCTGCGGCGGCTTCCTGTGCGTTTGTCCAACCATCTGCATCAGCATCGGCTTCAGGGTCAAATGTTTCGGCAAAAAGTTGCTCGTCGTTGTAGGCTCGTTCCCAAAGATCGCTCAGCCCGTTGTTGTTGGTGTCGATGATTCCAGAAACAGTGGAGGCAAGCAGCAGAGTGCCAATTGCAATAAGAATTACACGTTTCATCGTGCACTTCCTCCTTGCTCTTTGCTAGCGGGTTTCTCTGAGCGCCAGAAGTTCAGGGTGATGTCCTTGGGCTGCGGCGGATGCGCCTTAAGTAGAGCCTCGCGCGCGATGCGCGCCTGCTCCCGGCCTTCATAGGCGGCACGCAGGCGAGCGCATTCCTTATCGTAAAGGTCGTGGAGAGACTGGATGGGTATCAAATCTTCGGCACTCGCCTGACCGCCAGTTACCGTGAAAGTAACCTTCCCTTCGGGGAATTCGGGCATTTCCGGAGTAGCGTATTGCCGTCCTTTCGAGGCCATTCGCGCCGTCATCTGGTCGATGTCTATGGTGCTGCAGGCCATGAAGATGTGGTGTGTATCGGCAGAAGTATCGACGAACGAGTTGATGCCTCCGGCGATCAAAGCGAAGTCAGCGGAAGACCAGAAAGTGATGGATTCACCTCTACCCTGCGGCCAGTAGCGCACCAGCGTGCGCGCTGGCGAACCCGAAGAACGGAATACGGTAGCACCGAAAATAAGCAGGTCCGATTTGGGATGGGCGGCACGGTATTCAGTGATTTTCTTACTGTAAGTGTTGTCCGCTGCGGTGTTCATTTGCTTCAATACAGGCAGGGGCGGCGAAGGGAGAGGGATAGCTTTGATTTCATGAATGGTGATGGTTCTTCCGCCCTGTAAATGAGTGGTGGTTTGCAGAACATCCTGGCTGGCAATGGCCAACTTGGGCATAGGTGCTGCTTGCGGTGGCGTTGTGCCGTCCGGTATCTTACCCAAGATGTGAGAATTGGAAACTTCCTGTATTGTGGCGGGTGTTGTTGCGGGATGGGAGTTGGTGGCTGTGGCTGCAGGGATCTGTATCACTTCCTCTGGGGAGGGATATAGCTGCTGTGCCTGTAGCATGTGACTGGCAAAGAGGATACAGACAAACGCCGCAGATTTAATCGATAGTTTGGCAGGACTCATAGAAAGAATGGGGGTGAATAGAGGTGATTGTGTATTTAGGAGGTTCTAGAACATCGTATGGACACACCTACTTATTCAAGAAAAATGTTGCAGCGAATTTGTCACATTTTCGGCAATCGCCGGCGGGCTACAAAAAAGCGAAGAAAATCGGCGGGGAGAAATAACGTCGAGTCACTCCGCGGCATCGACCACAGCAAGTCCACCCACGCGAACAATGACCATGCTTCCTTCCGCGCAAATCACGCTGCTCTTTTTCAATGCAAAGGAATACGTCAGCGAGGATTTGCCCATGCCGCTGACAGTCAGCGACACTTCGATCTCGTCGCCGAAGGCAAGCGGCGCGCGGTAGTCGCAATCCACATGCACCCGCGGCCAGTCGCCGTTGGCGGATCCGACGACAATGCCTTTGCCACGCAGCCATTCATGCTCGGCTTCCTCCACATAGCGCAGCAGCGCCGTGAAGTGAGCCCGACCACTCATGTCGGTGTCCGCAAAATTCACACGCCGCAACATGCAATACTGCTCGCCTGATGAAAACATGAGCGGATCGTAACGCCGCGCTTCAGGAATGAAAACAACCGATTTCAGCACTCGCAGGAAATTTCTTCCACTTTGTGACCTCGAAGTTTTGACATTCCCCCGGGATCACTGCATTTTACCCGCCGAACCAACATACTTACTTCATCATGGCATACGATCTCATCGTCATTGGCGGCGGCCCTGCGGGCTACGTTGCCGCAATCCGCGCAGCTCAACTCGGCAAAACTGTCGCCGTGGTCGAAGCCGACCGCGCCGGTGGCACCTGTCTGAACTGGGGTTGCATCCCCACCAAGGCATTGCTGAAAAACGCGGAACTCTACCACACACTCGCCCATCGCGCCGCCGAGTTCGGTTTCACCATCCAAGGCCTGAGCTACGACTGGGGTTCGGTGGTCAACCGTTCGCGAAAAGTTTCGGACAAACTGGCCGGCGGCATCGAATACTTGTTGAAGAAAAACAAGGTCGATTACATCCGTGGTTTCGGTTCGATTGTCGGCACCGGGAAAGTCGAAGTCACCATGGCGGATGGAACCAAACAAAACCTCGACAGCACCCACATTCTGATCGCCACCGGCTGCAAGTCGCGGCCGCTGCCTCCCCTGCCCTTCAATGGAACAACAGTGATCGGCTCGAAGGAGGCCATGGTGATGCCCCAACAACCGAAATCGATGGTGATCATCGGCGCCGGTGCGATCGGGGTGGAGTTTGCTTACATCTACAACGCCTTCGGCACCAAGGTGACGGTCGTGGAAATGCTGCCGCGCATGCTGCCGGTGGAAGACGATGATATCGGCGAGGCTCTGGAAAAATCCTTCATCAAACAAGGCGTGCGCTGCCTGACGAACACCAAGGTCACAGCCACCAAGGATTGCGGAACGCACGTGGAAATTTCCGTCGAGGGACCAAAGGCGACCGAAACGATCAGCGCCGATGTCTGCCTGGTTGCCATCGGCGTGCAGCCGGTGCTTCCCGGCGGTGTGCAACCAGCCCTGAGCGACCGTGGTTATATTGTCGTCGACGCCCGCTACCAAACATCCATTCCCGGTGTCTATGCCGCAGGCGACATCACAGGTCCACCGTGGCTGGCTCATACCGCGTCGTTCGAAGCCGTGCAAGCTGTGGAAGGACTGTACATTGAAGGTTACACACCGCGACAAATCACCAACTTCCCCGGCTGCACCTACTGCCATCCCCAGGTCGCTTCGGTCGGAAAAACCGAACGCGCGCTCAAGGAAGCGGGCATCGAATACAAGGTCGGCCGGATCCCGTTTGCCGCCATCGGCAAGGCCATTGCTTCGGGCGAGCCGGAAGGATTTGCCAAACTTCTTTTCGGCAAGGAACACGGCGAGTTGTTGGGTGCCCATATCATCGGTGAAAACGCCACCGAGCTGATCGCCGAGATGGGACTGGCGCTCGACCAGGAACTCACTGCGGAAGACATTCACGCGACGATCCACGCCCACCCGACCATGTCGGAGGTGATCCATGAGGCCACTCTCGCGGCGGATGGACACGCCATCCATTTCTGAAATCAAGCACGCGGGCCATGCCGGGAAAACCCGGATCGGCACGATCAACCCATGAAAGAAAATCCATCTTTGCCAACGCCGCAAGGGGCGGATCGGCGCAGCTCTGTCGGCGTGCTGAAACAGCGGGTTGCGGGCAACGTTGTGCTGCCTCCGGAGGATGATTTTCTCGCAATCGAAGACCCGCTGGAGATTGCACTGAACTACGAACGATCGGGGCAGCGGGTGTGCAGGGCATTGACTTTGACGATGCGCACACCGGGGCACGATGCCGACATGATTTGCGGATTCCTTTTTTCCGAAGGCATCATCGCCGAGGCCGCCGACATCACTTCGTGGGAATTTTTGGATGGAGACGACAACAAGCCGCCGACCCGGGTCATCGTGCATCTGCGCGACGGTTTAAAGTATGCCCCGGAAAGTCACCAACGGAATTTCACCACCCACTCGAGTTGCGGCGTTTGTGGAAAAAACTCGCTCGCCAGCCTGTCGTTGCCCGCGTCGTTGAACATCATCGACGATACAAAAATCAGCCGCGATTTGATTCATCAACTGCCGCAGATCATGCGTGCCTCCCAGCCGACTTTTCAAAAAACCGGCGGGTTGCATGCGTCGGCACTGTTTTCTTCCATCGGAGAGCTGCGGGTGATTCGCGAGGACATCGGACGTCACAATGCGCTCGACAAGGTCGTTGGCGCGGCGCTGCGATCGGCAATCATTCCCGCACCGGGTTTGATTCTTTGCGTCAGCGGCCGGATGAGTTATGAAATCGTGCAGAAGGCCTTGGTGGCACGCATTCCCGTCATTGCCGGCATCGGTGCGCCCTCGAGTCTGGCCGTCGCGATGGCGAATGATTTTCACGTCACCCTGCTGGGATTTGTCCGCGACAATTCCTACAATATCTACAGTTGCCCCGAACGCCTGATTGGCTAGAATGCACTCATGGCATCCAACCCAGTACAGCCGCCACTTGCCGACGAAGAACCGCCCCGAAAACTGGGCGACTTGAGACTTTCGGAACCTAAAGACCAGGCGGTGGGAGCCGCAGCGGTGGCTTCTTCCTTGCAGCAAATATACTGCCAGGCCCACGCTGTCCGCGGCACGCAGGCGCTGTTGCAAATCAATCAAAAAGGCGGCTTCGATTGCCCCAGCTGCGCATGGCCGGATCCCGATCACGAGCGTTCGACATTTGAATTCTGTGAAAACGGCGCGAAGGCCCTCGCTTCCGAAATCACCAAAAAGCGCGTGGGCCCGGAATTTTTCGCCAATTACTCCATCGCTGAACTCGCCGAACAGAGCGACTTCTGGTTGAACGATGCCGGACGCATCACTCAGCCCGTGTTGTTGGACCGGGGAGACACTCACTACCGAGCGATCAGCTGGGATGCCGCGTTTCAATTGATCGCGGAGGAACTGGGGGCGAACGCGAGTCCCGACGAGGCGATCTTTTACACCTCGGGTCGCACCAGCAACGAGGCCGCATTTCTCTATCAGCTTTTCATTCGCTGCTACGGCACCAACAACATGCCCGACTGCTCGAACATGTGCCATGAATCCAGCGGTGCGGCGTTGAATGAAACCATCGGGATCGGCAAGGGCACCGTCACTCTCGAGGACATCGAAACCACCGACTGCCTGTTGGTCATCGGCCAGAATCCGGGAACCAACCATCCGCGCATGCTCACGTCGATGGAGAAAACCGTGCAAAACGGCGGCGTGATCATTTCCGTCAACCCCCTGCTGGAAACCGGCCTCAAGGCCTTTGCCCACCCGCAAAAAATTTCCGGCATGCTCGGCAAGGCGACACCGCTCGGTTCCCTGCACCTGCCGGTGCGGCTCAACGGCGACCTGCCATTTCTCAAAGGAATGCTGAAATGCGTGTTGGAAGCGGAGCAGCAGAATCCAGGAAAAGTAGTGGATCACGAATTCGTCCAAAACTGCACGATCGGTTACGAAAATTTCCGCGCGACGCTCGATGCGGTATCCTGGAAGGAAATCACCGACCAATCCGGACTGCCCGAAGCATTGATCCGCCAGGCGGCCCGTCATTTCATCGAGGCCAAGGAAGCCATCACCTGCTGGGCGATGGGACTTACCCAGCATCACAATGCCGTCGACACCATTCGCGAGCTGGTCAACCTGCATCTGCTCACCGGCAAGATCGGACGCTCCCGCAGCGGCCTTTGCCCGGTGCGCGGACACAGCAATGTGCAGGGCGATCGGAGCATGGGAATTTGGGAAAAAATGCCCGAGACGTTTCTTGTGCGCCTCGAACAGGTATTCGGCTTCACCGCGCCTCGCAAGCACGGCTATGACACCGTCGAAGCCATCGAAGCGATGCATGAAGGTCGCGCCCGGGTGTTTTTCGGACTCGGCGGCAATTTTCTCTCGGCCTCACCGGACACCCATTTCACGGCGCAGGCCTTGCGGCGTTGCGCGCTCACCGTTCATGTCAGCACGAAGCTGAACCGCGGTCATCTGGTGACCGGAGAACGCGCCTTGATTCTTCCTTGTCTCGGACGCAGCGAACGCGACCTTCAGAATGGCATCGCCCAGTTTGTCACGGTCGAAAATTCCATGGGCATCGTGCACAGTTCCGAAGGCAAACTCGACCCTGCCTCCGCTGATCTGCTGAGCGAGATTGCGATTGTCTGCCGGCTCGCCCGTGCCACGATGGGCGATGTAATGTCGATCCCATGGGACGAGTTTGAAAAAAATTACGACCTCATTCGCGATCGCATCGAAAAAGTCATTCCCGGGTTCGAAAATTTCAACAGCAAAGCCCGCGTTCCCGGTGGATTCTATCTGCCCAACGCGGTGAAAGAGCGCCGCTTCCTCACCAAGAGCGGCAAAGCGGAATTCACTGTCAATCGACTTGATCCCATCGCGCTGGAACCGGGGCAACTGTTGCTGCAAACCTTCCGCAGCCACGATCAATTCAACACCACCATCTATGGCAACAACGACCGCTACCGTGGCATCAAAAATGAACGACGGGTGATCTTCATGAACCCCGAAGACATGAAAGAACGCGGTCTGCAAGCCAAGAATCCGGTCGACATCACCAGCCACTATCAGGGCGAAACCCGCATTGCGAAACTGTTCCTCGCCATTCCCTACGAAACCCCGCGCGGCTGCGCAGCCGCCTATTACCCCGAGGCCAACGTGCTCGTCCCCATCGGTGCCCGCGCCCGCATCAGCGGCACGCCGGTCTCCAAATCGGTGGTCATCACCGTGGCCTCATCCGCTTCACAAAGTGCTGCATTGTAACAATTTCGCCAGAAAGCCGGATATTTTCCGCTTTTTGCTTGCCAAATGGCCCACGGTTCTTATTTTCACCGCCCCTTCTGCTGCCGCCACTAACAACGAAAGACCGGGGGGGATTCCATGCGGCGGTCTTTCACAAGTGCCCGTTCTGCTTTAAGACGGGACAAACGATACCAATTATGATCAACGAACTCATTACTGAAATGGTGGACGCCGGCGTCCACTACGGTCACCAGACGAAAAAATGGAATCCCAAGATGAAACCTTATCTGTTGAAGGATAAGAGCGGGATTTACATCATCAACCTCGATAAAACCGTCAAGTGTCTCGACAAAGCGTCGGACTTCCTCGCGAGTGTCGCCGGCAAGGGCAAAAAAATTCTTTTCGTGGGCTGCAAACGCCAGGCCCAGGAAGCGGTGCGCGAAGCGGCCGAGGCGACCAACCAGAACTACGTGAACCATCGCTGGCTCGGCGGCATGCTCACCAACATGGCGACCGTCCGCAAAAGCGTGGAGCGCCTGAAATATCTCGAAAACATCGAAAAACAACCCGAGTTCAAGGCGATGTCGAAAAAGGAACTCGCCGCACTCGGTCGCGAGCGCGACAAACTGCTGCGCAACCTGCGCGGGATCCGCAATCTGGAAAAAGCTCCGGACGCAATTGTCATCGTCGATTCCGCCCGTGAATCGATCGCCGTCGCCGAAGCCCGTCGTTTGAAAATCCCGATCGTCGCGATTGTCGATACCAATGCCGACCCCTCCAAAGTGGAGTATCCGATTCCGGGCAACGACGACGCGATCCGTTCGATCCGCATCATTCTGCAAAACCTGGTCGACGCCATCGTCGTCGCCTCCAAAGCCTGAGTCTCCCGCCAAACGGGCGGCCTGAGCATCTCAGTGCCGCCCTTTTTTTTCACAACCTACACAACTCAACGACCATGATCACAGCAGCTACCGTAAAAGAACTCCGCGACAAAACCAACGCGGGCATGATGGATTGCAAACGCGCCCTCGAGGAAACCAACGGCGATCTCGATGCCGCCATCACCCTGCTTCGCGAGAAAGGCATCGCCAAGGCGGCCAAAAAAGCCGACCGCGCCGCCAACGAAGGCACGATCACCGCGCGCATTTCCGCCGACGGCAAAACCGGAATTTTGTTGGAGATCAACTGTGAGACCGACTTCGTGTCCAAAAACGAAAACTTCCAGGGCTTTGTGGCCGGCATCGCCGACACCTTGATCGTCAGCAAAGCCGCCGACCTGGCCGCCGCCAACGCCGCGGACAACCAAGGCCTGAGCGTGGAGGACACCATCAAGGCGAAGATCACCGAGATCGGCGAAAACCTGCTTTTCCGCAAGTATGTGCGCTTCGAAGCCCAGGGCGAGGGCGCCATCGCCTCCTACATACACATGGGTGGCAAGGTCGGCGTGCTGCTCGAAATCGGCAGCACCAAAGCGGAGACGGTCGCCAGCGAAGGGTTCCGCGAACTGATCAAGGACATCACGCTGCACATTGCGGCTCTCAATCCACGCGGTCTTGCGCGCGAGGACATCTCCGCCGAGATCGTTGCCGCCGAAGAATCGATCTTCCGCGCCCAACTGACGGAACAGGGCAAACCCGCCGCAATGCTCGACAAAATCATCCCCGGCATGCTGAAGAAATTCTTCGCGGAGAGCTGCTTGCTCGAGCAAGGCTTCGTCAAAGACCCTGCCATGTCGGTGATCGACCTTCTCGCGGCGAAAAGCAAGGAACTCGGCGACACCCTGAGCATCCGTCGCTTCGTGCGCTTCGGTCTTGGCGAGTGATTCATCGGCAGCAACCTTCTGGTCCGGAACTGATGGGGTGATCGCCTTCCAAGCACGCAGGCCGTGCCCGAAGATTCTATCGACCGATTGTCGAAAAGACAGCCATGGATGCCTCATAAAAAAAACCCGCCGCGGTCAGTGCCGTGGCGGGTTGTAATTGATCAAAACCGTTTGATTATTTGGCGGGTGGCAAAATTACGGTATCGATGACGTGGATGACGCCATTGCTGCATTCGATGTCCGCTTTGGTCACTTTCGCGCTGCCGTTCAAGGTCAGACTTCCCTCCACGACGGCGAGTTTGATTTCTTTTTTATTCAACGCTGTCGCCTTGTCGAGAGTCACTGCTGTTTTCGACGGCACATTGCCATTGACGACGTGGTAGGTGAGGATATCGACAAGTTTGTCCTTGTTTTCCGGTTTCAGAAGCGATTCGACAGTTCCAGCGGGAAGCTTGGCAAATGCTTCGTCGGTTGGAGCGAATACAGTCAAGGGACCTTCGGCTTTGAGAGCCTCGACCAGGCCCGCAGCTTTGACGGCGGCGACCAAGGTTTTGAAGCTGCCAGCGGCGACGGCGGTATCGACGATGTCGGTTTTTGCTGCTTTTTCCTCAGCGGTTGCAATGCTGAGAATGGCCAGGAAGCCGACGAATGAGGTGACGAGTGTTTTCATATGTTGATGTTGTTCTTATTGTTTGGTTGTGTGCCTTCATTGGCTACACAACTCCATTCGCAACACCGCCGATTCCGGATGCAAATTTTTCGCTATTCGCGAAAAAATTTTTCTCAGGGCCGGGCTTTGGCAATGCCCGCAACGATTTTTTGTTTTGACCGCACCACGCCACCAGGCTGCTCCACGGTGATAACGAAAGCCTGTGGCCGTTGAATCCGCAGTTTGGCGTGGATCTCGATCACCACCGTTTCAGCGGTCGGACTGACAACATCAAACACTCCGCCATCGACAGGAATTTCGTCGCGTTGTGGATCGACGATCCAGAGTTGATACTGTTCCCGGGTGGGGTCGTTGGCCGGCAGGTTGTCAAGCACCAGATAGCCTTGCTGCTTTTGATCACTCCACTGCACTTCGCCTGCGGTCGAGGCATAGGCGCCGCTGGTGCCGGCAAATGGCAAGTGAATGACATCGGGAGTTTTCTGCAAAAACAAAGTGCGCGAAAGTTCGATTGGCACCCGGGAGGAGGGCGACTTCGGTTTGGTCAGCGACTGGGCAACCAGAAGAATGGCAAGACATGCCGCCACGGCCCAGCCCCACCAGGCGCGCGACGATGATAAGCTGTTTGTTTTTTCAACCGGCGCGCTTTTCGGCGGCTGCGCGTATTCGCGTGCTTTCTCTTTCAGAGTCTCCACCAGCGCACCCGGAATGGTTTCCGGTGCTTGCCACGCGGCTTCGATTTCGAGTTGTGCGGCGATCCACTCCATTTGCTCGTCGCGCGCAATGCCGCTGCTCTGCGCCAGATCACGCCATGCTGCGAGTTCCTGCGAGTCAAGGTCCGCCAATGCGTGACCCGCTTGCAATTCCTCGATGGAGATGGGTGATGATTCAGAATTCATGGGAAGTCAGCCGGCATGCATGTTGTCACAGTTCTGTTTCGTCTGCAAAAGGGATTTCGCCTCAATCAATCCACGCCGCAACATGCTTTTGACCGTGCCGAGGGGCATGCCGGTCAATTCGGCAATTTCGTGCTGGGTCAGCCCTTGATCGAAATGAAGGTGGAACAACCGCTGGGTTTGCGCGGGCAGCGACGCAACAACCTGGACAAGCTGTTCCGAATCGCAATCGATGGAATCTGTTGCCGATGTCGAAACTGCGACTTCATCATAATTGTCAGGCAATGCCTCGATTGCCGGCATGCGCATTTGTTTGCGTGTCCAGTCGATGACACGGCGCCGCGCGATCATACCGACGAAAGTAACTTCGCTGCCTTGTGCGGGATCGAAACGCGCGGCACTTTTCCAGATTTCCGTGAAAATTTCCTGCACAAGATCTTCGGCAACGGAATGCGATGGCACGCGGCGCTTGACCAGATTCCACACCAGACCACTGAAATGCGCGATGCATTGTTCCATGGCGCCAAGGTCATTCCTGCTCACTCGTTCGAGCAGTGGAGGGCTTGATTGGCTTGCTGTAGCGGGCGTGATCAAATCGATTTCGTTAGCTATAGCACACGACTGCGGCATGTCAAATGACGATGTGCGGCGGAGTGCGGGCGTTTTCATTTGTAGCTGTGCGCATCGGGCCAGCCACTGTGGATGCAGGCTGCATCGACGGCGCGGTGAAGGCTCGGCGCGATGTGAAGCCCACGGCCAACTCGGCAAGATTCTCAAATTGAGAGTTTTCATCATTACAATAAAGCTGCTGCATGCGAATTCGTCAAAATGCCCGCTATGGATTCAGGAATATTTGAAGGCGAGTGTCAGCAGGACAACAAACCCGGAAACGATGGCCTCAATCTCCGGGGCGATAGGGGGGGATGCGCGGTTGCCATGAGTTGCGGAACGACAACTACGATTACCTCCTGGCGACGATTGCAATGATCCACGGAAAGCTTGGCTTTTCGAGACGGGTGGCGGATGCTGTGTGACAATGATTGGTCCGGCCTGTGTTGCTTCGGATTGAGGTGAGAAAAAGCGCAGCGGCCATTTTGGATATTCTGATCTATCGTTAAAACTAGTGATTGCTTGCGACAGTGAATCGATAAGTGAACCCGATAAACCCTGCAAGCACGATTTAAAAACACACGTTGGCGCGGACAACAAAGCCGCGGGAACACGGATGAGTTCTTCACGCACTCAGCCGAGCGCAATGGACACGCCCCGTGAAAGTCGGCAGCCTCTTCGTTCACCTCAAGTAGTCGTATTCTCCCTGAAGTATCGTTTGGGTGCCGCGCGTGAAACCATGCTTCTCGATCCAGACGGCGGTTTCCGGGCAAGAGACCGCTGTTTTTATTGAAAGCGACTGACTGTGTTCATGCTGAATCGAGAACAACCGGGGTGTTCGCTGCGAATGATAACAACATGCAACCAGCGGAGCCTTAAAAAAAAATCGAAAACCAATGGCGCACCCGTAGGGATTTGAACCCCAAACCTTCTGATCCGTAGTAGAGCGAATTCGTTGATTATCATGCTCTTTCATTCCTTTGATTGCTTTTAATTGCCCAATTTTGCAAAATGGAGCAGCTTAGATTTGAGCAATTTTGAGCACTAACGGGAAGATATTTTGTCACCATTTGTCGCCCATCACCAATAACTAAAAGCAACTTCGGCCAACCATGAGAACGAGGTTTCCCCAACTAGATTTTGAAGTCTAGTGGCTTGATTCGTTGACATGGCAAAACCGGGCATGGACACGCACCCACTTTCGCCGCGCACCGAACTCGACCTGATCACCGAACAGGAGCTCGCCCTCCATTTGAAAATTTGCCGCCGCCAGCTCTACAACTGGCGTGTGAGTGGGCTGATCCCGTATTTCAAATTGGGTAAGGCCGTCCGGTTCCGGGTGGCGGATGTGGCTGTGGCGATTGAGAGGATGCGGGTTGGTTGATTGTTAGATGCTTGCAGATGGCGGAGAGGGTGGGTAGCCCTCGGATGGTGCTGTATTTCTTGTATTCATGGGCATCTGTGCTTGGTGGGTTGACCGGAGTGTCGCAAGGTCTGCGGTCCTGAACGGTCGATTTGTGTGGAATCCGTGTGGAATCCGGGGATTCTGTCGCGGATTTCGAGTGGATTTGAACCCCGACAAAATCACGCTGTTGCCGGGAATCCGGGAGTCGGCATGTTTGGTCAGGTTCTCGTCCATCCTTCACACATCTGCCAGATCGGTGCCTCGGATCAAGGGCTTTCGTCACCACCTTCTGGGATTTCGATTGGTTGCCAGTAAAATGCTCATCAGCATATCCTGGGCATGACGTAGGTTCATTACTCCACAATCTCATCTTCTCCACTCGCTATGATGCGCAAATCCTTCGTGGTTGCTGTTCTCCCAATGAATTTCAAAAGTGATTCTTGGAAGGAATCGTCTTCCCCGACAGACACACCCGTGGGAACCCACTTCCACATACCTGCGTTGACGGATTGCACCGCATCCTTGATAGCTTCCATTGCCTCAGTTCCGGGGGCCAGAAATCCACCTCCGTCGCCACGACCGCGAACCCTAAGTAGGTAGAAAATTGAGAGCATGGCATTTTGGCACGGTCTCGATACTCCTGGGCGCTGCGGCCCATTTGCGTTTCGCGTCCGCTCAAACTCGATGAGGCAGCGCAATAAATACTGTAGCTTCTCAGCTTGCTCCAGAGTGATGAAGAGATTTGTCTCCTCATTTATTCTCAAGATAATTTGTAACCCTCTGCACCAGTTGTCCATACCGACGCTTACAGACCCAGGATTTGCCTCATATTCGTCGAGTTGGTGAGAGAAGCGAGCGATCATCGCCTTTACATAAAGCTGGACTTCTTCTTCACTGGAAAAACACCGACCGCAGCAGTTCAGCAACACCACTTGCGGTCGAGGGTTATCAGGATCCTCTGATCTCTTCTTTATCAAATGGTCAAAGAGAATCTGTTTAGCCCAACTTGGAGTCCGATGAAACAAGGAAGATGCGGTTCGAAGCAGTGCTCTCCCAAGCTCGTCGGATTCCCAGTCCTCAGGCCCATAATTTCTAAATTGTCTGAAGTGGCTATCCAAAATGCTAACAAGGTCCTCTACCAAGGGGTTTGAAGGATCGCTACCCAATACACGTCCACTCTGGAGAGCTTTTCCGAGTGTCCCCAGCATATGGTCGGCGGGTGTCCATAAACTCGCGCTCTTACCCATCTTCCCGAACTTTACGTAGTTATTTACCAAATTAATCTTTCGACTATGTCGGTAAGGATCAGGGTCCAAAGGAGTGGCGGTTGGGTATGACATATGCCCCAGCATCTCACTCTCGGTCAGCTCAGCCATCCTGTCCCAGTCAAGCAATAGTCTGCGTCCTTTGAATACGTCGGGAACGTCTGGGATGATCTCAATCTTGGCATAGCCTTGCGAGGAAACCATCGTGATGTCGAAGGAAAGTCGGCAGTCCGCTGCGGGAGGCGGAACAAAGAACTGGTCCACCTTCTTGTGTTCATCACCTTTCCGAAACCAGAAACGAACAAAAGGTTGGCCCTTGTGAATGAGGGCTATGTCCTTTAGGTCGGTGTTTCTATATTCTTTGCCACCGGTGGCGAGGCACTCATCGTTGTCCAGCTTCAGAAGGCTGTATTGGATTTTCTTTCCGGATGGCCCCCGACCAATGATTGCAAATGGCTCTAGGTATTCAAAATACCCCGGATAGCCACTTTCATCTAGAGCCCCCCAATGCGCGCAGCCGGCCGCAATTAGATCGCGCTGAGGATCTAAGTTTTTATTCAAAACCACAGCCCCTCTGGATAATAAAGGGGCAAGCGCCGTCTTGAATACGTCTAAATCGTTAGAAAGTGTTCCAATTAGACGGGATACTGTTCCACTAAACAGAATCTTGCGGGGCATTTTTCCAAGACCTGCTGCCCAGACACAAACCTCAGAGAGACCATTCAGAACAGAAGTCTCACAAGAAGATTCTAAGCCGACCAGTTCCTTCATGCGCGAGATCATGTCCAGCTCGTGGGGGCTTAGATTGCTGGCCAATACGCCCTGAGCAGTATCGGACAATTCGCGTTGGTGGAGCACTCTCTTGTGTAGACCACGTTCGGATGAAATCAGCAATTCGTAGTTTGTAAGAAAGTTCGGATCGGAAAGGCGCGCCAAGCCGTCCAGTCCCCATACGAAATTCAGATAATCCTCCGGATAAAACCCTAACTCCTCACCAAAGAGCCGAAGGCCAAAGACCATATCGAATGGGGCATGTTCCACTCGCATATAACAGTCGCTAGAGGGAACCGAACGAATCGGAACTAGGTTAGAAGGAAAAGGCGCTCCGGAATCGGAATCGACGATCTTGAGCACACTAGCTTCTAAATACTCGTTTTGTAGATCGATGACCAACACCTGCTCCCCAGACTTCACTAGGCTGACTCCGAGTTCGTCGCCTACGGCGCTAGCCCCAAGAATTGCAGCCACCGAACGCCACAGAAGCTGTGTGTGTGTTCGACCCCATGGCAGATAGCGTAAGAGCAGTTCCTGATGCTCTTCTTTAAAACTTTCCGGCATTCCGATCACGTAGCGTCTGGGATCAGTGGTCTTCTCAAGGCTCCCTCTTTGCTTGAAGTAGCCTCCCAAGAGTGACTGAGCCGTCTCAACAATGACAGTGCCATCAGCTCGCGGAAATAGAATCTGTGCCCGGCTTCCCTGACGATAAATTCTGTCCCAAAGCAACCAACTCGGCAGCCGTTTGGGGCCGAGTGCAGGATCACTGTGGAAGTCCCACCTACCGTCCCCCCAAGCCCGATGATTGGCCTCATCCCCAAACGCAACTGCTTCGGAATCATTAACAGGAGCCGCGAAAACGCTCGGCAGTGACAAGCGAAAACGGGAAGCGGTGACTTTCGTATTGGGTAAATTTACCCATCGTTCCCGATGAGCCCGATAGTCTAGGACATTTATCCCCACGGATTGTCGTTTGGTAATCACCATGCGTCTGCTTTGATCAATTTTCTGATGAAATCCTTGGTCTCGGAAAACTCCCGATTTTTCCACGAGAGGTAGTTCTGAGTTACCGACAGCAGGCTGACGTTGCTTGTGTCTCGTTGGCGTGAGTGAGTTAGGGACCCGGTCACAAGAACACCGCGGATGGATCGTAGGTTTGGATGCTCTTTCGCAACCTCCTCGGTCATAGTGGACAGTCTAGCTAGTGATTCGGATTCTCCTAGTTCGTCCGTTTCTGATAAACATCCAAAGGAAGCCCAAATAAGCCAGATCGATGCTTGGCGTTGACCCGGTCGGGTCACTACTACTACCAAATCAGCTCCAAAGCCTGCCACAATGTCGCGAATTGGAATTCCCATGTAAGAATCCCACCGGAGTTTTTCTGGTGCGATCAACGTCAGCCAGCACCCTTCAGGGCCACCAATTTCTGCGGGACTCGGCCAGCCGGCCGACTCAAATACGGCCCCGGTGTCCGGTGTTCTTCGAACCCAGAGACCTTGTCCTCTGTCGATCTTTTTAGGTGCCACCGATTGCTCTGAGAGACTCCAGATTACGGTAGAAAACAGAAGCCGAACCAAGTCGCGATAGGCCCTGGCGCGCCACTCATGCAGGTGCTCTAGAGTAGCCTGCCGGCGAACTAGATCCTGATAAGCTTTCCAAATCTTCGAATAGCGTTCGTCGTGTTGAAGCACGTAGTTTGGGCTGGATGCACTAGAAACGCTTCTCACTCCATTGAACACTTCGAACTGCAAATAGCGGGCAACAGCGCGACTGAACTTCTCAACCGTCTTGACGCGAGCCGAACCACGATAATCGGCACAATCACGCAGATATTCGCCGCCTGCCCGGCCAGCCCTCCGGAGGAAGTCCTTCAAAACTCGGTTCTCCAAGGTGTCGAACGACTCCTCCCTGACGACCGCAAGAATCTGCTGCGCGCTACCCGCTTTTTCAATCGCCGTTCTGCCTGGCTTTTTGATAAGCCAACTCAAACACGCACTGTCGAGTTGCTGAGCACGCCCCAGCGGAACCATGCGCCGAACTCTCTGTAAGAACATCCGTGGCTTCCTCACTAGGACCTCTAGGTCACGGGAAACCTCCTCGCAAACCGTTAGAATGAGTGAGCTCGGCGCTTCGTGCTTGTCGTGGTGCAAAAACTCAAAAACTGCAGACCACGGCAGCCATACGCTTGAAACACGGCCGCTCCTCAATCGTCCAGGGTCTGGTGAAACGCTGGTCGGCCATGTATCTTCATCCGTTCCGGAGCCACGGCCGCAGACGTATTCACCAAAGCGAAAAAGTTCCTGCCAAAACATGAGAATGCTGGATGCACCCTCCACTGTAAATTGGTCATCAGATGTCCGGGAACGAGACGAATCCTCCCCTAAAAGCAGTGTGCTTGGAAACCGACTTTGAGCTCGCTGTAGAAGTGCGAGGCGGCATTGACCGTCGACAATGGAACAGACAACGGGAAGTCTTGATTCGTGCGCTATACATTCCTCTTGCCATTCGCGAACGGGATATGACTGGTCTAGTAGTGAGAGCTGTGTGCGTACCAGCGGTTCGAGTATTCGGACGGAGAATGCAGGCTTCACGGAATCTAGTTTCTTGGAACACCTTGGAACTGGAATACAGGAGCACTCCTAGCCTGCTCGAAAGCCGAAATGAGAGGTTTATCACCAATTTCTGCAACGACTTGACCTACCTCATTCAAGGTCTTGCTGACCCCTTCATCAGTATCCTCTGAAAGCCCCCGCAAGCGAGGGAGAATCCGTTGTTCGAGTTGGTCTGCAAGAGCGCATTCGAAGCGTAGATCTGCCCACGCCGGGTAGTTGGCGACGTATTGATACATAGCATTGAACACCCGGCGACCGAAGGGCCTCCCAACATGATCGAGCGCATTGTTGAGACGCTCTACGATTGGGACGAACCGCTCCTCATCCTCCAGATTTAACCTCGATTCTTGCCATGAGGCCCAATCGTTGAAAGTGAGAGCTCCCTGCCTAGTGTAATCCCCTCCTGCAGCGTGGTGAGTGTTTCCCAAGTCAGGCTTGCCAAACCGTATAAGGTTTGAGCGATCCAGAACCTTATCGCTGAGACTTTGGGTAGTTTCATCCTCGTTCATAGTGCCAACAAAGAGAACGTTAAAACCAACAAACAGCGGCTTAATGCTCGCCGCATCGCCTTCTTCTACAGAACCAAGCTCCACATTCAACGAAGCCATGTCCCTCTTGTGCTTGTCTGCGAGGCTGCCCTTACTCCGCATTTCAAGTTTGCTTAGAAGGTCGCTGAAGTAGTATTCCACTCGGGCTAGATTCATTTCGTCTAGCAGCACGACAAGCATCCCATTCTGAACCTGCTCGGCCTCGTCACCGCTTGCAGGATAGTTGTAGCCATCCATCTGGCGGAGAGCACGCGCAAGATCGGTGGCCTTGTATCTGTGTTCCATATAGTTGTAAAAACCGAGAAGGTCCTGCGGAGAGTCCCAGCGAGGCTGGACAGCGACATTGAGAAAGTGCATGCCCATCACCTCTGAGTAAACGCGGGGGAGTAGACTCTTTCCTGTTCCCGAGATTCCAGCGAGAACCACCATCGGGGAAATCTCGGCAATTTTCAGCGAAGTGTGGAAAGCATGAATCGTGCGGGGATGAAAGACCAGCGCGCGCGCTTCGAGCTCTTTCGAGAGGCAATCTAGCATACTACGCTCACCAGTTTCTCCATGCGCATCGACAACCCCTTCGCCCAAAGCAGAAACTCCCAGAACGGCGCGCTCGAAATCCTGCAGGCGTTCTTTCGCGGAAGGTGGCGTAATTGCCTTCTGGAATGTATCGACCCGAGTCGAGAGATTGTTGAGTACCTGTTTGAAGGTTTGCACGCTTTCTTCTGTGATCTGCTTCTCCCGCTCTAGCTGGCGTAGTTTCGCAGAAGTCTCGACAATATCGGTTTTGAGATTGTCCCTCTCGCCTCGAAGTCTGTCGAACTCCGCTCGATTTTGCTGGAGATCAGAGAGGACTGTTTCTCGATTGGTTCGAACGGCAGCCAGTTCATCAGTGACCTTCGTCAATTCGGCTTTCAGGATAGTGAGGTCCGCCTGTGATTGGCCCTTTTCATTCGCTATCCGCTCGGAATCAGACTGAAGCGCAGTGCTTCGGTGTTTAAGGTCGTTGTAGTTCTCGTTGATTTCGCGGAACTCGCGTTCGCGTTGCTTAAGGAGAACATTCAGATTCGAAAGATCATCCTGCTTGGCCTCAAGCGCTCCTCGACATTTCTCTGCTTCTTCCTCGAAGCGCTCGATCAGCGCCCGCCACTCGTCGATTTTCTTAACCTTCTGTTCATTCTCGCGCAACCAGGACTCTGCCTCCTTCTTTTCACGCTGGTGTCTCTCACTCTCGATTCTGGCTTCCTGCATCGCACTAACAACCTGCAGTCGCTTCTCCTGCGCTTCGTTGACCTCCTTCTTCAGTTCCGTAGTAGCCACTTCAAGTTCAGCAACTTTTGCCTCAAGATACTTGCTTTTTGCTGCATCCGGTATCCGACTTAGCTGGGATTTATAGTGCAAAAACGCAGCAAGAACGCCGGTAAGTCCAAGCGCGCTCAGAGTTAGGCTGACAAACCAAAGAACAATCCCGGGGTTTTCCACTTTCTTTTTTCTATGTATTTATGTTATCTTTGCTCACGCGGAAACGGGCTTCGAAATTAAGTGGTCGCGATCTACTCGGCTGCATCTGGATCTTTGTCACCCGCTCCACTTGCCTCTTCAGGCTTCCTCTTTTTGCTTGAGATCTCGCCATACAAAGAGGCCAACTCGCGCCGACGCGCGAAGATCTCCTCTTCGACAGCAGACTTCTGCTGATTCAAAGTCTTAAGATCTCCCGAAACACGATCCAACATGACACGGGACTCGGCGGCTTTTGCCGCACTCGCTCTTGCCGCTTCCTCCTGCTCCGACAAGGTAGCCTGCAGCTTGATTAGGCGCTCGCTCATCAATTTTCCGACCGACTCGGCAGTCTCCACGAAAGCTGAATCCTTGGTTATTCCGTGTTGACTCAAAAGTAAATGACACCGGATCAGATCCGGAAGGGTGGGGTCGTTGACTCATAATTCAGGACACCGTAACGCCGTTCTTTCTATCTGCATCGGGCTCGGAATGCAAGGAGTCCTTAG
>Ga0209400_1000987_pt1 | contig 24099 bp, 24 predicted proteins | sample M_130807_EF_Meta_FD_187313 | JGI IMG/M metagenome (GOLD analysis project Ga0209400, IMG submission 187313) | Freshwater microbial communities from Lake Montjoie, Canada to study carbon cycling - M_130807_EF_MetaG (SPAdes) (version 2) | ecosystem: Environmental > Aquatic > Freshwater > Lake... | reverse complement strand
TTGTGGTAACTAAAGGATCGTATGTTGATACTTTATAATTTTCATAAATTAATTTATCATATAAAAAGTAACCAGCAGATTCTGTAACAACAGTGGTTTTTGGTTTAAAAGATAAACCATATATCCCTATTTTTTTATCTTTATATTCCGATACTTTATTGTATAAAAGATTAAATTGATTTTCATTTATTTTTTGGGTTGCCTTAATGTGAACCGCATCTAAACCTAAATTTTCGGACATTTTAATAAATGCCCAAGTATCTCTTGGAAAACAAGTGCCCCCAAATGGTAATCCACTCTTTATGTAATAGGGGGAAATTCTTCTATCGTAACCAAGAGCTTTGGTTATATTATTTGGATTACAATTAAATTTATCCGAAATATTACCGATAAAATTAGCGAAACTAATTTTCATCGTAATGTAAGCGTTCAAACTTACCTTAGTTATCTCACTTTCAATCAAAGACATTCTAACAACAGGTGCGTTGTTTTTAATTATTTTGGAGTATATTGTTTCGGCAACATCGCCATATTTTTCATTACTTTCACCCATTATTAATAAATCAGGATTCTCAAAATCTTTAATAACAGAACCTAAAGCAACCAAATCAGGTATATAAACAAAACCAAAATCTTCGTTAAGTTTTTTATTTGTTTCAGATTCAATTTTGTTGATTAAATCAAGATGGGTTCCAGGCATAACTGTAGAACTCAATATGATTAAGAAATCACTTTTATTTGTTTTTTTTATTTTTTTACACAATTCTGTAATTGCTTCGTAAATGTACTTATTTGAAAAGTCCCCGTTTTCCGTTGATGGGGTGTTAACCAAAATTATAAAAACATCAGTTTCATTAACAACATTATCAAATGTCGTGTTTAGATCTATATTTTCATAACCACCATTAAGATATTCGTTTAATTGAGGTTCAAAAAAAGGAATTTTTTTAGCTTTAAGTAGGTTTATTTTATCTTGGTCAATATCAATACCAATTATTTTTTGATTGTTGTTTGCAAAAGTAACAAGTAGTGGGAGACCTAATTTACCTAAACCCACTAATGAAATTTTATCAATATTCATAAATTATTTTTAATGTCTTTATAATTGTCATCATATCATCCATCTCCCCAATCGTGATTCTTACACAATTTTCTAAACCTATGAAATTTGACCTATCTCTAATAAGTATGTTTTTTTCCATAAGTCTATTAATTAGAAATGAACTATCTTTAACTCTAATTAAAACAAAATTAGACATAGACTCAATAAACTCAATATTTAATTTTTTTAATTCATTTATAAACAATTCTTTGTTCTTATTAACGTGATTTACTCTTTCTTTAATATATTGAATATTGTTTAATGCCGTTACTCCTAAGATTTGAGCAAATGAATTAACTTCTTTTGTGTTTTTTATTTTATCAATTTGGTCGATATTAGTTTCATTTGTGCAGATATAACCCAATCGTATTGATGCTAATGAAAATGCTTTAGAAAATGTTCTTGTCACTATGATATTATCAAAATCATTAGTTAAATCCACACAAGTCTTATCTGAAAACTCATAGTAAGCTTCATCTATTATAAACAACTTACTTGGGTAGAGTTTTAATAATTCTTTAATAACTTCGGGCTCAATTATCTTACCTGTTGGGTTATTAGGGTTTGTAATGTACACAACATCATTATCATTAATATCCTCAAAATTATATGTGTGATTACCGAATGGATCATTAATGTGAGAATAGTTTAAATTATTTGAATACAGTTGGATATAGCTTTCAACCTGATTGTAATTTGGGTAATACATTAACACTTTTGTTTCAGGATTTAAAAATGTTGCAAAAATATAATGTAATGCGGAGTCAGATCCATTAAATGTTTGAATTTTGTTTTTGTTAATCCCGCAATAATTTTCTAATGCAATTAGTAACTCATCATTATTAATGTTTGGGTATTCGCTCAGGTTAACATTAAACACAGATCTTCTTAGTTTTAATAAGTAGCCCTCATCAAATGTTAAATTACATTCATTCCAGTCTAATTTTTTTGTATCGATATTTTGAGACCTTTTTGACGGCGTATAATGTTTAATTTTAAGTAAATTTCTATTAGTTTCCATTATTTTATTTCAGTTATTACACATCTTATTTTACCTGTTGATGGATCTCTTGGTATTTCACTAACAACCTCAACAACTAAAGGGACATTACCAATTCTTTGGGTAACTTCGTTCTTAAGTTTAACTAAAGAAATATCATCAAATCCCTCATTAATAACAATACTTAATTTTGTTGATTTATCAATTTTTTGATAAAACTGAAACATTTTTATTTCTTTAATTTTAGACATTACAGTGTAAAAATTAACAGAAGGTATTTTAGAATTACTCTCAGAAACTATCATATCATCAACCCTACCATCAATCTCTTCAATAATTAATGGTGATGAAAAGTTATAATTCGGAGCCTCCATTAATTTTACAACATCATTAGTTTTATATCTAATGAATGGCATAACACGATTCATAAATGAGGTTCCGATTATTGTATTATTTTCATCGTATTCTGTGAAAGAATATGTTAAACTCTCGTGATAATTTTCACTAAAAGATGATTGGTAAGCAAAAGAAACCTTTTCAACTTGACCATAGTGCATTTTTAAATCAAAACCAAAGACACTTTTTATTTTTTCTGACCACATAGGGAGACATTTTTCAGATGCACCATGAATAGATTTCACCCTATCTAATCTCAAATTGTTTGTTTCTAATAAACAAGATAACCAATAAGCGGTTGATGGGTAAGTAATAATTGTTTTGGTTTTTGATTGATTAATGATTTTTACGTAATCGTAAATAGTTTCATCGTTTAAATGAAAAGCCGACAAATAAATCCTTTTTAATTCATAATCTTTCACAACTAAATCATTTTTATCTTTAGGTGAATGTCTTCTAATCCAAACCGACCATTCACCATATAGATCACTACCATGTGATTTAAAACTATGTGAAATGTACGCAGCTTCTTTTTTAAACATCGAATCTTCTCCGTAAAATTCTAATCTTTTACCGGTAGATCCTGAGGTTTTGAATAATATTTTTTTACCGTTAAAATTTTTTGATATCAAATCATCAAAATTATCCATAATAACTGTCTTAGTTAAGTATGGTAATTTTTTCATGTCATCAAATGATTGGATGTTTGGGTTAAACTCATGCTCAGCAAATAATTTACCGTAGTATGGTACATTTTTTTGTGAGTCAATCAAAACATTTTTAAGTTTATCTAATTGATATTGTCTCGTCCTGTCGTAACCCCAAAGATCAACCTCATCTAAAAAGTTAGATGTGTCATTATAAGTTTCACCATATCTTTTATTAAATGGGATTAAATTATAATAAATCTTTTTAATAAAATTAGGTTGTTTTTTTATTATTCTACTTACCACCCCCATTGAAAAAATCCTCAGAATTTATTCCTTTATCATCAATGAAGAAATCAGAGTTAAATTTCACACCAGTTCTTAACTCATTAAATTTTAAACCAAAATCAACAAGTTGGTTATATGTTTGTTCGTACCAATTTTTTTTAGATACACAACCCCTTGCGGTCTCAACAATAATGTAATGACCGTCATTGTATAGATCGTTAACTTTATTTATTCTATCTGTAAATGGTTTTGCGTTTAAGTAGTCCCAATTACCCTCACTATTTTTTTTAGTATCACATAGTGTGTTATCTAAATCAAAAACGTATCTCATATTAATTCTCTATCTTCATTTTTTATAACCCCACCTAAAACATCTGAATGCCTCTCAACTATAATTCTTGAGTTTCTATGATGTGCATTACTATGTATGGTTTGATTCTTTTGTCTACCAGTCCCCCAACTTGGTTCTGAATCATAATCAATCCAATATAAACCACTAACCTTTCCTAATTCTTTATAAGCCCTATATGATATGTCGTGATCATCATATGAATTAGGTGCCAAATACTCATCAAAAAAATTTAACTTTGTTAAATCTTTATAATTATACATTAAAGGCCCTCTGTTAGCAATTTCTCTGACCGCAAATTTATCTCTTGGGTAACCCTCTCTTCTGTCTGCAGAATTGATGGTAATTATGGTTCCTTTATCTATTTGATTATTATGTGCGGTTTGAGAAGTTACCGCAAATACATCATTAAAAGTTATGAAAGGTTTTAACATTCTTTTATCAAAATCTTTTTCTTTAATAATCATATCATCCTGCACTAAAATAACATAATCGGATGTGACCTCTCTTAATCCCGCATTATTTGCTCTAAGTTCAAAAACATCATCAGTATAGACATACTTAACACTCACACTAGTTTGTGATAAAACTTCCTTAACAATCTCTTCAGTTTTATCCACACAACCATCAAAAACAACAATAATTTCATTTGTTAATTCAGATATGTTATTTATTATTCCATAACAAACATCCTTAATCATATTTTCTTTATTGTGAGTTGTTAGTAAACAACATATAGTTTTTTCCATTAATTCATTCTTTTAAATACTCTATTATGACCAACACAAATAAGTTCGGTAAAATTTGGGTCGTTTTCTAAATTATCGGCAATTGCCTTACAAACATCAATATGTCCCTTAAATTTATTATCACTTAATTGTTTAAAACAAGATGAATCATCAAAAACCACATAAGACCCGTTTTTTGTTATTTCTCTCATTAGGTTAATATCCGATACAACACAATCGTAATCGTGACCACCATCAATATAAACTAAGTCAAATAAACCTAATTCTTTAATGTTATTCTTTATATTTTCGTCTGTGGACATCCCGTTAATTATATTTTTATTTAAATCAAACTCTAAATTAAAGTAATTAAATAAGTTGGTTATTACCTGACCATAGTCGGTATTTTCGTAGTTTGAAAATTTATCCCCAACATTGGATAGTGGTGTAACTCCAGTGTAATTAACTGACTTACCTGATAAGTCGGATAATAACTTTACTAAACTTAAAACCTGACCCTTGTAAACCCCAATCTCTAAAAATTTAAAATTATTAGGAACTTGTTTTACTAATTCTCTCCAAATAACGTGAAAAGGTTTTTCTCCAAAACCTAAATTATGTTCTTCAATGTAGGATCTATGTTTTGTTAATGTTGGGTCATTGTTATATTCGTTTAAGAAATGATCATATACATCATCTAAATTTAAGTCATTATATTTTATAAAAGTTTCCATTCTAATGGGACATCATTTGTCCAGTGGTGTTTTGTCCAAATACGCGGTACGTAAATATTTTTATGGTCGTTCATATAGGCTGACCAAGCCGATAATGTTGATGGGGCTATGATTAGTGATTTACAATTACTCAAAATTAATAAATCAACATACATAGGCTCCTCTTCAATAAATCTAACTTCAAAATCAAGAGTATTTACGTTATTCATGTATTCTCTTGATTTAACAATATTATCTGAAACAACAAAAATAATGTCTGTGTTATTTTTTTCTTTATCTATAATAGATGAATAAAAATTTGGGTCTATTTGTAGTGCTGGATTATTATCGGTATTCACACCTAATCTTAAATGTATCCCTAAAACTCGTTTTGTTTTTAATTCTGAGTATTTGTTATCAATATATAATTGTATTGATGGGTTAAACGATTCTTTCACTCTATTAACATCCTTTCTAACAAATGAGTAACTGAAAAAATACCCCATAACAACAGCATCTTTTGTTGGATCTAATGTTCCAATATTGTTCTCAAAATATAAATTTTTATTTAATAGTATTTGATCAATCTCTGTTGGATTTACCTCAAAGTTAAAATTTGGAAAAATTTCATTTATGGTTTTTGGTAATCCTTCTTTAATTAAAAGTTCGTGACCACCAAAATCATCAAAGTCGCTTGGTCTAAGTATTAGATGTCTGTACTTTGGTACGTCAGATAATTTTGGGGTTATCCTATAAAATTTAATATCTGTTTTAAATTGGTTTTGTAATCTAAATGCGTTTGCAATTTGATACAATCTATTCCCAAGACCTCCTATTAATATTGGTACTATTGTCATAATGAAAAATTTGGGTTTCTATGGTGTGAAAATATTTGATTAAACCCTCTACAATTACATTTATTACCCCATTCAGACGGATCAACTAATGGATTTATTTTATGTTTTATACCTAATAACGATAAAACTGATTGATCATACCTATGATCGTAATACCCACTATAGTTATCCCCAAACTTATTTGGGGTGTCTACAATAATATCAATATTTTGTGAGAATTTTAAAAATTCTGATACAAACGATAATGAATTATCGTTTTTTTGATAAATCTGATAAGATGCGTTTAAATGTTTCCCAAAAATATATTCATCAGTGTCGCAATCCATTAATACAAATGAATCTTTTTTACAGGATATAAAGTTTTGAGCAGATTCCCCATTTTGCATTCCATCCCTATTATCAAATAATATAATCCCATTATTTTCTTTTAATTTTTCATATATGAATGTAGGGTCATTTATAAAAACATTACCCGCATCTACATAAAAAACTATGTCACCTTCGTTAATTTTTTTTAATGTTTCATGAATAATATATGGTTTCCATAAAAAATATCCCGCACCTAATTTTAAATCTAAAATATTTTTATTTTTATTATAAAAATCTTGATCAATATCTGAAGGTCCAAAAACATAATGATCGTCAAAAAAATCTTGCGAACTTTTAATTAATGAATTAATTGCATTTGTGTAATTCTGTGTTCCGTAAATTAATAAATATTTTTTCATTTAAATATTTTTTTATTAGTGATTTATGTTATAATATATTTCAGGTGTTACAACCCAATTATTTGTTAAAGATTTTAATTTAATTATAAAATCAAAATCTTCACCATCTCTATTATTGTCAAATAATAAATTTTCAAATTTGTTTTTAAAACAAAATGATATACCTACTTGACCAAATTTTATTTGGTTACTTGTTAGTGGTGGTAATACAATTCCATTTTCATAAACCATTCTCCAAAGAACAAAGTCAAAATTCGAATACTTTGTAAAAAGATCCTCAACGTATTTATGATGAATTGAATCGTCGTCGTCTAAAAAACCAATCCATTCTGTATTAACCAATTTTATCCCTTCATTCCTCACTAAACCTGATTTTCCATGATGATCGCTAAAACCACCAAGTTTATCAATTTTTATTGTTTTAATTCTATCGTCATTAAAAGAAATGCCATCAACACCATCATAAACAACAATACACTCCCAATTTGGATTTGTTTGACTTACCAAAGAATTTATGGACCTTTCCAATGTCGGTCTATTCAAAGATGGAATAATAAATGTTATCATTATTTTAATTAAATAGTTTATTGTAATTTTTTTCAATAAAAGGAATTAAAGTTTGTGCGTAATCATCATATTCCCCTTTTTGATTTTGTTGAGATTTTGTTCTGGTTTTACTTTCGTAGTGGTAAGAAACTAAAGATCCATCATAGTAGTTCTTTAAACCTTGTAATCCCATACTTAAATTTAACTCAACATCTTCAAAACAAGTATTATACTTTTCATTGAATCCTCCAACTTTTTCAAATGTTTTTTTTCTCACCATCATTAACGCAGCTGTATTTCCCATAACATCTTTAATTGATGTTGTATATTGAAAATATGAACCTAAATTTGCGTGAGTCAAGTTAATTTTTTTAGAATTTGGTATTTGTTGAAAAATAATTCCGTCATGCTGAACGGTATTATCTTCAAAATGAAGTCTACAACCTACAGTCCCCGCCTTAGGTTTTTCCTTCATAATTTTTAACATACCATAAACGACATTATTTAAAATCTTAATATCATTATTACAAAATAGTAAAAACTCATGATTATCTGTGATATGGTTTTTTACAACATCATTATTAATTTTGGCAAAATTATAATAGTCGTATTCGATAAAATTAATAAATCCTAAATTAAGTATGTTATTTTGAATCCACTCTTTTTCGGAATCTGTTGATCCTGTGTCAGCAATGAAAACTTCAAAATAGTCTTGATTACAGTGATCGTAAAAAGATTTCACACATTCATATAACATATCAACATTACCCTTCGTTGGTATTATTATTGCAACTTTACCGATATTTTTTATTGGTTTTTCTTTAATAAGTGGAACGTAGATTTCAGAAGGTTTTAAATCTAATGGTAATACCTGACCCCATTTTTGAACAAACTTATCTTTGCTTTCCCAAAATTCTTGATTTGGTTTTCCCATAGATTCGTGAGTAATTTCAAATGATGTGGTAACACCAAGTTTAACATCGTCTAAATAATTTGGAACACAAAAACCGTGATCGTAAAAGTGGAACTTACCAATTGTTTCATCAAAATGGTGTTTTATTTTGGTCTTGTTAAAAGAAATAAAAAGTCCATCAATCGTTACTACTGGTATAAGTTTATCCATTTTTATGGAATACCTATTAATCCATTTTTTTTGACCTTCAGGATGGTGATATACTTGACCTACCATCGTTTGATGCATTCGTTCCCAGTATACTCCTGACTTTGGGAAATAACAAGACCCAGCCTTTCCAATTATACCGAATTCGGGGTTATTAGAATAATCTTCTAACAGTTTTTTTCCCCAATTTTTTTCTAACTTAATATCGTTATGACAACAAACCACTATATCATAAATTGATTCAGTTAACCCACTATTATAAACTTGAGCTAATGAATATTGATTGTGATTTGTATATTCTAATATTTGAATGTCTTTAACCCCAACGGTATTTAATAAATGTTGTTGGAATTTTTTATTATATTCTTGATCTTTATGTGTTGAGTAAATTATCGTTATCATATTATTCCCGTTGAACCGAAACCATTTTGGTTTCTATCCTTGTTTTCAAGTTTATCTTTTTCAATCAACTTTATCCATTTTCCTGAAACCACAGGACAAAGAACCGCTTGTGCAATTTTTTGACCTTTTTCTATTTTTACTTTTTGATTTGTTGTATTAAAAAGTATTATTTTAATTTCTCCAGTATATCCTTGATCAACAGTTCCTGGTGAATTTAAAACCATCAGCCCTTGATTTAACGCTAAACCACTTTTAGATCTTACTTGAATTTCATACCCACTTGGTATGTCAAAATGAAGTCCTGTTGGGATTAATGTTCTATCAAACGGATGAATCCATTTATCTTCTGTCGAATATAAGTCAAATCCTGAATCACTAATATATGCGTATTTTGGATCTATTGCATTTTCTTTTGTTTTCTTATATGAAAGATCAATAGTTGGTATATATTCTTGAATTTCTTTTTCTAATTCAGGTATGTCTAACCCTAATGTTTCCATAATGGCGTTATAATCAACATCATTGTTTTCATCATCTAATGAATCCAAAAAATTTAACATGTCTTGCATTTCTTTTTCAGAAACATCATTAAAATTACTCATTACTTTAAACTTTTTAATTTCATTATTGCATCTATCAACACATTCACATCTTTTTCACAGTAATCTGATATTTCTTTTAATCTATTGTGATTCCAATATGCTTCGTGAACCATTCCACCATTTACTTCACCATCTTTTGGTGTTGGAATATCTAAACATGCACACATCAAATCTAAAGAACCAATTGCGGTATACGCTCCGTATTGCCAAATTTCTTTTGTGTCAATTGCCTTAACTTCCCAAGGTTTTGTATCGTATGATGGTAATATTTTAGAAGGCATAATATTATTAATAATCATTCGTTTTGCCAACATCGGGATGTCAAAGTTTTTTAAATTGTGACCACATAAATAAAAATCTAATTTATGGCATCTATTTAAAAGATCTCTAACTTCTGTTAGTAACTTAGTTTCATCATCACCTGAGAATGTTTGCATTTTTGTTTGTCCGTTGTCTAAAACAAAGGCCATAGATACACATACGATTTTAGCAAACTCAGGAACAAGTGCCGCTCTTTTTCTAAACACTATATCCATATGTTCTTCAGTTGTTCTATCTTCACCAAATTCTTTATCTTCGGGGAATCTCTTTAAAAACCAATCAAAATATTTGTCAAATTGTTCGGCAACTCTTGGGTTAGTTTTAATACATGATTGATAGTCGGCACATCCTCCAACGGTTTCAATATCTAAAAATAAAATTTTTGTAAGTGGTATATTAATCATTTTTTATTTAATTAAAGATTTGTAAAATTCAGCTCTTGTTTTAGTAACAATATTCAGATCATAAGTTTTAGATACGGTCTCATATAATCTTTCACCAAGATCGGTAATTAAATTAGGATTATCAATTAACTTTTTAACATGTTTTGCCCAATCACTATGGTTGTTTGATTCATTCACCAATAATGCGTTTCCGTCGGTAAATTTACCTTGATGTAATGCGTGTTTTAAATCAATTGTATATGGACCAATATTTGATGCGATTAATGCTTTTTTATAAAAACCTGCCTCAATTACTTTTAATTGAGATTTCATTCTATTAAAAATATGGTTTTTAATTGGTGCCAAAGAAATATCAAACTTTGCGTAGTTTCTTGCGTAACTATCAACAGGTCTAGTCCATACACGAACATAATTTTCATTTTCAATTGCGGGATATTCACCTTCTTCGAATTTGTCTAAAAATAATCTGTATTCTGGTGTAATAATTTTATAGTTGTTTGTAAAAATTTCCTCATATCTAACCCAAACCGTTTCTTGTGGTTTAATTGGTCTTTGTGTTTGTTGTCCTGTTTCTTTATTAATTTCAGTAACAGTTCCACGAATATCAAACCCACAAACGTAGTATTGTAACTTATCTTGAATTGGTGATAATTTAGAAACCATACCATCTAATAATTTCAAGTCATGTAAATGTGATGATCCCCCTAACCACCCAACTCTAATTTTATCAGAAGGTAGTGTTGGTTCATTGAACTGTGGTTCTTTAGGGTCAATTGCATTTGGTAAAACCAAAACATTTTTATTGAACTTTCTAATCTCGTTGGCAAACAATTCGGTTGTTGTTGTAACATAATCTGCAGCCTTGAGATTATCAACAATTTTTGTGTTAATTTTATTTTCAATAATCAACTGATGAATAGGGTGTTCTTTTGTTGGTAACCAATAATCATCAATATCGGCAATTACAATAATACCCAAACTTTGAAGACTTTTGATTAACATCGGGCAATTTTCGATTGGACCTACGCTTCTATGAAAATGAACAATTTGATATTTTTTCCAAAAGTTTATGTCATTAATTTTTGGTTGATATTCAATATCAACATGAAACTCATTTGAGTATAAATTTTGGAGTTTGATGTGTGGATCCACACTTCTGAATCTACCTACGCCTGACGTATCGCTAGGTAAAACTAAAACATTAATTTTTGACATGTATTTTTATTTTAGATAAAATATAATCAAAAATATAAATATAATCAATAAAAAAACCCACCTTAATAGATGGGTTTTAAAAATTCATAAACTAAAAATTATTTGGCGATTTTTTTAATCTTAACAACTTTACCCTCAAATAAATGTTGTCCTACTCTAAATTTGAACATTTCGTTACTTTTTGATTCTGACTCAACTAACAATCCATTTTCGTGTAAAACTTCTTCCATAGTTTCTCTAACTATACTTCTTATGTCATCAGCACTTAAAGAACTTTGTGTTTGTTGTGTTTGTTGTGTTTGTTGTGTTGGTGCTTGTTGTCTTTTATTTTCATTAATTGGTTGTTGATTAGGCGTTTTGTTCATCAATCTTGATGCCTTTTCAACTAATTCATTACTCAATACCGCTCCTGAAGCCATACCCATAGTTGGTTGTTGAATTGGGTGCTCCATCATTAATCTTTTTATTTCATCCGGTAATTTTGAATTGGCTATTCTATCACCAATTGGTACATTTGAGTTAGATTGAGTAACGGGTCTTTGGGTTTCTTGCATAAATTCTTGTGGAATGTTATATTGAGCAGGAATTGCCTCATAACTTTCCACCATAGGTGAGGAATAACCATCGTTAGATGATATATTTCTTGCGTTACCTCGACCAATGTCGTTATGTTTATCCATGATCTTTTTTGAGACCATCAACTTTTGCATTAAATCTTGTTCTGAATTCATATATGTTTAATATTTAAAAAACTGCATTTATAAACATCCTTTCCATACTTCTATCACCATTAGGGTTATAGTTAGGTCTTGGTGTGTCAAACGTTTCTTGAGTTGGTCTTATAAAGTTAATTTTATCAACTCTAAAAAATCTCCAACTTGGCAATGGTTTTTTTCCCAAATAAGCCCTGTGTGAGGCTCCTTCTCTATCCCACGCCCTTAAAACCGCATTACCTTTTTTACTTAAACCAAAGGCTACGGGTTCAATAACTCTTAATCCTTTACCACCTGGTTCATCACCCTCATAATAGATAACACAAACCCTTCTATCTCTAATAGCATTATAAATTTGGTCTCTAGATGCTACTTCCAATATAAGTTGATTAAATGTGTTGTAAAGTTTCATTATGCTGAAGGTGTTGTATAAGGTTTGTCAGGTTGATATTCGTTAATTTTAATTTCATTTTTTCTTTCAATGATATCAATTGAAGATCCTCCGTTTACTGTGTCTAAAAATATACCAGTCCCTTTACCAAATTCATCACCATCGGCTATTGCATCAGGATTTGTTGCTGAATACGGATTTTCTGTTTTGTAGTCATTTTTAACTACCAAACTTTTTCTTTGTAAATCGGCAATTGCCGTTAAGTCATTTTTAGGTTGACTAAAATCTAATCTTTCTGTTTGCATGATTAAATTATTTTTTTAATTAAATCGTTTATTCTGTTTAGATCTTCTCTAATTCTAACATCTTGTGTAAAGGTGCTATGATCCTCTGAAGGTCTAACCATATTTGCGTATGGACCTAAATCATCAACCAATTTAGAATCGATTGGGTCCGGCATATATTCATATTCCATCTCTTTAGAGAATGAATCGTTATTTCTTAATTGTTGGATTGTAGTTTCAGCCCAATTTTTCATATAGTCAGCACCATTTAAAATAAAAGGGGCGTCCGTTCCATCACCTTCATAATTATCAAACCAATTTTTTATTCTACCTAATTGTTGGTATGTAACATATCCACTATTTCTTAACTCTTCATTTCGTTTGTGACCTTCAATGGAAGAATCTGAATTGGGAATATATTCAAAACAAGTTTGAAGGTATTCAACCATTTCTTTTGGTAATGGAATTGTTTTATTATATAAATTACTATTCACCTTGTTTTAAATGTTTTACTAACTTATCAATGCTTATATTTTCTTTATCAGCCAATCTTTTAATTGCTTCAATATTTCTCATCAATATTTTTGACATAACATCATTATCATCTTTATTTTCTTTTGTCTTTTTAACAACTTCTTTGTCTTTTGATTTTTTTGATAATAATATTTCATCAATCATGTTTTCCATCTTTTCTTTTTCCAATTCAGACAATCTTCTTTTTGTAAAACAATTTTTACATTTTCCTCGTCTTTTTTGATTTTTTAAATCTTTATCTAACTTTCTATCAAAACCAAATCTTTTAAGTCTTTCATCCCTTTCAATCGGATCTTCAACATCTAACTTATTTTTCAATATTTTATTTGCAACATCATAAGTTGGTGCAAATTCAGTTTCCTCAAAACCAAATGATTCAGATTGATCAACTTCGGATATTGTTTTTTCACTTTCTTCACCTTCACCATAATAAACACGAATAAATGGCCATTGTTGTGCTCTACTCATACGAACCGTTTGGTCGGTAGTTTTCTTCGCCAAATTTCTTTGGTTCAAAATTGGAATGCTAGATCCCATTAAAGATCCGTCAGGATTAACCAATTCGCCAATCTCACCATCAGGTTTTTGTTTTGATTTAGATTTTTTATCTAAAAGTTTATGAACGTATTCTTTTGATAATTTTTTCCCAGATTTAATTATGTTTGAAATTATTTTTTGAATATCCTCAAAAACATCTTTGTCAACAACAATCACCTCGTCATTTTCTCTTGATTCGGTTATTGTGTTTGATACTGAATAATATATTGCAATTTTATCACCCTTATCTTTTAAATAAAAATAATAAGGAGAGTTAAAATATTCTGTGTTAAGTTTAATCATGATTTAACTTTCTTAATAAATACTTTGATCTGTGGTATTTATTATAAAAACAAATGGCTTACCAAAATATAAATCAATATAATTATCAAAAGTTAAAAATGCAAGTCATTTATGACGGGCAAGATATGTCATTGGCTTCTGATGAGGTTGATTTTAACCAAGAAGTTGTGTTCTCACCCTTTCTAATTGCAATTGATAATGGAAAAAAACTTCCAATCTCGTTGAATCTTAATAGTCCATTAACAACACAAAACTTGAATTTAACGTATGGTGTTTATAATCCAAACAACGTTATTGTTTCTGAAAACTTTTATCAACCCGACGATTTAAACTTAAATTGTTTTAGCGCAAATTCAACATGTGATATTGGATTGACGGGTATTGATAATGGATTGGTTACAAAAATAAAGGGTGATGATTTGTATTATACTAATGGATTATTTAACGACATAGAAAAATTTGATAGATTATATTATGACAGACGAATGAAGTTTATTCAAACAACGACAAACGTTCCGAATAATAATAAATTCTCGGGCATAACTGATTACACATATTATCAAATGGTTTCAAAGACAAGTCCGATATTTGGTAGATACGTTGAGTTATATGGTGGATTTTATCAAGGGTTTTATAAGTTGTTTGGTTATGACTATGATATATTACCTGAAAGAATGAATAAAGGTTGGTCGGTTGAAATGTTGTTAAAACCTAGATTCATCGACGAATTTGTGCCTCCATCGGGTTATACAACTTTAAATCAAATTTACCCTAATAATAAGAATACATTTTTTTATATGGGGGCAAGAGCCGAAAACAAATTTTATCATTATGCCGATGGTTCCCCAAAATGTGATCCTGAATATGTTAGAATTACATCAGGTTTAACAAAAGAAGAAACTTGTGCTTGTTGTAATTACGAAATTAAAAATAGTAGATGTATATACGTTTATCCACCAAGACCAAAAGGTGGTGTGTATGATCCACACGTAAATTATGGTTGTAATTTATGTAAAGGTGATGATAATCAAAAAATTACTTGCGGATGTAAATGTTATGAATCTCCGTGTGAGACTTGTGGTTGGATGTGTTTTGATCATAAGTGTGGATCTATAATCGTCCCAACACCAACACCCACACCAACTCCGTCACCAACAGTTCCTTGTGATACTTATCCTCAAATAATTCAATGCACCGTAACTCCTTCATGTTGCACATCTTGTCAATCTTGTGGTTGTGATGTTTGTGGATGTCCTCCGACATCGGCGTCAACAACTTTTTTATCTGTGGAAGATACTTGTGAAAAAGATCCCAAGTTTGATGCGTTGTCTAATAACATATCTTTTAGATTGTGTGGTGATCCACAAAATCCTGGTATTGGTGTTCGAGCGATTAAAATCACGGGTGATTGTATTACAACAGGAGAATGTATTACAGGTCAAACTTATGTGACTGGTTATACAATAGTTGATATTTGCACTCCACCGATATACCCTTATTGTTTAGAAGTTAATCCAGATTGGTTAGACGTAGAACATTGGTTTTTACTAAATGTGGTTTGGGAAAGATATACTTATTGGGATTATTGTGATTTAAGATGGTTTGGAGGTTTAGATGATATTACAAGAGTCGAATACCTTCAAAGTTTAGCAAACAACGCAGTGTCTTTAATTGGCCCACCATATACAAATGGTTATGAAATTCCAGGTCAAATAGAAATTGTCCAATTAAATCAAAGATGGTTAGACGACACCAAGTTTAGAATGGGTCGATTAAAAATTTATATAAATGGTCGAATATTCTATACAATAGAAGATTTTGAAGAAGTTATACCTCGAGCGTTAGACACCGACAAAGAAAAACAAGTTGCGGTTCCTTTTAACATGTCATGGGGAGGTGGAACTCAAGGTCTTCACGAAAATCTGACATTAAACTTTTGTAATATATGGAATTATTCTGTAGGTAGTGTGACCACTGATATATTATATGTTGATTGTAATGGTGATCCTGCGTCACTTACAGGTCTTACAAATGTTAATGGAAGTATAATAGTCGATAAAAATAACACACCAACAATAACAGTTCCTGATACTAATAATACAGTCAGTTTTAGTGGTAATTACCATTTGAAAAGTGATGACTATAATCAAGATCCTGAATGTTTCCCTGAAAATATTTTAAGTGCGACCACCTTAAATAAACTTAAAACACATATACTATTAGAAGAAAACTTTGCAGGAACTTTCGATGGTGCAATTTCACAGTTTAGATTTTACACAGAACCATTATCATCACCTGAAGTAAAACATAATTTCAAATTACTAAGAGACACATTTTATATGTTTGATCCTGATTGTCCAAATTGTGACTTGGCATCTTGTCTTCCAAATGATTTTACATACAACATAATTAATAACGAATAAATGAGTCAGAGTATTGTAATCCAAAGTGTTTTTTATGATGGTGAATTAGCAGAAGTGTTATTTAAACCAGACAACGATGATGTTGTTTTAAATTTTGATCAAATTACTTTACCGTTCTTATTTGAACCTTATTTGTTGTATCCACCACGAGAAATCTACGGAACATATACAATAAAACCGGTATCATCAAGTTGTCCATATTTTTTAAACGTCCCTAGACCAACTCCGACACCGACACCAACTGTAACACCAACTAGAACTCCGACACCGACACCAACTAGAACTCCGACACCGACACCAACTTTTGATCCTTGTAGTTTACCAACACCAACTCCGACATCGACACAGACTCCTACACCTACTCCAACAATAAGTTTAACCCCTACACCTACCGCAACTTGGAATCCGTGTATTACACCAATACCTAATGTAATAGTTACAATTATGGTAGAATTAATACCAGGTTCTGTAATTGTTAAATCCACCGTAAATATTCATAGAGTTTTAACTGAAGATACTATTGTCACTTTCGATTGTATTTTAACAACCAAATTAAATAAAAAAATTGTAATACCAAAAGAAGTTTGTATACCTAAAGGTTCAATGGAGGGAATTGTTACGGTTACATTAGATATGGATTTTAATGACATTCAAGAAGTTATATTTGTAGAAGAACCAAAAATTAATAATAAAAATGTGACTTCATCATTTAACATATATAAATCAGTAAAAAATATACCAACCCCAACCAACATACCAACTAATACACCTACACCAACCAACATACCAACTAATACACCTACACCAACTAAAACCCCAACTAATACGTCCACACCAACTAATACTCCTACACCAACTAATACTACTACACCAACTAATACTCCTACACCAACTAATACTCCTACAACAACTAATACACCTACACCAACAGTGACCCCAAGTATTGGTGCTTCACAAACCCCAACCCCAACACCTACAACTACACCGACAAATACCCCAACTAACACTCCAACTCCTACTATCACACCTACCTCAACACCAACAAATACCCCAACTAACACTCCAAGTAATACACCTACAAACACACCAACCCCTACAAATACACCAACAAATACCCCAACAACAACACCTACAAATACCCCAACTAACACTCCTACACAAACAACAACACCAACTCCGACAGTAACACCAACAACAACTCCTGTTATTATACCAATAATTTATTATGGTAAATCATCAAAAGTTAATTTTGATAATGGTGATGAAATCAATTTGAACTCGATTCAAACAAATCAAACCACAAATCAATATTTAAATATTGTATCAGGAAGTGGATACGTTTATATTTTAATTCCGAAATTCACAAATCAACCGTCAATATTTAGAAATAGTAATTGGGGTTGTAATGGAAATGTCATTCCAATAATCACAAAACCTGATGTCAATATAATTGACAATTTAGGAAATACGACTATTTATTCTGTATATAGGTCATACGTCTCGACTTCAGCTGGTGTAGATGTATGGTTATGTGAATAATATTATATGTATATTGATTTTTTAAATGACCGATTTTAGTAAAGTTGGTGGAGTTGGAATTATGGGCTTCATTTCACCAATGGACACCCTTGATACCTATGCAGTAATTGATCCCTTATATGGTATTGATGGACTACGTAATGTAGATAATGAAGACGATTTAAATTCAATACCTTACGATCGAAGACGACCTGGTATGATCGTAGGAATCGAAGGTGGTCAACGATTTTTTAAACTTAAAAACGATTTTTGGTCTTTTAGCCCTTTAGATTGGGACGAAATATTTTTTTTAACGTCTCCACAATTAGAAGTATTAAATAATTTACGAAATACATTAGTAGTCCCTGGCGTTAACTCATCAACATTTATTGATCGTGAATTAATTTCGGGATCTATCGATAGTGTAAATAGAGAATTCCAACTTCGTTTTACGCCAGAATTAAATTCAGAACACATTTATTATAACGGACTCTTACAAGATAAAGGAAACGACAAAGATTATATTATTAGTGGAAAAACGATAGTATTTAATAATCCACCAAAAATTAACAGCAAACTTCTTTGTTCCTATAGAACTTATAGTGAAATTAATTTTATCGATCATGAATATCCTGTTGGTGAAATTAATGGTATAAATAAATCATTTAAGTTATCAATTCTTCCTAAAACAGGAAGTGAACACATATATTTGAATGGTTTATTACAAGATTTTGGAAATGATAATGACTATACCATTTCAGGTAAAACTATAACTTTCAAAATCGCACCTCCAAGTTGGAGTAAGATAACTTGTTCTTATCGTTATAATTAAAATTTATTTAATATAAATCGATAAAAAGTAAAGATATTAACATATTTATTAAAAGAAAAAGAAAAAGAAAAAAAATGGAAAACGAAGAAAAATACACAACAAGTGACTTATATTTGGGAGCTTACTTGAAATTGAAAGGATACAAAATGTCAGTTGAAAAAAACAGGAATAAAGCAGTTTTTGTTTTTGAAAAAAACGACGAGATTCAAAAAGAAGTTAATGATTATTTAAATGAGGAAGGGTCTTGTGAACCATTGTTATATACGAATTCAATTAAAAATTTAAAAAATTTGTTATATAACTTGTAAAATTTTTGAACTTTACAAAAAAACAAGATATTTATATGTATATCAAAGTCGACACTTCGACAATTATTAATATTTTTTATTAATCTTTTCTATTTAAATTAATCAACATATTAAGAAGGTAGTTTCTAAAAATTACCTTGTTTGATATTTCTATGCGTCAGTCAACCTGATTCAATAGTTGATTTCAGGGTGTAAAGAACACTTTTAATAAATAAAAAATAATTTTTTTTATGGCTACTACTAAAATAGTTTTAGACTTACAATCGGACTTAATCTTATCGAGTCCATCAATCACAACCCCTATTGGTATCGTTGCTGGTGACATCGCTTATGGTTCAACTAACGTTAATGCTGAGTTGGGAACATTATCATCAAACATTGCTCAAGAGGTTGCTGATAGATCAAGTGCGGTTTCTTCTGAAGCTTCTTCAAGATTAGCTAACGACAATTCATTGGCTTTAGTTATTTCTCAAGAAATTTCTACAGAACATTCTTTCAATGTTGTTGAACACGCTTCATTAGCCGCTAACTTGTCAACTGAAATCGTTAACAGAACTGCTGATGTAGACGCTGAGGAATCAAGAGCTATGGCTGCTGAATCATCTATCGCTTCTAACTTGTCAACTGAAATCGTTAACAGAACTGCTGATGTAGACGCTGAAGAATCAAGAGCAACTGCTGCTGAAGGTTCAATCGCATCTAACTTATCAACTGAAGTTGTTAACAGAACAAACGCAGTTACTGCTGAAGCATCTTCAAGAGTTGCAGGTGATTTGTCATTAGAAACTTCTTTAAACGCTGAAGGATCTCGTGCAATGTCTTCTGAACTTTCTTTGGCTAATGATTTAGCCGCTGAAACAACTGCAAGAATTGCTGATGTTAATGCTGAAGAATCAAGAGCTATCGCTGCTGAAGGTTCATTGTCATCTCGTGTGAATACTGAAGAGAATGCTCGTGCAGCTGCTGACGCGTCTTTGGACACAAAAATTGATTTTGTTATTTCTAACACTGACCCTGCTGCGTTAGATTCATTAACTGAAATCGTTTCTGCTTTCCAATCTGTTGATGGTGACTTAAACAACACAATCACTACATTGGCATCTACTGCATCAGTAGCGGTTTCTACTGAGAAAGCAAGAGCTATGTCTGCAGAATCTTCTATCGCGTCTGATTTATCTTCTGAAATCGTTAACAGAGGTTTAGATGTTGACGCTGAAGAAGCAAGAGCAACAGCTGCTGAGGCTGACTTATCTGAAGAAATTTCTTTAGAAGTTGCTAACAGAGAGGCTGCTGTATCAACTGAAGTTGCAAGAGCAACAGCTGCTGAATCTTCTATCTCTACTAAATTAACAAACGAAATCGCTGACAGACAAGCTGACGTTGACGCTGAGGAATCAAGAGCTATGGCTGCTGAAGCATCTATCGCATCTAACTTGTCAACTGAAATCGTTAACAGAACTGCTGATGTTGATGCTGAAGAATCAAGAGCTATGGCCGCTGAAGGTTCAATCGCATCTAATTTGACTGCTGAAATTTCTAACAGAATCGCTGATGTAGATGCTGAAGAATCAAGAGCTATGGCTGCTGAAGCAACTCTTACTTCTAACTTATCTACTGAAGTTTCTAACAGAATCGCTGATGTAGATGCTGAAGAGGCAAGAGCTATGTCAGTTGAGACTTCTATCTTGAACAAATTAAACACTGAGATCACTAACCGTATCGACGATGTTGATGCTGAAGAAGTTAGAGCTGAGGCTGCTGAAGCATCTATCGCATCTAACTTGTCAACTGAAATCGTTAACAGAACTAACGCAGACACTGCTGAGGCTTCTTCAAGAGTTGCTGGTGACAATTCATTAGCTACTTTAATTTCTAATGAGGTTACTGCATTAGAAAATATGGATAGCGATTTATCTGCTGAGATTTCAGAATGTTGTTCAGTTCACACATCAGTTGACGCTGTATTATCAGGTGAGATCATTAGAGGATTTGGTTCAATTGAAACTACAGTTTCAACAAAAGAATCAATGGCTGTTGTAAGAGAAAATTCAATTGACTCTAAATTATCTTCAGCAATCTCAACAGAAACTTCTACAAGAATTTCTCAAGACGCTTCTTTAGCGACTGCTATCGATAACGAAAAAAATCGTATCGATGCAATCCTTGATGGTTCTACAGTTGATTTAGATCAATTTGCTGAAATCGTTGAGTTCGTTAACGGAATTGACTTAGAAAATGATAACGCATTATTGTCAGCTGTTACTTCTATTGGAACTGCAATCGACGCTGAAGAATCTTCAAGAGAATCTGCTGATTCATCATTAGCATCTGTAATTAACAATAACAAAGTTGATGCAAATAATGCAATGTCTACTGAGGTTTCTAACAGACAATCTGCTGATACTTCATTGTTTGTTCAATTGAATGACAAAATCAACAACGAAATCTCTGATAGAACTGCTGACGTTGATGCTGAACAAGCAAGAGCTGAAGGTGCTGAAGGAATGTTGAATACAAAAATCAACACTGAAATCACTAACAGAGAAAATGCAGATTCTTCATTAGCAACATTGATCAACAATGAGAAACTAAGAGCGATGGATGCTGAAGATTCATTAGAGGCTGCATTGTCTTCTGAAGTTGCTAACTTGTTATCAAATACAGACTTAACTGCAATTGATTCATTCTCTGAAGTAGTTTCTGAACTTGATGCAATCACTGAAGAATTCAATAACACTTACTTTAAGAAAGTAGTTGTTTCTGGTTTAGTTACTGGAACTAACAAAAACTTCACATTGGCTAATACAGTTAGACCTAACTCTGAAGCGATCTATTACAATGGATTGTTACAAGAAGAAGGTGTTGACTACAACATCAATGGAGTTAACGTAGACTTTACTTACTTTCCAGCTGCTGGTGGTAAAGTAACTGCTTACGGTGTTTACGCTTAATCATTAAGTTTTTAATGAAAAAAGAAAAGGGGTTCTTCGGAACCCCTTTTTTATTTAGTTTTAAATTGAATCTATAAATTATCGTATCTATTTGTGTCAGGATTATAAATTAAATCTTTGTTTCCACCATTAAATAAATTGTAAATCAATTTATCATAAGTTTCTATAAGTTCTTCGTTATCTGCATAATATCTTTGTAGAACTAAATCATTTTTTTTATGATATTCTACAATATTATTATCATGTTCTGTTAAAATATAATTTAACATTTTAGCCCCTTGTTTTGTATCACCATTTTCATAGTAGTAACCCAAGTCTTTACAAAGTGTTGCGTTGTGTAATACGGGATAACCAAGATATGCGGCGTCTAAATATAGATAATTCAAAGGGTTTAAAATTTGATGAGAGATCACAATATCAAAATATTGAGTTAAAATAAAAGCCGTTTGATATCTTGATTCTGCGGTAATTTTTTTATCCTTGTGTAAATCAAACGTTTTCAAAATAGACATGAACTCATGATTTGTTTTTAGTTTTTCACCATTAGAGATCATTACTTTATCAATTTTATTTTTTCCAATTTCATTTCTATATGACTCTTCAGCAATCATAGTTGGAATCAAACCATATTTTACAATATTGATGTTCGGTTCCATAATACCTATTACTTTTTTTTCTTTAGTCGGATCATATTTATAACCTTTTTTGTATTTTCCACTTTTAAAACCTTGTTCAATTCCAATAACGGCCTCATGTAAAAACTTGTTATGCCAAATAAAAGGAACTATAAAAGCATTTGTTCTATATAAGGTCGAGAAGAATCCATTATTTGTATCATGTTGTTGAGGAATATACCATAACTCATCAAATGTTGATTCATATTCGAAATATTTTGGTTTGTTTTCTCTGAATAAAACATTTTCCATATGAATGACATAGTTGTTTCCGCATTTGTAACCAATGAATCTTTTATTTTTATTCTCTTTGAATTTTTTAATGTCTTCATCGTAAACTTGAGCTCCCATCATAACAATCAAGTCCATTTCCATAAACTTTTCTTTAAAGTTATAAATGTCGATACCTTCCAAATATGACGGTCTTTGTGTTGAAAAATCAACGTCAAAGGTGTTTAAAATAAAAACTTCATATTCTTGTTTTGATTTCTTTAGTAAATGAACAAACATTAAAACGTTTTGTTTCATACCATTAGTCCAAATTGATTCGGTGTTGGATTGGAGTCCTAAAGTAATTCCGATTTTTAAATTTTTCATTTTTGTTGATTAGTTTGATTTATGAATTTTTTTATTATTTCGTCTTTTTCTTCTTGTGTTTCACAATGAACCCATAACCATAAAAAAGATCCTGAAACAGATTGTAATTCTTTTTTCTTTTCTTCAATTGTTTTTTGTAATAATATAGACTCATCTCCACTAAAATCCATTTCGATGTTAATTTTTTTTCCTATTTTATATAAGGTCAAAAGATCATTTTTTTCATAAGCAATTTGTGCCTCTTCATACCATTTAACACGAACTGAGTTTTTTGTTTTATCGGGATGACATTCTTTGGCAATATTTCTAAAAATTGTTTTGATAATTTTTTTTTCTTTTTCAGAAACTTGATAAGGACAAATTTTTTTACTTGTTTTATCGTGGTTTGTTTCACCAGAAATTATAGGGTTTACAAATCCCTGTTTAATAGCTTCTTCCATAAATAATGGTTTGTAGTAGGTTGTAAACTCCTCTACATATTCTTTTTCTAAATCTAAAAGATTTAATTCTTTCAAATATAGACTCATTTTCATGTCCGTTAATTTTTTCTTTGACATATATTATAAATAGATTGAAATCTTTTTGAGTTTATATTTATAGATGTTATTGATCATTA
>Ga0209400_1000986_pt1 | contig 24118 bp, 17 predicted proteins | sample M_130807_EF_Meta_FD_187313 | JGI IMG/M metagenome (GOLD analysis project Ga0209400, IMG submission 187313) | Freshwater microbial communities from Lake Montjoie, Canada to study carbon cycling - M_130807_EF_MetaG (SPAdes) (version 2) | ecosystem: Environmental > Aquatic > Freshwater > Lake... | reverse complement strand
TTTCTTCATCAGAATTTGATCGAGCTTGCCCTTTTAAACTATCTAAACTATTCGATTTTTCTAAATTATTATCAATTTCTTCATCAGAATTTGATCGAGCTTGCCCTTTTAAACTATTTAAACTATTCGATTTTTCTAAATCATTATCAAAAAATTTTATATCAGATTTTATATAAGGATATATATCAGGATATATTTGATTTATATTTATAGGTGGGGGGTTTTCTGTAGGTGGGTTTTTTTTTGTAGGTGGGGGTTTTTCTGTAGGTGGGGTTTTTTTTGTAGGTGGGTTTTTTTTTGTTTTTGTTTTTGTTTTTTCACTTTTTTCTGGTATTGAATGTAATTGTGTAAATTGATATGTGTCTAAAACCTTCTGACTTTTTTGTGAAAACATTATTAAATTATATATTATAGTGTTATAATTTATTCCTTAACCCTTATTTGAAACAACCATTATATAAATTTTTATTTTTTTAGTATTTTATAAAAAAGTAACATCATACGTGGTAACAAAGTAAAAGTAACATTATATAATTAGTATTTAAAAATCGTTTTTAACTAATGTGCGGATTTGCACGTTAAATAAGGGTTTCAAAAAAATTGATTATATAATGTAATATAAATATATTATACATAAAAGTTATAACATGAACAAAACCATTAAATTTTCAAAAAATAACGCATTTACAACACAACAACCCACCGCTCCAAAAATATACGGCGTATATATTCCTTCTATTTTAACAACAAAAATTGTTGTTCATATTTCTGAAATTGGAAAAAATATTAAACAAAATTTGGAAAAAAAACTGGTTCAAAAAATATCCAATAAATGTATTCCAGAAGGATACATAAAACCTCAATCTGTAAAAATTCAAAGTTATTCCGCTGGATTAGTTCCAATGTCAGCAAACATAAATTATATAGTTATTTATGAGTGTATGGTATGTTATCCTGTTGAAGGAATGATTATTGAAACTAAAGTAAAAAATATAACTAAAGCAGGATTTAGATGTGAAGTAATAGATGAATCTGGAAATATTCCTATTATTGCGTTTGTTATTCGAGAACATAATATTACAAATCAATACTTTAATTCAGTTAAAGAAGAAGACAATATTAATATACGTGTAATTGGTGTTACATTTGAACTAAATGATCCGTATATAAGTGTTATTGGTGAATTGGTTGAAAAATTAAATGAAAAAAAACAAATAACCCATCCAAATAAACAATTTAAACTAAAGGGGGGAGGGGGGTATGACGATGATGACGATGATGACGACGATGATGACGATGATGACGATGATGACGACGGTGTAAACTTATAAATAAAAGTTAATGTAACAATAATATAATTTAATTTAAAATTTTAAACATAAAAAAATTATATAAATATTTTTTTATGGTTAAAATATAATGAATTTAATAAACCATAACGAAAACCCAGTTTTAGTATTAACTCACCCACAAACACCACAAACACCACAAACACCACAAACACCACCAAAACCACAAACACCACCAAAACCACAAACACCACAAACACCACAAACACCATTAATAGAAATATTTTCAGAACCTTATTTAGAAGAAATAAAAACTAAAATTGAAAAAATGAGTAAATTACAACACATAGAAGTTTTAAAAATTATTAAAAAATACAAAACAATTAAAATAAACGAAAATAAAAACGGAGTATATATAAATATATCGTATTTACCAAAAAAAACTGTTCAAGAATTAGAATTATATATTAAATATATAGAGGATCAATCAACAATTCTTAATCAAAATGTATAAAAACGTATTTATTATAATAAATAAATGACTTCTATTATTTTACCTCCTCTCCCACTTCCAGAATATTCTGTTTTATATAAAAACAAATCAAAAGGAAAAATTACTAAATGGGAAATTAAAATTAAACCAATAAGTGAATCAACGCCAACTATTAATAAGTATAATATATTAGTAACATTCGGTGAAATTGACGGAAAACAACAAACGCATGTAACAACAATTGAAAAAGGTAAATCAAACCGTTCAATATATCAACAAGCTATATTGGAAGCGAACTCAAAGTGGAATGAAAAAAAAAACCGTGATGGATATACCGATATTGAACCAGTTCAAACAATCTCCTCCAAAAGCGCGTTTATCGGTTCCAAACCCAATAGTTATGATAATTCATTTTCCGGGTCATTTAGTCCAATGTTAGCAAATACTTTTAATATTAAACCATATATTTTACCAAGTATTACAGGAGCAACTTCTACACGTGGTTATAAAATACCTTTTCCAGCATTTGTTCAAAGAAAATATGACGGAATAAGATGTATAGCCTATTTGGACGCAAATAAAAATGTTATTTTGGAATCACGTAAGGGTGTACGGTTTACACAGTTTACCAATATAGAATTTGGACTTAAACTATTTTTTGAAGAGGCTGTAAAAGTATTTATTAATAATCATAATAATAATGAAAATGATAATTTAAAACTAATTAAGCGTTTTTATTTCGACGGGGAACTATATAGTAATTCTATTCCATTTGAAACTATTAACGGTTGTGTTCGTCTTACCAAAAATATTACAAATGAAGACCGCATTAATATTAATAAAATACAATATCACATATATGACTGTTTTAATGGCGAAAGTCCATATACTGTTTTTAAAGAAAGAACTACTGTATTAAAAAACATATTTGAGGGGGTTCGTAACGAGGATAACACGCGACAAATATTAAATATTATTCGCGAGGTGGAAACAGAAGAAGTTTTTAATATTGAAGAAATTAAATTAAAACATGCCTTATATGTTGAAAATGGGTTTGAAGGAATAATGATTCGCGATCCTAATGGAGTTTATGAACCAAACAAAAGAAGTAAGTATTTACAAAAATACAAAGAGTTTATGGAAGAAGAGTTTGAAATTATTGGGTTTCACGACGGTGAGGGAGTGGATAGAGAATTAGTTATTTGGGATTGTATTACAAAAGAAGGAAAAACGTTTTCTGTAAGACCACGTACAACTTTTGAAGAACGGAGACGACTCTTTAAAGAAGCTTCAACTTATTTGGGTAAATATTTAACTGTTATATTTCAGGAATATTCACCTGATATGATACCGCGTTTTCCTGTTGGTAAAGATATACGTATAATTGAATAAGATATTATATGCTACGTTTTTAATTTTTATAAAATTCAAATATTTTAACCTTTATAAAATATTTGAAACTATATATTATGTATTAACCCTTTGCGGTTTATGTACTTTCATTTTTTTCATTTTTTTCATTTTTATTATTTTTTTCATTTTTATTATTTTTTTCATTTTTTTCTTATATTGTAATAAAAAATATACCATAATGGTATAAACTATATATATCTCGTTACAAAAAACAAAAGCCTTTTATCGACAAATTCGTCGATATAATCGGCAAAGGGTTAACCCGTAAATTTAAGGGTTAAAGATAATTATACAAGTTCTTTAATTTTATTATTAATCATACTATATAATTCATTTTTTTTAATTTTAGAATCGCCATTAATTGTTATATTTAATTTTTCCGCAATGGTTTTTAAATCTTCTACCTTATATAATGATATAGCCCCAAATGGTTTTATTAAACTTTCTAACTTATAATATTCTTTTATTTTAGTCAATTTTGTCTGTTTTTCAAAATTATTAGTAATAACCTTATATTTGTAAGTTTTAATTAATGTGGTAGAAGGTAAACTGGTAGATATGGATGTATTATTTTGATCGTTTAGTTTTAGTGAGTGTGATGGTTTTAATGTAAATTCTATATAAACATTATTTAATTCGCTTTTTTCAATATTAGGGTTTTCATTAACCATAAAATATATTCTTTTTTCGTCATTTACAAATGTAATATTAATTTTATAAAATAAACAATATATTGAAACATCTTTAAAAGTAATTGGTTCATTAGAAAGAATTCCTGAAAGCATTTCTTTCATTGAAATACCTGTTATCTTATTTTCTTTCATAAAGGTTTTTATTTCAGCGGTTTTTAAAGAAACTTGGGTTGAAATGTAATTTACTATTTTTTGTTTTTCATCTATAATAAATTTCGAATATTTACAATTTAAACTTTGGTATTCATCAATACCATTAATCGCAATATATATATTCCAAAAAAGAGGGTCTGATTGATGACTTGGAAAAATTGTTTTTATAACCGGTTCTGTTTGGGGTGGTGTAGGTAAAGAAGACATTGAAGGGGGTAAATAAGTTTTATACGAAAAAGATTGGTTTTCAATCAATGAAAATGTTATTCTATTTTCTAAAATATTTGCTGTTTCTATTTTATCTTTCAAATTTGTTTCTTTTGTAATTGGAATAATTAATTGGTTGGTTGCGTTGGTTGCGTTGGTTGCGTTGGTTGCGTTGGTTGCGTTGGTTGCGTTGGTTGCGTTGGTTGCGTTGGTTGCGTTGGTTGTGTTGGTTTGGTTAACAGCTAATTCAAATACTTCTTTTGTTAAAATAAAGGGGGATATTAAACTATACATTGAATCATAATCAAAAGCCGTATAAGGAGGGGTATATTCTGTTTTTCCAAATACTAAATTATATAATAGGTCACCTTTGTTATATACGTGTGTTTTCATTATTGAGTTAAGTAAATTATTTTGATTATTGGTATATATGAATAAATATATATCAATTTTTTATTCTATTTATTAAATAACTCGTGTTTTTTATTATAAAAGTTTATATATGTAAATCCGATATTTTTACAGTAGGCGCACACTTTCGTGAATACAATTGTTCACGGGTTAAATACAACTCTTTTAAATCACTATTTTCAAATCCTACCGGAGTTGTGTTTTCAATAATAGAACCGTATAAAAAAGGAGTATTGGTGCTTGCTGTGGTTTGTAATGAATACGTAAACCCAGTATCATTTGCCGTTTCATTAAAATTTTTTTCCATAATATCAACCGCATTTTTTGTTAAAAACTTTCTATATTCCCAATTTGTTTCTATTCCATTTTCTTTACGTATTTTGTTATTAAGAGTAGATTCAGGATTCCAAGAGGAAATAACAGACCTTCCGTCATTCATTAGTGGTGGAAAAACGGGATATTTGTTATTTGTATTATATCCTAAATTTGATTTTGGGTATTTATTTATTACTTCCGGATAGGCGTTTTTGTAATCAAATGAAAACATTACTTAATATATAATATATATTTTATTAGAGTAAATTCTTAAATTATTTACGTGGTAGAAGATGATAATAAAGCTAATATTTCAGATTTTTTTAATTTACTGGCATCTTCTACAATACCTTTTGATATAACAATTTCTCTTAATAACTGAACACCCATTTTTTTATAATTTTCTTTTTCACCTTTTTTCCAAATAGTAATGTCTTCGCTAATTACACTTACCGAGTCATCCACATGTTCGGGTAAGTTTGATAGTAATGTTTCAGTTGGCAAATAATTATCAGTTTCATTAGTTGGCATAATTACTTCTATTTTATTTGTTACTATATCATCTATCGATTCAAGTTCGGGCATATCAGCATATTCATCTATATCAAGTTTGGAATGTGGTAATGTATTAATTTCTTCAGCATTAATTAAACTATTTGTATTTTCGTCTAATATTTGAATATTTAATGATTGTTTGTTTTCATAAATATCTGTATTACTAACATTATTGGGAAATAGTTCGTAAAAATTATTTGAATTGTTTTTTTCAATAGAATGTTGTAAAATACCTAAATTTAACATTTGTAAATTAACATCGTTATGATAATTTTGATCATTGTTTTCATTATTTATTATTTTTGATATAAAATCAGATATTAATGAATTAGATGGTTGATTTTCATTATCATCGGTGCTTTCGTTAGTAAGATCAATTATATCATCGTCGAATTCATCAACTACTTTTATTTTATGAATTTCGTCGTTAGTTGTAAATACTGAAAAATCATTATTATTTATTTGAATAAAATTTTTATTTTGAAATTGTTCATCTTCGGGGTCATCTTCGGGGTCATCTTCGGGGTCATCTTCGGGGTCATCTTCTGGGTCATCTTCGGGGTCATCTTCGGGGTCATCTTCGGGGTCATCTTCGGGGTTATTATTTTTAATAATTGTATTTATATTATCAAATTTAGGATTTTTAATTAACATAAATAATACATTTTGTTTTTGTTTAATATTCGATATTTCATTTAAAACATTATTAACAATTTCAAAAATAGTATCATTTTTTTGTTCAAATAAATCTAACCTTCTTTTAAAATGATATACCAATAAACAACATAGAATAAATGTTATTCCTAAACTTAAAAAAAGAAATGTTCCGATAGTTCCAATATTAAAAAAATACATTTTATTGTATTTGGAATAAATATTTATATATAAATATTTATTTTTATGCTTTATTTTCCGCAATAAAAAATATTACGACAGTGCTTTACAATCATTTTTATTATTATATACTTTATTTGATTGACATATTTGGTTGGTTTGTAATCTAGCACAAGTATTAGAACCATCATTATTTTTACCAATAAAACACCAATTTTCATTGTATAAATTTGAGGATGAGGGATTTGGATCGGTAGATGAAACTGTATTATTGTTACTACCACGATTTTGTATAATAATATCCAAATGGTTGCTATTAGATGCTACTGGCGTGGCATGTCCTTTAAACATATTACCTATATCGTGAATAATACCATCAACAATTTCAATACCAAAAATACTAGTATTTGTTACGGCGTTACCAGTTCCATTAATAACCTCTCCGGTACTTTTACTTAAACTACCAAGAAACTCTAAAATAAATTTTATAAATTCGTTTAATAAACTTAATACCGAAATATAAACATTTACTAGCAATTCTGTTCCTAAAATAGATAAGATTAAAAGAGCTAATAGTATTACAACAACTATTATATATATTGTGTTTTGTTCCATATGTATACTAATTTATACTAATAAAAGATTTAAAAACAATATTTTAATTTATTAATACGATTTTTTTATGGTTATGAATTTTAATAAATAATACCTAAAAATAAATTGGTTGTATAAAACCTAACGAATCTTGTAGTAACTAAAGAATCATGTAGTAACTAAATAATCTTGTAGTAACTAAATAATCATGTAGTAACTAAATAATCTTGTAGTAACTAAAAAATCTTGTAGTAAGGGAAGGGGCGTCCGGGGAAACCGTAGGTTTCCTGGATTACTATATTATAAATTGAATAAAAGACCCCTCATTAACATCGCTTGGTGTAACAGAATTTAAACTACAATTAAAAGTGTCAGTTAAAACTGGGTTGTTAGTTAAACCTGGGGTTTTTTTAGGCAAATTAGCAAATAAACCGGTTTTAATATTGTAATTAATTACTGTTTTACTATTATAAGTATAATTAGCTACATATTTAATATTATAAACTGTTTGTGGTGGTATTTGTAAAATTAAATTGTTTATATTTAACATACCTACATATTGAGTAGCATAAAATATTCCTTCTTTTATGGTCGAAATTGGACATTCAACTGTTATTGGGTTAAAGTCTTGAGATTGAGTATTTACTTGTTTTGATGCGACTAAAAAATCATTATAGTAAACATTTGCGGTAATGTTGGTTATTTTAATATTTAAAATATTATTATTATTATTATTATTTAATTCATTTGTACCGTAAAACCATAACGCTATTGGACATGAAATATTAAAAGAATAATTTGCGTTTGATAAATTATCTCCTATTGACAATAAACCTAAATTACCACTATATGTAAATGTAGTATAATCATCCTGTTTTGTATCTGGATTATACGCAGTTTCAGAACTAATTATATTATTAATACTATTAAAATTATAAGCGGCATTATATGTAGCGTTTGACATTTTATTTATAATTCCGTATGGACGATTATCTTTATAATTACCATAATTATAAAGAGGAATATTCGGATCATATTGTAATATAATAGGTGGCCCAGGAATATTACACGCAGTACTTAACGTTGGTTTTGTAACATTTAAATTACATAATACATTAGAATAAGGTTCATTAATTTGATACTGTGAAATAACATTTGATACTTTTGATAAATTAGCAAAATTTTGTTTTTTTGTAATACTATTTGATTTAGTATTTTGTTGAGAACTATTGTATTTAAGTATTTCCGTTTTACGACGCATATTTAATTGAAAAGATGAATATTGCGGATAAGGAGAAACTATATTTATTCTTGGTTGTGGAATATTTATAAGAGCTTTTTTATTTTTTTGCTCACATAATTGTTTTATTGCCAAAGCATTTGCCATATATTTATAAAATTATGAGTTATTAATTTTATTTGTATACCACAAATTAGACATATAATTTATACCTTTAGAATAGGTTGTTCCATCACCCGATGTTATTTGTGAGTTTTGTGATAAGCTTGGGCCCTGCCATATTAAACTATTTATTTCATAAACTGAAAGAGCATGATCAAAATATCTTAAATTAGATAAACTTCCGGTAAATCCACTATTTTGGCATACATTTATATCGTTATAATTTTGACGAGGAACATATGGTAATATTAACCTACCACTATTTGTTCCATTTACATACACATCCATAACAATATTTTCCATACGAATACAAACGTTAAACCACTTTTGTAATGGAATGTTTGTAACAGATAATGATTGACTTGTGGTAGAAATAGTATCTATATTTTCTGTATCCATTATTACATATAAACTTATATTACCTTCAATCGATTTATTAAGATATAACCCAGGACCATTATTAACTTTTGCTAAACCAGTCGTAGTATCCCATGAACTGTCTCCTTTATTAAAAACATGTGAGTATTTTAAAACACTATTTGTAGAATCAGTAACATTTGAAATATACAACCAAACAGACCATGTAAATTCAATACCGCTTTTATTATTATTTGATCTTTGAATTGTTATAGAAGAAGAACTACTTGGGTTTTGTGTAATAACCATACCATTTGTTCCATTAATTAAACCTTTTACTATATAAGGGGATGTTTCAGGTGATGTAAAGTAAGATATTAATCTTATTCCTAAATTAAATAAAAAAACAAAAAGAATAAGTATTAAAATAATAAAGGCAAATTTAGATATAATACTATTTGAATTTAAAAAATCACTTCCTGAATTAACAAAACCTCTTGATGAAAAATCGGATATAGTGTTATCTACATTATCCTTAACGGTATTTTTAATATTTTGATACTGTTCATTAAATGTTTCTACCCCATCGTTTACAGACTGTGATAGTGGTTTTATAGAATCCTGTATTTTTTCTCCAAATTCGTTAATGTTTTCACCTATTCGTCTAGTTAATGATTCTTCTCTTTCCATTATATAGTATTCAAGGAAACCGTTGGTTTAGTTAAACGCCCCTTAGCATTCATTTGATGTTTTACATAGTTTAACCCCAACGGATTTGTTAGTAAATATTTTATATAATTTGTAATATAGTGTATATAGGTTATACCATTTATGGTTTCATTTATGGTTTCATTTATGGTTTCATTTATGGTTTCATTTATGGTTTCATTTATGGTTTCATTTATGGTTTCATTTATGGTTTCATTTATGGTTTCATTTATTGTTTCATTTATTGTTTCATTTATTGTTTTATTTTTTATTATAATATAAAAAATAAAAATTTTAAAAGGGTTAAAAACGGCAAAGGGTTAAAACAATCTATAAACAGATTCAGCGTTATTATTATAAAAAGCAAATCCAAAACCAATTGTATTTGTAAATGCCGCAAACGGATTTGTTCCGCTACCGCTTAAATAATTGCTCCAAACATCTTGGGGAGTAAGGGGGTTTGCCCAATGATATAATCCATTTAAATAAATGTCAGATGTTTTTGATGATGAACCCAAAAATACACCACCTGTTGTAACTATAGGGTTTAATTGTGATTTTAAATAAACTGACTTTACCAATTTACCGTCTAAATAACAATCTACATATTGATTATTTACACTAAAAGCTACATAGCACCATTTTTGAATAGGAAAATTAGAACTTATAAGTATTGGTGGGGTGGTAGAAGGACCGGATTGATATAAATCTAAATATAAATTTGGTGATACAGGGTCTAAATATAAACATGTACTATAATTTTGATAATCATTCCATTCGGTTGTTTTTGATGAACGAGTAAATATAACATTACAGTTTTTTCGCGATTGACCCGATGCTAATGAAACTGATGGTAATGGGTTTGTTTGAGAACCTGACGGATTCCATGAATTTATATATATCCATACTCCATACGCAAATTGAACAGATGTATCATTTACCTTAAGCGGAGTTGTTTGAATATTATTTAAATTAGTATTTGCTGTAATTCTTGTTCCACTATTACTAAAATATTTCCACAAAACATAAATTAGTAAAATTATTATTACAATAGTTATAATTAAAATGTAATTCATTTATATATAATATACAGGATACCTACTGTTTCAATTAACGCCTTTTATTTTTATTAGTCTAAAAGTATACAACCTTTTATTTAACATTTTACAAACGTTAACTAATTTACTTATTTTAAATATTTAAACTATACATAATGTAGTATTTTAGATTAACCGATAAAAATAATAAAAAAACTAAACCCTAAAATTGCGAGTTAAAATTATAACATTTATATTATAAAAATATTCCTAAATTAACAAATTAAACAGTAACTGCTTAACTTTATTGAGGATAACTATTACTGCTTTGTAAACCTAACATTCCGTAATTATACATATTAACTATTTGGTAAGAAGAAATTGACTTATCAAAATATATAACATTACATATCGCACCATTTGTTCCACTTTCCTTTAAACTACCAATAACTATTTGATCACTAGCATCATACTGCGGAACGGGAATATCTCCCGTAAATTTCATAACACGTTCCATAACACCATTTACCCATAATTCAGCCATTTTACCATTTACATAATTAAATACAAAATGATTCCATCTTTGATTTGGTACATGAATTTCAATTATAGAGGTCAAATCATTTTTACCACCAGTAAAATAAATTTTATATACATCTTTTACAGATGGCGATGATAAGTTAGAACTAGAAGTGTAAACTATTTTTGGTTTATAGTAGTCATGTTTAGTACCGTTAACTGTACCTGTATAAAAATACGATAATATATCTATTTCTGTACTACTTGAAATAGACTGTGGATTTATATTTATCCACATGGATAATGAATAATCTTTATTATGTTGGCTAAATATAGATTTATCAAATAAATTAATTTCATTAAAATTGGATGAAGAAATATCTGTTAATTTTTTTTGGTTTATTAATAAATCGGCTGATGTAGCAATTACCGCACTGTTACCTTTATTTATATAAAAAGGCTCTTTTTGTAAAACTTTTCCGTTTTTACCAACTATAGTTCCATTTAAAATTGTATTAAATAATTCGGGTAAATATAAATAAGCTAATATAAGAATAATTTCAATAAATAACAGAATATATGTTAAGTAAGGAGTCATATTAATTTGATCCAACCCCCATTTCAAAATATCATTAAACAAACATGGAATAAAGAAAATTAATTCTATTATAAGCTTTATTTCGGTATTTCGAATTGATTTTTCAAATACATTGTAAAGTACGTTAAATATAATTGCTAAACCTACAATTACAATTAATATGAAAATACCAATAAATAAATAACTAACAATATTAAAAAAATATATAAGTGCTATAAAAATAAAAATTGATATTACTAATAGGCCAATTCTATAATTTAAATTTAATAATATATTTTGATTAAAAATGTTTATATCTAAATCGTTATTTGTTTTATATCCAAATATAAATATTAAAATACTAATACTAATAAAAATACCGGTAAATGCGTATGTAAATATTTCTCGAGATACACCAGTTTTATTTTTAGCAATTCTATCAAATGAAACACCAACAACTAATAATATAATAAAATAAAGAATAAAAAGTATAATATTTCGTGTTACACTTTGTGGTTCGGTTTGTGGATTAAGTGTCTTTCTAAAAATGTTGGATGCTTTATTAACTGTAACAGCTGTTGTAATTTTACCAGTATTTTTACCAGTATTATTACCAGTATTTTTATTCATATAATAAATATTATTAATATATTATTTATTATATTTACAAAATTTAAATAGTCTATATTAACTGTTATTTAACCCTTTAATATGTTTGGACTTTTTAAAACTTTAAAAATCTCATGTAGAAATAAAAATAAAAAAATAAAAACATAAATGGTATAAACTATATACATTTCGATACAAAACACAGTTTTTTCACTGCGCTTCAATTTTCCAGTCAATACTATTATTGACGAATTTGTTTGTAAATACTATTCTGTTTTACATATTACCCATTTTTTGTATTAAAATTGTCGACTTTTTTACTAAAAAATTGATGATTAATACTATATAATAATATACTATATAATATTATATAGTATATCATAATGAATAATAACGGTAAAATTCCGTCAAGTTACTTTAATCAAGGTACTAATGAAAACCCTAAAGAAAAGTTCGAACAAATGATAAAATCATATATTAATTCCAACCCTATTATTAAATCAAATAATCAAACTGCTGAGTTGGAAGTAAGGTTTAACGCAACCAATAAATACACCAACTATATAACAAAAATTAATTACGACAATGTAGTTAAACAACTTTACCATTTAGGATTTGATACTTCTAATAAAACTGGTATTCATATGTTGCGTATTAGCAATGAACACACTGATCCTAAAACCGGATATACTAGAATATCAAATATTCGTGCTGAATTAGCAGGAATTGACCTTATACAAGAATATTGTAAAACAAATAGTATACAAAAAGTACTCGATCTTCCTTCAACCGCTTCTACTAATCGCGATAAAATCAAATTTACGCGAAAAACTCTTGCGCTTGACAAACCGAGTAATACTAATATTTTTCCGGTTGATTTTAAAGACTTTGGGTTTCGAGTAAGCTATCAAATGGAAGAAGATTTTGCCCCTACTTATGGAATTGCACGTGAAATTATAAGTAAATGGACAGATACAAAAAAAGTATATCGGTATTTAAATCGTGTTCGTTTTTCGCATTCACGATATCCTGTATTTGCTGATATTTCAATTATTAAAGAGTCAAAAAAAACCAAAAAAACTAAGGAAAATAAAAGTTATCCTATTCCAACTTATACATTGGAAGAAAGTGGGTTATTTACAAATGATGAAAAATATGATATAGAATTAGAAATTGATAATAGTAAGGTTGGTATAGGTACAGAATACGATACTCCGTCAAAACTTTTGTTAATTATTCGTAAATTAATACGTAATATTTTAAGCGCATTTCAAAAAACCAATTATCCTGTTTCTTTTAGTGAAATGGAAAATGTTCAACAAATGTATTTAAATTTAATTCAAGGTAATTCTGTAAATAATTTTACCAATTCGCCGCAAAGAATTTCTCCAAAGAATTTTATCGGTCCGAATTCTTATACTCTTCAACTTTCAAATATTATTGATAGTTTATCTGTCACATCAACTGAAAAAAATGATATTGAACAGTCTAATAAAGTAAATTTAAAAACACCTAATATACGAAATCATATGACCGTTACAGATAAAGCAGATGGAGAAAGGCGAATGCTATTTATTGCTCCAACTGGACGAATTTATATGATTGATACAAATATGAATATTATATTTACTGGATATGTAGCTAATAGCAATAAACCAAATGGAACAAAGTTAGTAAATTCTTTAATTGATGGTGAATTTATTAAATATAATAAACAAGGTAATATAATTAATTTATTTGCTGGATTTGATATATACTTTATTAACGGTAAAAGCGTGAGAGAATATGCCTTTACTCGGCAATATACGTCTCTTGATGAAGGAGCAGAAGGCGTTGATGGTGGTAATTTCCAAGAAAAGGATTTTAAAAATACATCCGCCGCAAAATCTAATAAGGACACTTCGTCAATTAACAAAAATCGGCTTCAACTGTTAAATAGTTATATTTCCGCAATTTCTTTAATTCCAGTTGAACAATCAGAGGCATCGGTCGTTATTCCAAATATTCCACAAAAACAAACGGGATCGGCAACTGTTGTATCAACCTCAGGTGTTATTACTGCGTGTAATTTTCGTATTCAACCAAAAACATTTTATATGACTACTGAGGAAGTAAGTATATTTCAAGCATGTAATGAAATATTAACAAAAATGAAGGATGGTTTATTTGAATATAATACGGATGGGCTAATATTTACACCTTCCAATACTGGAGTTGGCAGTTCTTCTATAGGAGTTGCCGGACCACTTCACAAAATAACATGGGAAAACTCTTTCAAATGGAAACCTCCTGAATATAATACAATTGATTTTTTGGTAACTGTAAAAAAAGACTCTAAAGGAAATGATGAAATACATAATATTTTACAAGAAGGAACACGAATACAACAATACAAAACTCTTGTATTAATGTGCGGATTTGATATAAACAAACATTCCAATATTAATCCATATTTAGATGTAATTAATGATCGTATACCTTCACATACAGATTTAGACAACAATGATACATATATTCCTGTTCCGTTTCAACCAACAGAACCATTTGATTCCACCGCTTATATTTGTAATATTATTTTACAAAATATCGGTGGAGGAGATGGAAGTGGATTAAAATCAAACGACAAAACACTTGTTATGAAAACAATCGAAGGAGAATATTTCGAAGAAGATATGATAGTCGAGTTTAGTTACGACTTTACAAAAAAAAATGAATGGAGATGGGTACCACTTCGTGTTCGATACGACAAAACCAGTGAATTACGAGCTGGAATTAAAAACTATGGAAACGCATATCATGTGGCAAACAATAATTGGACTTCAATACATAACCCTATCACGGAAGAAATGATTTCAACAGGAACGGGTATTTCAAATATTGTAACATCTATTACAGAAGACGATATATACTACAATAATATTGATTCAGGAGCATCCAATACGGCGTTTTCTTTAACACGTGCTTTACGCGATTTTCATAATCTCTTTGTTAAATCAAAATTAATAGAATCGGTATCTGAAAGAGAACATATATTAATTGATTATGCTTGTGGAAAAGGAGGAGATTTACCGAAATGGATTCAGGCAAAACTGTCATTTATTTTTGGAATTGATATTAGTCTTGACAATATTCAAAACCGATTAAACGGCGCGTGTTCAAGATATATTAATTATAAAAAAAAATATAAGAACTGTCCGTCATGTCTTTTTGCGCAAGGAAATAGTGCGTCCAATATTCGAACAAACGAACAAGCATTCTTTACAGATAAAGATAAAGAAATTGCCCGCGCCGTATTTGGAAAAGGTCCGAAAGACGCAGTCGTATTAGGAAAAGGGGTGTATAAAAATTACGCGGTAGCAAAAGATGGTTTTCATATTTCTTCCGTTCAATTTGCCCTTCATTACTTTTTTGAAAATAATGTTACATTAAACCAATTTATGCGTAATTTAAGCGAATGTACACGACTTGGTGGGTATTTTATAGGAACATGTTACGACGGTGACACAGTATTTCAAAAATTAAAAACGATTGAAAAGGGTGAATATTTTAACATTTATAAAAATACAATGCCTATTTTAAAAATTCGAAAACAATATTCACAAACTGGGTTTCCACCTAATGAAAATTCGCTTGGTTATGCTATAGATGTATTACAAGAATCAATTAATAAAACACTACGTGAATACTTGGTCAATTATAAATATCTTGTACGAATATTGGAAAATTATGGTTTTGTTGAATTAATTACAGAAGAAGCCCGACAATTAGGACTTCCAAATAACAGCGGGTTATTTAACGAATTATTTCATCAAATGGAAACTGATGTTCAACAAAATCCACGTCGTAAATACGATTATAAATACTCTTTAGAAATGACAAATGAAGAAAAAACAATTTCTTTCATGAATCGTTATTTTGTATTTAAAAAAGTACGAAATGTTGATGCCGAATCAATATCAAAAACACTTTTGAAAAATACGTATATTGATAATTTTAACAACAACCTCGACGAAGAACCAGAAAATGTTAATAATGAAACAAACGTAACCAATGTTATAAAACAATATCGTAAACTAAAAGTTCCAAAAATTACTATAGATAAATATGAACCTATAAACGGAAATTCACCAATGGAAGAAAAAAATCAATCTTCTTTAATAGAGCCTACTAACACACTTTCCGTTAAAGGACAAATTAAACCAAAACGTAAAGTATTTGTTATTAAAAATTCGGTTTCAAATGTAGCAAATTTACCCTCTCCGCCTCCGCCACCATAATTATTTACAATAATAATTTTATAAGGTTGTGTAATGGTTGTGTAATTTTATAAGGTTGTGTAATGGTTGTGTAATTTTATAAGGTTGTGTAATGGTTGTATAATTTTATAAGTAAATATGTATAAATATGTAAATGAAAAAAAAAGTAAGTTATATATAACAAAAACAGAATGAATATTATTTTAAATATAATATATTCATTTTTTATTAATGAAAAATTAGGAACATTGTTTATTATAATAAGCGGCTCTTTAATAAGTATTATAGAAACTTATGGAATATCAAAGAATATTGCTGAAATTATATCCACCGCTGAAAACGGTAATATTGTTAATATGGAAAAACTTATTAAAACATTTTGTATTTTATCCGCTTTATATGTATTTTTCAATTTCTTATATGAAAAATTTAAAAACAATGTGTTAATAAAACTTCGATATTGGATTCGAAGCGAATTAATACGTATTTTAATGAAAAGCAATAACGAAAATTTTACAGATAAAAACTTTATTAAATTAAATTCACCAATAAATCGTATTTCAAACGTTTCTTACTTTTTTATGAATGATATTTTTACATATTTAATACCAAGTATTATTTTTATTTTAGTTGTATTTGGATATTTTACATATAATGATCCTAAAATGGGTAGTATTTTTATTTTTGCCAATATGTTTTTACTATTTTATATTTTGTTTTGTATGCCAAATATTATTAAAAAAAATACCGAATATGAATTAGATGTTAATGAAAATGAGTCTCATGTATTAGAATTATTAAATAATATGGATAAAATAATATATAGAGGACAAACAAAACAGGAAGAAATTAATTTAAAAAAAATAACAGATATTACAATTGAAAAATCCAAAGAATTTTATTTATATGTTAATATTCAAGAATCCGTATTAACCTTTATGATGTATTCAATTATAGCCGTGTTTTTATTATATAATATTCAAAGAGTAAAAAGTAAAAAAATCGACAAAGTTCTTTTTATTACATTTGTTACGATTATTATGCTTTATCGAGAAAAAATCGGGGTTGTTATTTGGCAAATTGCCAACTTTGTTGAATTTGCCGGACGTGCCAAGGGGGTGTTGGAACATTATAACGATGCTATTTTAATGAATGAAAAACCAATACCAGGAACATCCGAATACAAATCTCATCGCGAACACCATGACTATTTATTTGGTTCTAGTAAATATAAACAACTTTCTTTGGAATTTAATAAAATTACATTTAAAAATGTTTCTTTCAAATATCGAACCAAAGATGTTTATGTATTAAAAAATTTTAATATGGAATTGTATTTAAACAATAAAATTATAGGGTTCACTGGAGTTTCTGGACGTGGTAAATCAACTCTTATGAAACTGGTTTTAAAAATGTACAAGGATTACGAGGGTGATATTTTTATAGACAATGTTAATATTCGTGATATTGACCCTGACTATTTACGTAAAAATATAATATATGTAAATCAAAATTCAAAATTGTTTGATAGACTAATTATTGAAAATATAATGTATGGTTGTCAACATACAAAAACATGCGATGTAAATCTAAATAATGTTATTAAAAAGTATCCAAAAATACGCGCATTATTCAAAGATAATAATATTTACACAACACGTGTAGGTCCTCTTGGGGAAAAAATGTCGGGTGGTCAAAGAATGATTATTGCTATTTTAACTGGACTTATATCACCTTCATCGTGTGGTCTTGTTTTAGATGAGCCAACTACTGGTTTAGATCCTGAACTAAAAAAAGAAATAATCGATTTAATACGCGAAAACCGTAATAACAAAAAGTTTATTATTATTATTTCCCATGATAAAGATATATATAGAATATTTGATGAAAAAAAAGAAATTTAAAGTTTTTGTTTAAAATCAAAAAAAAATTTATATATTTTATATTTTTATTATAATAAATGTTTTATAACATACTAATTATTAGAATTTTATAAAACCGCAAATTAAAATTCGTTACAAATACAGTCAAAATACTTATTATCAAACCCATTACCTGTTTTATTCGAAATTAAGTACATTGAATTAATGTCAAATTCTTTTAACTTTCTTTTTAATATGCGTAATTCAAGCTCTTTCCAAGTATAACGCGGATGGTCTGTATTTGTTAATATAATGTCAATTTTAAAATCGGGTTTATCTTTCATTTCATTACGTAAGCCTAAAAACAACGGAATATAATATAGGTATATTTTACGTAATGATAAAGAAGAAATAACTGATGCCATTAAAATAACTCGTGTTGGTGGTTGCTTAACAAATTTTAATAATCTGAATTCTAATGTGTAACTCCATAAACCACTTAATACTGCTATTTTAACACGTTTGTTAAATTTTATAAATTCAACTGAATCGAAATTTATACTATATTCTGATTGAAAATCAAAATTATTACATTTTCTTATAAACGACTTTTTTCCAACGCCATTTATACCCAGTAAAATAATACGTTCATTTGGTGTTACCAAATATTTTATACATTCTATTTGTAAAGCCGTAGGAAGTTTGCTAATAATTTCACTCATAGTTGTTAGTCGTTAATTAAATAATAAATAGTTATATATATACCATTATTTTTTTTATAAAAAAAACAATCAATTTTACAAAATTTTACAATAAAATATACCCCACCCCCATTATTTAAAATATTCGTTATTATAAAATATTTAACATTATACTTGGTAACAAAAAATACAATGGTAATTACCAATATTAATCTACGTATTTAAGTGTTAAATAAAATAAAGGTTAATAAAACAACAAACAACTTATCTCTTGGCCGTTTATGTACTTTAAATTTTTCATTTTTTATATTTTAATAAAAAAATATACCATAAATGGTATAACCTATATACATCACGTTACAAAACACAAAATCACTTTAACGACAAATTTGACGATATAATCGGGGTAAAGGGTTATTCCAAAATTTCGTTAGAATCGCTTTCAATCCATTGAATTACGCGTGAAGGATGCCATGCTTTTTCCATTAATTCTTTTAGTAAAACCTCCATATTAAATTTCATTTCAGCATAATCATACTCAAATATTGAAGGGTTTGACATAATATAGCTTATCGATTTACAAGAGTAAGGTATATTTTCAAATAAATGTATAGCATTAGGATTTGATGATAAATTTAAATAGTTTATTTTATTCTGGTTTTCTTCTAATAATTTTATTGCGGATGGGTTACAAGACAACGCATCCCAATCTATCATATCCGGATTTGATTCTAATATTTCTATTGCGCCTGAGTTTATTGATAAATAAAACCAATTAATTTTTTCCGGGTTTGCTTTTAGTAAATCAATAGCAGATGAATTCATTGAAAGAAAGTCCCAATTTATTTTTTCAGGATATTTTTTTAATATTGGAATAGCAGACGGATTTTTTGAAAACCATACCCAATCAATACGTTCAAAATGTTTTAATAACAACTGAATTGCCGAAGGATTCATAGATAATGATTCCCATACTATTTTTCGGGGATTTTTTTCTAACATTTCAATTGCCAATGGATTCTGATTTTTAGATAACATATACCAATTTATTTTATCTAAATTTGCTTTTAATAAATGTATAGCGTTTGCGTTTGCTGATAAGAAATACCAGTCTATTTCATCCGGATGTTTTTCCAAATAATAAATAGCGTTTGGATTTTTACACATTTCATCTATATTGTATTTTGACAAATATGATTTACGTGATTCTATTAATTTAGAAATAAAGGGTTTTATTTTCATTGGAATTGTCATTTTACGTATAACTATTACATATTTAATTAAAAATAAGAAATATATCAATTTTCTACAAAAAATATTTATATAAATATTGTTTTTTCCAAATAAAAAGGTTTATATAATATATATATAATGAGTTTGTTGGTTATTTTATTTAGTGCGGTTCTTTTCTTTATTTTAACTCCCGGTATTGTTTTACGTCTTCCAAAGAGCGGTGATAAATATACTGTTGCTGGAGTTCACGCCGTTATATTTTCATTAATTTTTGGGCTTACTCATAAATTTGTTTGGCGTCTAGGTTCTAAACTTCGTTTAGAAGGATTTGAAGAACCATCCCCACAATCAGAACCATCCCCACAATCAAAAAATAAAAATACAAACTCCCCTCATAAATAATTTTTATAAATTGTTTTGTTTTTCACTTAAATTTTTATTTACATAAATTTCTGAACTTTCCAATAATTTTTGAATTATTTTTTCAGGATAATTCAAAGACTTTAGAACATTTATTGCTCCTTCAATATTAGAAATACCCTTTACTAGTTTGTAAGTGTAAATAAATGAATTTTCACCACCACTTACTAAACTTTCTTTAACGTCCATTTTATAATTACATATTTTATACAATTTTTCCTTAACAATTTTTCTACAAACACAACTGTAATGAGTAGTTAACATAAAAGATACATTTTTATATTCGGATAAATAATTTAGAAAAGCAAATGAAGCTTTTGATGCTTCGTCGGGGTTTGTTCCTGAATACAATTCATCAAATATACAAAAATGACCGTCTTGTGGTTTAGAAAAGTTTATAGAATCTATAATGTCCTTACATCGTCTTGCTTCTGCTTGAAACAAACTGTCTCTACCAGACGTGTCTGGAATGTTTAAATATGAATGTATATATTTATAAGGTTTTAAAATACATTTAGAATAATATCCTACTCCCAATTGTTGAGAAAAAATAATATTTATCGCGGTTGTTTTTAGAAGCGTAGTTTTTCCAGAAGCATTTGGACCAGTAATAATTATACCGTTTATTGTTGATTGAGACTCGTTCGTTGAAGTTGGTTGTGGTTTGTCCTCTTTCGTTTTCTTTAAAGAATATCCTCCAAATTTAATAGTATTTTTTACTGCGGTTTTTACATCATGAGATGGATAATATTGATCTTTAATTAATAATGTAGTAGAGTCATTTTTAGATTTGCTATTATTATTATTATCATTATTATTATCAACTCTAAAGTATGCTAACGATACTGCTTCGGATTTCCAATTATTAAATACACCTAAAATATTACCTATATATCCCTCAAAACCAAATGAATACTGTAATGCGTCGGCATATTCTGGTATAAAATACAACCTATAGTAACATTTTAATATATAACCTATTTTATTAAACTTTGAAAGAGAAATATTAAACGGAGTAATAGATATTAGTTCGTTGTCGATTTCTTTTAAAATATTATAATACTTTAAGACATCCTTACAAAAATCACTATAAGTTGTTTTTGAAGAATGTAGTTCTAAAAAATTGTTCATATTTTTACAACTTGTTTGAATAAAATCACGTAAATAAATTATATCTTTGTTTATTTTTTGAATATTTCTATAAAAATGAAAACATGTAGTAAAATTATTATATATTTGTAATAAGTACATTGATAATGAAAGAACAATATATCCAAGTTTATTGTAGTCTAAATTTTCTAAATTATTTATAATCTTTCCTATAAAATGACTTTTAGCTAAATCTTTTAAAACTTCTACGTAATTTAAAAAATTTAAATCGTTTTTTTGAAATTTTAATATTAAAAACGGAAGAATTAATACAATAATTGGAAATAAAAAACTGGTAATCGGTGATGCTATGTTTGCGAAGGTTACTATTTGTAAAAACATTTCCGATTGGTTTAAGCTTTTAAAGAAATCAAACTCCATATAAGAATATTTTTCCAAAAAAAACGGGTCATTTTTAAGGTCGCTCCAAATTGTAGTTAAACGTTCAGAGTTTTCATTTACTATACACGTATTAATAGATTCTATTTTTTTTATAACCTCTTGGGTTTCTTCTAAAAAAACCTCGTCTATTGAAATATTTTTTTTCCATTCGTGAATCATTTTCTTTGAAAATTCGTTTTTCGGTTGAAATAAAAAATCATACATGGGGGTTTGTGTTTCACTTTCGGCAAGTTCTAAATCGGAAACAACAATTGAAGAAAGATTCTGTATTTTTTCTTGTGGCTGGTACTCAATTGGTAATTTAAACGGGTAAAATGCGGGTGGTGATGGGGTCGGTACTAGTAATGTGTTTTTAGTGGTTTCATCCAACTGTGTTTCATTACCTACAAAAATATTTATACCCATTTTTAAAGAAACGTCGTCAAATACTTTTAAATAATCCATATTTAATATTTAAAAGGTGTAAATATTATATATTAAACGAACAATCAATTATTTCTACTACGTCACTATAAATTGAAAATTACAATATGTATTATATTTTGTTACCATGGTTGGTATTAAATAAATTATAAAATACTAAACCATACCACTACCCAACATAAATTTAAACCCTATAAAGCTAACCTATAAAATATAGATGGTTTTTTCAAAAAATGGGTAAATAATAATCGGTATAAAATCTCTGGGTTGTTAATAAAAAAGCATTTTCACTATCAGATGTAAATCCGTAATCTAAATAATAATAAAATCCATACCAATAACCGTTAGTATAAGAATAATTTCTATCACTTGGTAAAACATAGAAATAAAAGTAACCATTATTTATATATTCACTAATAATCTCACCAAATCCATAATTAATTTCAATTCCATATTCAAAATATAACCTGGTATAGTAACCAATCATTTCACCCATTCCATATGAGTATCCTTGTTCAAAAGGATTAATTATATTAGGAGTTATAGCATTTGATGTATAAAGTACATTTTTAATATAATAATTAAATGATAAATCGGGGGAATTATTATTAATATCACTTTCTATTTTATTATAGTTAAGAATAAAATCTTCTTGTGCTTTATTTTTTCCATTAATAAATTGTATAAATGCGTTTACATATCCTTTATCAAATCCTAAATTTTTATTTGGATCGAAATTAAAAATATTATTAATTGAAAATGGATTATCCAAAGAAATATACGGATAATCTTTGCTTAACCATGTTTGTGTTTGATATTTTTGATCAGTAGTTAAATTGTATATACCTTTTAAATTTCCTTGATATGTTAAAAAATAACCAATAATAGAACCAAAATTATATTCATTTATACCAATTATATTATATGATTTATTATTAACATTTGTTGTTCTATTATAAATAATATTATTACTGTATGGATAACAATTTAAAATACTAATATAATCGTCATCTATATTTATAACGTAATTATTGTTTGAAAAATTTAATATACAATCACTTATTCCTTTATACACCCCATTATAAAATGTGTAACCTTTTAAATATCCATTACCAGATGGATCGTATTTATTTAACGAAATATCATTGTATATAATATTGTTATCATCATTATATGTATACCCCTTGTTTGAAATAAAAAGCTTATTTGATTGATTATTACGATTCGATATTAATCCCTCAGTAAACCCAATTATTCCATAATTATATCCGTCTTTTATTCCGTCAAAATATTCATCACCATTAACTGTTGTTCCAAATAAATATGTATAATATGTTTTTCCAGTTTTATCGGATGGGTTTCCTTGATTGTAAGTATAGTCATATATTGTGCCATATATAACTTCTATATTAACAATAAAGTTTTGTTTAATTATAGTATAATAATAATCATATGAAGCTATTGTATAACCATCTACAATACCCAAATGGTATTTATCCCAGTTATA
>Ga0209400_1000984_pt1 | contig 24141 bp, 24 predicted proteins | sample M_130807_EF_Meta_FD_187313 | JGI IMG/M metagenome (GOLD analysis project Ga0209400, IMG submission 187313) | Freshwater microbial communities from Lake Montjoie, Canada to study carbon cycling - M_130807_EF_MetaG (SPAdes) (version 2) | ecosystem: Environmental > Aquatic > Freshwater > Lake... | reverse complement strand
AACTGTTCTTCGGTCACGATTACGCGTTCGATATCGCCCTTGACTGCTTCTAAATCCACGGTTCTCCCTATGGTCGGTGCGGTGAGAGCGAAAGTCTGCCCGAAATTCGCTCAACCTTCACACCGCCCGGCAAATTGAGCGCACCTTGGCCGCTCCACGCTGAGATTAGGGCCTCAACAGCACTTACATGCTCTGCCGAGACCGATCCCGCAGGAGCACCCGCGGCATAGATGGCAGTCCGGAGAATTCGGGTGCGAATTGCCCTGGGCAAGGTTTCTAGATGGGCGCAATCAAGATCTTGAAGATCTAGATGGATCTCTTCGCGCTTGGCCCAATGATCTAATGCATCAGCATCATCACGAAACAGATGAGCGCTTCGAGCTAATGCATCTGAAATTCCAGGTCCAATTGTTTTTTCTAAAATCGGAAGTGCTTCGGTGCGAACACGTACTCGTGCGAACTGAGAGTCTTGGTTGTGCGGATCATTCCAATAATTCAAACCAACTTCTTTGCAAAACTCTTCACTCTGATTGCGAGTAATGTCTAGAAGTGGTCGCACATAGATTCCATTGTGGTGTGCCATCCCAGAAAGTGAACGAGTGCCGGATCCACGGGCAAGTCCTAATAAAACTGTTTCTGCTTGATCATCTTTTGTATGGCCAAGAAAAACTGCTACCGCGCTTTCATCCTGAGCAACTTCATTGATCGCTTCATATCGTGCCTTTCGAGCAGATGCTTCCAATCCTTCTTTGATATCAACGGTAACTTTTTTAATCACACATTTGATCCCAAACTTTGAAAGTTGCTCCACAACTTTTTCTGCTTGCCCCGATGAAGCGGCTTGTAGTTGATGGTCGACTGTCACACCAATAACAGTGATTGCAAGTTTTTCAGCTTCAACAGAAAGTGCATAGGAAAGTGCCAGTGAATCAGCTCCACCAGAAACGGCAACAAGAACTGTGTCACCCGCTTCATATTTTTCCAGCCATGTTCGAACCGCATTGCGAACTGCAGGAACAACTGTTGTCATAGGACAAGAGTAGTGCTGGTTTAGACGCGACCACCAAATGGCATTAGACCCTTGACGCTGTAGATGCTTGAGTAGAGCAAACCACGGTCCTTAGAGTTTGCTTCCCACATCATGCCGTTGCCCGCATAAATTGAGATGTGGTGAATTGTTGAGATAGTTCCCTTGTATGAATAGAACAAAAGGTCTCCAGGAACTAGTTCTTTGAGCGGTACATGTTGTGTGTATCCCGAATACAAAGCCGAGTTAAGGCGATCCCAGTTGGGCCACCCAAGTCCTGCCGATTTGTAGGCAGCATAAACAAGACCAGAGCAGTCAAATGTACTTGGACCTTCGGATCCCCAAACATATGGCTTACGTGCAAGAACTTGTGTCTTTGCAAATGCAACTGCCTTGTCGCGTTGAGCTTGTGTAGTTCTAGATGATGAGCGGCCCTTGAAACCATTATCTGGCCAAATATTTTTTTGTCCACCAGTTTGTGCAGCGGTATTTGCTTGGCTTTCTTCGAGTAAGGCAAGTTGGCGTTGCTGCTCAAGTGTTGTGCGAACTTTGCGAGCATTCATTAAATCTTTCATCAATTTATCTTGAACCGCTTGCAACTTAGCAACTTCTTTTGCTTGTTCTGCTTTCGCATCATCTGCAACTTGCTTCGCAGCCGCTACCTTGTTTGTTGCGACTTGTTGAACAACCTTGGCAGCATCAGCTTCGGCTTTTGCTTTTTTAGCTGCCGCTTCAGCTTCTTTAAATCGGTCTAGTGCGACAGAGTTCTGTGCACCCAATGTGCTAAGTGTTGTAAGTTGATCAATTAAATCCTGTGGACCATTTGCGCTCAGCAAAGGTGCAATATCACTCATACTGCCGCCCAAGATGTATGCATTTGCTGCAAGGCGACCAATTGTTCTGTGTGCTTGTGAAACCGCCGCCGCGGTTTCCTCTGCATGCTTTGCGGCTGCGACAGCTAGAGAAGTTGCTACGGCTAATTCACCTTGGGCTTTCCTATACAAGGCTGTGGCTGCATTTGCCTTTGCGGTCAGAGTGCGAAGGCTTTGATTTGCTGCGGCCAATTTTTTGGCTTGCGCATCAGCAATTTTTTTCTTTGCTGCTTCCACTTTCTTTGCAGCTTCGATTTCAGCCACAGTTGGTTTAGGGACTGCAAGCGCAGGCACTGACGAAATCGACAGCCCCAGAATTACAGCAAGCGATATCGCCCTGAACTTTTTCACGTAAAACCTTTCGGAAGGGAAGGCCTAAAGAATAAATGCCGAACCTGAGAAAAGCGGGGTTTTGCGAGCGAGTGTCTTTAATTAGCTACATCACGACGAACAAATAGCACTGAAGCAACAATTGCTCCAACCGCGACATAGATTCCACCAACTAGAAGCGCCTGTGAATATTCGATCCCCGCTGTGGTCCCAAGTTGAGCCCCGCCGTTTGCAATTGATGATAACTGTGCACCTGGAAGCCAGTATTGCGAAGAGTTCTTCACTGCAACTAATAGGTTTTCAACAATTAATAACCAAAGAACGCCGAATGAAATTGCACTAATGGGCGAGCGTAGTAGCAGGCCTAGAACCATTCCAATGACTCCGAAGCCAACTACTGAAATCGTAACATTAACAAATGTTGTATAGATCAACTCAATTCCAGCGGCTGAAAACCACAAATCTGTTGAGACATCCACAGTGGGTGCCAAAATTACAGAGGTTCCGATACTTACGATTGCGGACAAAGCAATCATGACGAGGGCAAATATCATCATCGAAATTAGTTTTCCAGCCAAGATTTTCATTCGGCTTGGTTGACGAATCAACAAATTACGAAGAGTCCCATATGTGTATTCCTGTGCGGTCTGTGCTGCAAATACACACAACGCGATAATTCCTAAGAAGCCACCCACGCTTGCAAATCCTTGAACACCACCACTTGCCAACGACAATACCTCGCGACCAATAGCCTGTCCGCGGTCAGCATTTCCCTGTGGTGAATCAATTAGCAGATAAAGCAACGCTGAAAAGAGTCCACTGAAAAATACAACCGCGCCCATAGTGCCAAGAAATAGTGTGGGGCGACGAAGTTTACGAAGTTCGGCACTGACGACATTTAACATTACTTATCCCCCGTCATTTCAAAGAAAGTCTCTTCTAGGTTGGGCAGCTGTGGAGCAAGTTGTGCCAATGTAATTCCTGCATCAAAGGCAGCCTCATTGAGCACAGCAGCCCACTTCATATCAGCTAACACATGTACTGAATCATCCCGAATTACAGCGTGATGCCCTGCTTCCTTTGCAATTTTAACAATGCGCTTAAGGTCAGATTTTTTGAGTGATTTTGCAATGATTGTTGGTTGCTGCTGCGCCATCAACTCACCAATTGGGCCAGCAAAGACGATTTCTCCCTTTCGCAGCATCACTATGTAGTCACTAATAATTTCTAACTCAGATAGTAAATGCGAAGAGACAAACACCGTTGTTCCCTCATTTGCTAAGTCACGCAAAAGGGCGCGGACTTCTTGAATTCCTTCTGGATCTAAACCATTTGTTGGTTCATCCAGCATCAAAAGCTTTGGTTCAGGCAACAGTGCTGCTGCAATTCCTAACCGCTGCTTCATTCCAAGTGAATATGTCTTGAACTTAGATTTACCGCGATCTCCAAGTCCAACTTTGTCGAGCAACTGCTGAACTCGCTCAATTGGAAAACCACCAAGTTTTGCAAGAACCATCAAGTTCTCATAACCCGAAAGTGCTGGATAGAAAGCAGGTCCTTCGATCATTGCTCCTACGCGACTTAAGTATTTTTCTGGATGCTCAATTGGCTCACCCAGGATGTGGCCTTGCCCAGTTGTGGGAGTTATAAGACCCAGCAGCATCCGCATAGTGGTCGTCTTGCCCGATCCATTTGGACCAACAAAGCCACACACTGTGCCTAGCGGCACTTCAAAGTTGATATGTGAGACCGCTAAGCGATCTTCATACTTCTTGGACAAATCTGAGACTGAAATTGCAGTATTAGTCATAGCGCTAACTCTGCCACAATTAGGCCATGAGCAAACGACCTTGGGGTTATCGACCTCGTAAGGATTCACTGGGACCTGACTGGGAATTGCACCCACAGACACACTCAGTGCGCACCGGTTTGGCTCGATCTGGTTTTGGTGAAACATCTGAAGCGTTGTATCTCACAAGTGGTTTCACATACTCATCTGCTGAAGAGGCTTTTGACTCCTTTGCCGAAGAAACTGATCACTATTTATATGGCCGTTTCCATAACCCAACAATTGCGATGTTTGAAAAGCGACTTGCTGCAATTGAAGGTGCCGAAATGTGTGTTGCGACCGGTTCTGGAATGTCTGCAATGTTTGCATCCCTTGCCTGTTTAGTTGAGCAGGGCGACCATGTAGTGGCATCTGCTGCAATGTTTTCTTCCTGCCATGTTGTCATTACAGAATTCTTGCCAAAGTGGGGCGTCACATACGAATTAGTAAAAGGAAATGATCCTGCCGATTGGGCTAAGGCTCTTAGCAAGCCAACTAAGGCTGTCTTCATTGAAACTCCAAGTAACCCTTTGTTAGAAATTGTTGATATCAAAATGGTGAGCGATCTTGCGCACAAGGTTGGCGCAACTGTAATTGTTGATAACGTCATGGCTTCACCTGTTTTGCAAAAGCCATTACAACTTGGCGCAGATGTGGTTATGTATTCAGCAACTAAACACATCGATGGTCAAGGTCGAGTACTGGCTGGCGCACTACTTGGCTCTGCAGATTACATCGTTGGAAAACTTCTACCTTTTGTTCGTCACTCAGGTCCTGCGCTAAGTCCCTTCAACGCCTGGGTGCTTGTTAAGTCATTAGAAACAATGCACATGCGTGTTGAGGCTATGGTCTCTAACGCACAAGCAGTTGCAGAGTTCTTAGAAAAGCAACCTGCTATCAAATCTGTCCGCTACCCAGGATTAAAGTCCCATCCTGGTCACGACTTAGCTATGAAACAGATGAATAACGGTGGTGGCAGCACAATTGGCATTGAATTCAAAGGTTCACAGCAAGAAGTCTTTGCCTTCATGAACAAGCTTTGTGTGATTGATATTTCTAACAATTTGGGTGACAGCAAATCTCTTATTACTCATCCTGCCTCTACAACGCACCGACGTTTAGCACCAGAAGTTCAGGCAGAGATGGGCATTACCGCTTCGGTGCTTCGTTTGTCTGTTGGCTTAGAGCACTCCTCAGACTTGATAAAGGATCTGGAGCAGGCCTTAGCTAAGTAGTTGCGCCGCAACAAGTACAACTGAAAGCAAACTTAAGTAAGTAATCGACCACTGGAAAATCTTTCCAGCCACCTTGGCATAATTTGGTGAACCTTCTTTAAGGGCAATCAGTTGCACCGCAAAAACTAAGCCAAGCCCGATTGTTACAAGCATTGACCATGTTGGAAGATTTGCAGCACTGATTAACCAAATTGATGATGCAATCATCAGGGTTGTGTGAAACCACATTTCGCCAAGCACTCGTCCCTTTGTTGCAACGACTGGAAGCATTGGTGTTCCTGCTGCCGCGTAGTCATCTTTGTATTTGATGGCAAGTGCCCAAAAATGTGGTGGAGTCCAAAAGAAGATTACAAAGAAAAATGCCCACGGAGTCATTGATAGGGAATTTTCTACTGCAGCCCAGCCAATGAGTACTGGCATACAACCTGCTGCGCCGCCCCAAACAATATTTTGTGATGTGCGTTGCTTGAGCGCCATTGTGTATACAACAACATAAAAGACAATTGCGATTAGTGCTAACAGGGTGGCAAGTGGGGTTGTGAAAACCCAGAACAAGACAAGTGAAAGTAATCCAATTACTGTTGCAAAAATCGTGGCATTTGTTTTAGAAATTAAACCGGTAACAATCGGGCGCTTAGATGTTCGCGCCATTAATTTGTCTAAATCACTTTCAATCACCATGTTGAAGGCATTTGCACTACCCGCAGCTAAAGTGCCTGCAAATATTGTTGCGGCCACAAGGCCAAAGTTTGGCAAACCTTCTGCCGCCAGAACCATTGCAGGCAAAGTTGAAACGAGCAGTAGCTCAACGACCCGTAACTTCATAAGGTCTAGGTATCCCCGCATAGCAACGCTCACTAGCCAAGATTACTCAGCGAATTAAATTGCGCATCACAGCCGCCTCACAGGGATAATAGTTACCTTGCTCTCAACGAAGGGATTTACCATGACTGAGAACAACAAGCCCGAATGGTTTGAGATCGCTGAAAATGATGGGCCAACTGCGTCACCCAAGGCATCTAAAACCCTGCCTGTTCTAGCGGTCTTTGCTACCGCCCTGATTCTTGGCATCGGTGCAGTCGTTGCACAAGTTCAAGATAATTCCCCCGCTTCTGCAGTTGATACAGCAAATGTGCAGACTGAGGCCACAAACAACGCGACATCACAGTCTCCAATGACCGATCCTTCAGTTGGTTCATCAGTCTCTTCCACATCTGGTTTGAAAAACCCAGCTATCGCGCAGTTGCCAACTAAAGGTGATGATGACGATGATGACGACGAGGACGAGGACGAAGATGAAGAGGACGATGACTAACTAGTACAATTTAGGAATGCGCAAGCGCTTCCTATCTTTATTTCTTATAGCTTCGCTCTGTGCCACAGCAGTACCGGCACAGGGCGAAGTTGTTTTAACTGAACCCAAAATGAAGTTGATCAAAACGATTAATGGTTCAATCTCGCCTAAATCAGTGAAATCATCAGGTGATGGTGTTATTAGTGCCCACAATATGATGTACCGACATTCGATAACCATCTATGACGCAAAGACTTTTGAATTACTAAAAACAGTTCCTGACTCTGTATCTTTGCAAAAATATGGATTCTCCAAAAGCGCTTCAATTTTTAAAGGCTCACCTGTCGAAGGAACATTTTCTCCAGATCGTAAGTATCTCTACGTAAGTAATTATGCAATGTATGGACCTGGATTCAACAAAGAGGGCCATGACACTTGCTCACCTGCATCTGGCTACGACACTAGCTTTGTGTATCGAATCAATCGAAGCAATTACGAAATTGATGCGGTCTATCCAGTTGGATCTGTTCCCAAAGTTGTAGAGGCTACTCCTGACAATAAATATGTACTGGTTGCTAATTGGTGTTCCTATACAGTCTCAGTAATTTCAGTAGATGCTCAAAAGGTTGTTAAAACAATCAAAATCGGCCGATATCCACGAGGAATCGCAATCTCTAATGACTCAAAGCGTGCCTACGTAGCTGAAATGGGTGGCAATAGAGTTCACGTAATTAATTTAGAAGATTTCACCGTCACCTACATTCCAATTGGCAGTAATCCTCGCGCGATTGTGTTGTCTCCAGATAACACAAGGATGTATGTGACTATGAACCTTTCGGGCAAAGTTACATCGTGGGATTTGGTGGCAAACAAAGCTGGTAAGTCTGTTAAAACTGGTGAGGCTGCTCGTAGCTTGGCGATTTCAGCAGATGGCTCAACAATGTTCGTAGTTAACTTTAAGAGCAACACCATGTCCAAGGTGCGGACAAGTGACATGAAGGTTTTAGAAACTATTAGAGCCTGTAATGAACCTATTGGTGTCACATACGATGCACCCACAGGCAATACTTGGGTTGCCTGTTACAAAGGACAGATAAAGATTTATTCCAATAATTAAGGTGCAGGAGAAATTTCAGCTGGAATATTAGGTGCTGCAATCCTGCCTAGCACCCGATCGATTGCTGCTCGCGCTTTATTCAACGCTGCATTTCCCAATGCAATGTCATCGGCTAGAGCAACAAAGATATATTCGCGATCAGTTGATTCGACATAACCCGCAAGAGTTGCGGTCCCATTGAGGGTTCCTGTCTTTGCGCGGACTAAGCCCACAGCCGCAGGTGCGGTTGTGGTAAATCTGTTCTGTAGTGTTCCTGATACTCCGCTTATTGGTAGGGAGTCATATAAAAGTGCATACTTTTCATCTGTATGAATCTTATATAAGAATTCACCCATTAATTTTGCGGTGATCCTATTTTTCTTAGACAGCCCACTTGCATCTACAACAACTAATTTGCTGTCATCGATTTCAAGTTGAGTTAGAAGGGCACGAAAAATTGTCTCGACACCTTTTATATCTAGCGAATACCCAGCTGCTCGTGCAGATAATCGAGCCAGGCGCTCAGACAATAGATTGTCGCTCCACAACATCATCCACTTAAGGATTTCTGCAACGGTAGGTGAGTTTTCCGAAGCGATTAGATCACCTTCGGCGACAAGGGTTTCTTCATCTGAAACCGCCTTGAAAGTCGGTTTGAATCCACGTTTCAACCAAAATACTTTGAGGTTTGCGACATCTTGGGAATAGAGGTTGCTATAGATAACTTTGTAGTTTTTGAGCGATCCGCCATTTGCTTTCTTAACTGCAGATAATGTGTTAAACCCCATATAGGGCAGTGAAGCTCTCTTCATTTTACGAGCCACACTGTGATCTGAACTAATCCAAGGATCGAGTGAGCCACGAATAATGATTGTCTTATTTTCAGGTGAAATACTCACAGTCGTGTTGAATACAGATTGTGGATCTAAATAATCAAGAGTTACCGCTGCAGCTAAAACTTTCATAACTGATGCTGGCTTGCGCTGGGAATAGATATTTTTCTCATAAATAACCTGACCCGTTGTTCCATCAATAATTATCATTGCTGGGTTCGAAAGAGACGCAGCTTTAAGCAGCTCATCAAAAGCTGCAGGAATTGAGTCAGGGCCTAATGCCGCCCTTGCCGGTGTAACAGAAAGAATGAGCGCAAGGCTGAGGACAAATATTCTCTTAAATAAATGCATGGGCTCGTTAGTTACCGGGCAGATGCGATGATTATGTTAAGAGTGGTCAATCCGATCATAGATAGCCAAACACTCTTGGGCAGCTCAGGCTTTTTAACATTCTTATAACCAAGCGCAAGAATTACGATTAGAACTAATAATTTGATTCCAACCTTTGTGTGGTTGAGATCCTCGTCAGGCTTAACTGTGTCATGTAATCCAACCAATATGAGACCTGCAAGAAGCGCCGTCAACCCTGCATGCAAGACACCTGGGTTTAATGTGCGGGGGCTCTTGTTCCACTGAAGTAGTAGGAGAGCAAGGATTCCAATTACTGCAAGGATGTGGATTACATACACGACCGTGTTGATAGCTGACATGTGTTCAGTTTAGAGTGCCTATATGTCTTCGCCAACCACCCCCGCCAGCATTGGCCCAGGTGAATTTTTCCCTGTTGTGGGTGTTGGGCCGCACGAAAAACCCTGGCCAGAAGGTGATCACTACGATCCTGAATTGTTGCTGAATGGAGATCGTCGCAACGTCTTAGATCATTATCGCTATTGGACTGTTGAAGCGATCGTGAAAGATTTAAATACCAAACGTCATAAACTTCAGATTGCTATTGAAAATTGGCAACATGATTTAAATATTGGATCAATAGTTCGCACTGCAAATGCATTCAACGTTTCTGGTGTTCATATTGTCGGAAAACGTGATTGGAACAAGCGTGGCGCGATGGTGACTGATAGATATTTAACAGTGATGCATCATCCAACGATTGAAGATTTCGCTACTTACTGCAAAGAGCAAAACTTGCCGATTATTGGAATTGATAATGTTCCTGGTTCAAAACAACTAGAGCCAGCTGCTTTGCCAGAAAGTTGTGTTCTTTTGTTTGGTCAAGAAGGTGCTGGCATGTCAGATGAGGGTATTGCGGTCTGTGAAGTTTTATACGAGATTAATCAATACGGTTCAACTAGGTCAATGAACGCTTCTGCTGCCGGTGCGATTGCTATGTATCACTGGGCCTTACAGCATTTACCGCGATGAAGAAAAAATGGCTCTCTAGAAATCTAGTTGTCCTAACATTGGTCTCTCTTACTCAAGATGCTGCAAGTGATCTCTTATATCCACTATTACCTTTACTGTTAGTTGGCGTCATTGGTTCAGCTCCGCTGGCACTCGGTGTCATCGAAGGATTTGCCGAAGCTGCTGCTGGCTTTTCGAAACTCTACGCAGGAAAATTTAGTGACAAAGTTGGCCGAAAACCATTTGTGACCGCGGGATACACAATGGCTGGTATTGGCAAATTATTTGTTGTACTCGCAACTACGTGGCCTTTAGTTTTTTTTGGGCGAGTCATTGACCGAATCGGTAAAGGCATGAGGAGTTCGCCTCGCGATGCATTGATTAATGATTCCGTCGAGACAGAAGATCTTGGTAAAGCCTTTGGTTTCCATAGGGCTGGCGACAATTTAGGAGCTGTAATTGGTCCCGCCTTAGCCTTAATTGGGCTATCCCTGCTCAATGATGATGTGCGCGCTGTTGCAAAATGGGCCTTAATCCCGGCTGTCTTATCAGGGCTACTTACATTTTTAGTGAAAGATAACTTCGTCAAACCTGTTAAAAAAGAAGCAATAGTTGCAAGTGCATACAAACTATCTGCAGGCTTGAAAGTAAGAATTTCTACCCTAGCAACAATTCAACTTACTAATATTCCAGATGCACTCTTATTACTTCAACTTCATCAGATAGGTTTTTCTGCAAAGGGTGTAGTTGCTTCTTACATGCTTTTTAGCGCGGTTTCAGCATCGCTTGCTTATCCTGCTGGAGCTTTCTCTGACAAATTAACCCCACGAATCATTTATGCCATCGGCTTACTCTTCTTTGCTTTTGGTTATATAACATTAGGAATCACCCAAAATCACACACTTGCTGTAATCGCAATAGTTTTTTATGGAGTCTTTCCAGCATTGACTGATGGAGTTGGAAAGGCGTGGATTGCTTCTTTGAGTCCCCAAGAACACAGAGGAAGAATTCAAGGTGTCTACCAATCCTCTATGAACTTTGCAATTCTTGGTGCAGGAATTTGGGGTGGTGCCACATGGAGCAGTAATGGAACACAATGGCCTTTAGTTATTGCAGGTGTTGGTGCGCTTATAGGTTCTTTAGTTCTTGCATCAATCCGTTCACAGCACGTTCAACCATAGCCAAAGTAGTCTCATAGGCCTCATCAGATTGATTGTAAGGATCTGGAACTTCTAGTTTGTAAAAATCAGCCGAAATTGGATCTAAGTCTTGTAATAAGGGATCAAAGTTACGTAAATAAAAAACTTTGGCGCGGTGTTCTTCACTATCTGCCAAGGAAACAACGTTGTGATAATTACTAGAATCCATTACAAGAATTAAGTCATGGATAAAGAAATCATTTGCTGTGAACTGCTGAGCGATGTGTGAATGTTTATAACCTGCAGCTTCCCAAATCTTTTGTGATGAGGGGTGCGGGCCTTGTCCAATATGCCAAGAGCCAGTCCCTGAACTGTGGACTTTGATACTTGGCGCTACCCAATCAGCGGTTTTGCCTGCTAATACCGCTGCAGCCATAGGTGAGCGACAAATATTGCCGAGGCACACCATTGTGATGCTGAGTTGGTCCCTGCCCTTAAGTGAGGAGATCACGCTCTGGTTCATCTTCAAGTGCTTCTTGCACGGTCTTTAGGCGGCGTTCAATCTCATCTGCATCTTCCCCGCGACCTTGCATGCGCAAGATCTTGGCAATGCGAGACTCAATATCAACAATGAATTCGAAGTCTTTTGGTTCATCTTCACTAACAATGGCCAGGACATTTTCAAGGGTTGCTAATCCTTCATCATATTTTTCAAGCAAGATTTGTGCCTTGCCGAATTCAAAGGATGCAAAGGTTTCACGACGATGGTCATGGCCTGTTTCAAAAACATCAACGGCTTTGCGAGCAGTCTCTAGTGCAAGTTCACCTTGACCCAACTCAATTAAACACGATGCCATTTTTTGATCACAACGTGCAACATGAATAACTTCTTTGTTGCGCTTGAAGAGCGCTCTTGCCTCTTTAAATGATTCGAGTGCCTTTTCATAATTTTTCAATTCGCGTTCGGCACAACCAATTAAATGCAGATCATTTGCCGCACCAATTTCATTGCCGTCAACTAAATGTTCTTGGGCGCACTCATTCATTGTTTCCACAACTTTGTCGTATTGCTTAGATGAGTACCACCATTCACCAAGCGTGCAAGCAAGTTCTAATGCAATAGGTGATTTATTCTCACGTAGTAATTCCACAGCTTTGCTCATTGCCAGTGCTGCTTCATCCATACGCTTTAATTGATTTAGGTTGTAACCGATTGCTGAATATGCCTGAGCTAGACCTTCAGATGGTGCGGCATCGCCTAACTGGGAATAAATATCACGAGCAGTTTCAGCTAGAGCTAAAGCTTCGTCGTATTGACCACGTGCATAAATGCGAGCGCTTAATTCGTAGTAGGTGCTGGCACGTTCTTCGCCTTCGACCTCAGGGATGCGATCCCACAACATCTCTTCGCTGATGAGTTCTTCTAAGCCGTCATCGTCGCTCATGCAAGAAACTTATACGCAGAACTACCTAAAATGCTTTCAAATGGACAGCCTTGGGAGCGTGGTTTACCCTTTTACTTGCAAATGATTCGCATTTAGCCCCCAGGAGAGCCGTGAACCAGATAGTCCAGGAGCAAGCCAAGGTCCCCTTCCGTGACCGCCTAACTCGGGATGAGTGGCGTCGTATGGCGGCCATGTTCGGATTCATTCTCTTCTTGCACGTTGCTGGCGCCCTTTTGATGTGGAAAGCAACTACCGGAAATTATGTGTTAGCAGATGGAACTTTGTTTGGTTGGGGCACCGCCGCCCTTGCCTACATTTTGGGCATGCGCCATGCATTCGATGCCGATCACATCAGTGCCATTGATAACACAACTAGAAAATTGATGTCTGAAGGCCAACGCCCCTTAGGAGTTGGTTTCTTCTTCTCGCTCGGTCACTCATCAGTAGTTTTCCTACTCACCATATTGCTCGGCTTCGGAATCAAGACTCTTGGCTCACAGCTAAACGATGATAATTCGGCACTGCAGCACTACACGGGGCTAATTGGCATTACAGTCAGCGGCACTTTCTTGATGATAATCGGAATCTTAAATTTAATAGTCTTAGTTTCTATCGTTGGTGTCTTTATTAAGATGCGCCAAGGTGCATACAATGAAGAAGAGTTAGAGAAACACCTTGACTCCCGTGGTTTACTAATGCGTTTCTTTGGGCCTATTGCTCGTCGGATTGATAAGTCTTGGAAAATGTATCCCCTAGGTATTTTATTTGGTCTTGGTTTTGACACTGCAACTGAAGTAGGGCTGCTAATTCTTGCGGGATCATCAACTATTGCAGGGCTGCCTTGGTGGGCAATGATCTCATTGCCATTCTTCTTTGCTGCTGGAATGAGTTTGCTGGACACCATTGATGGATCCTTTATGAATTTTGCTTATGGTTGGGCATTTTCAAAACCTGTTCGCAAGGTGTACTACAACATTATTATTACTGGTCTCTCTGTAGCGGTTGCACTCTTCGTTGGTGGGCTTCAAATTCTCCAAATTTTTGCCCAACAGTTAAATCTAACTGGCGGTCTTTGGGATTCCGCACTTGCCTTTAACCTAAACAGTGCTGGGTACTTCATTGTGGGCTCTTTTGTTGTTGTTTGGACAGTTGCATTATTGCTATGGAAGTACGGCAATATTGAGGAACGTTGGCATAACAAGGCACATGAAGCTCAGTTATCACGCGGAGAAGAATCAGATCACACCGCTGCTGGAATTGGACTAGGTCCTATTAAAGACGGCTTTAAAATCGATTAAATCTGGTGGTAATCAGTACAAATAATCCACGGTAGACTTATCTCATTGGTGCGACCGCACCAAAGTTCTTCCCCCCAAGTGCTGATTTAGTTCAGCACTACATGCGAGTCTTATTTTCGCCCTAGCCGCCAAAAGTGCGAGCTATACCCGAGACGCGCTTGTCGTCTCGATTGGTATGCATTTCTATGTCTCTACAACCACGCACTAGCGCGCCCGGAAAAGCTCGTCGCGCAGCATCAGCAGGTAAGCCTAAGCGCACAAAGAGGGCTGCTGAATTTAAAGAATCAGCTCCAAAGGCGCGTCACACAACTGCGCAAAAAGCAGCACGTAAAGGTGCAGCAGCAAAGCCATCAAATGGCAAGCCTGCATCAACTCGTCGTTATTCAGATGTTGATACAACTGCAACATCAAAGAAGGAAACCCGTTTAGTAGAGCGTTCAAAGTTACGTGCAAAGCGTTACCAAGAACAAACTGCATCAAAGCCACGTCCAACTGAAGAACCCGCAGAGCGTTCAGCACGTATTGAACGATCACAGCGTCCAGATTCACGTGCAAAGAAGTTTGTGAAAGAACGCGAAGTTCGCGAATCAGCACCACGTGCAGCTCGCACAGAACGTACTGAGCGAACAGAACGTCCAGCAGCTCGCACAGAATTCAAGAAGACATACAAGAAGGCAGAACGTCCAGAGCGTCCAGCTTTCAAGCGCGAAGATTCACGTCCATCTGAATCTCGTGGGTCAGATACTCGTCCAACAAATCGTCGTGACGCGGTAAAGGCAAAGATTGCTCGCACAGATGATGGTCGTCCAAACTTTGAACCACGAAAGCGCGAAAAGTTTGATCCAACCCGTCCAAAGAAAAGCAGCGTTGCACCAGATACTCGCGCAGCAAACTTCCGCGCAGAGCGTCCAGTACGCGATCGCCGCAATGATTCACCAGCTTATGCTCGTGATGACTTCAAAAAGCATGCAAAGTCTCACTCAAATGCAGCGGTCGATTTCGGTGCAGATGACAACTACATTTCAGCAAATCTTGCAGATGCAAACCTTGTTGATGCAACTCCCCTAACTGAGATCACAACAACATTTGCTGACCTTGGTATTGCAGCACCGCTTGTTAACGCACTGAGCAAGCAAGGAATCTTGCATCCATTCCCAATTCAGATTGCAACACTTCCAGATGCTCTTGCAGGGCATGACATCTTGGGTCGCGGACAAACTGGTTCAGGAAAAACCCTTGCATTCGGTTTGGCACTTCTTAACAACCTCAATGGCAAGGTTGCAAAACCTCACAAGCCATTGGCACTTGTTTTGACTCCAACCCGTGAACTTGCGCAGCAGATCGATGAAGTTTTGATGCCACTTGCTCGTTCAATTGGTCACGAATCAGTTGTTGTTGCTGGCGGAATGTCCTACTCAAAGCAGATCACTGCAATGCGTCGCGGTACAGCAATCTTGGTTGCTACACCTGGACGCTTGATCGATTTACTTAACAAGGGTGAAGTTCAGTTAGATCACCTTCAGATTACAGTTCTTGATGAAGCAGATCAAATGGCAGATATGGGCTTCTTGCCTGTTGTTAAGGAAATTCTTGATCAGGCAAAACTTGATGGTCAGCGCCTTCTATTCTCTGCAACTCTAGATCGTGGTGTTGACTCATTGGTTCGTCAGTACTTGAAGAATCCAAAGACTCACTCACTACAAAACGATCGTGCATCAGTTTCAACAATGGAGCACTACGTATTGGTTATGAACCCAACTGATAAAGATGACATCACAAATCAGGTTGCAGCTCGTAACGGAAAAACTATTTTGTTCGTAAAGACTCAGCGCGGTGCAGATCGTTTGGCTGACAAGCTTGCTCACGCAGGTGTGCCAGTTGGTGCATTGCACGGCGGTAAGTCACAAGCTGTCCGTACGCGTACATTGGCTCTCTTCAAAGAGACTGCAAATGCAGCGTTAGTTGCAACAGATGTTGCTGCACGCGGTATTCACGTTGATGGAATTTCACTGGTTGTGCACGTAGATGCTCCAACAGATCACAAGGATTACTTGCACCGCGCTGGTCGTACAGCACGTGCTGGTGAGGCCGGAACTGTTGTAACTCTTGCTACAACACGTCAGCAGAAATCAATTGGTGGACTTACACAACGTGCCGGCGTAACCCCTAAGTTTGTTGGAGTTACTCCACTAAGTACTGAATTAATGAAGATTACGGGTGCGCAGGAGCCAACAGGTATCCCTTACATCGTGCCAATCGTTGAAAAGTCTGTTCGCAGTGGCGGAAAGCGCCCTCGTCCAAACTCAAGTCAGCGTCGTCGTCGCCCTCACTAATTCACTCTTTCTAAATATTGCTAAATAGGTAGTATTCGCGTTATGACAAACGCGAACCCATTTGCCCAACGAAGCACCCTTGAATACGAACTGCCTCCATTTGCCCAAATCAAAGAGGAGCACTACCTACCTGCCTTCTATGAAGGATGTGCAGAGCATCTAGTTGAAGTTCAGGCGATTCTGGATACACCAGGTGCTGCCACATTTGAAAACACAATAGTTGCCCTAGAGAGAAGTGGGCAGTACTTGGGTCGAATGATGCGCGTTTTCTACAACAAGTCATCAAGTGATACCAATGATGCACTCGATACGATTGAAGAAGAGATTGCCCCGAAATTAGCAGCCCATCAAGATGCAATTAGTTTAAATCCGGTGCTTTTTAAGCGAATCAAAGACCTCTACGATGCTCGCGAATCTCTTGGTCTCAACAGCGAAGATGCCTGGTTACTTGAGCGTTACTACAAAGATTTAATTCATGAAGGTGCACACCTCACAGAGGCTCAACGTGAACGTCTGAAAGAGCTCAATGAAGAACTCTCGACTCTTGAAACTCTATTCTCAAAAAATGTACTAGCAGATACCAATGATTTAGCTGTTCTTGTAGATACCGCTGAAGAGCTAGATGGTCTTAGCGAGAATCAAATTGCTGCGGCTAAGGCTGCTGCAATAGACCGCGGACACGACGATAAGTGGCTTATTGGAATGGTGAACTTCACCGGTAACCCAGTCCTTGATGCACTAACTAATCGTGAACTGCGTAAGAAAATCATGGAGGATTCAAAGCTAAAAGCTAATCGTCCCAATGAAAACGATAACAAGCCTGTTTTGCTAAAGATGGTCAAACTTCGCGCAGAGCGCGCAAAACTATTTGGCAAGGAAACTCATGCCGAACACGTAATTGCAGTACAAACAGCTGAGCATCCAGACAATGTCCATGCAATGCTTCGAAAGATCGCACCTGCCGCTGTCCGTAATGCAAAGGCAGAGGCTGAAGATCTGAAGAAATCTGCTGGTACCGACATTGAGAGTTGGGACTGGGGTTTCTACACCGAGAAAGTTCGTCTTGAAAAGTACAACATAGATACAACAAAGATGCGTCCTTATTTTGAGTTAGAGCGTGTTTTACATGATGGTGTTTTCTTCGCAGCTAATAAGTTGTTTGGAATTACATTTAAAGAGCGTCCAGATTTAGTTACCTATCACTCAGAGGCTCGTGCATTTGAAGTAAATAATGAAGACGGCACAAAGGTTGGTCTATTCATCGGAGATTTCTACACCCGCGATTCAAAGCGTGGTGGGGCATGGATGAATAGTCTTGTAAACCAAAACTTCCTTTTTGATCAACTTCCAGTTGTTGTAAATAACTTGAATATTCCAAAGCCACCTGCTGGGAAGCCAACCCTCCTAACATTTGCCGAAACAACAACTTTGTTCCATGAGTTTGGACATGCAATCCACGGTTTCCTCTCGCAAGTAAAGTACCCACGAGTCTCTGGAACAAGTGTTCAACGCGACTTTGTAGAGTTCCCATCACAAGTAAATGAGATGTGGATTCTGTGGCCAGAGGTAGTAGAAAACTATGCGCGCCATCATGAGACTGGAGAAAAGCTGCCACAGGAATGGATCGATAGCCTTGATGCAGCAAGTACATTTAATGAAGGTCATGCGACAACAAGTTACTTGGCAGCAGCAACACTAGATTTAGCATGGCACTCACTTAATGTTGAACAAGCAGCAAAGGTCACTGATGTAGAAGCATTTGAAGCTCAAGCAATTAAGGATTATGGATTAGATTTTTCACCAGTTCCAACCCGTTACCGTTCTACCTACTTTAGCCACATCTTTGCTGGGGGTTATTCATCGGGGTATTACGGTTATATATGGTCAGAAGTACTAGATGCTGACACCGTTGACTGGTTTAAGGAAAATGGTGGTTTGCTACGAGCAAATGGAGAACACTTCAAGAACACTCTTCTTGGACGAGGTGGCTCGATTGATTCCATGCAGATGTTCCGTAATTTCCGTGGCAGAGATTCAAAAATTGAGCCTCTTCTAAAGCGACGCGGACTCTTATAACTATTTAATTATTGGTTTTCTAGCGGTAAGTTGCGGTCATGAGAACTCGAACCGTATCCAAGAAATTTCAAGTGCTGGTCGCTTTGATCGCAGTATTTACCTGTGGTTTGCCTGCAATCGCATCAGCCATCCCTGCAACAATTAATTTAACAGTCCACTATCAGCGTCCCGGCGGTGACTATCAAGGCTGGAATTTATGGATTTGGAAGAACCTGACTTCTGGTGCAGATGTTGACGTTGACGCAAATGGAGTAACTTTTACTTCAGCTGATGATTTTGGGAAAATTGCAACGGTCAAAATAGATGGAATGGATAAGTTTGAAAACCTTGGCATCATTGTTAGAAAAGGTGCTTGGGATTCAAAAGATATGGGTGATGATCGATTTATTACCAATATTCCAGAGAATGGAAATGTTGAGATTTGGTTACGACAAGGAGATCCTACAATTCACTATTCAATTCCCACGACACCAATTCCTGCAAATCCTGCAATTGAATTTGCCAAACTCTACGATTCGGCAGAGTTTGCCGCTAAGTACACCTACACAGGCAATGACTTGGGTGTCACATACACAAAGGCTTCAACAAAATTACGCGTTTGGGCTCCAACTGCAAAAGCTGTGAGTGTAGTTACCTACAAAGAAGCTGACGCTCCTTCATCATCTGGTTCTCTAATTAAAATGACATATGACACTAAGGGAACGTGGGTTGCCACTCTTAAGGGTGACCAAAATGGCACTGTCTTTAATTACCGAGTTAGCGTAAATAACACAATCAATGAAGCGGTAGATCCATATGTGCGAGCCACAACCGTAAACGGATTGCGTGGAGTAATCGTAAATCTGGATGCAACAGATCCAAAGGGTTGGAACACTTCAAAGCCAAAATTTAGCGGAAAACCGACTGATGCAGTTATTTATGAACTTCACGTCCGAGATCTTTCAATGGATGCTTCTAGCGGTATTCCGGCGAAAAACAAGGGCAAGTTCTTAGCTCTTACAGATTTAAGCACAAGCAATAATGGGCAAAAAACAGGTGTCTCAGCGATTAAAGATCTCGGTATAACTCACGTTGAATTATTGCCGATTTTTGATTTTGCAACTGTAAATGAAAATATCCCAACATTTAACTGGGGTTATGATCCTCAAAATTACAATGTCCCTGAGGGTTCTTATAGCTCTGATCCAAAGAAGCCAACTGTGCGTATCACTGAGTTTAAGAGTGCAATCATGAGCTTGCACAAAGCCGGCCTTCGCGTGAATATGGATGTGGTTTATAACCATGTTTCAAACGCAAACACATTTAGTCAAAACTTAATTGTTCCAGGCTATTTCTTCCGCAGAGATGACAACGGAAACTTAACGAGTGGAAGTGGTTGCGGCAATGATGTGGCATCTGAGCGACCAATGGTTCGTAAGTTCATTGTTGATTCTGTTAAGTACTGGGCAACTGAATACAACTTGGATGGATTCCGCTTTGACCTAATGGGATTAATGGACATTGAAACAATCAATGAAATTACAGCCGCATTAAAGAAAATAGATCCCACCATTCTCGTCATTGGAGAAGGTTGGAACATGGGAACTCTTCCAGCAGATAAGAGAGCAAACCAGCTCAATATTTCTAAACTGCCAGGTGTTGCGCACTTTAATGACCAAATTCGAGATGGCATTAAGGGATCTGTTTTTGATGCAGCAGACAATGGTTTTGCAACTGGAAAGTTCACTGCAAAGATGAACGTTATGGCCGGTATTGTCGGTAACACCGATTACTCCACTGAAATAATGACAAAGTGGACCACTACCGCGCCAGGTCAATCGGTCAACTATGTTGAGTCACATGACAATATGACTTTGGTGGACAAAATTACCGCCAGCGTTAAGGATGCAAAACCAGCTGATATCGCACAATTAAGCCAATTGGCAGCTTCCATCGCCTTGCTATCTCAAGGAATGCCATTTATCCAGGCGGGTCAAGAATTCCTACGATCAAAGGGTGGAGATACAAATAGCTACAAATCTAGCGATCTTGTGAATTCGCTCAAGTGGGGAACTCAATCAGCCAATGCTGCAACAGTGAAGTATTACAAGGGGCTAATCGCATTACGTAAGGCACATCCAGCCTTCCGAATGGCGACAACTGATCTTGTTAAGAAGAATCTAAAGTTCCTAACTTCTCCAGAAGGAACAATTGCTTACTCAATCAATGGAAGCGATGTAAAAGACTCTGCCTCGACCATAGTTGTTGTTCACAATGCAAACACCACTTCCCAAACAATTACCTTGCCGAAATCTGGAAGTTGGTCGGTACTGGTTGAATCTGGACGTGCAGGAACAACTGTTTTGCGAAAGATTAGCGGCGGTTCGGTAACTGTTGAAGCACGATCAACCCTTGTAATAACTCAGTAAAGCACTTACGCAAACCCATTAGCTCTTTTACTCAAGAGCTGGTGGGTTTTGTGTTCTAGAAATTAACCAGCTGAACCTGAACCTGAAGGTCCGGCCTTGCGTTGAACCTGAGGCGCTCCGCCACTGCGTTGTCCTCCGCGGATCTTTGATCCTGACTCAGAATGAGTTTGAGTACCTGGTGCACCTGGCTTGTTCTTCTTTGCTTCAAGGGCAGCAAGCATTCTTGCTTTCATGTCATCATTTTTATCGGCCATACGTTGAGTCTACCGCCTTATTAACTAAGTACTTGACTCTTTGTATTCGCGCAAACGCTCTAATACTTCAGATTCACGATAGCGACGATGACCACCCAAGGTGCGAATTGCTGTCAGCTTTCCAGCCTTTGCCCAGCGAGTTACCGTCTTTGGATTTACATGAAACCGTTGTGCGACCTCTTTGGGGGTCATGAGAACTTCTGCATCAGGGATGCCGTTGCTCATGGTGACTCCTTTAGATTTCGCTATGTCCGAATTAGTATGTATTAGGGTGAAGTATTACCCGTATTTGAGCGTGAGGCAATACCTAGGAGGCTTGTTCAAAGGCCTGGACTAAGCGCCAACGGGACATCAAACGTTGATATCCAACTCCGGCAGCCATGCCATCAGCTGTTGCAAGTCCTGCAACTGAACTCGTCACATCTTCAATTGATGTGTCGGCATCTAGCCCATCTTCGCCTGAATCGCGTAATGCTTTATCCATGTAATTAGCTAAACCGCCGTAGTCAAGTTCTACTAATGATTGTGGATGAAACATTTCTAACCACGCCAAGAGATTTTCAAGATCTTGTTCTACGGGACCATCACCAAAAGCGCTAAGCACTGCATCATGCGCGTCATCGCATCGCTGTTTTGCATTAGCAATTGTTGTTTGTGAAATACAAAACTTTCCATATTGATTATTACCACGAGTGCGTTCATCTGGTGAAAACAAAATAAACCAACGAGGCGGAATTATCCAGGTCTCATTAAGAATATGCGGAACTTTATCGTCGAGTAAATCCACACCTGCAGTTATTACCTCTTCCATCGCAGATGAAACAAAGTATGGAACTACAGTGCTTGGTAAAGATTCTTTGAAATTATCGAGCGCTGCCCAGCAACGTGTTGCAGTTGCCCACGGTGAGATGTAACGGATTCCATCACGATCTAAAACATGAACACCATCTGGGCGGCCTGCGGGTGGTTCCGGCTGGACAACACGGTGCAGGGCTAACTCTTCTTCCCGATTAAAACTTGTTGCATCGCTTTCTAAATTTTGCCAACGCAAACGATCTGCTGGATCAAATGCAGAAAGTGGTTCGTAGATACGAAGTGAAGCTAAGTACGGTGTTGCTCTCACGCACGTGGAATGTAATTGCCCTCAGCATAAGGATCGTCATCATCCTTGCGTGAAGTGTTATCGACTTCGCCGTGAAGTTCTTTGGCAAGACGATCAAGATCCATATCTTGCGCGTTATATTTCAAATCACGTGCAACTTTGGTTTGTTTTGCTTTTGCGCGGCCGCGACCCATGGGCGACCTCCTTCACTAATTGCTATGCGTCAGGGAGGTAGGTTATCGCGCCCAGACCGTGCCTTTCAACTGGAGATATGTAAAGGCAAATATCGCCCTAAATCAGCCCGCGCACCGGAAGCAACCACCGCTCCGCTGCCCACAGCCTCATCCCACAGCAGTTCTCCTGACGCTAGAGCTAACCAAGTGTGAGCATCCATTTCAATTGTGTTGGGTGGTGTTCCGCGAGTATGAGTTGGACCGTCACCGCACTGGACTGCTGCATAGGGTGGGATGCGAACTTCTATTGCGCGACCAGGCGCTTTAGCAGTCAACAGAGCTAATGTTTTCTTAACCTGTTCAAGTATTTGTGGATCGCGCACTGCTACTTACCGAATTGAGTTTGGTTTGTATTGTGAAGCAGCAGAATGAGCAGTTGTAATCACATCAATACGTGCAGTCACTCGGGAAATTTGTTGACGTGCTTCGCCAGTGAATTCGATTGGGTTACTGATGAGAAGCTCGAGTGCAGCGCGATCTAATGGCAAACGATCATCAGTTGCCAAATCATCCAGCAAAGTATTTCTCATTCCTTCGCGCATTCCGAGCGCTGCTTTAACAGCATGTTCCTTAATCACTTCATGAGCAGCTTCGCGGCCAAGGCCTGCTTTAATAGATGCCATCAAAATTTTTGTTGTTCCCAAGAATGGTAAATACCGTTCTAGTTCAGCAGATATTACTTCTGGAAATGCACCAAACTCATCAAGGACTGTCAGCATTGTTTCTAGCAATCCATCAATTGCATAAAAAGCATCTGGCACTGCGACTCGACGTACAACACTGCAAGAAACATCGCCTTCGTTCCATTGATCACCAGCTAGTTCGCTGATCATCGATGCATATCCACGCAACACAACTGAAAGTCCGTTAACGCGTTCGCATGAACGTGTATTCATCTTGTGAGGCATAGCGCTGCTGCCAACTTGACCTGCCTTGAAACCTTCAGTTACTAGTTCAGCTCCAGCCATCAAGCGAATTGAAGTAGCAAGTGAGGATGGTGCAGCAGCAATCTGGACCAGTGTTGTGACAACATCGTAATCAAAGGAGCGGGGATAGACCTGCCCAGTTGAATCCAGAACATGCGTAAAACCAAGTTCTTTAGCAATTATTTCCTCTAGTTCATGATGGGCATCAGCTGAACCAAGAAGGTCTATTGAATCTTGAGCGGTACCGACTGGACCTTTAATTCCTCGCATTGGGTAGCGACTTTGTAGCGCCGTTAATCGCTCATAGGCAAACAATAATTCTTCAGCAGCTGATGCAAAACGCTTTCCTAAAGTGGTGATTTGCGCCGGCACATTATGTGAGCGTCCCGCGATGGGTTGCTCTGCATATTGGACTGCCCTTTGGCCAAGCCGTGCCAGAAGGGCCACAACCTTTTCATGAACTACTTCAAGACCGTTTCGAATCTGTAAAGCTTCAATGTTTTCCGTTAAGTCACGGCTTGTCATTCCTGCATGGATTGCTTCGTGGCCAGCAAGTGCATTGAACTCATCGATGCGAGCTTTCACATCATGTCGGGATTTCTTTTCGCGTGCATCAATCGATGCAAGATCCACCTGTGTAATTACATTTTCGTAATCTGTAATTACATCTTTAGAAATCACATGACCCAACATTGTTTGAGCCCGCATCACAGCGATCCAAAGCTTGCGCTCAGCAATTATTTTGGCCTCTGCCGCGAAAATTTCGGTCATCGCAGCTGATGCATAACGGCTGGCAATTAAGCTCATGTTAAATGAAATCCTTTACGACAATTGTCTGATCTCGCCCAGGCCCTACGCCGATAGCGCTCATAGGAGCACCTGAAATCTTTTCAAGGAATGCAACGTAATCCTGGGCGTTCTTTGGAAGATCAGAGAGTTTGCGCGCCTCTGAAATATCTTCAGTCCATCCAGCTAAGTATTCATATATTGGCTTTGCATGATGGAAATCTGATTGAGACGCTGGAAGCTCTTCAACACGCTTTCCGTCAATTT
>Ga0209400_1000983_pt1 | contig 24147 bp, 20 predicted proteins | sample M_130807_EF_Meta_FD_187313 | JGI IMG/M metagenome (GOLD analysis project Ga0209400, IMG submission 187313) | Freshwater microbial communities from Lake Montjoie, Canada to study carbon cycling - M_130807_EF_MetaG (SPAdes) (version 2) | ecosystem: Environmental > Aquatic > Freshwater > Lake... | reverse complement strand
AGAGAAGGAACTCAACCTCATCATTGCCAAGTACCACGCAGACACAGCTGCACTACGCAGGTACATGATCGAGTACGGGATCTTGGAGAGGGATGGGGATAGTGTTTATTGGGTCCCTAAAGGCGAGAGCAGTAAAGCTCAATACCCAAAGATGTGAACTGAGTTCACGTCAATTGGCGTGCTTTCGTTCAAGAAAAACGTTTCAATTCGGTTCTCAACTGTATTAAATATTTTCTGCGAACCGCCCTTTTCGGTAACCCTAATCTTGGGCACCATCAAGAAAAGGTGCTTTGCTTCTGAACAGAGATGCGTTTTCCAAACATCAAGAAGATCCATATTGTTTGCAATCGTTTTACCTCGTTCGACTTCGAAAAGGATTCCTCCGCCGGATAGTGACTTGAAATAATCTGGACGGATTCCAGAAACTTTATAGGAAGCGAAAAGACCTTTCTTTTCACTTACAAATCCAAGAGATTCCATCTGACTTAAAATCGACTTTTGGACAGTGTGGCTGGATGCACCGAATTTATGAACTTCAGCTATTGCATCTCTGACTTTTTTAGTTTTGAGGATTTCATGTACTTGCCCTGAAACTTCTAATGTATCCCTCAAATTTTGACTGTCGACCAAACCAGGACGAAGAAATACTCGGTAACTCTCCGTAACTTCCATTCAACAAGCTTCTCATTAACAGTGAAGAGAAGCTAGCCAATTCCCTGCTAACTCTGAATCGCTACCTCCACCACCCCTTCCGGCGTCGCACTCTCCCCCAACTCCACATTCACATTGGTCGGTATGCCATTGATCTGGGAAGCAGACAGGATTGAGAGTTGGGCTGCTATCTCAGTCATCGAGTAGAAGGAGCCATCTCCTTAATTTTCCCCTGATAGCAAGTATCCAGAGAAGCAATTCATTCTCATCATTGCCAACTACCACCAAGAAACAGCCGCATCATCTGATTTGTCACTCCCCTGGGGTAAGTTCTCCCCATGAGCTCATCAGACAACGAAACCACTCTTTTAGATTTTGAAGAGTTGGAGGAAGAGGATTCAGAGAGTTCAGAAAAGAAGATAAAGCTGGGTAACACTCGCGTAACAGGGAAAGAGCAGTACTACACACCTTTTGACACGGCTCAAGAAATTTTCAAAAACCTCATTGAAATGGTTCCTAACTTAAGTTCCAGGACTTTTATTGAACCCGCAGGTGGAACCGGTGCCTTTATCAATGCAGCGCTCGAAGTAGGTATTACAGAGATCATTAGTTTTGACATCGAGCCACATCATCCCAAAGTTAAAGCCGCTGATTTCTTGGTGCAGCAAATTGATGCTGTGGATGCAATCACAGTTACCAATCCCCCATTTGGGCGGAATAACTCTCTGTCCGTTCCATTCTTCAACCAATCTGCAAAGACCTCTGAGTTCATAGTTTTTGTGGTGCCCCGCTCGTGGCGAAAATGGACAGTGCAGAACAAATTAGACCGCAGGTTTGAATTAATCAGAGATGATGACTTGACGATCAACTACGTTGACGTCAATGGCGAACATGGATACAAAAACAATAATCTACGTACATGCATTCAATACTGGAAACGCTCTTCTACCTCCCTACGTCCTATCTATGCAGTTGAAGATTTGGGCATCATTACTAAATGTAAGTTTGATGAGGCAGATGTTTCTCTCACGATATTTGGATACGGCTGCGGGACAGTAAAGACCGACTTTCCTCGCAAGCCAAATACAACACAAATGTTTCTAAAGCTAAACCACCCAAAAGCCCTCGAAGCATTACAAAGCGTTGATTTTTCAAAATTCTTTAATCACACTGCCTACACTGAAGCATTGTCGATTGTAGAGATTAACTACCTCTTAAACGAATACATTTTTGGAGATCCAAAGATGAAAACAGAAGACAGCCAAAAGCTCTTTGATTAGAGTTGAACAGTCTTCTTAATTTTTGCGAGCAGTAGTTTTCTTGAGATTTGGCGAGGATCGCTTGGGTTTAAATTTGAGATCACATCAATTGTGGGCACAACCAAGAATTTTAGTGGGACAGTAGGCTTAAATCCTTTTGTGTTTGTGTAGATATAGAAATCATTGTGGTCATAACCTGTGACACGACAAATTTTCAAAGCTGATTCGTAATCGTTTGTCTCTAGAAGGCGCTTAATTCGTGGACCATTATTATTGGCACCAAAGGTGCTAGACGCACTCGTTTGAAAGAGATCATGCTTATCCTCGGGATACAACACGGTGTCATGAAATGCTTTTTGCTCATACTTTTTTCCATCTGGAGCTGTGTGATCTGAACCAGAAGTCTTCTTTAAACCAGTGATCTTTCGAATCAACTCTTCAAATAGAATGTAATTGGCTCGACCATTAGCCAGTGTGTCTGGGAATTCGTACTGCGTTCCATTTTTAAGGGTCAAAATCAAAGATTTGATTCCCACCTCATAGAGGCTGTAGGGCTCCAAATTTGGCATAACTTAAACTTACCTTTCTAACTTAGTAGATTCAATAGCTGCACTGAGGGTTATGGCTTCTTGACGCTCAAAACAAAAATCTGCCATTTTATCCAAATGCCACCTTCTTGAATTTGATGAATTCTTCGGTTAGCGGGAGATCTAAAAGTTTTATCGCGCCCCGGAGACATGTCTTTTTATTGATGGGTGTCCCTAATCCCTCAAGAAACTTCTTTTGGTTCCCGGAGGAAATAGAAATTTTCTTATCCCCCATGGCCTTAGTCACTTCTTTCCAATCTTGGAATTGAGTGTCTTCACCAAGTACGCCCTTAATAGGTAATTCATTACTTATGTCAAGGGACTTAAACATGAAGAACTCAAAGCGTTTTACCAGCTCATTATCTCCGCGGTTCGTCAGTAGATCTAGCAGCTTGACCAACTTCTTACCTTCATCTTTAAGATTTTGCGCTTCTTGTCGTATTTCCCAAATGCATTTCTTCACAATCATCCAATCTCCCGATTGACATGCGGCATTTAAATCTGACAAGAATTTTTCACTTAAGTTTGAGCGTGACAAGCCATCCAGCACGATCATAATTTTCGAGTTTAGCGATTCGATTATAATTTCTGCATCGGGAATTGTTAAAAGATTGCTTGTTCCAGCCAAGGTAATGATTCTTGTTCGCTTGATCTCGAGCTCATTCTCAAAAATAACTTTAAGAACCTCCAAATCCATTTCGCCCTCGACGATAATTATTTTATGAATGTTCTCCAGCAGATCAATTTTGCTAAAACCAAGTAAGTGCGCGGACTCCTTATTTATTCCATGCCAATCTACGATCGTCGGTATAGAAAATTCATCTCTGGAGCACGATTTGATTTGTGCTGCGGCTATCGCTAATCGCATTGAGTGCGTAGAGTAGATCAGTTTAATTCCGAGATTCTCTACAAACGGAATCACTTTTGTCGCCACAGTATCTAAAGCAGTGGGGTGTAATCCAATTTCAGGTTCGTCCCAAATCGCAATTTTATAGGGGGAATCATATTCCTCGATTACAGCAATTTGCCAGGCTCTATGAATCCAGCACCTTGCAGTTTCATTGAATTCGCCAGTAACATCCTGGAAGTTTCCCGTGGTTGAGTCGATTTCGAGTTTTAACTCCCAATTCAAAAGAGCAGCTACAGAATAAATCACATCCCATTCAGTAAGAATTTCAATAATCCGGGGTTTTAATTTTTCCCAATTCTCGAGCAACTCAACTTTACGCGCACTGTGCCAAGAAACATTTTTAAGCGGAAAACCAAAAAGCATTTGTTCCAAGTCAGAGAATGAGCTTAAGTTCAAAAGTTTGCTATCAATCGCTGCAACAATAGGAAGGTAGCTATCAAAGCCAGTCAAGTGTTTAGGCCTCTCGATTGAAATCTCATTGTGGGAATTTAATACGCGCACTAGATCTTCACGTACATCCTCTTGGTCGGCGCCGCCCCAAATCAGAAGCCCTCCAAGTGACCATGGCGAGAAAAGTGGATTGTCGAAAAGTGGAAATGTGTTTATCGAGAAACTTTCACCAATCTTTCCTGCTAATCCGATGTCACGATGATTTGAAAATGAACGAAGTAACTCACCATATGTGATTGGAACTTTCGAGAGGGAAAGCTCCTTTAGGGTCGCAAAAAGATCATGAGACAGCAAATTCGAAATAACGGTGTCTTCATTCCTAAAAATTATTCTGGAAACTGCCCAACTACTTTCAAGTGGATCATCTACTGGACCAGTTGCACTATGCGCTGTTTGCACCCTAACTGGGAATAATCCAATTTTTGAGTGCTGGCGGAGTTCATCTTGATACTGCTTATATTCAGCGAAGTAATGATTTGAATTAAAATCTACTTCATGTCTGTTGAAATTAGCTGCTAAGTCTGATCCTGGGGGCGTGTAAAGAAATGAGAGAATCTCTCTTTCCTCCGTGTCAGGATGATTGAGGTTGACGTGTTTAATATTTTTTACTTGATTTAATGGACCAATGTAGCTGGATGGACAACTTAGAATGAACCCTCCTCTCCAAAAAGGAAATTTGGACTGACTCATAACTTCATTTAAAGACTCATCTCTGGTTTTGAAGAAAACATGAGCCCAAGGTCTTGCTGCAAGCGCTAACTCAGAAAGAATGGTTGATTTACCCGTGCCATTTTTACCTACTATCGAAATGGATTGCCCTTCAAGCTCGAAAAAATTCTTTCCGGCGTCCCCATCAGCAATTGTCATCCCGTTTGTACTGAGATAACCGCAAATTCTTGGAGTTTGAGGGCGTGCATCGGCGGCATTTAACTGAAAAACATTTTCCATCAACTAGTTTCGCCCATCATCTCTGCAAACTCCATAACATCCCATTGAAAGCCATCTGCTCTCCCCCAAGGAAAGTCTTTTCCATCAGAGGTCACTATGTCTAGGGTTCTTAGGTAAACCTTCCCTTTATTTTCAGTCAGGTTTGAGAGGGTGAGTTTTACTGGCGCAGTAACTCTCTCGCCCTCTGCGCAGTTGGGTTCACACAAGTTTTCAGAGTAGATCCCCATGCCCGTAGCTCCCTCTTTGCTCCATGTGCTCCACTGGATCTTTTCAACAAAGATCCCTCCGTCGGCACATGTGATGGTGATGGCTGCAGGCTTGTATTGGGCTGTTTCGCAGTCCCAAGTCAAAACCTGTTCAGGGGTGATGGATTTAGATTGCTGGCTTGAGAACAGACTCACTGCAAGTGCGGCGGATAGGAACACCGCACCTGCAGTGATGGCGACTCTGGATTTACTCACCATTAATGGTCTCTTCCAGAGTCTTAATTCGGCGACGGATCTCGTCGGCTTCAGTAACTCGACCTTTGATGGTCAAGATATTTGCAATCTCTTTCTCAAGTTCGATTGTCAGTTCCCAATCAGGATTGGCAGTTCTTGAGTTCATCCCAAGTGAGTCTCGGAGTAGGTTTTCTGCTTCATCTAGTTCGGCAAGTAAAACCTTTGCGCATCCCAAGCGATATGTGGCCCAGGTTTCTAAACTGCTGTTCTGTGATGTGATTGCAAAGTCCAAGCCTTTTTGGGCATGTACTGTGGCTTCAACACCATTTTTAAGTTCTATGTAACTAACTGCTAGATACTCATCGCAGTAGTAAACCTTTTCAGGCTCTTTATCCTTTTTGAAGTGTTCGCGTGCCTTGATCAAGTACGGAATTGCTTCTGGATATCTTTCAAGCTTCATTAGTGCGAAGCCGGCGTTGTAACTGTCGATTCCCATTGTCCATTCGGTTAACTCTGGATCAACCTCTTGCATGGCTTTGAGGTGGCAATCTAATGATTTCTGATACTCGCCTGCGGTGAAGAAGAATCGTCCTGCTTCTCGCAACATATCTGTTGCATCAACTGGATTATCTTCTTTGAGAACATCAACTGCGTGGAGTGCTAACTCTGCAGCTTCTTTCTCTCTGTCGAGCTTTCGAAGAGACCATGTGATTCCCTCATACACATGGAGTAATGCTTGGGTACTTACTGTTGCTTGAAGAGATTCATAAATATCTCTCGCACTTTCACAGAGGGCTAGCGCTGATTTAAAATCACCGCGGTCATATGCCATGTGACTAAGTTGCACAAAATGTTCGGCGCGATCAACGCCTTCGGAGCGAGGGATACTGGCCCATAACTCTTTTTCATCAGGATTGTTTTCTGTGCTCACCTTTTCCTTTCTTCCGACAATGGTGCTTCTGACTGGTGGAGAAGTTACTGACCGTCACTGACAAATCTGCTTTGAAGCCTGGGATCAGCGTTGGGCAGTTTTTGGGGGAAGCGGAGAGTAACATATAATTCGAACAGGTGTTCGGGTAGGGGCTGCCTGGGCCAGGTGGGGTAAAAGGCCAAAGGGCAGCGGGTAAAGCCTAGAGAAATGAATGTTGTTGAATCTCAGGGCGAACTTAAGGCCGTTTCCAACTCCATTTTTCTGCCATATCGAAACTTAGAGTCAAAGATTATGGGGCCCGTGTTTCGAAAGAGTTGAGAGATCTCGGCCAATCCTAATTCTGGTCTTTGTTTCAAGACTTTCATCCAATAACTTGCTGCAATGATTGTTGAGACTGATGTCCCTGTTGCAGTTGTACTGCCTCCACCTGGCAAAAGAGCTGGCGAGGTGCCTGAAACATAGAAGTCAATCAATGTTCGATCATAATTTGAGTAACTGGCAATCTGGCCCTTAGAGTCAATTGCACCAATTGCAATAGCGGCTGGAATGCATGCAGGCCAATCAATACGTAACTTATCCCCTGCATTTCCTGCAGGTAAAAACACAGGAACATCTAGAACCTTCAACTCCATGATCAACCTTTCCATCTCAACGCTTTTTGGGCAGTAATTTTTCGAAGTTGATATGGGGTGATGACCTTGGGCCATTGCGACTGCACCAATGTTTAGCACAACACGCTTACTTGATATCCACTTAAAGGCTTGAATCACACTTGACTCATAGACAGGTAACCGTGCTCCTCGTGAGTTATATGCGATGAGCCGAATGAGAATGATCTTTTGATCTGGATTTGTCATAATCGAGATGCTGGCCATTTGAGTGCCATGACTTATGCCTGGGGCAGTCATTAATGAAGTAGTAATTGATGCAGAACCTAGACCTTCTTGGAAGGACCTGGAGTTAGGGCACATGCTCCAATCCATTATGCAGGATTCAAAGATCACGGATTTTGAGATCGTCTCGATGGAGGTGTCGAAGCCAGTGTCTATGAGCACTAATGTTTTTGGCAGGGGCTCAGCTTTTGCTGGCGTGTAAACCCCAAGGGTCACAACCAGAGCAAGTGAAAGAAGCAGTCGCATATCTGCGATGGTAGAAGCCAGCGCTGACAAGTCTGGCTCTTCCAATTGCAGGCTCCCGGTGGTACTTTTCCGAAAACTTAGGGGGAATCACAATGGGATTGTTCGACAACAAAAAACCCAAGGTCGGGGAGCCGATCTTTACAGATATGCGCATCGCAGAAGAGCAACTCCCAGCTGAGGTTGTCCAACTATTGGAACAGCAAATGTGGTTCATGGGATACCCAGACAAATTATCCGAATGGGCGATTTCGACTCTAGGTGTCGACAATGACCCCAAGGTGCATCTCATGCCGCAAGATGGTCAACTCTCCGATGCAAAGAAGGGGAGCACAATTAGACCAATCCTTATCCCTCAGGATTTGATGGATGCGCTTTCTGGAAAAAGTGATCCTAAGAAGTTAGTTTTTGAGTTTGAGGAATGGGAGAGAACTAGCTGCCATGCCTTAGCCGAAGATTGCTTGTACTTTCTTGCACACGTAATGAAGCAAGAAGGTGTAACCGAGAGAGATTTTCCCGTACTAATAGTTCCTGACTTTTCTGGAGCTAGCGGTGCTCCCGGTCATGATTTCCATTGGTATGTTGTTTTACATCCAAAGCCAATTAACGGCTTGGACTACATCGTTTACGGTCGTGCGCCTATGTTGGGGAAACCAACTCTTGGAGGGTATGACCTCGCTGTCTTTGAAACTTTAGAACTTTTCAATTCCGGTAAGGCCGTGCCTGGATTAATCAAGGCAATCATTCAAGGTGACCAAATTCTGATGCGCTACTACTTACCCTTAGAAGTTGTTGAAGCAACTGGTTGGTGGACAGAGGAAGAAGAGGGCGTGCCGTCATCTATCCCGCACAATAGATAGAGTGAAAATTAGAATTTTGGAGATCAGTTCAAAACAAAGTATTCAAAATCGCTGAAACTATGATCACTGACGACATAACAGAGCTGGGGTGAAGTAACACAGTGAGAAAAATCGACGATCAATGGGTTATCTCTCCTCAAGACATAATTGCAGAGCTTGAATGTAATCACCGATTACATCTTGAATGGTCTGTCATTAACGAGCTTCTACCAACTGCTGAAAAAAAGGATAGCCCTGAATTAGAACTTTTGGCTGAGCTGGGAATGATTCACGAATCAAAGATTGCAGAGCAGTTTAAGCTAAGTGGAACATTCATTGACATTGGTAAGCCAAGTTTTACCTCTGAAGCATTAACCGCAGCGCATCAGCGAACAATGAAAGCGATTGCCGATGGCGTTGAGACCATCTATCAAGCAGCCTTTTTCGATGGTTCATTCATGGGTTTTGCGGATTTTCTCGTTCTTGTGAAGGATGAGAATGGAATGCCAATCAAAGATGATCAAGGACGCTTTATTTATGATCCGATAGATGCGAAGTCAGCACGTAGTGCAAAGCGGGCAGCGGTTCTACAGGTGGCGACCTACGCCGCCTTTATGCAAGAACTCAATCTTGCTACTCCACGCAATGTGCACTTGCGGTTAGGGGGCGACTCAAAGTGGAGTGCACCAGCCTTAGATTTAATTGATTTAGCGCAATTCTTTATGGCTCGTGTGCGCAATCGGCTTTCAACCTTCAAGGCAGCTCCAACTCCAACATGGGCTCCGCCCAAGGAATCTTGCTCTAGATGTCGCTGGTCCACACAATGTGATTTGGGTCGTCATCAAGATAGGGATTTATCTCTTATTCAAGGTATTAGATCCTCAACTAGATCACTTTTAGTAGCCAACGGCATTAATACGATTGATGAAATGGCGATTGCAACAGATGAGCAGCGTCCAAAACTGCCTCGAGAAGTATCAAAAGGTACATTCGCTTCCTTGCGAGAGCAGGCTGGCATCCAAGTTAGAGGCAAAGATTCTCCAAAGCCAATCTACGAAATTAAGGATGTAGATGCCTTTGGATTAATGCCAGAGAGCAGCGATGGTGACATTTGGTTTGACATGGAGGGTGATCCCTTTGCAAATAATGGCGCTGGACTGGAATACATGTTTGGGTATCTCTATCGAATTAGCGCTGATTTTGAATTTCATACTTTCGACGCTCGCAACACAGTTGAAGAAAAAACTGCATTTATAGATTTCATAAAATATGTAATGGATAGAAGAATTGAATTTCCTGACATGCATGTCTATCACTATGCCTCATACGAAGTCAGCGCAATGCTGCGTTTGGCTCAGCGGCATGTAGTTTTCGAGTTTGAAGTTGACAAGTTAGTCCGCGAAGGTGTTTTCGTTGATTTATACACCATTGTTCGAAATGCATTTAAATTTTCAACAGAATCCATGTCAATTAAATACATTGAAAAGGTTTACTGGGATGGAAATCGTGACAAAGAGGTATCAAACGCTGTAGGTAGCGTTGTTCAATTTGAAAAAGCTCTTGCTCATCTTCGTGGAGACAATGAAGCAGAATTCTTGAAGATTTTGGGTGAGATCAAGAGCTATAACAAAGATGACGTTGATTCCACTCGCCAACTTGATAGTTGGATACGTGCACAAGCCATCGCGAATGGTGTGAATATCGCCTCTTTGCATCCTGTTGCAGAGATTAAGTGGGAGGCAACTGAGGAAATTGAAGGTGAGGATCCCATTTCCATCCAACTTTTGGAGGGTGTTCCTGATGAGAAGGAAGCAAGAGATGTTGAGCAACAGGGGCTTAGTCTCTTGTCAGCTGCAATCTCATTTCATCACCGTGAAGCAAGACCAGCATGGTGGGCAATCTTTGATCGAGCGTTAAAAGATCTTGATGAGATGGATTCATTCAATGACGTTGTTGTGCCAACGAAGGTTGAGGCAGGACCATGGACTATTTCTGGTCGTCAGCGCAACCACCGACGTATGGTCACCATTGAAGCAGAAGGTGTTGATCTTTCACATATAATGGATTTTGAGCATGTCCCACAGATGCTCTATGAGTTTGCACCTGCAGCGTTCAAGACAATCCAAGGAAGTACGCGCGGTTTTTCTGATGCAACGATTATCAGCATTGATGGTTCAAAAGTTGTATTTGAAGAGATGGAGAAAAAGAGCAGCGGAACTTGGGACGTATTACCTATGGCTATTCTTCCAGGCTCCCCGATCAGAACTTCAAGTATTGAAAAAATCCTGAGGGAAGAGCTTGGCGGCGGGGTGCTTTACCGTCGTCAAAATACTTTGCCTTTGTTTCCCAATACCGCCTGGTGCGATGTTTTATTGCGCAGACCTCCACGGCAGGTTCATGGTGGATTAACTAAGACAAATAATTCCGTTGCAGATATCACTGCCTCACTTCTCAATAGCAATGAGAGTTACATTGCCGTTCAGGGACCGCCAGGAACAGGAAAAACCTATGTAGGTGCCCACGTCATTGTTAATTTAGTAAAGCAAGGATGGAAGATTGGTGTAATCGCACAGTCACACGCAGTAATTGAACACTTAATGAATAGCGTCTCAGAGGTTGATTCAACCATTCCCATGGCAAAGAAAGGTCAATCTGCAAAATCTCAACCTAAATATCATGTTGATGATGTTGGCGCTTGGGCTGCTGGAATGTCCCAGTATGGATATCTCATCGGTGGAACCGTGTGGAGTTTTAGCCGACCTGAAATTAGATTCCTTGGTCTAGATCTGATCGTTATCGATGAAGCTGGTCAATTCTCCTTAGCTAACTCTCTTGTAGCAATTTCAGCTGCTAAGCGGGCGTTGTTGTTAGGAGATCCACAGCAACTTCCACAGGTGAGCCAGGGTAAACACCCAGAACCAGTAAACGAATCTGTGCTCTCTCATTTACTGGGTGATAAAAAGACAATGCCTGATGAACTTGGATTCTTCTTGGAAACAACATTTAGATTACATCCACTAATTGCAAAAGCTGTATCTCGTCTTCAATACGAGGATCGATTGCAATCTGATGACAGATGCGTGCTACGACACCTTGAAGGCGTAAATCCTGGAATTCAAATCATTGATGTGGAGCACCTTGGTAATACAGTCTCTTCAGTTGAAGAAGCAGATGAACTACTCGCTCGCATACCTACTTTATTGGGTAAGACGTGGACCCCTGTGGGAGGAAGTGGAAAGCCAACAGAATCGCGTGCATTAACTCAGAAAGATATTCTCGTAGTCACTGGGTATAACGCACAAGTGCGATACTTGAAGTCACGATTACGGGGTGCAGGTTTCTCGGAAATTCGTGTTGGTACGGTAGATAAGTTCCAAGGACAAGAGGCACCAGTAGTTTTTGTTTCAATGGTTACTTCCTCTAGTGAAGATCTGCCAAGAGGAATCGAATTTCTGCTCTCGCCCAATCGTCTCAATGTTGCAATTTCAAGAGCCCAGTGGGCTTGCTTCATTCTCAGATCTCCTCACCTCGCAATCATGGAGCCAACATCGCCAGATGGAATGGTAATGCTGGGTAAATTTGTAACTTTATGCAAAAATGAAACTGGCGAAAGAGCCCAATGAAAAGAGAAATAGGACTCTGAATTCTCGAAAAACTCTCAGCTGAATTTGCAATCTCTAGATGAAATCAATTTGCCAGAAAGTCAGGCTGGCCAGAATCCAGGTAACCCTCTAAGAATTGCCAAAAGATACTTCTGCTCATCGTCAGAGAAGACCAAGCTCGAGCCCAAAAGTTCATTAATCAATTTAGTTGACTCCGCTTTTTGTCCACGAATTCTCAAACCATCTGCTATCACGAGCCACTGATATGGTGAGTAGTTTGCTTTCGGAGCATAATCTTCAATCTTCTTTTGAATGCGCTCGCTACCGGCAAAGTAGCGTTGGAATCCCCACGAATCGCTCAAAAGAACATTTCTTTCATAGCTAATTTCTGAATTCTTTTCAGACAGATAATCCAAATCATTTCCCATTCTTGACATCACTGTTCCATCTTCTGTGCCAAGAATTTCAGCAGAAAAATCTGTGGCACAGTCAAAATTACAATCTTTGATGGTTTCCTTGAGCGCCTCGGCGAAATATTCTCCATAAATGCCTACGGCTCTGGGCGTAAATGGGTAGAACTGAGCATCACCCATATAAGCAATGACTTGATATTTGCCTGGAGTTAGGGCGAGATCAACATGGAAAAATTCTGAGTTGGCAGTTGCTTGTTGATCTGCAATAAATAAGAAGCCGTAACCAGTAGGGCCAATCGAGGAGACATAGTCCTTGACTTCCATAACCCCAAGCAAAATAGGCGCTAGAGGCATAGAATCAAAACGTAACTTTCCATATTTGTATTTAATTGTTGCGTGTATAGAACTATCCAAAATTATAAATGCTCCATCTGCCACATATGCAGAGTCATTGGGTGCAACATTGGAGTGGAGCGCCCACACTAAGTAATCTCCATCGCCATCACCCGTCATACACGACACAACATTTTCTCGTGGAAAGTGCACGCACTCGCTAGGTAATTCACATTCGATACAAGGTGGATAAATCTCACCTGAAATACTCATTAGGCCCGTCTCGCAGTTGAACCATGCGTGATCAGTTACTTGGACCGGCGCAATGGCTATTTCAGAGCTTTGAATGTCCATGGCATTGGCTTGGAGCCACTCGTGGGCGGCGTCCTCTTGATCCTGATCCATGGCTAGAAATTAGCCTATTTGGCTGACCAAATAAATGACCCACTTAGGTCTTTAAATTGTTGGTGACAGGATTTATGCTTGCTCTAATTCGCCCAATTGGGCCTAAGACAAGGAGAGCACCAAATGGGTCTTTTTGATAAGAAGAATAGTTCTAATGCGATCAACACTAAAGTAGAGAATTTGCTACGTGAAGCCCTGCCAGACATTGAATTCGTCCCGGAGGGCCCAGGAAACTGGGGAACACGTAATGAGTCTGTTCTAGTACGCGTAGTGGTCAACACGGAGGATGTTCCTGAGAAGCCATTTGTAGATGTAATTGCTTTTGTTCTTCTTGGCGCGAAAGATGACATTAAGCTATACAAGTATTTAATGACCGACATGTCATATATTTTTAACAAGTGGGAAATTGAGCCAGGAGAAGAAAGTGGCACCGTTAATCTCTATCTTGTAGCTCGAGTCTTGATTGATGATATGGACGCATCTGAATTGTCATTTGCAATTGTGTCAACAGCGGTAATTGCTGATTCAATTGATGAAGAGATTCAAAAGATTTACGGTGGAAAGCGCTGCCTAGAATTCTTCGGCTGGGAAGAGTAAGTCTTAACGGTGGAAGAGCCCCTTTTTCTTTTGGGGCTCTTCCCCTAATAACTTCAAAGAAGTCTGTGCTATTCCTGAAATCCACTCATGTGCATCTAGAAGTGATCTGAAGATCTCAATCAATTCTTTCTTCTCAAATGCCGTTAATGAAGACAAACTTTCCTGAACTTGCTGACTGTTTCCTTCGATATGGTCAAGCACAATCGGGTAAAACTTCGATTCAAGATGATTTTCTTGGAAATGTGAATCCATCCAAATACTTCGTAACTCATCGTGTGACGCGCCAAGAGCTAATCGGTGAAGGGCGTCATTGCTCCGAATATTTGCTCCCTGCTCATAGTCATTTTCAGTCTCTCGGGTTGTCATAATTCTGTAGTAACACTCATCAAACGCCTTACGAGCATATTCATGTTCTCCCGTGGTCAACAACTCCCAACTCAAATTTGCTAATGCATTACCGCTTCCCAATCTTGCAGCTTTTTCAAACAGTGGGCGCGCTTTGGCCACATTTCCAAATTCACTAAATTTCCAACCAATATTATTGAGAGCATCTCTGACTTGTGAATGGTTCTCCTCAATTTCGGCTTCTTTCAAAATTTCTCGCGCAATGATGTCAATGTTTGAAGGAATAATTTCAATTGCCTCAACCATTACCCGTCTAGCAACGCGTACTCCGGCTTCAGATAAAGCAAGCAGGTTTTCCAGACGTTTATTATGATCCTTTTCCTGGTACTGCATAATCATCTGGGCAGACTTACTTCCTAGTTTTGCTAACTCGCCATAGTCAACAAAATTTGCCTCATAGTCAAATGTCGCAGATGAACTGTGATCAAAAAAGAGATCGAACAACTCGGGAGATTCAACTTGCATGGCTGAAATGCCATCTAATACTCCAGTAATCGAGCCAGCTATTGCCCTGATGGCAGTTTCAAAGTGATCTGACTGCAATGCTAGATCGACGCCATATCCAAACTCAATTTTTTCAAATTCATGCCTTGTAGGGAGGGCTTCATAGAAACTCGATGCAGCAGTGGCGCCGACTAACATCCAATACTCTTTCGCCTTCGTGATATTGATAAATGACTCTGGAGCCTTGTCCTTTGGTACTAAATTAAAGATGTCTCCGATATCCATCATCATAGAAGGAAAAACTAGCTCCTGATCTCTAATCAGAACTTCCAAGACTTTTTCTTGGAGGTTATTTAGACCGGACAATCCAGAAATTGGAGTTCCTTTTTCATCAAATTTCGAAGTGAAAAGACATGAATAGATAAGAGCCAAATCTTTTCCTTCATCCTCGACCAATTCGCAAAGAATTAAGAAGGTTCCATACCTAGATGAGAAAGGTAAAGCAACCAAATTTTGATCTAGCTGTGAATATACAAATCCACACTTCTCAAACAAATCACGCACCTTTAGCAATGAAGACTCTTGGCCGGGTTTTAGGGGTTCGAGTTCTACATCTGCTTTGCCACCATAAGTTGCGGCAACACCATTTAATTGATTTGCAGAAAGTAATCTAGACATTTTGAAAAGCGGTCCCCGTCCCGGACGTTGCTCGCTGTTCTCAATTCCTTTCGCCAATGGAGACCAAGCTTTATTCTCGCCACCTTGTGCTCCAAAGAAACTTTGGACTATGCCAAGTTCACTACAGAGAGCAACTCCCACATTATGGAAACAATTTGCATCTCCAAGTTTCGCTCCTTCAACCCAAGCAGCGATCTCACCAATTGAATCTCCTGCTTTTTGAGCAACTTCTGCTCGAGCAAAAATTTCTTGGATTGCGTCGTCAACTTTATTCTGGTTGCTTAGTGAACCATATTTGGCAGCGATTTCAGCAATTGCTCCATCGGTCGTACGGCGGTAATTCATTTCTTCTAGTAAATCATTTAGGCCATATTCAGCAACTAATTTCAGCAATTGCGAGTCATCAGGAATCTCTTTTTCAAATACACTGGCAAAGTGAATAGCCATTAAAATTGATTCGTCATGTCCTTCAAGTGCTGAACTCATGTATGAATTGAAAAAATCTGTTGGGGAATAATCCTTGAAAATATCTAGGCCTGGATTCTCTGCAAATCTAAGTCCTATATCTACTAAGGCAAGAGGATTTCCTTCTTTAAAGCCTTTTTCATTGACTCGCATAAAAAATTGCAATGCTTCTTCTACTGTTTCCAAGGGTCCCATTGGCGGTGGAACTAAGTGGCCAAATTGCAGATAACGTGTGGTCATCACTCCCGCAATATTTCTGTTAATTATCCAGCTCTCTAAATTAATATAGTCAGACCAAAAAGTGAATGCTTCTTCGTATTCTCCCCCAATTAAATGCAGATTTCCAAGACTGAAAATAAAGTCCAAATTCTTATCCTGGACACCCTTTTCTATCTGCTCTTTAAGAACCTTGATCTTCGGATCATTTGGTCTATGGATTTGAAGCAACTCTACTAACCAAGGAATTGACTTTAAATCTCCACTTTTAACTGCCTCTTCGAAGGCGCTTAAGGCGTTTTCTAAGTCATCCATATCAGAATATGTAAGAGCTAAGGATCTCCAAACATCTGGCAGCACCAAACACTTTAAATAACTTTCAACTGCTTTTTCACCATTGCCAAGTGATTCATAATATGAACCTCTGGCTTTATGACCAAGAAGGATCTTATTCATCATCTGACTCCTTCGAAGGTAGTCCGAGTAAGGTCGCAGTAGCCTTACCTTCCTTAGATGTGTTCGGATTGTCCACAACAGCTTGTCTTACATTCTCATCGTCATCCAGCGAAAGCTTTGATAAGTCTTCTTCATTCAGAGATAGATTGGCCGCTAATCTTTGGCGAACATAATGGCTTGGGTCAATAATCAAACTATCAATGAGCTTGCGGGATAAATTTGGTCTCTCAGCAATGTTCTCGCGAACAGTTGTATCACCACGAAGATCATCGTCCCAAGTTTCATCTTGGTCTTGTTTCAGCAACATTGCTTCTTTAAGGGCATTTAAGAGAAATTCTTCCGTGCAATTAGGATTCTTGATTACGGAATCTCGAGTGGCAGAAGAATCAGTCCATAATTTGTAGAGGATCTCCATGGTCGTTTTCGTGTTTGAGGCTACAGCAATTTGTATCTCTTCTATTTCTTCTTTTGAAAGTTCGTCCAACAAATCTGTACTGGCAGTAGGATTTTCAGCGACGCTGCGGCGAACTCCCCATTCAGAATCTTTCGCCAGTAGCTTCAGCGTTTCCAAGGATACGCTTGGATTTCGTGCTACTCCTGTTCGGACAATATAACTTCTGTGTCCTGCTAATTCAGACAAACGAATTTGGTCCAAGTTAGGGTTCTCAGAAGCCGCTGAGATAACCGCTAAGTGTGGATCATTCGAAAGTTCAAAAATAATTGTTGGATCTATTGATGTATTACCAGACAAAGCTGCCCGAACTGAATGTTCAATGTCCTTGGACATCCAATGTGCAAAGTGTTCAAGTAATTTTGGATTAGATGCGATTATTTCTCTTAATTCGATCTGGGAGCTTAGAACGCAATACTCCATCTCCTTTAAATCTAGAGTTGGACTAGTGACTTCAGCGCGAACATCATCATTGATGTCAAGATGGCGATAATTACTCATGTTGAAACACTCCCTCCAAGCCTCAGTGAATTAACATATCTACAAGATAATTATCTATTGCATCGACTTCCTTGATGAATAAATAAAGAATTGATTTAAGCTCTTGCCCGGAGAGATGATCGGCATAAAGCACGAATCCAGCACGCACTAAGTGGGTTCCTTTCTCTATTTGTTCTACAGGAACGAATTTTGCGATCAGACAGGAGAGATTACCCTGTGCAGAGGTTATCGTCGCCTTTTCAAATGAAACTCCCGGAGCTGTTAAGAAGGAGTTAATTTCAAGAATTCGATGACCATCCATTTCAACAAGGTTAATGTTGATATTTGTTGAACTATCGCCAGAGCCGACCCCAACGCCAGATAAATGAATGACGTCTCCTTTACGAACAGGTGAGAACCCAAATTCAACTAAGAAGTTGAAAATCTCCGCCTCAAAGGCTGGGTCTGAAATGTCATTTCTCTCTATCACCACATCGGAAAGTGTTCCCTAATTTAATATTTTAGGCAATAATTTGGTGACTACTTTGGAGGCTTCTTTGAGCACTATTGATGAATATGCATCTGGATACAAAGCTTTAATTACATGTGTAGCGGCTCGTGTGCCGGTAATTCTTTGGGGCCCTCCTGGTCAGGGTAAGACCTCCGTAATTAAGCAGATTGCATCTGATCAGGGTAGACATCTTGAAGTTATTCTTGCCAGCATTCGAGAGCCCCAAGACTTTGCTGGCTTACCGATGCTGTCGCAAGGTACGGCAACACTCATGCCACCGGATTGGGCTAAGCGGTTAGCGCAAGTTAAAAATGGAATTCTATTTACTGATGAAGTGAACACCGCTCCCCCAAGTGTTCAAGCAGCGCTATTGCGTGTGTGTTTAGACAAGGTTGCAGGTGATTGCCATCTTGGTGATGACACAAGTGTTATTGCCGCGGCTAATCCACCAGAGCAAGCTGCCGACGGATGGGATTTGGCGCCTCCCTTAGCAAATCGTTTTTGTCACATCAACTGGGAACTTCCCGCCGAAGTTGTACGAGATGGCTTGGCAGGTAATTGGGTTAGCTTCACCATAAAAACCCCTGATAGCAAGAAATTAAGTAATGCTCTCATTGCAGAGCGTGCAGCTTTAGCTGGTTTCCTTGCATCGAGACCAGATCTAACAACCGTTCTACCTAAATCCTCCGCAGAACAGGGACGTGCATTTCCTACTCCACGCTCCTGGGAAATGGTTGCAATATTGTCAGGTTGGATAACTGCCTGTGAACTTGAGGCGAGCGTTCGTAGAATTGCAGTATTGGGATGTGTTGGGGCTGGGCCAGCGGCTGAATACATCACTTATCGCGAGAATATCGATTTACCAAACCCAGAAGAAATTATCGCGTCGCCAAAGAATTTCGTGATACCTAACCGAATGGACAAAGTTTATGTTGTTGGTGCTTCGCTTATGGCGGTACTACGAAACAACATGACACTAGAACGATGGGAGGCTGTGGGCGTAGTGCTAGAAAGAATCGCATCTGGAGGTCACCCAGACCTAGCAGTCACATTCGCTCGAGACTGGTTGCGGGAGCGTCCTAAAGGAGCTACTCCAGATCCAAAATTATTGAAAGCGTTGATTCCGCTTCTAACTGAAGCAAAAATGATCTAGGGATGCTAGAGGCATTACAGGTTGTAAGCACCGAGGAAGCTCGGTTAAGGATTATGGCCGCAAAGATTATTGCTCAAGCTAGATGGCCGTACATGTCAACGTTGATTTTCTCATTGAGAATTGTTGAAGCCCCAGATCTGCCAACACTTGCTGTGGATGCTGGCTGGCGAATGTATTACAACCCGGCCTTTGTGCTTGAGCAAATCCCAGAGGTTCTGGCAACAATGGTTTTACATGAAGCGCTCCATTGCGTCTCGAAGCACAGCACGCGCTTTCAGTCCTTAGGCAGAGAAGATTCAAGCCACGTAACTTGGAATTTGGCTGGTGATGCAAATATTAATGAGATTTTGGATGAGGCAAAAATGCCGTGGGGTGAATTCGATCCAGTTCGTTATGACACTTTGGCAAAGTACGGTGTGAAGAAAGCAATGACCACAGAAGTAACGTTTTTCACTATGGTGAAGCATTTTGAAGATAATCCTTCGAAAGAGAGGGACCATTCCGATTGCGGCAGCGTTACTGGTGGCACTTCGCGTGGGTACGAACTTCCAAAAAACAACGATGAGAATCCGACAATAAAAAGCGATCAACAAGATGTCATTAGAGATCGAGTTGCTCAGGATGTAATCAAGCATTCGCGAGAAAAGGGAATGGGGTCGGTACCAGGTGAATTGCTGAGGTGGGCAAATGAGTTGCTTAATCCGCAAATTGATTGGAAGCGCGAGTTGGCGGGTTGCTTAAGGAGTTCTCTTGCGACCGTCCTTGGTAAAAGAGATTACACCTTTTCTCGCCCTTCGAGGCGGCAAAGTTCTATGGCGCAAAGTGATCCTGAATTCATATTGCCCTCTATGAGAAAGCCCACTCCGCCAACAATTGCTATCGTCATTGATACAAGTGGAAGTGTGAATGAAAAGGAAATATCTGAATTTTTGTCTGAGGTCGATGGAATTGCAACAGCAAATGGAATTGCTCAAGGAATTACCGTGATTCCATGTGATTCACAAGTAGGAGAAATTCAAAAAATTCGTTCAATTTCTGGAATTGCGGAAATCAAACTGAGTGGCGGTGGCGGAACAGATTTGAGGGTTGGAATCTCAGCTGCCGAATCACTCAAGCCACAGCCTAAAATTGTTATTGTTTTAACTGATGGATATACCCCTTGGCCTGATTCAATTGATGGTCACATAGAATCATTGATAGTTTGTTGCAGTGTTACTGAGTCTGTGGTTGATGTGCCGCAATTCGCTACGGCTATTGACATGACACATCTATAACCCGACCTTGAACTGCCAGCATGAGTTTGAGAATGAAAAGACATGGTGGGATTACTCAGATTGACTAATTCTCGATGAGTTCTTGAGCAAACGCTGTCCAAACTTCTGGAGTTCTAGAATCAGGTAAATAACCACCAGCACCTCCTACAAGGATTGGAGTGTTTGGGAACTTTTTCCTTAGGCACTTCGCCACTGCCTCGTATCCAGCAATCGTGAACTGTAATGAGCTCAAAGGATCTTCAGCATGCCCATCAGCGCCTGCAGCTACAAATATAAGGTCGGCATTGAACTCGTCGGCTAGCCGACAGAATTCAACAACACCTTTAAGTAAAGCTTCATCACCTTTTCCAATATCCCCTTCTCCGCTTTCAGCTCCAAGTGGGAAGTTATAGACAAACTTCTCAGAGCTGCTGCTGTTGCCAGTGCCAGGAAATATCCCCTTCTCGTGAATTGAAAATGACAGGACATTTGGATTCTCTGCTGTTAGATTTTCAGTTCCATCGCCGTGATGGGCATCAAAATCTAATATCGCAACCTTCTTATAGAAGTCGTTTGTTGCAATGTTTGCGGCTAATGCGAAGTCTGCAAAAACGCAAAAGCCAGATGAGTAGTCATGCTGCGCATGATGTTTTGCACCAGGAAAATGTATAGCGGTCTTAGTCCTGCCTGTAAGCAAGGCATCAAGTGCTACTAACGTCCCACCGGCAAAAAGTGCTGCGAGTTCGGATAGGTCTGGCCTTGCACCAGCCCATTGACCCGTTACATGATTTTTGAGTACTTCATCGATGTACTCGGATGAATGAACTCGTGATAGTTCAGCTCTTGTTGCTAAACGTGGTTCAACGATTGTTAATTGGGTATTTATGTCCACCATGTGTTCTTCGAGTAACTTCTTGGCGTTAATGAATCTACGCCCTTGAGTTGGGTGACTTGGATCGAAGATCCAGTTTGCGTATTGATCTGAATGTACTAAGTATGTAGTTTTTGTGATTATCTCCTTAATCTTCTTTGTTGAATTTAATATTTAAGGCGTTATACCTTTACTAATCTGCTCTCCAGAAATAATCGTTTCTTTACCTGTGCCCAAGTCACGAATGACGATCTTTACTGTGTAATTAGCATCCGGTGAAAGCGAGCCCACTGAAAGTGTTTCACCTGAACCAAAGAGCCCAATAGATGTTGTTGATCCACCCGGACCAACAACCATGAGGGATGCAACTGATTTAGTTGGGTCGTAGTCAGGAATTACTGGAGTTTTAATATCAACCACGCGATGGCCTGTTGCATCAGTTGTTGATGAGGTAACAGCAGGTGCCGCAACTGTGGCCTTATCTACTACTGAGTTGCGAGCAGGCTCTGGAGTGACAATAGGTGCCGGGATAGTTGTAACAACAGGATTTACGATCACCGTTTCTTTATTTGTGACGGTGTCTGTAATAACTGTTTTAACTGTCACATTTTCATTTTGTGGCAGATTATTGACAGTTACTGTTGTGCTAGGTGCAGTTGGATCTATGCCGATAGAGGTGGTTGATCGGCCATCTGTAACAACTTGTACTTGAACAGTTGAGTTAGCTGGCACGTTTACTGTTGGCACCTGAATAGTCATGGAGACTGAATTATCTGCTGCAACCTTTTGAGAAGTTACTTGTGGTGCGTTCTCAAATGGAACTGGTGTGCCAACAGGGGGTACTGGCTCTGTCAGTGGTGCTTTTTCAACCAGGCCAACCTTTGGTGTGACCAATTCTGTGGGTGAGACTTGAGCAGAAACAATGCTTCCTTGATAGATGGCAGAGAGTCTTAGAACTCCCTTTTCATCTATGTATGTAACTCCATCGCCCACAGGCAACTTAATAATGACTGCATTTTCACTTAAGTCTTCATTCTCGCTATAGCCATCCCAATTGATGATCTTGTCGATAACACCATCAAGTACGACTGCGTACTTAGCTACTTCAACCGGAGCAGGTGTTGTGCCGGCAGCTTGTGGAGTTGACTCAATCTGAGCAACATCAACTTTGTAATAGACGTCAGAGCGAACTTGTAAGAGGTCCTCCCCCAACATGCGATCAACGGTAGTGAATTCACCGTCGATTAAAAGGCGGTCGATATACCAATTTGCACTCGCTGATTGCGAGATGCCTGATAGAGAAAGAAGGCAGGCGATTGTAATAGATAAGCGCTGGAGATTCTTCTTCATGGCAAATTTTCCTGTCTTTGGTAATCGAATAGTTAAGTGTGTTCTATCTAGACTCATTAGTGAACACCCTTTCATGCTGATTTTCTCTCAACACCTAGGCCAAGTGCCCGATTTGCCTCAGTTAGAAGCCAATGTTCATATTCGCCATTGCATAAGGCATATGTTGAGCGCTTCTCACGCAAAGTATCTATCGCCTGATCAGCTGTCATGCCGCTGATCATGAGAGTTAAAGCGGTAACTAGTCCGCTTCGATTGAGCCCTGCTTGGCAACGAATATTGACTCGCTTGCCAGCTGCCCACTTTGAATGAGCCCACTGGGCAAGTTCAATGATCGTTGGAAGGTACTCCTCGATGATGTTGGCATCTGGGAAACCAAATCTGCGTTCTTCAACGCCCCAGTTAGCAGGTGCTGCCCATGCATAGAGTGTTACAACGCAATCAAACTCATTGCTTCCGTCAAAGTGACGAAGCTTCTGTGCTTGATCGATAGTGGCACTGTCATCTGTTCCACCCATAAATAGATTGGGTGCAACCTCTGAGTAAAGCGGGGTTATTTCGTAGTTCATGTTTTTCTCCTTAGTTCAAATCGGTATCTGGATCGGTTGGTTGGTTACGCACATTGCGAGCGCGGGTTTTGCGTGAGTAAGACTCAGTCATTCGCTTTGATGAATACATAACATCTTGATCTTCGGCAGTTTGAGCCAACACATCGATCTCATCTGCTTCAGCTTTGATGATCGCAAGTGACTCAGCGCTGCGCTCATCTGTGACAGGTATCAAAGAAGCCTCACGACGAAGGTTGGCCGCAGTGCCTTTTAGGCGACCAGAGGCTTCTTTGATCTTTCCTGTAAGTAGCTCTTCAACTGCCAACGACTTAGCAGTTTGAGCCTCCAGGATTAATCGTTCAGCACGAACGATTGGGTCAGAGACGCGACCCGCAGCAACATCACCTGGAACAACATTGACGTTAACTGGCATGGTCACAGAGATTTCTTGGCGCTGTGCCAAATCTAGATATTCGATAGTGATGTCAGCGATCTTGCATAAACCAAGGGCTGCAATACCTGGAACATCTAGATCAATAACAAAGCGACGGTTCTCACCGCTATACAGATCTCCCAGCTGGACTACAAAAGTTTCTCCATCTTTCCAGTATGGAAGGCGCTGAACAATCTCAATTACCGGCACACCTGACATTGCAGGAGTTGGAGTAATGCGAAGAACAGCGTTGACGATTGTCTTATCGAGCAAGTCATCGACTTCAGATGCGATGGCACCAACAGCTTCATCAATAGATCCCGCAAAGCGGTGTGCTCCTCCGCCACCTTGCGCGAGTGCCTCAAGGATGGTCTCGTCATAACCGTTGCCAAGACCGATAGTTGAAGTGGTGACCTTGTCAGTTGCTGACTTGGTAGAGACCTCAGCAAAGAACTTTGGATCCTGCTCGCCAGCGTTTGCGTGGCCATCTGAGATGAGAAGCAGGGTTGAACCACCAGCAGCGCTCACACGAGTTAGTTCACGTAATCCCATGAGGTATCCAGCAGAGATGTCTGTTGATCCACCTGTTTGCAGATCGCGGATAGCTTTGCGCAGAGACGGCATGTGGTGATCAGCCATGGTGCGTGTTGGAACTATGACTAGTGCGGTGTCATCAAAGGCAACCAAGCCAAATGCATCTTGCGGAGCTAGTCGATCAACAAGCTTTAAAAGAGATCCTTTTGCAGCATCAAGTGGCTGTCCTTGCATAGAACCAGAACGATCTAGGACAACTTGAACAGCTTGGCCAGGTCGCGTTGCTTGCTTTGCATTTTCTGGTGCGGTCAGATCCAGCATGAGGGTGACCTTGTCAGCTGCCTCGAGGGCAACCATGTCTACATCTAAGAGTGCTTTTACGTTCATGTGATTCTCCAATT
>Ga0209400_1000982_pt1 | contig 24153 bp, 36 predicted proteins | sample M_130807_EF_Meta_FD_187313 | JGI IMG/M metagenome (GOLD analysis project Ga0209400, IMG submission 187313) | Freshwater microbial communities from Lake Montjoie, Canada to study carbon cycling - M_130807_EF_MetaG (SPAdes) (version 2) | ecosystem: Environmental > Aquatic > Freshwater > Lake... | reverse complement strand
AATGTGCTGAGTGGGGTATCCGTAAGGAACGTCACGGTATCTGGGGTGGACTCACTGATAGTGAGCGAAAGAAGATACGCAATCAACGACGAATAACATTGGAAGAGGGGAAGAGTGCTTAACCTATCCCGTGCTTGGGGCGGTGTGACTACCAAAGCCACACCACTTCCTGACGTGTGGAAAAATCTAGTTAAGCACTCTATCAAGTTCCGTCGCGGTCAAGTCTGTATGGTCGCTGCTGCACCTAATGCTGGTAAGTCAATGTTTGCATTGATATATGCAATCAAAGCGCAGGTTCCAACGTTATTCTTTTCTGCTGATACAGACACAGCAACAGTAATGATTCGTGCTGCTGCTCATCTTTCGGGTCACACACAAGTGACTGTCGAAGGTAACATCAATAAAAGTCAGCGCCACTATGATCCTTACCTGGCTAAAGCTTCTCACATTCAATGGGTCTTTGACTCCAGTCCGTCTCTTGATGATATTGAGATGGAGATTAAAGCTTATGTTGAACTCTACGGTGTGATGCCAGAGTTGATTATCATAGACAACCTAATGAATGTGGCAGCAGAGACAGATAATGAATGGGCTGGGCTTCGTGCAATTATGATGGAGTTGCACGATATGGCACGTAAGACTGAGGCTTGTGTGCTTGTACTCCATCACGTAAGCGAACAGAGCGAGTATGGTTCTCCTATGATGCCACCACCTAGACGTGCTATTCACGGAAAGGTGAGTCAATTACCAGCTCTAATCCTTACGCTTGGGTACGATCCTTCACAGGGTCTACTTCGGATAGCATCAGTCAAGAATCGCTTTGGTCCACATTACGCAGATGCTTCACAATGGGCATCTTTATTTGTAGACTTTGGTTCTTGTCAAATAGGCGATGATGATGCGCAAGGTAGGGCCTACCTGCGTGGCAACAACGAGGAGAGTACATATGGTGCTATCTAACTACGCTCTAACAATAGAAGAGGAAGCCGTTTGTGTTGAAGTTGGATATCAAAGACAGAAGCCATACTTTGCTGACCCAATGAAGAATGTCAATTACTCAGAGGGTGACCTATGGGAAATGTGGCAACACGTTGTGTGTGCAGGATCAGAACTTGCATTCGCACGTATGGTTGGTAAGTACGACTTCACTCCACACTACAATAAATGGAAGTCAGAATTAGATATTCCAGGGTTCGGAGAAATCCGTTACTCGTTTCCACCAGTGAGAGGAATGCGTTACTCATCTAGAGATAACGATAACCTTGTGTATGTGCTGATGTCTGATGGTCTATGCCATAAGACACGAAGGGTTGGACCTGATTGGAAAGGCCCTGAGTACAAAGCTATTGGTTGGAAACTTGGCTCCGAATGTAAACGTGATGAGTGGAGATACAATGATAGGACTTGGTATGTACCAGTTATATACCTTAACCCTATGGAAAGTTTGATATTTAATGGCGAATAAGAATGGACGCAAAGGTTCTCAGTTTGAAACAGATGTAATGAAATGGTTCCGCAAAGCTGGAGTCATTGCAGAACGTCTGACCAAAGCTGGGGCAAAAGATGAAGGTGATATGGTTGTTATCATATCTGGAGAAACCTACATCTTAGAACTCAAGAACAGGCAGACCCTTTCCCTGCCCGAGTTCTGGAGAGAAGCACAAGTTGAGGCGCTTAACTATGCACAGGCACGGGGGCTTGGGGAAGTTCCTATGTCTTACGTCGTAGTTAAGCGTCGCAACGCTTCAATAGATCAGGCTTGGGTAATCCAAGACTTAACTCAATTCCTAAAGGAGAAACAATAATGCCAGTACCAGGTGGAGAAATAACAACAACAGAGATACTAGTACCAGTAGACCCAAATTTAGACCTAAATGAAGCAATAGTAGAAGCCGATGCAGAAGAAGCGGTAGAAGAATATGATGTGTGAAAACTGCCTTAAAGGTGGAGAAGAGAACGGCCTTGCTCACTACAAGCGTTCAGCTCATTGGCACGATAAGTGTGATGATAAGGGGTGTGTATGTCAGCACAAGACTGGTCCAGGATACGTAAAGCGGGACGGTACAAAGGTTCCATTGATGCAACTTCAATCCCCATAGGGACTATTGTTTCCTATTACGGTGGAGAAGTAAGAGAAGGTAAGTCAGCAGCAGTTCGTTGCTGTATACATACAGACAGCAGACGTAGTGCTGTGATGAACACGTATGACAACCTTTACTTCTGCCACACCTGCGGTAAGGGTGGCAGTTCAGTAGATGTTGTTATGCACATAGAGAATTTGGAGTTTAAGGATGCCCTCAATCGCGCAATCGAAATCATTGACGGAAGCGGCCAAACATTACAGTCGAAACATAAGCGCGGAAGCTCTAAGTTATCTAGAAGAACGTGGAATATCTGATGTTATTGCCAGCCAGTACTTGTTGGGTACGGTTACAGATCCTATCAATGGTCACGAGATGCACCAAGGTTGGCTTTCTATTCCTTACATTACTGCTTCTGGTTCTTGCGTTGGGTATAAGTTCCGCAGACTAGATGATAGCAAACCAAAGTATGGATCTCCAACAGGACAGAAGGCACACCTATATAACGTAGGTGATATAACTATTGACTCCTCTTACATTGCAGTATGCGAGGGTGAATTAGATGCCGTGGTCCTGTCTGGGTTGATAGGTATCCCAGCAGTGGGTGTACCTGGCGTACAAGCTTGGAAGCCACACTTTCCAAAGCTCTTTACTGGTTACGATACTGTCTTTGTTATTGGTGATAATGATATTAAAGAAGATGGCACTAATCCTGGTGCTGAGTTTGCTAAGCGTGTCGCGCAAGAGGTTTCTAATAGCACAATAGTAACATTACCCCCATCAATGGACATCAATGACTTCTATCTAGCCAGAGGCTTAGATGCAACGAAGGCTTTGTTACTAGGTGAGAAGGATGAGTGATGCTGAATGGACTATAGTGGTACAGACTTTGCAGCATATGGGCTTTCAAGTCCTGAGCCTAGACAGGTCCAACGAGATACTGGTAGTAAGACCGCAACCAACCCGTTAGTAGATCACGCTGCTGTTACTGGCTATCGTGCATTGGGTGTATCAACTGAGGACTTAACATCCTTCATTGAATCATTTGCATCCCTTCGTGCTCAGCGTGTTAAGGGTGTAGGCCACAAGCAGTATTCCCACGCTAAGGGTCAGAAGTTTGAGTCCTTTACTACATCAGACACCATTAGAGAATTGATTGAAGAGCTGGCAGATGCCAGCAACTACATAGACTTCCTTGCTATCAAGTTACTGAACATCCAACACACTATAGATTTGGTGCTACCTGACTGTGAGTGAACTACATAAATCCATCTACGACATAGCACCTAGCGTTGCTAGTGCAATAGCCCGTCGCTTTCGTGGTTACGTAGAACGAGATGATGTATTACAAGAGTGCCTTGCTTGGGCATTAACACGTGGCAAACAGTTTGATGAGATGCTTAGTGAACCTAATCCAGTCCAACGTGTTATTAATGAGAAGCGTATAGCTTGGCAAATGAAGCGCACTGCTGAGCGTTATGCTCGTAAAGAGAAGGCTGCTAAGTCTGGCTATCGTACAGGTGATGAAGCCTTCTACGATACAGCTATGATTGCACAAGTATTGCCACACGTTATTGCATCTATCGTTGATGATACGGTACTAGAACAGGCTCAGAACCTTGTTAATGATGGTTCACCTAAGAAGCCTAGCGTTCCAGCAGAAGGTGGCAACCTGCTCGCTACCTTGATTGATGTCAAGCGTTCATACTTAAAGCTTGAAGTAGAAGACCAGACCATACTTCGTATGCGATACCACGAGGGACAAACCTTGCAACAAGTAGCAGGTGTCTTGGAGTGTGCAGTATCTACTGCAGATCGTAGATGCACCAGCGCATTGCGCAAGGTGCAGAATGGCCTAGGCGGTGACAACCCTTGGCAATGAAAGAATTAGATTTGTTCTTGTTCCTAATGGATACAAAGTACCCAGACTTACAGAAGTCAGAAGGTATCTACGACTCCTTTGACTGCATTAGTCGTGACTCTAGCGCATACATAGAGTTGAAGTGTCGCAATACCCACTATCCCACGCTACTCATTGAAGAGTTTAAGTATCGAAAGCTCATTACCCAGGCGGCAGAGAGAGATCTCAACCCCTTCTATATCAACTCGACTCCAGAAGGGGTCTTTTCTTTTGACCTAATGGATGTAGCAGAACCAGAGTGGCTAAACCATTGGATGCCAGCGACTACAGAGTTCTCTCGTTCCAACAAAGTAAGTAAGTTAGTAGGTTACTTACCGATAGAAGAGGCAGTAAAGCTGTGATCTATGACTACAAGTGTGGTAAGTGCAACGCAACCATATCGGTTGAGCGTTCTATCCACCAGGAGGCATCTACTCCTATGTGCTTTGATTGCCACCAGACTATGGACAGAGTATGGGATACACCTGCCATTACCTTCAAGGGTAAAGGCTTCTATAGTACTGGTGGATAAACAAAGAACCCCACTACGGAAGGGTGTAGTGAGGTTCTTCGGGCCACAAGAAGTAAGCGCGACTAAACTATAGCATAGATTCTAAACATTCAAGACACTTACCCTGTCCTTCTGCTACTAGATCGTTGCCGCATTCATCGCAAATCTCCATCAGTACCATCCGCGTCTGTTGCTATGCCTAAGAGCGCGACACGCACTCTTTCCGTAGCGATGATCAATGTATCGTAAGCCGTGAAGGATTTGTAGTTCAGGTTCTCTACTATATTCTCCAAGGAGTTGAGCAATTCCGTAAGCTGTTGATCGTTTGTTGTCTGCAAGGTGGTCAAACCTGCTCTCACGGGTCCATAAGGCGATAAGGCACGTTGTCTCTGCTTTCGTATAACCGAGAGCTTTACTAAACTTGTAGGTTGTTCGTTTGTTATCACGCTTCTCCTCCATTGTTGCCTTGGTTTGTGCTGGTTTCGGTAAAGGTAATTCCCCTAGCCTTTGCACGTGCGACGATACGAGGAGCAATAGTAGTACCGTTAAGATCAATCCACGCTTTGCCTTCTTGTTCATCACTCACCTTCTCCTTCTCCAATAATTCCTTATAGGTATCTGGATAGGCCTGTGCTAATTTCACCAAGGCACGATCCCTTGCTCTTCGATAGTTGCGATAATAGACGGCCTGTTTTGCCGCACTCGCCAGTCGCTTCTCACTCTCCATTAATCTTATTCTCCCATACAATTAGGACGTATGCCAGTAGCATTACGCCTAGGATACCCAAGAAATAGCTCATTGATTCACCGCCAATACCGCATAGATAAGCTTGGTAATGTCAATAGGTTGGCCTACAAGGTGAGCGTCTTCGTCGTCACTCTCCCAACCCGATACAAGGATCCTGCAATTGACAGGGCTATTGCGTAGGTAGCGGATAGCTTCGTGCGTATCGTTGCCACCCCAGATCGCCTCACCCTTCTCATCTACCACTTCATATAGATTCACAAGCGTGGATACACGTGGGTGGAATGTAACTATCGTGTCATCTGGATCACCCAAAAATGGTTCTCCCTTGCTATCAAAGCGTAAGACTCTACTCATTCTCCCCCTGCCCTTCTGAATATACATCTACCATAGACAATGCGTAGGTCATTCTCATTAGATTCATACCCGCCTCCTTCTCCGTCTCCTCTTCTTGTATCTGGATCAATGCAAGGTCACGGCACAATTCTGCCTTAGCTTGCCAGTATTCTTTATTCATTACTCTCCCCTTCCTTCTCTTCTAAGGTATCAAACTCTTCGGTTATCTCTTCTTCGTCGTCTTCGTAGAAGACGGGATCGTTAAGCTCTGGCTCGTATCCCATTACTCACCCGCCTCTTCTTGGATCTCTTTTACCACGTCACTCACGCTCTTATCTGGCGTGTCCGAAGATAGCGTTATCTTAGATAACGCCTCACCTAACGCCGTGCGCCAATTGCTACCCTCACCCGAAGCTAAGGGAGTAGGTTCGCCACCACTAAAATCAAATAGCTCTACCTTATTCCACTTAGATCCCGCTTGGATTACTAGCGTTACCACGTGTGTTACTGATCTCTCTTCACTCATAGTATTACCTTTCCATTGTGTGTGTTATGCAGATCCAGAATGCCCTGCAATTCTTCGGTTAGTCTCTGCTCATTCTCTTCCCATTGACTATCGCCATTGTAGGCATATTCCCATTCGTGTATGGCGTGATCATAGATAGTACCTTCGGGGAATGCACTCTCTTCTAGCTCTGCATTAATACTCCACCCGCCCTTCTCATTCCAGCTAACTACATAGTGATGCTCTTTCATTACTTCTCCTCCTTCGGACAGTCGCTATATGGATTTTCATTACCTTCATTATCTTCACACCAACACCAATCAAAATTCTCCACTTGGGTAGCGTGTGTCAATTGTGCTATCTCACTCCAGCTCATTGATTCTTGATTCATTACTCCCCCTCCCCTTCTATTACCGATACGTGTACGGGCGGGAATTCTCCAAACCCGCCTAGCTCTATCTCCTCATCGTCTAGCAATAAGGTAACGGTTATGTCGTTGATAATCGTCTCGTCTATCTTCCCGATCTCGTCTTCTATGTTATTCATACCGTTGATAGTCGCTTGCTCGTACGCCTCATCACTTAAATTCTGAAAGTGATCGTCACCTTCTAGACATACGTTGGTAGTGATCGTTAAGTAATCGGTTACGAAGGTAACACGGTAGTCGTAGCTCATTATGCTACCTCCCCATAACCTACGATCACCCAAGCACTATTTAGAATTGCATTCTGCCATTCTCCACAATGCTCACAAGAATAATCTGCATTGATAGAAGATAGTACTAACCCGCGTAAGCCACAATATCTACACTTGTCCATTACTCTCCCTCCCCTTCTCCTGAATACTTAACAATAGTCTTTAGCGTGGTGTGGATATGACAATCACAATCGCCTCCCATATTGTCATCGAATTCTAAGTGAGAATAATTATCCTCATATATCTCATTGATAAGCTCATTAATAGTCTCCATTACGCCACCGCCTCTTGCATAGTAAAACTCCAATTACCGCTCATAACGTCTAGGTCATAATCTAATGAGCGTGTAGCGTTATCATACTTATCTGCCCATTCTGGCCAGTCAATTCCCTTATCATCACTACCATAGAATGCTAATTCATAACCGCATTCGCTATCGTAAGTAAGAGTGGCGCGATAGATCTCACCCTCTACTTCTATCTGTAGATCCTTCACGTAGCTCTGGATCTCCTTGCTCTTGCATAGTACGTTCATTACTTACCCCTTCCAAGGTATTTATTAGGGCGATTCACCCTCCCTCCCCCTCCACTTCTGCCCGTGGAGGAGGAGAGATAGCTAACCGCTATTGCCTTACCTTACCCTATAAGTACTCGAATAGATCGCCGTCTCCGATTATGTCCTCTATGTCCGATAGATCATAAGGATCATCACCGTAGATTAGATCATTCAATTGTGTAACGATCTCCTCCTTCGTATCTCCTATCACTCTCCCCCCTCCTCTCTAGGTTCACAGTCGTGGCCGTAGTACCACTCTCCCGCTTGCTCTTCGTCTAATAAATCGAAGATCCGTGAGCATTCAATACACTTAGCCTTAGTCTGTATCTTCACTCTTCTGCCCCTTCTAGTACTTCGATCCTGTCAATTATGAGATCCAATAGAATGCAATAATCGGCGGGGTTATCGAAGATAGGGTTAGCCCTCACCCTCCAATACTCCTCGCGTAATACTTCCAATTCTCTACTCATTCTCCTCACCCTTCTCTTCGTAAGATCCGACGGGGATAATCTGCAAGATCCCTGCCTCCTGTAAAGCTTTCAATAGATCCTGGTTACTCACTCTTGATCCTCCTTGCAATTGTGAGGAGGATCCCACGCTCTAGCCGTGTAATTATCTCCACACCAAGGACACATAACACTATTCACGCGCTCACCCGCTCCTTCTGCCCTAATTGGATCCCCGCTAAGGCGTAGGCCTTCACGATAGCCTTCACCCGTGGCGCGGTTAGATCCGCGCTTACTAACTCTTCTCCCGTTGAAAGATCAACGAGGCTCACCCGCTCCTTCTGATACTTCATAAGATAACCCCTTCCAAGGTTTCGATTCTGCCCCTAGTGGCAGACCGCCCCGCACGGCTCACGCCGTGCAGGGTAGTCCGTCTCTACAGATTACAGTCTGCCATTGATCCGATACAGATCCCCGTCTCATTGATCCAGACGTTACCCGTGATCCAGAAGGCCACGGCGATCAAGAGGCCGACGGTTACGCCTAGCACGAAGGCCCCGCGCTTGGTTAGATTCTCCACGATTAGGCCTCCAATCCGTCTAACATCATCGAAGCGTAACGCCAGACAGGGGAGCCTTCTGGCACTTCACGCCGTGCGCCGTCGTACCAATCTTGGTACACGTAATCAATACGGCGGATCCCGTCGCTATCGTGTTGCACTTCGATCCAATCGGCAGGGCCTCCCCCGCTCCACGTGAAGCGGGTCACCTTGTAAGTCTCCACGCCATAGGCGAATTCATAGATCTCACTATTGGCTTGATCCCGTAGATCTTCGTCGCCTTCGTAATCGTCGGCGATAGTGAAGAGATCATTTAAATCATTCTCACGATCTTTCAATTCGCTTTCAATTCGGCCTTCACAATTTTTGGCCTTGATCTCTTCTAGTAGTGCGCCTAGTTCATCAATCGTAGTCATTACATAACCTCCAAGATTTCAATTGGGAATAGTTCATTCTTTATTCTTACAATTTCAAGATCATCGAATAGATAGCCTTCTAATTCGGGATCTGTTTCGCAATCAATAGCGCAACCTTCGGCGAATAGATCCGCATCATCATCAATAAACTGTTGTGCCAGATCTACGGAATTAAAGATCTGATTCGTGTAAGTAAATTGCACTTCTTTTGTGTCGTGATACATAACGCCACGTACGCGGTAAATCGGTAGCGATCCGCCTAATTCTTGGATCGTTGATTCAATCGCGCCGATAGCCCATTCAATAGCATCGGTATCGTTGCCATTGATTAAAAGATCTCGCGCACTAATTAAGCGGTTGCAGATCTCTTCATCACGTACTAAGACGTTAAGAAGATTCTTAACGTGATTACTATTAGTTTCCATCAGATAGATTCTCTCTTTCGATAAAGTGAGGAGGCAGATCCTCTTCACGGGATAACTATACCGTGCCTTACCGTATAGGGAAGGGATGCAAGGGGCCAGATTCGGCTCACGTGTCCCAAGCTCTAAGAGGCTAGGCGGGGCCAGATCCAAGGCCCGAAGGGGTAAAGCGGGGCCAGATTCGAAGGGGCCGAAGGCCCGAAGGATCCAAGGTAAGCAAGGAGGCCGAAGGGTTGGGGCCGTAATCTCTGGCCCGTAGATCTCTGGCCCGTGGATCAATAGAGCCGTGAAGGGTTAGGCCGTGAGCCGTAAGGCGTGAGGCCTTGGGGTAATCGCTAGGCCTTGGGGTTATTCGTTAGGCGGGTTTATTAATATGGCTTAGGTAATTGATACAGGGATCCCCGTGCCGATAGGGGAGCCTACCCCGCGGGAATCCCTAACGGTACGGTACGGGGCAGAATGGAGGCCGTCGGTTACGGTATCGACCACGGTTACGGCGAGCAGACCCCTAGGTGTTAAGTTTAGTCCGTGTGTATAGTATGTACCCACTACAGATATATTTCCTAAAGTGAACCAGATCACTTATTAATGTCCTATTTTGTACCGTATTTGTAGTGACGTTAGTCACATTATATAAATACTTTATACCATAGGCAGGAAATGAGCTTTTTTTCCTGCCTTATATACAGTAGGGGCGGAAAATGTGATAGCCCCGTACAGCCTCGCTACGTTGGCACTACGCGAGTCCCTAGGACGAGTACCAACTTACCCCTCGCTTCGCTGTGGCTCACTCGGGAGTTTAGCCTACCGTGTCGTGCAAAGCACGACTTTTAGTTGGGTGTAGTCTACCTATAACCCAATGAGATATCGGAGATCCAATGGCTGAGAACTCAGCAGATATAGCTAAGCGTATTATACTTAGCGCAGTAGCTGAAGGTATGACCATTGAGCAAGCCTGCCTATCGGCTGGTAAATCCTATAAGACCTATGAGTACTATCGTCGCACAGACAAGATCTTTACCGACAAAGTTGATAGAACCCGCCTTGGACTAAAGGACAAATCCTTTGCTACCTCCGATGTCCACGACATCACATTCGCAGAATTTCGCCAACGCTTTCTCAACTCTAGGACCTTCCCTCATCAGCAGAACCTAGTAGATATGATTGAGGGCATTGAGCCTTCCTGGATGCACCCTTCGATGAAATACGAACAGGGCCTAGCCAATAACCGTATCCTTATCAACATCCCGCCAAACCACGCTAAGTCCATCACAATCACGGTGGACTACGTAACCTGGCAGGTAGCTCGTAATCCTAACTTTAGAGTGCTCATAGTCTCCCAGACTCAGCAACTCGCAGCCGACTTTCTCTACGCCATCAAGCAGCGTTTGACTCACCCTATGTATGAGAACCTTCAAAATGCTTATGCTGCTGGCGTAGGGTTTAACTCCAAGTCTGCCTCGTGGCAGGCTACCCGTATTACCTTTGGCGATGAGCTTCGTGAATCTAGCGAAAAAGATCCTAACATCGAGGCCGTGGGAATCGGGGGTCAAATCTACGGCAAACGTGCCGATATGATTATCGTAGACGATGCGGTAACTCTCAAGAACGCCAATGAGTTTGAACGCCAGATTAAGTGGCTGACACAAGACGTACGTTCTCGTCTTAACCCTACTGGCAAGTTGATTATCATTGGTACCCGCGTTGCTGCAGTTGACCTATATCGTGAACTGCGTAACCCAGATAGATACCCTGGTGGTCTAGTCCCTTGGAAGTACCTGGCTATGCCAGCCTTACTTGAAACAGATGAAGACCCTGACAAATGGGTTACCTTATGGCCTGCATCAGATGCCGCCTTTGATGGACAGCTAGAATCAGATTTGAACGAGGACGGACTATACCCACGTTGGAATGGTCGTAACCTCTATAACGAACGTCAAGCAATGGATGCATCCACTTGGGCATTGGTTTACCAACAACAAGATATCTCAGATGATGCCATCTTTGACCCAGCCTGTGTAAGAGGTTCTATTGATGGTATGCGCAAGGCAGGTCGCTTGGTTCCTGGTCATCCAGGTCATCCACGTGATGTCAACGGCTTTTCTTTTATTTGTGGTCTTGATCCCGCTATGGTTGGTGATACAGCCGCCATTTGTTACGCTATTGATAGGGTTACACATAAACGCTGGATTGTTGATGCTATCAAGATTACTAGGCCAACGCCTGCTGCAATCCGTCAACTAATCTTTGACTGGACTTCCCTCTATAGTCCTAGTGAATGGATTGTGGAGAAGAACGCATTTCAATCTTTCTTAACTCAGGATGAAGGTATCCGTGCAAACTTGGCCTCTAGAGGAGTGCTACTGCGGGAACACCATACTGGCAATAACAAATGGGACTCAGGATTTGGCGTTGCATCAATGTCAACTTTGTTCGGCACCAAGCAACACGACGGAAAGCACCACCGCGATAACCTTATTCACTTACCTTCAGATCAAACTGAAAACGTTAAGGCGCTCATCGAGCAATTGATTACGTGGTCCCCAACGACCAAGGGTAAGACCGATATGGTAATGGCTCTGTGGTTCTGTGAGATTAGAGCACGTGAGATGCTTAACCAAGGTATCCACGCAACACATCATATGAAAAACCCTTTCCTGTCTCGTTATGAACAGGGTAAGCGAATGGTCGTCAATATAGATGAACTACTCGCAGAAAAAGATCGTACATTTATCTAAGGAGAAATCTTGTTATCAACTAAAGAGGTTGCAGCGAAAGTAGCACGGCTACAAACACGCTACGCAGCACGTGACCAGAGAATGCGTGACGTGCTCTCTGTGCGTCAAGGTGATATCTCCAAGGTATACCCTGCAATGTTTTCTGAAGAATACCCAAAACCTTTAGTTGCAAACTTCGTAGATGTCGCAGCACGTGACTTAGCAGAGGTAATGTCTCCTCTACCATCGTTTAACTGCGCTGCTACCAATATGGTTTCAGACTCAGCACGTAAAGCTGCAGATACACGTACTCGTATCGCTAACTACTTTGTCTCTTCCTCTGACTTACAGATTCAAATGTACACAGGTGCTGACTGGTTTAACACCTACGGTATGCTTCCAGCAATTGTTGAGATGGACTATGAAACCAATAATCCGAGAATACGTCTGCTTAATCCTTTTGGTACTTATCCTGAAATTGATAGATTTGGCCGTACCCTCTCAATCTCGCAGATAATTGCAACAGATGCTGAATCACTTGCAATGCAGTACCCAGAGTTCTATGACCAGATTATGCCACGTAACGTCTATGCACCTGGCTCACCTTATGTATCTTTAGTTCGCTACCACGACAAAGATCAGGACTTAATCTTTATCCCAGAGCGCAAGAACCTAGTTCTATCTAATACACCTAACCCAGTAGGCAAGTGCCTAGCAGGTGTAGCTATGCGCTCATCTATTGATGGCGAAGCTCGTGGACAGTTTGATGATGTTCTATCAGTTCAACTTGCCCGTGCTCGCTTTGCAGTATTGCAAATCCAAGCAGCAGAAAAATCTATCCAAGCACCTATTGCTATTCCACAAGACGTGCAAGAACTTGCATTGGGTCCTGATGCGATTATGCGTTCTGCTAATCCACAAGGTATTCGTCGTGTTCCACTAGAACTTCCTAATGGTGTATTCACCGAATCAGGTGTTCTAGAACGCGAACTACGTACAGGTGCTCGTTATCCTGAGACTCGTTCAGGAAACATTGATGCATCTATCGTTACAGGCCGTGGTGTACAGGCACTACAAGCTGGTTTTGATACACAAATTAAAGCAGCACAAGCACAATTTGCTCGTTTGTTTATGGATCTTGTATCTATGTGTTTTGAAGTAGATGAAAAAATCTTTGGTAATATGACTAAAGAAATCAAGGGCGTTGACGACGGTACTCCATTTAATATGAAGTACATCCCATCACGACAAATTGCAGGTAACTACGGCGTAGATGTCCGTTACGGCATTATGTCTGGTATGGACCCAAACCGCGCCATCATTGCATTACTACAAATGCGTAGCGACAAGCTCGTATCTCGTGACTATGTACGTCGCGAGATTCCAATGGAGCTCAATGTTACGCAGGAGGAACAACGTGTTGACATTGAAGAGATGCGCGATTCTTTGCGTGTTGCTGTTGCTCAGTACGCTCAGGCAATACCAGCCCTTGCAGCGCAAGGCCAAGACCCTAGCCAAATCATTTCCCGTATTGCAGAAGTTATCCAAGGCCGCCAAAAGGGTCTTCAGTTAGAAACAGTTATTGAAAAAGCATTTGCACCTAAAGAACAACCAGCAGCTCCAGATATGGCAATGATGCCAGGAGCACCAGGAACTCCAGCAGCAGGTGCGGCCCCCGTACCTGCCTCGCAGCCAACTCCAGAACAAGGCGGAGCGGCCCCTGCTGCTGGTCCAGAACAACGTCCAGATATAGCAACCCTGCTAGCTTCTATAAGCGGCGCAGCATAACTGAGGGAGGTGTAAAATGAACAAAGGATCACGTGCAGCAGCACCAATGTCAAAGCCAGTTGAAGGCAAGAAAGATACCTCTAAGCCAGCAGGCGGCCAGGTATACTTCGGAACAACTCCAGCAGGTCGCAAAGGCTCAGCAGTAAAGAAGGGCTAAGTAAATTTCAATTAACGGAGGTACTGGGCGTGGATAATAATAACAAAGTTCCACGCTCAGTACACTTCGCAGATTTTTTAGTTATATTCGCAGGTTTATTGCATAACATTCTTAGCGCAATCCAAGCATTCACAGAAGAGTTAATGGAAGTAGCTGTTTACAACGCTAACCGAAACTCAGAAGTAAGCAAAGTGTGGGAACAATTTTCAAACGATTTAGAAAAGATAGAGGAGGATACCGATGGTAGATAGCCCATTACAAATTGGCGGTCCTGGAAAATTCTCCGTACGTGAAGATTTGCCACCGTCACAGAATTACGGTGACCGTAAGGCAATGGCTGAAGATATCGCAGGTGCTTCCACTTCTCCTAAGCCATCTGTAAAACCAACACCTGTTGCAGAAGTTGCTGGTGCTGTAAAGCAAGATCCTCTAGTAGGAATGTTTGCACCAACTCAACGAAAAGATGAAGATATTATGACCATCGCTGGTCCACCAAAACCAGCAGAAGGTAAGTTGTCAGATACCCTTGCAACCTTACTGCCATATGATACAACTGGAGAAATTACTGTTCTCTACCAGATGGCTTTATCTAGAGGTCAGTAGTGGGTTCAACTTCCAACAACATTAAAGCTATCGCTTCTCAAGCTGGCTTAACCGCAGCGCAACAAGAACAGATCAATGGCTACATCAAGGCTGTAGACTCGCACCAGAAGTTAACATCTCTTCCATCTGACGTTGCAAAACTAGAGTATTCAAAGCTAACTCCAGAGCAACAGAAGTCTTTGAAGGATAACTTTGGTAACGTTGAGCAAAAGCGTGGATGGCTAGGAACAGCACTTCACTACACAGTAGAGCCAGCATTTAATATCATTGCCGCTCCTGTTAAATTAGCCTTCAAAGGTGTTCAAGAACTTTCGGATTTAACTACACGTGCCTACCGAACAGCAGCAATTGCTGTTGACCAAAAGGTTGATATCGGTAAAGCGTGGACAACAGCCAATGATAAGGGCGATAAAGTCTTTAGTCCATCACGTATGGCAGAGGCAACACGTATCTTTGGTTCACAGTATATGTCTGTAGCACAAAAGGTTGCAGAAGGTATGACTCTAGACCAAATTGTTGCAACTGGAACTGAAGAAGAAAAACAGATTGCTGCTAAAGCTGCACAAAAGAAAGATCCACTCTTTCAAGATGCACTAGATGCAGCTAACGCTGCTAAGTATTCTCCAGGTAGATTTATTGCCAACGCCATCCTTCCGCAAAAGTGGGAAGGATCAGGTGCTGCATACAAGGCTATCTCTGGTCTTGGTGATGCAGCATTTCGTGTATTTCTAGACCCAACATTAGCACTTGGTAAAGCCAAAAAAGCATATGATGTTGGAAAGTACGCGCTAGATAACATCGTTGGTGATGCTGGAAATGTTCAAAAAGCATTTCAAGTTGGAAGCGTACAAAGATTTGACCAAGCTTATGTTGGAGCATTGAAGAATTACTCAATTGCTCGCAAAGCGGTTAAAGAAGGTGGCGTAGACCCAAAGGATTTAGTGCAAGCAGGCATTGAACTCAAGCGTATTGCTCCTGAGTTTGGCGATGATGTAATTGAGGCTATGCTTAAAGAAGGCGTAGTTGAAGCTGGCACTATGAAGGGCTTTCTTGCTGGCAGTGAAGAAGCATTACGTACGCTTAAAGGTCAAGCAGGCCGTCAAGTTCAATTGCTTCCACGTATGGACCTTGCACGTCAGACTCGTATTGCAGCAGTTACTACTGGCAATAAACTTTTACGCTTTGACCAAGCAGGCAAGCGTGTTAGTCGTGAAGTCTTTACTGACCAGACAACTATTGGTGGCATTGAAGCACAACTGGTTAGCAAAGCAAAGTTTATTGATACACGCACAGGCGAAGCAGCAACTGCTAACACTCCAAAAGAGTTCTTAAAGCAAACTGAAAAGAATCTCATTAGCGAGATTGAACGTAAGACTGCCAAGATTCGTGCAGATGGTGCATTCCGTATGCCATTGGATTACGTCCAAGATCGCATTGACCGCTTTGCATCTAAGTTTACAAAAGTTCCGTTTTTCCGTGATAATTTCTTTGACCCTAACGCAGTAGATTCTGCTGAGAAGGTCTATCAGTTAGCACGTCTTGCTAATACTCGTTACAACTCACGTCTATTTGCAGAGGCATTTAAGGCTGGAGATGAAGCACAGAAGCGTCAGATTATGATGGGTGTCTTCAATACAGTAGCTGAGATTCGTGGGTTAAACAAAGTCCCTGGTGGCAAAAACATTCTTGACGATTTGGCTAACTCTTCTCGTGAGCAATTGTTTGCTCCACGTATTTTAGTACGTGATGCTAAGGGTAAGCCAGTACTTAATGATGATGGAACCTACCGTTATTTTGAGCCATCTAATTTTAATGACCAGCAATTTGCTATCTTTGATTTTCAACTAGCGTCAGGTATGACCGTTCCTAAGATTACAGATCTTGACGGAGTTGTTGACCGCTATCAAATAGCAAGCAAAATAATGATTGCATCTCATTCTAAATGGGCTGAAAACATTACGTCTGCTTGGTCATTCTTAACTCTTGCTGGTCCTCGCTTTGCTGTGCGTAACTCTATTGAAGATTTAATGGTTCACCTTGCGGTGGGCGATGGTGCTTGGGGTCTTGTCGCAAGCAAGCGTCTATCAACCAAGTTACGTACTGCTCAAGGTGGCGAAACTCTAGGTGTTATCAATAAACTTATTAAGCGTTCAGACCGTAAACTATATGCAGCTAAACTTGCAGAAGCAAAAACTGTACAAGATGCTCGCAAGGTTATGGCAGATGCTATTATGGCTGATAAGTACCTTGGTAAACTTGACCCACAAGCACGTGAGATCATTGCTGAGATGGCAGAGTTTGGAACTATTGACGAACTACTTGCAGGTGTTGCCGAAGGTGGTAAGAAGGGCATCACTGGTGCTGACCACTGGACAGATGCTCTTCGTACTGTAGATAAGTACGGCACATCTCGTGAATATAAGATTGATGGTGTTACATACGCTAAGGATAGCGGTGGAAACTACCGTGAGTATTCTCCAATTACAGCAGAAGGTAAGATCGCTTGGGTAACAAGCATTGCTGCTATTGGAAATGACCCACTTGGCTCTATTGCTCTTCGCTATATGTCAGATAGTCCAGAGTCTAAAGAGTTTGCTATACGACAGATTATTAAGTTTATTGATTCTCCAGAATATGCAGCACAAAAGGCTCGCTACCAATTATATCGTCCAGGTAATAATGCTGACGTAAAGGTACACGCTGAGAATGTCTATGCAGCAACCCGTAACCTATTTGTAAATAGCCAGAATAAGGTAAATCAGAAGCTATTGAATCAAGTTACAATTCGTACGCCTGAAGGTGGAATTAAGATTAATACCCGCGACTTAGGTATTGATGATTTGCCAAAGCTGGCAGAAGATGCACCACAGTTTATCTCTGGTCCAAGCATTATGCCTATCGCAGATGGTAACCCTGCTGGAAAGATTGTAGGAAAGCACTGGGATTGGGTTGGCGAAATGAATGCTCGCTGGTCACGTGAGCCAATGGTTCTCTCTGCTGCTGTTGATATGCGTAAGCGTTGGAAATCAGGCGGCTTAGAAGAGCGTTATATGAAGATACTTACAGATCCTATTCGCAATAACGCTAAGTTAAACGATGCCGAGAAGGCTATCTTGATTAAAGATGCTGAACTCAAGGGCAAAGCCAAGATTATTGAGATAACTCAGGACCTTGCTAAAGAGCGAGTGCTTGCTTATGTGGATAATCCAGAGGTTCGTACACAGTTAGCATTTACAATGCGTAACTTTGCTCGCTACTATCGTGCAACAGAAGACTTTTATCGCCGTGCATTGCGTGGTGTTCGTTACAATCCAGAGTCAATTGCACGTTTATCACTGACTTATGAAGGCGTATCACACTCTGGCTTCATCCAAAAGGATGACCAAGGTGAGGCTTACTTTATCTATCCAGGAATGCAGGCAGTTTATGCAGCAATGTCTAAGCTAGTTCCAGCATTTGGCATTAAAGGTGCGTTCGTTGTTCCAATGCCAGTGGAGTTTGGCGCAAAACTTAATATGATTACACCGTCTATGAACCCAGACTCTTTGTTTCCAACATTTTCTGGTCCATTGGCAGCATTGCCAGTCAAGATGATGTATGAGTTGGTTCCTTCGCTCAAAGAGTCAGAGAAGTACCTATTTGGTACCTATGGTGAAGACCAACCAATCATTAACGCTATCTTGCCAGCCCACATTAACCGTGCATTGGCAGCATTAAACAAGGATGAGCGTGATTCACAGTACGCATCAGCTTTCCGCAAGGCAGTTACCTATTTAGAAGCTACCGACCACGGATTAAAGATTACAAAGAATGCACAAGGTATTGATGTGCCACCGTCTCCTGGAGATCTAGAGGCATATCAAGACAAACTAAAGGCAACAACCCAAACAATCTTGGGTATGCGCTTCTTTACTGCGCTAGTCCTTCCAGCATCACCTTCAGTTCAGCTCAAATCTGAGATGGCTGGGTGGGTTCGTGACAACGAACGTACAAGCTTTAAGCAGGTATTCTCTAACCTAGTTACTGAGTACAACGGTGACTATACACGCGCTACTGAGGAATGGATTAAGCTCTTTCCTAAGCAAATGCCATACACAGTATCTGAGTCCAAGAAGAACACGGTTGCTGTTATCAAGTATGGCGAAGCAGCAGGTAACTGGGTAGATAACAACACAGAACTACTCAAGAAGTACCCAGAAGCAGCAGCGTTTTTAATTCCAAATATCGGTAAGTTCAGCTATGACTCTTACAAGACTATGATGAACGAAGGCTTCCTTAATAAAAAGCAGGTTGGTGATTTCCTTCGTGAGACACAGATTGCTACAGATAAGCAGTACTACTTCCAGCAACGCAAAGACTATCTAGAGTTACTTGCTAGTACTGCATCAGTAGATCAAAAGCGTATGATTAATGATAAGTGGGATAACTGGTCTGGTCAGTTTATGTCTGTTCGACCACAGTTGCAAACAGAGTTTGCATCAGGTGGAGCATCAGATGTTCGCCGCGAGATAGCAATAAACGATCTTCGCAATATGCTTACTAATGAGAAGAACCTTCCAAAGACAAATACAGTATCTGTTCTTCGTCAGATGCTCCAAGCATATGACGGTTTCAGCGCACAGTTCTCATCCATTACAGATAGAACTGATGCAGCACAAGATCGTAAAAATGCTCTTCAAGCAGGTGCTAAGGCTCAGTTACAAGAACTAGCTAACAGCAATCCAAATACTAAATCAGCTTATGATGTGCTCTTTGCATCATTGATCGGAGACTAAAGTGCCAGTAGGTAAAAGCAGTGGAGTGAGTAAGGTTGTTCCACAACAACCTGTTGCTGGAACGGCAGATGCCACTTCATCTGGCGGTTTTTTGTCTGGCGGTATTGCAGATATCTCATACATCACTTCGAGTATTCCTACTGCAGCTAATCCAAATAACGTTGAAAAGGCTACTCAAAAAGAACTTATCCGTAAGTTTTTAGAAAAGAGTCCACAGGAACTTATTGGTATTGGTAATCAACTCAAGGGAGCTGGTTATCCAGTTGGTGCTTTGACTGGTAAGCCAACCAAGGATCTTCGCAATGCCTATCTCAAGGCTTACGATGATTTGAACCAAGAAATCCTCATTGGCCAGCAATTAGATTTTAATACATTCCTTACACGTGAACAGGGTGCTGCTGGTGCTGGAGCAGGCCCACGTAAACCTTATACACAAGACCAAGAAATCAATGATATGTCTGCAAAGACTTTGATTGATGGAATCGTTAAGAGCTTAACTGGTCGCCCAAAGGCAAGCCCAGATGAGGTTGCTAAATATACAGCAATGATTCGTGCTCAGCAGAAGAAAAATCCACTGGTCACTTCATACACAACTAGCGGTGGTCAGACTACTGGCTCAAAAACAACTGGCGGATTTGGTGCTCAAGAAGCGCAGCAATTTTTAATTGATAAAATTTCACAAGGTGATGAAGCTAAGGCAACTCGTGCTTTAGATGCATACTCAACCGTAGTAGATATGTTCGGAGGACTTCGCTAATGGCAGTTAAGTTACCTCCTGATACTTGGATTAGCCAAGTAATTACATTTAAGGGTACACGTGATAACGTTTACTCAAAGATTGATGGATCTCTTGTAGGTTATATTAAAGATGGAAAGTTCATCCAGACAATTGATACACTTCCAAAGCTAGACCCAAAGAAAAAGCCTGTTCAAGATAAGAAGTTTGCTGCAAGTATCAAAAAGATTTCAGCACTTAATGCTATTCCTTCTATGGAACAAGATGCTGCTTATTACAAAGAACAAGCAGAAAACGTCAATAACACTCCAGAAGAACGTGCTACCGCTAAAGCACAATATGAAGCTCTTAATCTTCAGGTTGAAGCAAAGCGTAAGGAAGCGGGTCAAGCTGCAGGGGTTGTAGAAGAAGAGCAGGGTAAGACAGACGCAACTTCTGCTAGAGGTCGCCTTCCAGAGATTCAATCTGAGTTTGCTAGACTTAAAGAACAATATGATATTTTGTTGGACCCATTTGATCCAGATGGCAAAGGTCCAGGAATCAAGAAGAAATTAGATGTATTGGCACAAGAGTATTCACAGACCTATCCAAAGGCTACTGGAACTCCGCTAATTTCAAAGACTGCTGCATTTGCTCGTCTTGCTGGTAATAAAGTATTACAAACCCCTACTGCTCAAACAGCAACTACAACAGCAGGAGGACCTACTGGTACTCCAGTACAAACACCTGTAGTCACTGCTACACCTGCGCCTGTTCAAACACCTGCTCCTATCAAAGATACTTTAACTAAAACACCTTTACCAAGTTCGGGTGGCAAAACAAAGCCAGCACCTGGATTACCTGCTGAAGCCCCTACGGTAAGTCCTGGTGGCGGATTCACAGATTCACAGAATGCGGCACGATTAGCAAAAGAAGCAACTGGTGGTTCTGTCGTAAAGGGTTATGACGCGATTCTTGCTAAGGCTCAAACAGACTATAACCTTCCAGATATTATCTTTAGCAATGTAGATTCTTTAGGCAAGCTTCTTAAAGAATATGTTGATGGCAAGATTGATATTGACCTATTCAAGCAAAAGGTTGAAAACGATCCTTGGTATCGCCAGAACTCTAAAGAAATCAAAGCTCGTTACCTACAAAAGTTTAACTATCAGGACTTAGTTAAATCTGGTAATGCCAAGGGAACTACTGATTATGAGCAGAAGATTGCTCAGATTACTAACGACCTTATTAAGCAAGCACGTACTCTTGGTTCTGCCCTTGATGAGGGTCAGGCAAAGTTAATTGCTGAAGACTTATATATCCATAATCAAGATGCAGATGAGTCTGTTAAAACTCGTCGTCTTGTCAGTGGTATTCGTCCTATGGCTGGAATGATTGCTGGAAAGATTACAGAAGACTATAGTGGTCTTGCGCTTCAAAACTATCAAGGACTCCAAAAACTTGCTAAGCGTAATGGATTTAGGATTGAAGATATACTTCCACGTAATGCAGATGGAACACCATCTACCGCTCAAGATACGCTACAGCGTTTAACATTAGGCGAATTAGACCCAACTCGTTTAGGGCAAGATGTTCGCAAGCTTGCAGCTATTGGTCAGCCACAATTTGTACGCGATTTATTGGGTCAAGGTATTGACCTTGATGAAATCTATTCTCCGTACCGTAAGACTATGGCTAATATCCTAGAACTAGATGAAGGCCAAATTGACCTTAATGACCCAACGCTTCGTATGGGTATCAGTGATAAGGGTGATGTTAATCTATATGATTATTCAAAGGCGTTGCGTCAAGATTCTCGATGGCAATACACAGGTAATGCTCGTAAGGAAGTATCAGACAGTGCGCTTACAGTTCTTCGTAACTTCGGATTCCAGGGGTAAATAAATGGCTAGAGAAGATATGCTAATTGACGAAGGTGCCACATTTGGTCGTCGCCGTAGAAGCACTCCAACTACTCCTGCAACTGCAGCAGAAGTGCAAGCTGCTTTAGATGCAGCAGCAACTGAACTTGATGTAAACGCGGCTGACGCTCAATTTCCAACAACAGAATTATTCTCTCCTGTTGGTGGAGGCCAACCAGTAGCAGGTGCTAGTATTGCAGATGCTGATATGTTTATGAGGGAAGGTTATACCCCTGGAACATTACCACCAGAATACCGAACTCTATTTGGCAATGATCCAGATGTTATCGGTTACAAAGTTACAACCAATCCAGACGGAAGTCAAAGCGTAACCGTTGCCAAAGCACAAGGTGATGCTGATGGTGGTCTTCAATTTCAAACATACGGTGCAAAAATTAAAACAGATGCATCTGGAAAAGTAACACCATTTACTGCAACTCCAATTGCTGGAGTAAACGGTATCGCTGGTTCAGGGACTGGTCTAAAGACTGCAGAGCAAATTGCGGCAGATGCAAAAGCGGCACAAGATAAAGCTGGTCGTCAATCTGCTTACGATTTACTTTATGCAGAGTTTGACCGTTATGGTCTTGGTTCTTTAGTAACTCCATTAAAAGACCTCATCACATCAGGTGTGTCACCTTCAGAATTTACTATTCGCCTACGTGAGACAGATGCCTATAAGAAGCGTTTTGCTGCTAATGAGGCTCGCATCAAGAATGGCCTTCGTGCTCTATCTGAGTTTGAATACATTACTAAAGAAGATGCTTACCAAGAGGTAATGCGTCGCAGAGGGTTACCTCCAGAGTATTATGCTAAAGGTGATATGGGAATCCAAAAAGGATTTGAGTCACTTATCAGTGGTGATGTGTCCTCTACAGAGTTAGAAGACCGTATCGTTACAGCGCAAGATCGCGTACTTAATGCCAATCCAGAGATTGCTAAGACGCTCAAAGAATTTTATCCAGGTATCTCTAATGGGGATATCTTGGCTTATGCACTTGACCCAGTTAATGCTATCAATTCAATCAAGCGCAAGATTACTGCTGCTGAAATTGGCGTTGCTGCAAAGCAAGAAGGATTAACAAGTGGCCTAAGTCGTGCTGAAGAGTTGGCAACGTTGGGTATTACAGGGGCCACTGCAGCACAGGGATACCAAGCAATTGGTGGCGGACTGCAGCGTGGTTCACAACTTGCTTCTATATACGGAGAAGATCCATATACACAGACATCAGCAGAACAAGAAATCTTTAAGTTGCAAGGTGCTCAAGAAGCACGTAAGCAACGACAGAAGATTACTGGACTTGAAAAGGCCACCTTTAGTGGTCAAAGCGGAATATCATCTGGCGCATTAGCACGAGATCGTGCTGGCGCTTACTAAATAAAAAGCCTGCCAACGGGACGACTGGTCCGTTGGAGCGATAACAAAACCAGTAGTAGGAGCCACACCACCCACCCCAAAGTGATTGTGAGGCCTGCGTCAAACTAACAAAGAATGGGAGAAGGACCTATGTCCAATTACGACTACGAGGAAGATGACTTCGATACCGAAGACACCAGCAATGATCTCGTAAAACAACTGCGCAAGGCTACTAAAGCAAAAGATAAGGAACTGTCCGAACTAAAGGCACAGTTTGAAAATCTTAATAAAGCGCAAAGAGAACGAGCAATTAAAGATGCCCTCGAAAGTCGTGGGGTAAATAGCAAAATTGCTTCATTTATCCCACAGGACATTGACCCAACTGAGGAGTCCGTGTCTAAATGGCTTGCAGAATATGCCGATGTTTTCGGTATTGAAGTAAGCCAAAACCAGGCAACACATAATGTAGACCCAGCTCAAGCGGCTGCGTACAAGCGTATGACTAATGCTGTCGAGTCAGGATCATCTCCTGCACACAACGACAACATTATGCAGAAACTAATGAATGCAAATAGCCGTGAAGAATTGGATGAAGTCATTAAGTTGTCTGGACTCTAATCCGATCCTAAACAAGAAAGGCTAGACCAAATGGCTATCCCAACAGGTACCCCCACTACCACGTCTAGCATCAGCAACCTCGTACAAGCAGCATACGATCAGTATGTAAGAATGGCACTACGTTCCATTCCTGTTATGCGTTCACTTGCAGATGTTAAGCCCGTGCAACAGGCTATGCCAGGATCATCAGTTGTATTCTCAATCTATTCAGATTTGGCTCAGGCTACATCTACATTGACAGAATCTTCAGATGTTTCAAGCATCGCACTAGGTAACCCTTCACAGGTTACAGTAACACTGAACGAATACGGTTCAGCAGTTACAACAAC
>Ga0209400_1000981_pt1 | contig 24155 bp, 23 predicted proteins | sample M_130807_EF_Meta_FD_187313 | JGI IMG/M metagenome (GOLD analysis project Ga0209400, IMG submission 187313) | Freshwater microbial communities from Lake Montjoie, Canada to study carbon cycling - M_130807_EF_MetaG (SPAdes) (version 2) | ecosystem: Environmental > Aquatic > Freshwater > Lake... | reverse complement strand
ATTTCTAAAACTTTTTCATCTCCTGTTAAATATCTAATTGATATTCTTTGTTCTGGATATTCATCATAAAATTTTCCATGATTTAAAACTAATTTATTTTGTATTTCTACTAATTTAGTTTCTATATCACTATCATTTAAAGTTGTTATTAAGTTATTACCTAAATCTATTTTAATCATTAAATTATGATCATACTCTGTTATTTCATTATCTATTATTATAATTTTTTTTAAATGTCCTGGTACTGGATCGGAAAAATAATTTGCTCTATTTTGATCTCCTGCTGGGATAATTATAGTTTTATTATTTAATTTTAATTTTGATAAACAAATATCTGTAATATCAATATTATTATTAGTTATGCCATATTTAATAATCATACTGTTTAATAATAATAATTATTATTATTATTATTTTATTTAAACTTAAAAAAAAATAATTGTAATATTTATAATATTTATAAAATGCTCAATTTTCTTTTTGGTTCTCGGAAAAAAAAGAAAACTAAAGGTTCTAAAAAACGTCCACCAACTCGTTTAATTAAAATGTGTAAACGATACCGTATTAAATGTACGCGTAAAATTGGTCGGCGTAGAGTTTATAAAAGTGTAAGTGTTCTTAAAAAACAACTTAAAAATAAACTTAAAAAAGTTAAAAGAACTAGAAGATCTTATAGATCTAGAAGATCTTATAGATTTGGAGTTGATAATCTTGAAATACAAGGTAAAGCAGCAACTTTAAATGAAAGAGAGAAAAAGGATGGAATTTTATCAAAAATGTGGAAAAATAAAGGTAAAATTCTTGGAGGTGCTGCAGTAATTGGTACTGGTTTATTAGTAAATAAAGCACGTAAAAATTATAATAATGTTATAGAAGATAATAAAGGTATTAATAGTGATAAAGCATTATTTGCTGCTATAAATAAAACTACTGGTGGAAGAGTATTTAAAGGTGCAAATGCTGGTGTTGTTATGCGAGCAAATTTTGGAAGAAGATCTTATAGATTTGGTGGAATTGAAGATCTTGAAGGTCTTACACCAGGACAACAAAATGATATAATTTTACGAGAAAGACAACGTAAACTAGAACATTATGAAAGACAAAAACCTAAATTTGAAAAAGAGATAAATCAACTACAAAATGATCCACGTAATCAAGGATATTTTAAACAAAAAGGTATTAATTATGCTCGTAATTTTGTTGATAAAGTAGGTAAAGCAGAAACATTAGATGATAAAGAAAAAAATAAAATAATGTTAAAAACAGGTGCTTTACAAGGTGCTATTGTAGGAGGATCATATCTTTTATATAATAAAATTAAAAAACCAATTTTAGATCCAATAAATAATAAATTAATTACTTTAGAAACAAAATTTAATAATTGTAAAATAGTTTATAAGAAACCTACTAAAAAATATGAAAAAGATCCAAGAGATAATATTAAAGAAAGAATTAATAATTTAGAACATGCATTTAATACCAAATTAAATAAGTTTATGTTTGGTGAAAATAATAGTCTTCCACCTTCACAATATTATAATGAATTAAGTAATGATAATCTTAAAAACATGGGATTAAGTACTGCAGGATGGAGTACTGTAATAGGAGGAGGTAAATTACTACTTATTAAAAGAGAAATGAAAAAAATAAATCTAAGAATTAAAGATTTAACAGAAAAGTTAAATGAAGTATGTAAAAAATAAATAAAAATAAAAGTAAAAGTAGTTTAAAATATTTTTTAATTAAAAAAAATTTTAATTTACTTTGTTACATTTAACAATTAAAATTAACAGTTATGAACTTCAACATAATTGCGAAGTTCATTACGACTGCTAATACCACATGAAAATAAACTGATTGTATGTCCATCAGAATCTTTCATGTTCATTACAATATTATCAACATTTTGAACAACACGTGGATCAACAATATCCCATCTATTGATGTATCGTTTATTATCAAGTCCATAATTCTTTTGTCCAAGCATGATTTTAGTTGGATCAAGGTCAGTTGTAAATTGTTGATCATTTTCTCCTAGAAGATTAATTGTAGTTGCTTGTTCATAATAATTATTGAGTTCAGATGAAACTCCTGGATTTTTTACAAATACTTGTCCAGGATGGATAGTAATTTGTGATGTATCAATAGCAGATTTACGATTTTGAAATACTGGATAACGAAGTATTGTTGAATCATCATCAACATATTTAACAGATGTTGCTTGATTTCCTAGATAAGGTGTTGTATTATATGGAACTGTATATACTTCAGGAAGATCTCTTAGTTGAGTGGGTTCTGATCTATCATACATATTAGCAACTCCATAGGTTTTAAGATTTCCAATTGGTGTAAAACCTGCATTACTTATTTGTGCATATGGATCACGAATAGTATCTTGATTGTAATAACGAAGTTTCTTTGATGCCGCATCAAGAATTGGAGCAGCTGATGGGGTATTCATTTTTTATATTTATTGTATTTATATTTATCTATTATATTATTTTTAAATTAATTAATTTTATTTTTAATTTTAATTTAAAATTAAAGATAAAACTAAAAGTAAAAGTAAAGGTATTATTATTATTATTACAATTTTTAAGTGCTTTAACGACCTCCTCCGTTTTCTGTGCCTGTTGCTTTGGCAAGTTTTGCAACAAGTTTGAATTTTTCTGGATCATTAACAAAAATACTGGCATATTTGGGATTTACCATATTTGTTGGTGAATTGTAACAGAAATTTGCAAAAGCAGTTTGATTATTTGGTAAAGTATCACCTGGCATTGGTGAATATACCATTTGAGAATTTCCTTTATGGAAAAGAAGATCATTTACACTTTGAGACAGTGTTGCTTCTTGATTACGAGTCATAAGAGTATCATTGAGAACACCATCAGTCATTTCTGCAACATTACATGTTCCATACATTGTAGGTGGTTGATCATATTCAGTTACATTTATAGTTCCCATAGGATTATTTACAGTAGAAGATCTGCATTTTAAATCTCCATAAGGTTGTCCTTGATAAACATAAGATGGGTCAGTTCCTGGAATCATACTTGATTGTTCTAAGTTCCAATCAAATCTGTTTTGATTTGGTAGATTAAATGCAGGATAATTTTGTGTTGATATTTGTAATGGATCAGATGTTCCATTATTTTGAGATGCTTGAATTGATATATTACCATCTGGTGGTGAAATAATTTCAGGTGCAGCATCACTTACTTTAAGAATTTTTGTTGTATATTTAGAATAGTTTCCTTTTAGAGAATTTAGTAAAATAAGAACAGGTTCTCCTGTATTTGTTGTATATTTAATATCAGATACAATATTTGTTTCTAATATACTGTTATTATTAGCAAGTGCTATAATATCTCCTTTATTAAAATTAATTCCTTGATTTATATAAAGTGCATTATTTAATCCACTTTGATCATTTTTACTAACGTTTCTTACTAAAAATGCACCTGTATCAAATGCACTGTCTAATTCACTTACATTTGTAAATGAAGAAGTCATATTTGATTTAATAAGTATAGTAAGAGACATTATTACAACAGCACCACCAAAGTAAATAACATTCTTTTTACGGAAAGAAAGTATAAGTCCTATAATTAATGCTATTAATGCTATTATGTTAAGTTTTTGAATATATGCCTGTGATGATGAAACACCATCAAATTTAAAATTATCTGGACTTATTAAAAAAGTTATATTATCTAACCAAAATTGAACCATTCTTTTTATTATAAATTATTTTAATTTATTAAAAAATAAATTTAATCAAATTAAAGAAATTTGTTTTAATTAAATATTATTATCCATGGATAATTACACTCAACAAGAAAAAGTTTCTATTTGTTCTGAAATTGCTAAACAATTAAAAGAATTTCAAAATGATAAAGGTGAAAAAGTTAATTTATTTAATGAAATTTATACATTTGTTCCACAATTAAAAAAAATATTTAATGATTATATTCATGGTGATACTTATTTTAAAGGATCTCTTGATTTTGTTGAAATTGGTAAGAAAATAGATTATCATTTTCCTTTAACTAAAAATCATAAACCACTTTTTGTTATTAGAATTAAAAAATAAAATTTAAGAAAATGCACTTAATGCTTTTTTTGAATTTTCTAATCCTTCTATAGCGTTATTTAGTGCATCAGTTGCATTTACAACTGATTTATTTGCCTTTTCTACTAAAGTTGATAAATTTGGAGTTGTTGATGGTAATGCATTTATATTTGTTTGATTTTGTATTGCTTTTTCTTTAAAAAGTTTTGCACTATCAAGAAGTGCTTGTTGTTTATCTACAGAAATTTGTGCATTTTCTTTTGCAATTTCTAGTTTTGTTTTAGGTTTTGTAACAGGACTTGTTAATGCAAATTTACTTTTTTTCTTATTAAAAAGATAAACTAAAATTAAAACTATTAAAAATATAATAATAAGTTTCATTTATTATAATTTATTATTTTATTTATTATTTTATTTTAAAAATAATAAACTATTGTTTAACAGTTTATAACAGTTTGTTATTTAGACATTAGTGCTGTTTGCATCATAGTTTGTTGATATTTACGATCACCTGTATTATACATACCATATAGATTATTTAAATCATTAGAAGCAGTACTTCCTGTTATAGTAACAATATTATCATATACAGATTGAACATTATTTATTAAATCAGTACTACTTTGTTTTGCATTTTTTGCTGTATTATATTTATTATATAAAGTATTTATACTAGTGCTTAATGTTTGTAAATCAAGTGGTTGAGCACATTTTGAACATTGATAAGTATCTATTAAAGTACTTACTGATGTTTTTATAGTATTTGCTTGATTTAAAATATTTGTTGAAGTAGAAATTGCTGTTGTTAATTGAGATTGAGTTATATTTGCTTCTGTTAAATTTGTTGAAGTATTTAATTGTATTGATTTTATAAGTGCTTGTACTGTTTTATCAAGTGATGTTAATAATGTTATAACTGTATTTAAACTTGTTAAATAATTTTTTATATTTATTGAATGATTAATATTATCATTTAATAAACCTTTACTTCCTGCCGCCGCTTTTGTTAAATCTGTAGGAGGAGGTCCTACTGTTCCATTTAAACTAATTAAAAACCCTTCTAGCTGATTTATACTTGTATTGAATGTTGATGATATACTACTTGTTGTATCTTTACTATTTTTAGCATTTGTTTTGATTGTTTCTGCACTTACAGTATTGTTTTTAAGTGTTGCAACTCGTGCTAGACCATCTGGTGCACGTGTTGCTAATGATCCTCCTAAACCTTGGTATATACTACAATTAACACCATATACATTTCCTTTTGCAGCTGCACATTTTCGTGCATTTATTATATTTTTTTGCCTTACTATATCTTGTTCAACATTTGATTCATTAATAAGAGCATTATAAGTAGTTTTAGAACTTGCTAATAATGCTTGTATATCTTTTAAATAAAAATTTATATTTTGTAGACTAGTTTGTGCAGGTAAAGTAGTAGTTGCACTTATATTAGAAATTACTGCATTAAATTGAGATGGTGTAGAAATAACTATAGAATTTGCTTGATTAATATATACATTTACTTCTGTATTACAACCTTGTTGTATTAATTTTATATTATCTAAAATACTATTTTCATCTGCAATATATGCTTCTAAAAGTGCATAATTTGCTTTTATACTTGAAATTGTAGCATCATGAGCAGTTGTTAGTAATAAAAGATATGCCTTTTCTAAAGCAGTTACATCATCTGATAATCTTTGTGCTGATGCTACTTGTTCAGCAGTTTGTGCTGCTGCTAAAACTGCTGCAGTATCTGTTTTTATAGTATCTATGTTATTTCCAACTACAGTAACTTGAACTTCAGTTTTTATAATATCTTGTGTTGCTTTTTCACTAGTTTTTGAAGCAGTGTCAGATGTTATTGCTTTATCTTCAGCAATTTTTTCAGATAAAACACTTATTACAGGTGTTGCTATTACATCTTGAGTAACTATATTAACTCCAGATTTATTACCAGCACTACCAGGACTGCTAGGACTGCCAGGACTGCTAGGACTACCAGGACTATCAGGACTATCAGAACTATCAGGACTATCCGGAGTACTTGGTTTTTTTGATTTTAATACAAAATATATAACTACACTTATAATAATTACTAAAGGTATAATTAAATTAACCATTTTTATAATAAACTATTATTTTTATTTATTAAAAAAATAAAAGATAAAATTAATAATAGTAAAAATAGTAAAAATAGTAAATGAATACTTTAAATGAAAATCCTAAAATATCACCTTTAGTACATTTAACATATGGAAGGACATTAAATAATATTGATAACTCTAAAGAACAAAATATAAAAAGCAAACATACTTTTTTTGATTTAAAAAAATTAGTTGAAAATTTTAAATTAAATAAAACTTTACCTGCGTTTGTTTCTAAAAGTTTATATCAAAGTAGTCCAGAATTTGTTTATAATAATCCTCCTATAGGTCCCATACCTGAATTCTTTGAATGTATCATTTGTGAAGAAGTTGGACCTCATTCTCATGATATTAATTGTACTAGACCTCAAGAATCTAGTTTATATCTAACTGAACAAGGTCAAGAAAAGTACAATAAACCTGCTGGAACTAGTTATAAATTAGTTGTTAAAAAAAGAGGTCAGAAAAAAGTTGTTTCATTAAATGCTAAGAGTGGTAAATTTACTAACAATGTTATTCTTATTTATCAAAATGAAAATGAAAAGAATACAACTATAAAAATTGGTAAAAATGGAGTTATAAATATTAGTTCTGGAAACTTTCAAAATAAAAGTTTAGAATCTGATCTAGTTAAAAAAATTAATGAAACTGGTGCTTTAATTGAAGAAAATTATGGAAGTTCTACTTATAAAATTGATAATAGTTTATCTTCAACATATCTTATTAACTCTCAATTTAATTTATATCCAAAAGAACAAAAGGTATTTATTAATTTAGATGCTATTAATTTAAATCTTTGGGAAACTCCTTTATTTAAAACTAAAATAAAAGGTAAAACTTTTTTTACTCTTGGGAAATATAAATACCCAATTGAAAATTATCATTATAATAATGGAAGTGATGTTAATAAATCTAATAAATTAACAAATCCATTTATACAATTTGATATTATGCTTAAAAGTCCTTTTAAAATGGGTATTCAAATTTATAAAAGAGGTGCTGTTCAAATGAGACTAATGTATACAACTGATGATTTTGAAACTCGTATTCAAAATCCTCTAGAATTAGATACAATCGAAGAAGTTTATCCATTTCTAAAAGAACTTTTTAGAATTCTTATTATTAACTCAAGTGAAACTAACTTTCCTATTATTATTAATGAAATTGAAAAAGAACGTAAAGGTATTTTAAATATGGTTGATGGAGGACAACCTAAAGTTTGCCAGGATCGTAAAGGTAGAGAACTTCGTCCTGTTCCATATTCATTTCATGGAGTTTGTCCAATGGATAAATATTATGTACGTCCTGAAGGTAAAAAGAGACCTGATGGAAAATTTGAACCTTGTTGTTATAAAATTAAAGATTCTGGATATGATTCTAAAAAGGCAATTAATGAAAGATACATCAATGGGTTTAATAAAGATATTCCAGATCCAGATATACTTTCAGCAGTTTATATTCCAGGAACAAAAACAATTGAAAGTCGTGCATTTAAAGGTTTAAATACTCTTACTGAAAAACAATTATTAGATTCATTAGAGTATTTTGGATATATTGGTAAAGAATCTACTTTTAAGAAAAAACAGAAATTTTTTGATTCATTACCTTTTGAAAGATTTACTTTATATTCACCAAAAGATAAATTAAAAAATACTTTATTTACAAGTATTCCTATTGATACTATAAGAGTTCTTCTTTACTTTGATGAATCAGGAACTTCTTTTTTTATAAACGAAATGGGTCAAACTTCACCAAGTGGTATTTCTAAAGAATCTAATTTAGCAAATACAGTTATGGATGGATATTACGATCCTGAAGAAAATATATTTTACCCTTTTGATATTATTACTTTTAAAGGTATTGATAAAACAAAAGAAACTTATAAAATACGTTTTGATATATTAATGTACCTGATTGATATTATACATCCTATATCAACATCTTTAACTATAAGTACAAATTTTGATGATTCATTTGAAAATATTAGTCAAGAAAAAGGAACATTTATTATTTTTATTCCATTAAATAGTATTTATACACCTGGTAAAATTAATAAAAATGTTAAAATTAATATTCTTCAAAATCCATATATTTCACTTAATGTTGAAGAATTTAGAGGTAATCGTTGGAAAGTAAATTATAATGGTAAAGATATACCTGATATGTTACTTCCTCAACATGAAAATAGTATTAAAATACCTGTTGTTTTTACAAATCAAAATAATATTGAAGACAATGATATTATTTTATTTAAAATAAATACTAATAAAGATGGACAAATTAATTATGGATCTCCATTACTACCTATTCAAAAACTTGAAGAACATATTCTTGATTATTCTGATATAATTAATATACTTGAATTTATTATTCACCAAAGGTAAGTTATTAAAGGGTAAGTTACTTTCTTTTACCAAAAGAACTTGAACTTGAACCTGCTTTACCATGTGATGTTAAACGTTCAATATATTGCATAGTTAATGAATCATTAATAACTTGTATAGGCATTAATCCATGTTTATTTTCTATATATAAACTATCTGGAAAAAGGTAGTACATTTTATTTATTAAACGTTTATTTGGGTGATCACGTGATAATGCAAAATGCATAGGAAGACTTCCTTCTTTATTTGGTTGTAATAAAAATTCAGGTGAAATATCTATAATTTTATTAATAACTTGTATAGGTGCATTATTTAATATTGCAATACTTAATACATTTCTACCATCTTTATCAACAATTTTTTGACCAGATTGTAAAGCATTTAAAATTTGATCCCACATGGATTATTTAAATTAAATAAAGATTTTATTTAAAGAAAGATAAAGAAATAAACTAAAATTTAAATAAAATATAAATGTATTCTATTTCAAAATATTTAAATACTATTGGTTTTAATTTATCAGAAGGGTATTGTGAGCAAATTCCTGAACAGGTTAATGATTTGATAAATTTGATATCTAAACAAAATTTAAATGTTATGGAAATTGGGTTTAATGGAGGACATTCTGCACAACTCTTTTTAGAAACAAATAAAACTTTAAATTTATTATCATTTGATTTAGGTATGTATGATTATGTTTTACCTGCAAAAAAGTATATAGATATATTATACCCAAATAGACACACTTTAATATTAGGTGATAGTACCATTACAGTTCCTAAATTTATAAGTGAAAATCAAAATATTAAATTTGATGTTATATTTATTGATGGTGGTCATGAATACCATATAGCAAAACAAGACATTGATAATTGTTTCCATTTATCACATAAAGATACCATAGTTATACTAGATGATACTATATTTATGGATAATTGGAAACAACCATGGAATATTGGACCCACACAGGCATGGATAGATAATTTAGAACAAAATAAAATAATTGAAATAATGCGAAAAGATTATGAATTAGGAAGAGGTATGTGTTGGGGTAAATTCAATTTTAAAATTTAATATTTAAACGCAAGAATCACAATAATTTGAATGAGTAAGGATAAGTCTAAATAGATTATCCATGGAATTTATAAAAGTTTCAAAAGAAACTTCTGGACCACCAATATATTCACATTCACATTCAAATTTTTCATTTTTATCTTGTAAAGTTTCAAGTGTATAGGCACTTTGAACCTTTGTAAGATCTATTTTCCATAGTTTATTAACAGTAAATGCATAACGGATTTTAACACGAATAAGATTATTAACAGTTTTTCCTGCAAAAAGTGATCTTAATCGAATAACTTTATTTATAGGAACTTCATTTGCTAGTTCAAGTTTAAATGTAAGATTATTATATAATTTTTTTTTAGGATATAAAGGTTCAAGTGTATAATTTTTTATTTTATGTTTATATTCATTTGTAATACTATTTCCTTCCATGATATCTTTCATTAAATTTTTATAAGTGCTTCTTAATTTTCTTGAATCAGTTGAATTTTCAATGATGTCTATAGATTCTATAATTTCAAATGCAAACATGGATTTAAGATAATCTTCAAGATAATAGAAAGTAAATTTATCTATATCTTTTCCAGATTTACCTTGTTTAAATATACGAAATTCAAGTTCAACAGGTCCTTTTGCAGATTCTTCAACATATTTATCATAAACACCCTTAATCTTTTTCTTTTCTAATTTTGTGAAGAATGTTGGTAGAATACACATTATTAAATCAGATGTTGAAAACAAATTTAAATAACTTTTAGCATCACTTGTTATTTTTTCAGTATTACCTGATTCTAAAAATTTAATAGCAGGTTTTAAAAGATCAAGAGAAAATGGATCTTTAATTACACACATTGTTGATTTTATTGTTCCTAAACTATTTGCATCTTTTTCATTACGAGAACGAACAGGGATAAATAAAATTCCATTGGGATTTCCAGTTGGTTTAAATTTAAATTCAACAACTTCATTTTCATAAAATTTACTTTTTTGAGTTTCTGATGGAATACATGTTGCTGGTAATGGATCTCCGTGTTCTTGATTAATCATATATGGTTCTCCAGATTTTGTTAAAAGATTCCATTCATTTGGTCCAGTAATTTTTATTTTAAAATCTATTGTTAATTCATCACTTGGTTTCCATTTAAATTGAACATTGTTGTATTTATTCCATGGTCCAAATGGAACATAAGGAGTATCAAATGGTTGTAAGATAATTCCATCTGCTTTAAGATAATTTTCTTTTGTTCTAGTTTTATTTGTTTCTTTTTCGATATATTTATAAACATCTGAAACTGTTCCTATTAAATAAATTGAGTACCATACTTTTAGTGAAATAACAAATTGTTTTGTTGCTTGTTTAATATATCCATGAAATACATTATTTAAAGCAAAATTACTTACATCATAACGTATATTATATGGTTTATAAATAAATGATTCATTTTGATAAAATAAACAATCAAAAATAAGATATTCATAATGATTTTTATGCATAACAAGTTCTCCATCAAATAAAAATGGTTTTAAATTTAGAGGAATTAGACGATCGGTATTTGAATCATCCATGAAATAAAAGAAATTTAATGAACGATCTATAAAATAAATAATACCATTACTTGCTAAAAACATTAAAAAACGTTCTCCATCAACTTTTAAAGTCATAACATAACTTTTTTGTTTAATAATTTGTTTTAAACATCCCTTTTCTAACTGAACAGGCATACCACCTATAAATTCATTTTCTTTGGGATTATCATTAGGAACTTGTTTAATAAGTTCAAAATATTCAGTTTGTAAATAAAGATATTCAGGATTTGGTATAATAACACTTTTACCACCACTTGTTTCTTTATTTAAATTTACTGGTATTTTTACTTTTTTATCACTTAATTTAACCATAATTATATTTTTATTACTTTTCACAAAGAATTAATTTAAGGAATAAAATATTAATTAATTAAAACAAATAAAACATGGATACTTTCAAACTCGATGATTCTTTTATCAATACTTATTCTAAAATTAAACCACCCTTTGGATTTAATGGGTTAGGAGAACTTGTATATCTTCGTACTTATTCCCGTCTTAAACCAAGTGGTCAAAATGAACAATGGTATGAAACAATTCAACGTGTTGTTGAAGGAACTTACAATATTCAGAAAAAACACATTGAATCACTTCATCTTGGTTGGAATGAAAATCATGCACAAGAGTCTGCTCAAGAAATGTATCAACGTATGTTTGAAATGAAGTTTCTACCTCCTGGACGCGGTCTTTGGTCTATGGGAACTGATATAATTAATAAGAAAGGTCTTGGTGCAAGTCTTAATAATTGTGGATTTGTATCAACAAAGGATATTGGTGTATCTGAAAATTTTTCTAAACCATTTATGCATCTTATGGATTTTAGTATGTTAGGTGTAGGAATGGGTTTTGATACTAAAGGTGCAGGTAATATAGTTGTAGAAAAACCTGATAATAATGGTGAAATTTATATTATTGAAGATTCACGTGAAGGATGGGTAAATTCACTTGGAGTTCTACTTGATAGTTATCAATGTGGATTTAGACCAATTTTTGATTATTCTAAAATTCGTCCTTTAGGAACACCTCTTAAAACATTTGGAGGTGTATCTAGTGGTCCTCAACCTCTTATTGATCTTCATGAAATGATTGTAAAGGTACTTGATAAAAATTTAGGATATCCAATTTCTATTACAACAATTGTTGATATTATGAATGTTATTGGAAAATGTGTAGTATCTGGTAATATTCGTCGTGTAGCAGAAATTGTTTTTGGTGATCCTAATAGTGCTGAGTTTATGGATCTTAAAGATTATTCTAAAAATCCTCAGCGTATGGATTATGGTTGGACATCAAATAATTCTATTTTTGCAGAACTTGGAATGGATTATACTGAAGTTGCTAAACGTATCTGTATTAATGGAGAACCTGGTCTTGCTTGGTTAGAAAATATGAAGGATTATTCACGTATGTGTGATCAACCTGACAATAAAGATCATCGTGTAATGGGAGGTAATCCATGTCTTGAACAATCGCTTGAGCATATGGAAATGTGTTGTCTTGTAGAATCATTTTTTAATCGTGCTGATTCTAAAGAAGATTTTCTTCGTACTCTTAAATTTGCTTATCTTTATGCAAAGACAGTTACTATTGTAAATACTCACAATGCTGAAACAAACCGTGTTCAACTTCGTAATCGTCGTATTGGATGCAGTGTAACTGGTGTTGCACAGTTTCTTTCAAAGAATAATCTTCATACACTTAATGATTGGTTAAAGGATGGTTATACTACAGTTCAAAAGTGGGATACAATTTACAGCGAATGGTTCTGTATTCCCAAGTCAATTAAAATGACATCAGTTAAACCATCAGGAACAGTAAGTCTGTTAGCAGGTGCAACACCTGGAATGCATTTTCCAGAATCTCGTTTTTACATTCGTCGTATGCGTCTTGCAAATAACAGTCCCCTTGTTCAACCACTTAAGGATGCTGGTTATTTTATTGAACCATGTGTAGGATCTGAAACTACAACAGTAGTAGTTGAAATTCCTATTGATGTAGGAGAAGGTATTCGCACAGTTAATGATGTATCAATGTGGGAACAACTTAGTCTTGCAGCAAATATGCAACGTTGGTGGGCAGATAATCAAGTAAGTTGTACTATTACTTTTAATCCTGAAACAGAGGGTAAGCATATTGCATCTGCACTTGATTATTTTCAGTATCAACTTAAGGGTGTATCATTTTTACCCAAGTGTGATTTTGGAGCATATCCACAGATGCCATATGAAGAAATAACTGAATCAGTATATAATCAAAAGTGTGAGAGTCTTAAACAATTTGTAGTACAGAAGATGTCTGAAGATTCAGTTGGTGAAAAGTTCTGCGATGGTGATTCTTGTGTTAGAAATTGAAAAATTAACAAATTAACAAATTAACAAATAACACAATCAGTCTTTGCTGATGGTGCTGAACATGATTTAACAGTACATGAAGTTGCTGCTTTATTAACACCATTATTTAGATCAACATTAGTAAATTCAGTTGGGTTATTGATTTTTTTATTTGTTTCAGAAAACATAATTATGTAATATTAGTAAATATTTTTTTAAAAAATAAAAAAATTTAAAAATTTGTATTTAATAAATATAAATGGATATTGAAGAACTTCATAAAGAGGCAATAAAAGAGAATAAAAGTTATTATATAGATCCTTCAAGTGGATATAGAGTATTTACATCAAAAGAGTTATCTAAAAGACCTTGTTGTACAAACGGTTGTAGGCACTGTCCTTATCGTAAATGACTTTTGATTTAGATCTTAATTTACCATCAGTAAAGAGATGTGAAAATTGTTTTACAGATTATACATCGCAATGGAGAAGTGGTTATTGTAATGCATGTTCAACATTTTATCATAAAAATGGATATTTTAAGGATACAACAGAAATATATGCGAAGGTATTATTAGATATATATAAAAATAAAAATTTTAAACAATTTAAAAATTTCAAAAATAAAAAATAAAGTAAATAAAGAAATGATGTATTATTATAATTATATAAAAAGTTGTATAAAAGAAATTAATAAAATAGTACAAGAAATACTAGAGGATGAAATATTTAATTCTCCTTTAATAAAATTTCCAAAAATAGTAACTAATTGAGTTTAATATAATTTAAAAAAATGATGATAATTAAAAATAGAATAAAAAATGGAAAAAAATTTTTATAAGAATTTAAAATTATTTCTAAAAGATCTTATAGTTGTTTTTCCAGAAGATGATGAAGCAATTCAAATGGTAACAACATCAATTAATTTAGCAATAGTTGATGATGATGATAATGCAATCATTAAAAAATTTTATGATTCAATGAGTCCATTAGAAGATCTTATAAGTCGTAGAGATAATAAAATATTTGAAACTGATCCAAATGAATATTGGCCATCTTCAAGTTATGAGTCACGACTTTTTATTAAGATCAATGCAAATTGGGATACCTTTAGTGTTCATAATAAGAATATTTTATGGGAATATATTCAATTACTTTTTATGTTATCAAAAAATATAATAAATAAAGTTTAATAAAACTTAGAAAATAAGTTTAACTTATTTAAAAAATAAAATATTGAATAATAAAGCATATGTTTATTGTTATTATTATGCAATATTCGCGATTTATATATAACCTATATAAACTCACGAAAAATGAAAATGAAAAAACAATTCAACAGGTTAATGATTCTGCAATAAAATGTGGTCCTCTAGCCATAAAACTTTTACAGATGATTATAATGGGAAATTACAAAAAAGTAATAAAATCAGATAAATTAAATTTTGTATTAGAAGATTGTATAGAGCATTCTTTAGAACATACAAAAGAATTATATTTCCATGATTATAAAAAAGAAATTGACGATGACTACGTATTAGAAGAAGTTGTTGGATCTGGTAGTATAGGTCAAGTTTATAAAGCATTTTCTAAGAAAAGAAATGAATATATTGCAATTAAAGTAAAACATCCTAATATGAATAACCTTGTTAATAAAACAGCAAAAGCACTTAGAATAGTATGTTTTTTATTAAAACCAATTAATCGTTTTCATAGTATATTTATGGAATATATAAACAATATTCATTTACAAATAGATTATATACAAGAAGCAAAAAATACAATAAAATTAAAAGAAAATTTTAAAAATGAAGATCGTATTATTATACCAGAAGTTTATGATTATTCTAAAAATTTTATAATTATGAGTTATCATGAAGGTAAAAAATACAGTGAAGTAAATGAAAAATCACAATTAATAAGTTCAATGTATATTAACTTTTTTTATCAAACAAGTTTGGTTGTCCATGATTTTCTTCATTCTGATTTACATTTTGGTAATTGGAAAGTAATAGAAGAAGAAAATGATGTTAAGATATTAATTTATGATTGTGGAATAGTATCTTCATCGGGTAATTTAAATTTTAATAAAGAAGTATTAAAAAATACCTTTAATAGAAGAAATTTTATTAACATACTTGATATAATAAAAAGAATGAATCCTTCAACTAGTAAGCGTATTAATAAATATAGACCTCAAATTGAAAAAGTTATAACATTTGATGTTTCAGCAGGAGAATGTATGACTTTATTTTTAAATAAACTTATTGAATTTAGACTTATTAAGGATAGAAATATCATTAATATACTCAATTCTATAGCAATTATAGGTGATACACCTAAAAAGAGTGTAAATACTTTTACTAGATATTTATATTCAGAGAGTTCAACTGATGAAAATATATTTTATACCTATATTGGTGTTCTTGAAAAAATAAATAAATTTAGTGAATTGAAGAACTTTTTTATAAAAGATGTTGAAGAACATCCTGATTATAAAGAAAAATATGAAAATTGGTTACAAGAAGAATTTGGACATAAAAATGGTAATATTCTTAATACTATAATTTATGATAAATTTTATGGAATTGAAAAAAATTAACTTAATTGTGGTGGGTATACATTTGAACAATTACCTGTTGTATTATATTTTAATCTATTATAAGGTGTTATAAGAACTTCTTGTGATCTAAGTTGTTCATTAAATGGTTCATTAAATTGTAGAGGAATTTTAAGAAGTTGTGTTGATCCACCTGAATAATCTAATTGATTTGTTTGAACATTATTATTTTGATTTAATGCATATCCATTTACTAAGTGATCTTGTGTAGAATAAAGATCACTATTTGCTGGATTTACAGTTACTATTTGTGTTTTATAAACATTTGGATTTACAGGTGGTGTTAATGGATAATCATATCTTGTATCTAAATGATTAATATTTTCATTTTTTTGAATTTCTTTTACATTATTTAAAAGAGGTTGTTTTTGTTGATTAATTGTATTATTATCAAATTGACTCTTTTTATTTTTTAAATAAAAAATTACTATACAATAAAATCCAATAAGGGTTGCTAAAATTATTAAATATTTTTGCTCCATTATTTTTCTTCTTATTAACAAAGGTTATTATTTTTTTATTTGAAAAATAAATTTAATTTAATTATTCTTTTATTCCACAATCTTTTGCCCATTTTCTCATAAGTTTATGATATACTGGATATGGATGTTTATGATTATCACTTTTCCATCTAACATCATTACATGTTGTATGTGTTATTTCATGGATTGCTAAATCAAGTATACTCTTATAAGAATTAAATTCATTAGGATTACCACCACTTGATAAATTTGGTCTTATTGTTAAAAATATACTACGTTTTCCTGCTATTTCATAATTTATTATTTTACCTTCAAATGGTACTTGAATTGTATCTATAACTTTTGGTTTATTTAAACCTAATATTCCATCTTTATTTGGTGTCATTTCTTGATAATTAAAGGTATATGGATTACCTCCTGGAAGATGTATGTCAAACATATGATATATTCCAAATGCAATAGGTTCATCTTTCCATATATCTTTGTTTTCATAAAGATATTCTAATAAATTATTGAGATCTCTTCTTATATTTGCAAGTATATCAGCAACTTTTTTAATTGTTTCTGGTGTACCTGCATCCCATACTTTATAATAGTGTTTATCCCATGCTTTTACATTTACAAATCCATTTTCTTCTTCAAGATCCCAAAATGGTTTACCCATTATACTTCTTTTATCTTTAAACAAGGTATTTTTTATTGATAAAATTAATATCTTTATTTAAAATTGTAATTTGTTTTTTAAATTTAGAGTTATTTTTACGAAATGTTCTAAGAACTATAAGTCTTTTTTTAACTGCAATTGCTGATTTTTTAAGTGTTTTACCAGTTTTTTTCTTTTCAAATAATATACGTTTTACTAATGCTTTTTGACGTTCTTTTTGAGACATAGTTAATGTATATTTAATACCTGAAACTTCTTTTTTAATTGGTATTTTTACTTTTACTTTTCTTTTACCAAATTGTAAATCAAAACCTGCTTGTTCTGAATAATATTCCATATTATCTACATCTTTAAATTTTTGATGTACTCCTTGATAATCTGCTTTACAAATTTTATTCTTTTTATCATAATAACAACTTGTATTACCTAAACCTTTACCACTATTACAATCTATTATTGATCTAAAACGATTACATGTATCTGCAGTAGATAAATACATTTGGGGAACTTTTCCAGATGGAACTTTTATCCATTGATAATTAAAAACACCACGTTTATTTGTTAATATTGGAACTTTTATAAATGAATCATTACCTGGTATTGGAACTAAATGAGTTCCATGTTCTATTTCACCTGTACGAGCATTTATTTGTGTAAATGGTTCTTCTTCAAGAAGTGGTTGGTTATCACCTTTGCTTCTTAGTTTTTCAACATCAAAAAGATATCCAGTTGGATCACTAAAAACACCTGTATATGGATTATAAAGTATTTTTAAACGTTTATATTCAGGTTCTTTTTTAATTGTTGATTCTTCTACAAGTTTGAAGAATTTATTTTGTATTTCTTTACTATAAAAATCAATTGGTTGTTTTGCTAAATAAACCTTATCAAATATAAAATATCCATAATAATCTGTTATTCCTTGTCCTGGAACAAAACTTATTTGACCTGTATTATTATCAGAATTGTATTTATTTAAATATCCATTTATTATTTTGTTTGCTTCATTGTAATAATAATTATTAAAATCTGTAAATATATATCCATTAGGTAGTAATTGAACAATAATTCCTGCTAATTTTCTTTGTATAATTGGGTCTTTATTTACAGCATCATTAATATCAAGTAGTTCTAGTAATGGTAATACTTTATTTTTTGTTTCATAACTTTCTTTTGTTAGAGAATCAATCATTAATTTTCGTTTGACTGCTTGTGTTGCTTCATTTAATATATTAACATTACTATTAATTGTAATTTCATCTCTTTGAAATGGTGGTAAATCAACTGGAATAAAATTAAATTCTTCTTGTTTTTTACGAAGTTGTATTAATCTTTTAGTAAGAAATTTTATTCTTTTCTTACTATGCTGTATTTTCTTATTTAAATGAATAAGACGTTCATCATCTGGTAATTTATATTTTTTAATTAATAGTTTACGATAATCAAGTAATGGTTGAAGACCTTTAACAGTGAGTTTAAAAGTAAGTTTACCAAATTCTTCATTGTATTTTTGTACAAGTCTTTTCCAAAATTCTTTTTCATGACTCATTGCTTGTATTGGAACTTTCCATTCAAGTATATTGTATTTAATTAATTCAATTTCTTTTTCTATTTGTTCTATTTTAACATTTTCTTGAGAAATAAGTGCTTCAACTCCTTTTAAGTCTAGTTTTGGAAATTCAGGTTGATATTTACTTTTAAGATTTAATTGTAAAAAGAGAACAGTTTTTTCTAAACGGTCTTTAAATACTTTATTTGCATCTTTATGGATATAGTCAATTAGTTTTTTTACAGTATTTGTATAAATTTTATTATTTTTTGAGATATCATAAATAAGTAGTTCAAGTTTCTTTGCAAGAACATGTGATTTAAAATTATTAAATAAACCATTATAAAGTGTATTTTTAGTTAAAGCAACTTTAATTTGTTTTAATGAGTTTCTTCTTGAGTTTATTGGTGTAATACTTATTAAAGTTTCAAATGCAATTTCTTTTTCAAAAAGTGCAAGTTGTTTTGCATTAATTGTTCCATTTTTAATAAGTGTTTTAAAATTTGGATAATTTGTTAATATGAAAATTATATCATTAATTTTATTTATATACACATTTGCATTATTATTAGAATATTCATATATTTCTCTTTCAAGATTATTCATAAATGTAGAATCATAAATATTTTTTAGATTACTTAGTGCAGTATCACGATTTTTTTGATTAATTCTTAAATTTGTATTTTCATCTCGTTGAGAATTACGATATTTTATAATTTTATCTAAAACTATTGGATCAAATTTATATGATTGTTTAATTGGTTCTGGAGAATATTCATGGGTTGTTTCAACTTCTATAGCACTTTGTATTAATGTATTAATATTTATTTTTAACATAATGTTTTTAAGAGCATTTCGTCTTTTAAAATATTCTTCATCTTTTTTAGATACAATAACTGGTAAATTTTCTTGAAACTCCTTTAATTCTATTAATTTTTCACTTAGAGTTTGTTGATACTTATCAAAACTTGAACCTATACTTGTTACATTCATATTTTGAACAACACTTAATTTAGGTATAAACTTTGAAATTTTACGAATATATTGATCATATGCATGTGAATATTCTCTTTGATCTTGAAATTCACTTTCAAGTGGTTCTTGTATGAGTTCTTTTGTTAATCCTTTTTTAAAAACTGCTGATGCTACTTTATGAAGATAACTTTTTTCTTTTTTTAAAAGATCTTTAAGATTTTCTTCAAGAGTTTTTGATTCTAATGGTTCATCATCTTCTAGTTTATCTTCAACATTTTTAATTCTAAGATCTTTAATTTCAGAATATAAGTTTTCTAATGATTTTATTTGTGCTGGTGCTAAAAAACCCGGTGTTCTATTTCTTTGAATCTCACCAACATATGTATTTAAAACATCCATGAAATAGTATTCTTTATTAACTAATTCTGAATTATAATAATCATTAATAAATGTTAAATCTTCTAGTGATTGATTTATACTCTTCATGCTTCTATTAAATTCATCTATATCTAAGGCATCTGCGTTAAAAGTTAGAATAAGTTTATATTTAGTATCTAATAATCTATTTTTTTCTTCGGTTTCATCATTTTCTTCATCTTCAGAGGAATTATCATTTTCTGTTTCATTTTCTTCGTCACTTTCTTCATCATCAAATTCTTCGTCATATTCATCGTATTCATCGTATATTCTCATTTAAGAATTATAAAATTCTTTTATATTTTACATTTATTTTTAATTAACTATTATTTAAAATAATTTCTGTAAAAATAAAAATAAAGGTAAAATGCAAATGACTAAATTGGTTAATTACGGACCTAACGCAATTATGTTTGGGGATATAAAGGGATGTGGTGCATGTGCATCACAAGATAAACTCATGAAAAAATATAAATTAAAATTTAAATACATCAATATTAAAAAAGTACCTAAAAAGTACAAAAATGATTTAAAAGGATTAAATGGTATTCCAATATGGTATTTACCACAAGTACATCAATTCCATGTAGGAGTTATTGGTGAAAAAGGTATTAATGTTGGTAAAATCCATATTGGTCTTAAAGATCTTGCAACTAAATCTAAAATGCGATCTTTTAGATTTGGTCAAATAGATGCGGATATTCCTCAAATAAATTCTTTACAGATTTATGGAAGAAACTTTCCCAATGGACAGGGATTTAATATTCCAAATTCATTTGGAAATGATATGACACAAAAATGGGGTAACCCACTTCTTTCTGGTACACTAGGACGTGAATTTGGACCAGGTAAAACTGATGAAATTTATTCAAATAATTATTTTAATAATATAAGAATGGCATATCCAGGTGGTGATTTAGATACAGCATTACTTACTAACCAAAATTGTAATATGTATAACTCAACACCTTCTCCATCTGGAAAACCTGCTGATCCTGTTACATATGGAACTGGTATGATTTATAATAGTACAAATCCTCAAATAGTTGGTATGAATTCTTTTGGTCGTCATAAAAAGAAAGGTTCAGCAACACTTAAAAAACTCCGTAGTAGAAAAACAAAACTTCGTCGATTTATAAGAGATGGTCCATTAAAACGAAAGAATAAAAACCGTGAACATAATTCCCGTGTTGGTATAAATTTTCGTAAAAATAAACCTAAGTGGACTAAAGAAATTAAAGCAATTACGAAAAAGATAAAACAAATTCTTAAAAAGAAATCTAAAAAGAAAACAAAAGTTGTTAAACGAAGACGATTTAGATTTGGTGGAAATGATCTTTATTCACAAATGGGTCCAGTACCAGAACAAAATTACCTTTTAAAAGCAAATACATTTAATAATATATATGCAGGTGGAGGTCAAGGAGAACCACCAAGACCTTATCAAGTTGAAAATCAAAAACTATACATAGGACAAGCACCTGTTTATAATCCAATAAAATCTGAATCACGTTTTGGTAATGCTGCTAAGAATAACTATAAGACATTTATCAGAAGAAATAAACATAAACTAGTTACACCAGATCTTCCTCCTTATACAAGTACTGAAATAACTCCAGAAGAAAGAGATAGAATAGAAAAACAAATAAAACAATATGAAAATATGAAAAAACTTCGTGAAGAAATTATGAAACAAACAACTTTTGGTAGAAAAGAAAAGGAAATTAAAAAACTTTTAAAAAAGAAAGTTAAAGGTCATAAGACACATAAAATTAAAAAGGAAACAAAACAAAAGTCTCCAAAGATTAAACTTGTTAAATCTACTTCTCAAAAAGAAAAGAAAAAACAAGAAAAATCTAAAAGTAAATCTAAAGGTATTGCAAAACTAACAGGAACTAAAAAACCATCTGAAGGTAGTACATTATCAATTGGTAAATTTGGTAATATAATAGTCAGTTAGACGTTAATTAGTCAGTTAGACGTTAATTAGTCAGTTAAAATTTTACAAAAGATAATGGAATCTACAAACAGGAATGTATTTATTACTACCACCAATATCAACAACTTCAGTTGAATTATTAAGTATTCTTTTAGTAAATGGTGCAATTGTTCCATTATTACATTTATTACAATATGCATGCAGTTTATCAATTGTATCACATATTGGAATAAGTTTAATTAAATCTCCAAATGTATTTCTATTTGAATCACCATCCAAACCAGAAATAACAACGTGTTTTTTATGTTTATCAACTAGATTAACTGTAAAATCATAAAGATCTGAAAAAAATTGTCCTTCATCGATAAAGAAGGAATCATATTGATTTATCATATTTTTATTAAATTCTGATAATTTTGTAAGTTTTAATGAATTAACTTTTGTTTGATCGTGAGTTGCTACAGAGTTTGTAGAGTATCTATTATCACCTGAATAATTTATAACAATTATTTTTTTATTTATACTTTTTTCTCTGTTTATACGTCTAATAAGTTCAGTACTTTTTCCACTAAACATATTACCAATAATCAGTTCAAGACGTCCATAACTAAATTTATGATAGTCATAGTCACAATCAGAATCACTACCCATCTTTTTAAGTTTATAACATTTAATTTTTTAAATTAATTTAAAAAGGATTTTAATAGATTATCAAAATTTAATGGACCACTATCAACAATTTTAATCATACCATTTTCATCATAATTACCTTGTTGATTATAAGTTGTATCACCTAATCCTGCATAATTTAACCAAGATACATCTTTAATAGGTGCATAATTATTTTGATTTACAGTATTTTTATCAAATCCCATTTTTCCATTAAGAGGTGATAAATTATGTCCTTTAAAATCACAGTCAGATTCTTGTCCAAGAACACATGTTGTATTATTTAAAAGATCAAGAAGACCGATGTATATATCACTTACTGCATTTTTACCAGCATTGAGATTTATATCTTGACTAGACATGACTTTTTCAATTTGACTATTCCATGTTGGCATCATTTTAGTTGTATCTTGATAAACTTGTGCTTTAAATGAGATAGTATTATATCTTGTAGTATTTACTGCTCCTATAATAACATTATGTAAATAATGATTTTTATTTGATGATGATTGGTATGTTTGAATATCAATGTCATTTATAACAAGTCCTTCACATATAGGGTTATATTTATTAAACATATCAATTTTATCAGAAGATGCACTCATTAAATAATTAAGTTTATTTGTAACATTAAGTTCAATTGCTTGTATAAATGAATTACTTGGTTCAGTTGCAAAGTTATTAATAACATTATATTTTTCAGATTTCATTCCACTATCTTTTAGATTAGTAGAATCATCTAGAACAATACTTGCAAGATATGCTTTAATATTATCAAAATATTCTTTACTGTTAACAATAGGTCTCATAGCAAAAGATTCTACAGCAACACTTGGAGAGCACCATGTTTGAAGAGGAAGAGATCCACATTTTTCTGCTTTACGATATTTAAGAATAGTTGTTCCACAATTATGGATATCAGTTGCTTTTACATATGGTGCACCAAGTGATCTATTAAGATAATCTGGGTTTTCAGATGTAAAATGATTAACTTTTTGATTAAACATTTAATAAGTATTATTATTTTATTTTTAAAAAGAAAATATTAAAATTATCTTTAAAATTAATAATACTTTTATTTGAATTTGCAATATAATAATAATAATTTGGTTCAATTAAATAATAATAATCAGTTTCTGTGTTATATATATAATTATTATGATTTATTTTTTCTTTAGTATAAAAAACTACATTATTTTCATTTTGTACATTTATTATAGTTCCTGGTATTATTTTTTTAATTTTACAAG
>Ga0209400_1000977_pt1 | contig 24194 bp, 25 predicted proteins | sample M_130807_EF_Meta_FD_187313 | JGI IMG/M metagenome (GOLD analysis project Ga0209400, IMG submission 187313) | Freshwater microbial communities from Lake Montjoie, Canada to study carbon cycling - M_130807_EF_MetaG (SPAdes) (version 2) | ecosystem: Environmental > Aquatic > Freshwater > Lake... | reverse complement strand
AGAAAAAATTTTTCTATAATTATATAAAAAAAAATATTGAAAAAGATTGTAACAAAAAAAATAATAAAAAATTTATAAAAAAAATTTATATTAATTTTTAAAGAAACCATTACAATTTACGAAAATGATATACAAACCAAACTTGCCTACAAAACAAATTATAGAATCTCTTAATCCCAAATCCATAAAATAAAGTAGTTACAAAAATATTTGGCGCTTTAATAATTACTAAAATCAACTTGCAAAAATAATAAATTACTCTTGAACAAAAAAAATTATTTAAAAATACTGGAGACCTCAATCTTATAATATTTAAATCAATTTTCCCTAGAAAATTATAAATTTTATTTAGCAATGGCAATGAAGATAACATTCCATCATTTGTATGTTCAAATATATATCTTATCTGTTTTATATAAAATTTTTTGCTGCAGTTATATTCTAAGAAATTACACGCATGCTCAAAATTGAAAAAAAATTGGTGTCTTAATCCTTTTGGTTGCGGCTCCTTGAACAGACCATAACCTACTTTTTTTTTAATTTCCCGACCAATAATTAAATCTAAATAAAACGTAGGCCAATTATTTGGAAGCGACACAATAATTGTCCCTGAACTAATTCTGAATAGTTCTTTTAATAATAAATGAGGATTATCAACATGCTCTAGCACATCGGTACAAATTACATTTGGAACGGAATTGTTTTTAAACGGAAGTTTTTTTGAATTGATGTTGTGATTTATAAAGTTCTTTTTTTTATAAGGCGCTAAATCTAGACCAAAATATTTTTTTCCGAAGAAGCGTTTTAAAAAATCATAATTTTTGCCACAACCTACGTCTAATATTAATCCTTTTTTGAAATCTTTTTTATATTCTTTTATGGTTGCAAGTCTTTCTGTATGCTGACTATATTCTCGTAGACCCAATAAATCTAAATATGATAATTTTTTTTCCCAAAGCATCATTTTAATAAAAAAGATTTTTGAATTTCTTTATTATTATAGTTTTTTAATTTATAAAATCTTTTCATTTTAATTCCTGTAAAATGCAGGCAATATATCACTTCTTGTGGAAAATTTGGTTTGCAATAAAGATTACTTTTATTAAGTACTGGCATAGCTCTTTTTACTAAAAAATTATATTTCGAGTCTAGAATAGTTGTTGATTTGATGTTGGAGTAAATTGCTAAGTTTAAAGTTGTTTGATCCATTGAAACACTTGTTTCATCATTAAATTTTAATAATGCCTCTTGATATAATTCTATCCATAATTTCCAATAATGACTATCATGGGGCAGTGCAAAAAGGCCTGCATTTAAACATGGTAAAGAAGAGTAATTTTCAGCAGTCTTCTCATTAAAGTATTTTCGAAGATTTTTATACGTCCAGCCTCTTCTGATATATAAATTTTTGTATATTTTTTCATAACCATCATTTATTTCGTTATTTAAAACAGCATCACTAATGTAACAATTATCGGATTCTGCAACGATACCTAGTTTTCCATTTCTCGTTATTTTTTCTAAATCAATTAATGCCTGATATTTTTGAACTATTATATCCGAGTCAATCCAAATATAAGTTTCATATCCTGGCGCGTAATTTTTTATAAATGGTCTAGAAGAATATAATCTTGACCATTTATTTTTTATAATAAAATTAAATTTAAAATTATCTATTGGGGTAATAATTTTTTTTGCATAGTTAGATAACTTTTTCTTTTGTTCCTCTTTTAAACCTACATCCAAAATAAATAAGTCAGCTTTATAAAAAAATTTAAATCTTTTTAGAGATTTAATAAGATTCTCAATCTTAAAATAAAAATCCGATCCAGAGCCTGTAAATATTGCCACTTTATTCATTTTTTTAAAATTTTAACAACCTGTTTATGCAAATCATCTTCAACAAAATATGAATCAATATTAAAATTTTTTCCAGCTTCAATATCTGTAATATTATCCCCGATTAGGAAAGTGTTTTTTTTTTTAAAAAATTTAAATTCTTTAAAAGCTTTAATGAGCATTCCTGGCTTTGGTTTTCTTAAATTTGATTCTTGTCTATATTTTTTAACTAACGAATTTTTATAAAATGGTGAATAATAAAATTTTGATATATAGCCACCATTTTTATAAACTTTTTCATTAATCCAATAATGCAATTTAAGAAGTTTTTTTTCTGAAAAAAAGCCTTTTCCTATGCCGGCTTGATTAGTAACAACAATTACATAATGATTATTGTTATTTAAAAATTTGATTGCTTCAATTACATTTTTTTTCCATTTAAATCTAGATTTAGTGGCGACATAACCATAGTCATAATTTAAAACTCCGTCTCTATCTAAAAAACATACAGACTTATTAATTATATTGGGGATATAATTTTGACTTTTTTTGAAATATTTAACACTTCCAATATCAATAAAACTGTTATTATAAAATTTTGCATACAATGATTTATTTTTAAAAAATTTTAACAACACATCCTGGTCCAAATCTAATTGTTTTTTTGGCAATGATTGAATAGAATTTTTTTTAAAATAATACACTCCACCACTTACATATTTAATACTTTTTTTTTCTTTTTTATAAGATTCAACTCTTCCGTCTAAATTTAGACTGTAGGAATATTTTTCTTTATGATTACGTGATTTAATTAATGCGATAAAGGATTTTGCTTTTGCTTTTCTTGCAAAAAAGATTAAATCTCTTAAATTAATATCAAATAAAGTATCTCCATTTAAAACCAAAAACTCATTATCTAAGAATTTGTAAGCATTTCTTATAGAACCACCTGTTCCTAATTTTTCTTTTTCTTTTATTATTTTGATATCAGTGTTTAAAAAATTTTCTCTAAAATAATTGACAAAATTTTTATTTAAATAGTGAGTAAGAATAATAAATTCAGTAAAGCCTTGAAGCTTTAGGTTATTTATTAAATAAAACAAAAAGGGTTTACCTTTAATCTTTACAAGTGGTTTTGGACACTTTTTTGTTAAATTTCCAAGCCTACTTCCCTGTCCTCCCGCTAATATAACGCACTGTTTTACTTCCACGTAAATATTAGTATATGAATTTGTTAATTATTCAATTTATATGAAAAAAAAAAATATTGATATTATAACCGGTGCATCTGGAATGATTGGTTCAACTCTGGTAAATAAATTAATAAATGATGATAATCTATTGATACTTGGTTTTGATAATTTTCATACTTCAAAAAATAATTATTTAAAAAAACATAAAAAAAATAATAATTTTCAATTTTTTAACATAGATCTTTCAAAAGAAATAAAATTAAAAAAAAATGAAATTAATTTACTTAAAAATAATAAAATAAGAAATATTTGGTTGTTAGCTGCTAATTCAGATATAAAAAATGGATTAAAGGATTTTAATGTTGATTACAAAAACACATATTTAACAACAATTAATACCATAAATTACTTAGATAAATTTATTAACAAAGATACCAAAATAATATTCACCTCTTCATCTGCGGTATATGGTGAAAAAAAATTGTTATTAAAAGAATATGATAATAATTTATGTCCTATCTCCAATTATGGTGTAATGAAATTATACTCAGAAATATTCATTAAATACTTTTCTGAGTTTAAAAAAATTAAATCTTTTGTTTTTAGACTTCCGAATGTTATTGGGTTTAATCTTACTCATGGCGTTATTTTTGATTTTTATAATAAAATATTAAAACAAAAAAAAATCTTAAAAGTATTGGGTAACGGAAATCAAAAAAAACCATATGCGCTTGCTGAAGAAGTTGTAAATGCACTTATTAATATTCCTCTTAGAAACAAGAATAGATTCGATATTATTAATTTAGGAGTCAATGATAATGGAGTAAAAGTTAAATATATAGCCGAACAATTTAAAAAAACATTTAAAATAAGAAAAATAGACTATGAAAAAAAAACACGAGGTTGGATTGGAGATATTCCTAATTACAAATTAAGTTTTAATAAGGCAAAAAAGTACAAATTTCAATTTAAATTAAATTCTAAAGAAGCTGTAAATAAAGTTATTAATCATATAAAAAATAAATCATAATATTGTGAAATTAATGTTTAATTTAAAAATATAAATCACTAATTATTACCTTGCTCAATATAGTTTTTTCAATAATAAATTTTTTTATAGTATTGCTTTTAACTAAATATTTTATTTATTTTTCAAATAAAAATAATTTTTTTGAAGCAAAAAATAAATTTATAAAAAAAAGAACCAAAATTCCAACTGCTGGTGGGATAATTTTTATATCTTCTTTTATTATTCTTTATCTGGCAGCACTTTTATTAGGACAATTAAACTTTGATGAAATAAATAGACCGTACTTACTTCCTGTAATACTTGCTATACTTCTAGCTACCAGCTTTTTAGATGACAGGTTTGGAATTAGTAGTGGATTAAGATTTATTATTCAGTCAACCGTGGTTTTTATTAGTCTTCCATTAGTTGCCTATAACTTCGAATTTCTTCCTTATAAATTAGGATTATTAATAATAGTCTATTTTTGGCTATTAACAATCAACACATCAAATTTTATAGACGGTCTAGATGGAATGCTATCAATAAATGTAATTTTTTTCTGTCTTCAAATCTTTTCAATAATCTTTTTGCAAGATAAAGAAAATACAAACCAAGTATTAATTTTCGTAACATCATTAATGTTATCATCTGTTTTAGGATTTATTATTTATAATTATCCAATAGCTAAATTGTATATGGGTGACTCTGGGAGCATTCCACTTGGCTACATCATAGGGTTTCTTATAATACAAAATTTAAATTTAAATGATCCATGCATAATCTTTTTTTTATTTAGCTATCCAATTACAGATGTACTGACTACTATTTTTATAAAAACCGTTATAAAAAAGAAACTACCTTGGGCCAGGTTATTTGATTATTTTTTTTTGCAGCCTATCATTAAATATAAAAAGAAACATACATACGTAACAAGCAAAATTATATTTATAAATTTTGTTTCTCTAATATTGCTAATTTTATATATAAAATATCAATATAAATATTTAATACTAATAAATATTGCAGTTAATTTTTCTCTACTATTTTTGTTTAATAAAAAATTAAGTCCTAAAAGAATATCTAAAATAAATTGAGTAAAAAAAAGAAATATTTATCCAAAAACAAAAAGAAATCCAATTATTAAAGAAACTTCCAGATGTTAAAACTAGTGCAAAAGATAAAAAGTTAATAAAAAAAATTTTCATCATAATATGATTAAATAAATATTTTTTTACCAACACATTTTTATACATTAAAACAAAATCAAAAATAATCTTAAAGGCAAAAATAATAAAAAATAATAGCCCGATAAGACCTAATTCTGATAAAATTTCTAGATAATAATTGTGCGGGTGAGTTGAGCAAGAATCATATTTATACTTTAAGGGAAGTTTATATTTTTCTAAATTACATTCATGCCTAAAAGATCCTGGGCCAGTCCCGATTACTTTATTTTGACTCCATATATTAAAAGCTGTGGTCATTAGAGGTAAGTGTCCTGAATTATCGAATACAGTATAAAATTTATCGATAACTTTATCTTTAAAACTACTTTTACTAATTTTGTTTATCTCAAAGAATGTTTTATTGTTATATTTGTCATTAAATGCGGATATCCATCTGCTAGAAACATTAGGCTGATGCTCTAAAAATAAAAAAGAAAATAAAAGAAAAATTAAAGAAGTAATAAATAAAAATAATCTTAAACTTCTAAAAAATAAAAATAATAGTATAAATGAAATGAAGAAAGTAAGTGATGATGCTCTACCATTGGCCATAGTTATAGCTATAAAAAAAATAAATAAAATGGAGAATAAAATTAAATATTTTTTGAAATTATTAATCTTATCAACTTTGTAAAAAATATAACCAAACCCAAGTAAGTAAAATTTACTAATAATAGAATCTGCTATTAATTCCTTTCCAAAAAAACTTGATGGTCTACTATCTATAATAGGCAATCCTATAATATTATAACCCACAAAATACTGAAAAATAATATCCAGTGACAAAAATATTAATAAAAAGCTAAAGTATTTTAATACTTTATCTAAAATTTTTTCACTTAAATAAATTTTACAAATTAAAAATAAAATAAAAAATCTAAAATAAAAAAAAACTCTAGAAGCAGACGGACTACCCTCATAGTAATATTGATTAATAAAAAAATTGATAATTAAATAAGCAAAAAAAAAGTAGAATAAATAAGCTTTAGTAAATAATATTTCTTTAAGCTTGATTTCTTTAGTATAGAGTCTGCTTAAGAAATATATTATAAAAAAAAATAATATAAGTTCAGAAAAGAATCTGCCAAAAACTAGTGAGAAGATAATGCCAATTAGACCAAAACTGATTAAATTTTCTTTTTCTATGTTAAAAGTCACTAATTCTTCTTAATTTTTTGATAATATCTTTTTCTCCCTGATAAACAATTTTGATTCCGTCTCCTAATGCCATTTCTGTGGCTCTAATGTTATTAACTAATTTTTTAAAGCCAACAGGTTCTACAGAAGCAGATTGATCTGATCCCCACATTGATCTATCCAAAGTTATGTGCCTCTCTATAACGCAGGAACCAAGAGCTACAGCTGAAACAGTAGTAGCTAAACCAACTTCATGTCCTGAATAACCAACTAATAAAGAAAATTTTTCAATTAAAGTGTTTATTGCTTTCAAATTTAATTCCTCAATCTTACAAGGGTAGCTACTTGTGCAGTGTAATAAAATTAAATTTTTACGCTCTAAAATGTTAACAGCTTTTTCAATTTGTTCTATTGTACTCATGCCGGTAGATAAAATTATAGGTAAATTCGTATTTTTATGTTCAATTAATAAGGAGCTATCAGTTAAAGAAGCTGATGCGATTTTAAGAAATTTTGGTTGATAACTCATAATAAATTTCAAAGAGTCTTGGTCCCAACAAGAAGCGGTCCATAAAATATTTTTCTCTTTGCAGTATTTGTCTATAATGTCATATTCTTTTTTACCAAATTCGAGACCCCTCTTTAAATCACCATTAGTTTTTCCAAAAATACTTTCTCTTGGTTTCAACAATTCTTCTTTTGTATAAACAATATCGACAGTTCTTTTTTGAAATTTTACTGCTTGGACACCAGCATCTACGGATGCATCAATTAATTTTTTTGCAGCCTCTATATTTCCATTATGATTTATCCCAATTTCTGCAATTATAAAACATGGCTCATTATCTCCAACTAAATGGCTTCCGATTTTTATATTTTTTTTCATATTATTGATCTCCCCCCATCAAGCACTAAATTATGTCCATTTAAATAACTTGACGCATCTGAACATAAAAATTGAATTGATCCTTTTAGCTCTTCTTTTTGTAACATTCTATTTAAAGGAATCAATTTAGAAATCTTTCTTACAAATTTAGTATCTTGATTATTATATATCCCTCCGGGAGATAATGAATTAACTCTAACGCCTAAATGTCCCCAATATGATGCTAAATATTTAGTCAATCCTACAATCCCTGTTTTAATAACTGAATATGTTACCGGTTTTTTTTGTTTTCCTGCATAAAGTCTTTGATCTGGAGCTATCACTGAAAGATCTGATGAAATATTTAAAATAACTCCCTTTTTATTTTCTGCCATATAACTGCCAAAAATTTTAGAACACAAAAAATAACCTGTTAGGCCAACTGAAAGTTCTTTGTTCCACTGTTGTATAGAAAAATATTCAAATTTATTACTTTTTTTTAAATTACCTTTATTATTCACTTTTGAATCTATAGCTGCATTATTAATTAATATATCAAGTTTTTTAAATTTTTTTTTAATAATCTTTAAAAAATTAAATAAATCTTTTTCAGAAGTTACATCGATTTTAGCTTTATATATATGATTATTTTGAAAATCTTTCTTCAACAAAAAAAAATTTTTATTCAACTTATTAATATTTTTATCTGTAATAATTACAGTCGCTCCATTTTCAAGTAGGGCCCTCGCATGAAATAATCCTAAAAAACCTCCTGCTCCAGTAATTAAGGCTACTCGATTATTTAAATTATAAATTTTATTCATTATTTTAAATTATTAATACTTTGAGCAAAATTATTTATGTTAGTTTTTCCGCTGTAATAAAGTTGACCATAGAAAGTTTGACAGTATAATTTTTTAAAAAAATTATTTAATTTTTTGTGTATGATTTTTTTAGTCCGATTTAAATTAATATTATTTAAATTACAATAAGAAACAAAATCTAAATTTTTATAATAACTTTCTCCAAAAACAAACAACGGTTTATTCATAATTAATGCTTCGTAACCTGTCTTAGAATTAATAGTAATCACTGATTTGCAATTTTCTAATATTTCATATGAATTAATGGAGGGATGTAATATTTCAATATTTTTATATTTACTCAATACGCTAAAAGCATCGATAAAACTTAAAGCTCCAATTCTAGCTGGATGCTCCTTTATATATAAAAATTCATGTTTAGGAATTTTTTTTAATAATCCTTTAATTAAATTTATTTGATTTAAATAAGTTGGGGATCTGAGAGTTAAAGCAAAGTCATTTGGAACATGCAGTGGGAAATAATGATAAACTCTGTTTTTATTAATTCTTCTTGAATAAAAAAAATACAAAAAAAAATAATTAATTAAATTTTTTAAAAAACTAAATGAATATTTAAAAATTTCATCAAAATCATATTGAATATTTAGAAATAACTTTTTAAATATTTTTTCAAAAAATCTAATTATATTAATGAAGTTAAATATTTTATTAAAAGGATTTAAAAAATGAGAGACATCTTTTTTAGGAATGATAATTTTTTTTAAGCTTTTAATTTTATTTACAATTTGTAAAATATTTATATTTTTTGAAATTTTATTGTTAGCTATAGGGTTGCACATCAGTGTATTTAGAGTGATGTGAAATCTTTCATCAAAAAATGATGGTTCGATAAAATAATTATTACGTTTAAATTTTTTTGATACATAATATAGTGAGAGTGAAGAACTAAATCCTGACAATTCTTGTATTAGTGTAATTTGAGTGTTTTTAAGCGATAAAAATAAATCTTCTATTTGCGTAATATAAGTTAAAAATTTTTTTAAAATTTTAAAATAATTTCTTTTACCATAAAAAATTTCTTCATGCTTTAAAACTGTTTTATAATTTATAAAATTATATCTTTTAAATATTTCTTGAAGTATATTTTTATCATCATTTATTTTAGATTTTATAAAAACATGTTTAACATTTTTTTGTAATAAAAGATTTTGACTTTCTGTATCAAAACAAATTATCAAGCTTTCCTTTTTTAAAAATTTAAGTTTTATGGATATATCAATCCAAAATTTTGTTTGATACAATGACTGTGAAGAAAATAAAAAAATAGAATTCTTTTTCATGAATAAAATCTCAATAATTATGCCAGTATATAACTCCTTGAGTTTTTTGAAAGAAACTATTGAGTCTGTTAAATTGCAAACTTATAAAAATTGGGAATTAATTATTATTGATGACAATTCCACAGATGGATCCAGGGATTTTTTGATTAATAATTATAAATTTGAAAAAAAAATTAAAATCTTTTTAAACAAAAAAAATTATGGACCTGGATATTCGCGAAATAAAGCTATTAAAAATTCATCGGGTAATTTTTTAGCTTTTTTAGATAGTGATGATTTATGGGTAAAAACAAAATTATTAGAACAACTTAAATTTTTAATAAAAAAAAATTTAAATTTATGCCATACAAATGTTTTATATAAAAAAAAAAATATTTTTTATAAGCGCAAATTTAGAATTCCTAAAATACTAAGATATCAAAACCTACTATATAATAATTATATAACAACCTCATCGGTAATGATAAGAAAAACCAAATATTTATATATTAAGTTTAATAGTTGCGGCTATGATGATTACGTTTGTTGGTTAGATCTTACAAAAAAAAATAATAAATTCTTGTTGTTAAAAAAACATCTAACAATTTACAGACTTAGAAATGGTTCGGTTTCTAGTAATAAATTTAGATCTTTAAAATGGATATTTAATATCTACTATAATATAAATAATATATCGCTACTTAAATCCTTAATATATTGTTTAACTAATATATTTATTAATATTTATAAAAAATCTTTTTATGAAAAAAAATAATTTTTATATTATTATTCCTGCAAGAAAAAATTCAAAAAGAATACCTAATAAAAATTTAATAAAGATACTAAATTCTAGATTAATAGAATATACAATTCATCACGCAAAATTATCAAAAAAAAAAACTAATATATTTATAAGTTCAGATGATTTGAGAATAAAAAAGTTATCTGACAAATATAAAGTTAATTTTACTCTCAGGAGCAAGAAGAATTCACAGGACAAAAGTACCACGGAGTCTGCTATTTTAGAAACAATTAATCAAAATAAGAAAAAAATTATATTTAATAAAAATTCTCATATTATTCTAATTCAATGCACCTCCCCAATAAGATCTAGAAATGATATCGATAAAGCAATTAAGCATTATACAAAAAATAAATTAGACAGCTTATTTTCTGGTTGTGAAAATAAAAACTTATTTTGGGGGCAATCTAATAAAAAATTACAACCAATAAATTACAACATTTTTAAAAGAAAAAGAGAACAGTCTATGCAAAAACAATTTATAGAGAATGGTTCTATATATATTTTTAATCTTTTAAAATTTCTAAAATATAAAAACAGATTATTTGGTAAAATTGGCATTTTTTTAATGAATAAAATAACATCAATACAAATTGATGATAAAGAAGATGTTATAATTTGTAGAAAATTACTTAAATAATTTATGCAAGAAACAAAAAAAATAATTTTAATAACTGGAACAAGTTCTGGTATAGGTGAATTTTTAGCTAAAAAATTTATCGATAATAGAAATTTAGTTATTGGTATTGCAAGAAAAAAGGCAACTATAAAAAATAAAAATTACTTTCATTATATAACCGACATCAGTAATGAAAATACATTAAAAAGAATTTTTTATAGCATAAAGAAAAAATTTAAAGATATAGATGCTGTTGTAAATAATGCTGGATCTACGACTGAAGGCTATGAGTTTTCTTCATTTGAAAAAAATATAATGGATAATTTAAATCCTACATTTTTAATCTCAAAATACAGCGTAGAATTAATGAAAAAAAAAGGCGGTAAAATAATCAACATATCTAGTATTGCTGGTATAGCAGCTCTTCCAAACAATCCTGGATATAATTCTTCCAAAGCTGCAATAAATTTATTAACAAAGTCATTCGCTTTAGATTACGGAAAATATAATATCAATGTAAATTCTTTAGCACTTGGGTACTTTCCGACTAAAATGACAAAAAAAAGCTATGCTGACACAAAAAAAAATAGATTAATCAAAAAAAACACAATTCTAAATAGATGGGGAAAATTAGAAGAAATATGGGGTCCTATTAAATTTCTATCATCAAAAGAGGCCAACTATATAACCGGACAAACATTAGTAGTTGATGGAGGATGGCTTAGCAAAGGATTAAAGTGAGGATAGGCTTTATGCAGGGCAGACTAAGTCCAATTTTAAAAAAAAAAATTCAGTCTTTTCCTTGGAATTATTGGAAAAAAGAAATCATTATAGCAAAAAAAAATAATTTTAATTTAATTGAATGGACGTTGGACCATCCAAGACTACTAAATAATCCATTGATTAGCTCTAAAGAACAAAGAGAAACTTTATGTTTTTTAAAAAAAAATAAAATGTCAGTCAATTCTGTAACTTGTGATTTTTTTATGCAAAAACCTTTTTTTTTAATTAAAAACAAAATAAAACGTGAATTAAATATAAATAATTTAGCAAAAATTATAAAAGAATTAATAAATGCTAAAATAAAATTTATTATAATTCCGCTAGTCGATAAGTCATCTATTAAAAATACTTATCAAGAAAAACTAGTAATAAGAGAATTTAATAAAATTATTAAAAATTTAAATACTAACAATTTCAAAACTAAAATTTTATTTGAAATAGATTATTCGCCAACTAAATTAAAAAAATTTATTAAAAAATTCTCATCAAGTTTTTTTGGAATAAATTATGACAGCGGAAATAGTGCATCCTTGAATTATAATATTGATGAAGAATTCAATTGCTATGGCGATAGAATATTAAATATTCATATTAAAGATCGAATAAAATATGGAAAAACAATAAAATTAGGACGTGGGAATGTAAATTTCTTGAAACTTAAAAAGAACTTAAAAAAATTACACTACAACCGCAATTTAATATTGCAGACAGCAAGAAATATTTATGGAAAACATCTAAATGAGCTTATAGATAATAGAAATTTTTTGATAAAAAATTTAAATTAAAAATAAGATGCAAAAAGCAATATTAATTACAGGATCAACAAAAGGCATAGGCTATGAAGTTGCGAATTCTTTTATAAAAGAAAATAATTTGCATGTTGTTATAAATGCAAGAAATATAAAAAAAAAATTTACTGAAAATTTTAAAAACTATCAAAATATTAGCTTTGTCAAAGCTGATGTTACAAAAACTTCTTCAATAAAAAAAATATTAAAACATTTAAGTAAAAAAAAATTAAATCTTAAATATTTAATTTGTAATGTCGGAAATAGTAAATCAAAAAAGAACGGTTATGAAACCGTTTCCGAATATTATAAAATGTTTAATGATAATTTTTTTTCTGCAATAAAATTAATATATGGTTTGAAAAGTAAATTAAAAAATGGGAAAATAATATGTGTTTCATCAATTGCAGCTAAAGGAATCATTAATAGTCCAATTGCGTATAGTGTTGCAAAAGCTGCATTAAATAGTTTTGTAATTAATTTTGCAAAAAATTTTAAAAAAAATAAAATATTTATTTGCGCAATTCTTCCTGGGCATACCCTACACAAAACTAGTGTTTGGAGAAAAAAAATTATTACTAATCCATTTTATATTAATAAACTTCTGAAAAATAATATTCCTACTGGTTCTTTTGTAAAAACTCCAGATTTATCAAATATCATAAATTTTATAATTAATTCAGATTCAAATGTATTAAATGGATCTTTAATAGATTGTGAAGGTGGATTAAACACATAGTGACATATAACATATAATTAAAAATTTATAAAAATGAATAAAAGTTTTACTAGAGCTATTTATAAAATAATTCAAATAGAATTTATTTATAGAATTTTATTTTATTTATTTCTTCTTAAGAGAAAAAATATAACCCAAAATATTAAATTCACTAATAATTTAAAAAATCAAATTAACGAACAAATCAATGATCTTGAAAGCAAAGGTATTACAAAGTTAAAAAAAATTTTTAATAAAGATTTGCTAGAAAATATTAATGTTAAATTTACCAATTTAGCAAATAACAATATTGGTAATTTTCAATTTATTTTACATCCTTACTTTAAAAATACTACCGATATAAATAGTATAAAAAGCTATTCTGAGATTAAAAAATTTACAAATTATATATCTTTAAAAAATCCACTTATGCAGTTAGACGAAGTATTTATACTGCTTAATAATGAACAACTACTTTCTATACTAGAATGTTATTTTGGGTGCATTCCAAAATTAACATATGTGAATGTAAGAAGAAGTTTTGTAAATACTCTAACTGACATGGAAACCAATTTCTATCATTGCGATGAGAACAGTTATAAATTTTTAAAAGTTTTTATATATTTAAATGATGTTAATTTAGAAGGAGGTCCTTTTACATATGCTCTGGGTAGCCATAAAAATAAAACATTACTATACCAATCTAAATATCACTATACTGATGCAGAGATAAATAACGTCTACTCCAAAGATAAAATTTTTTATGCAACTGCCGAAGTAGGAGACATTATTTTGGGGAATACGAGAGGTTTTCATAAAGGTACAAAAGTAAAAAATAAAGAGAGAACCATGATAACTTTAAATTTTGGTATCCATGCAGATAATTTTAATTTTAATAATAAATTAAATTATAACAATCATCACGTTGAGAAATTAAATAGTAATAGCAAGTTATTATTTATTTAATAAAAAAAATTAAGATTAAAATATTATCTTTAATATAATTTTTTTAATTAGAATATCAAAAAATAATTTTTTTAATTTTTAAATTAGAAATTTTTTGTTTTAAAAACTGGCAAATTACATGCATAAATATGTGTGCACTGTCTTCACTTAATCCATAATTTTCTATACCAAAAATTAAAGAATAATTAGAAATTTTTTTTGCTTTTCCTCCACCGAATCCTAAAAAAGATATAGAAGTTCCTCCTTTTTTATTACACATCTTTATAGCTTCTAAAATATTTCTAGAATTTCCTGACGAACTTACTGAGACAAGTAAATCATTTTTCTGCATTAAGTTCTCTAACTGATATGAAAAAATTTTATCGAAAGTTATATCATTAGATATCGCAGTAATAATTTCAATATTGCTACTCAAACTAATAATTTTAGGTTTAATATTGTTATTTGTTTTAATATACTTTCCATAATCTGCCACAAAATGGTTCGCTATTGCTGCTGAACCTCCGTTTCCGCAAATAAATATTCTACTATCTTTTTTTAAAGCTTTTAAAATTAGATTAGAAACTTTAACTAAAGAGTTAAAATCTACTTGCTTAAGTGAATTATTTAATATTGAAACATAATCATTATAAAACTCATTGATCGATTTGTATTTTTTGGAAGGAAAAATCATAAAATTATAATTAGCAATACTTTTGGTAGATATAAGATAATTTACCATAAATAGCTTTAAACAAAACAATAAAAGATTCAAAAATTGACAACTTAGTTTTTTTCAGAAATCTAAGAATTTTATTTTTTTCAATTCTAAAATGCGATAAATAATAATACAATTCTTGAGATTGAAATACTTTCATCAATTTTGTAATTTCTTGATTATTAAGTAACTTTTGTGAAATAATTTCATTAATAAGAGTTTTTCTAGAAGAAAAGATATACTGACCTCTTGATTCTTGAAAATTTGAAGAATGGTCTTTGTGATAAACATATCCTGCTAAATGACTTTTAGTAGTTAAAATAATTTTTTTATCATTAATAGCATTCAAAATTATTAAAATAAAAGTATTTGTGTGACAACCTTTAATAAAGAAAGATTTACTTTTTAATAAGTATGAAAATTTAAAAAAAAAACATTGTCCAGCAGGAAGTTTGTCGAGGTTATAAAGATCTTTTTTTTTAAAAATAAAAAATTTTTTCTTAGAAAACTTTAAATTATAATTATGGTCATATTTTTTTACAGGTTTTGCTGAGCCACCAATACCTACGCAATTATGGTTTTTTAAAATTTCTAAACCGATATTAAAAAGAGAGTTTTCAAAAAAAATATCTGTATTTGGCAATAGTCCCAAAAATTCATTGGTTGGTATTTTTGTTTTATTAAAAAAAAAATTCAAACCTTCAAAAACATCTTCATCTTTTCTAATAAAAATCTTCAAATAGTATATTTTCTTTAACTGATTTAAAATTGAATGACTTTTGTCCGTCGAATCTGAGTCTATAATAAATATTTTATAATTTGGATAATTTTGTTTTGTAATTGAAAATATTGTTCTCTTAATATATTTCCCGTGATTTAAGTTTGTGGTCACTATATTTAATCTAGGCCAAAAAAAATTTTTTATAAAATATTCTTTTTTGTATTTATATATATAATCTTTATTATTAAAAAATTTTTTTGTTATTAATAAGCAATTTTTTGGTAATTTTTTCTTAAAAATGAAGTTTAATTTTATAAAGTCTTTATAAATATTGCTTTTAATAAATTTTAGAATATAGGAATTCTTTTTTACAAATATATTAACCTCTTGAATTTTTTTATTTATTAAAAAAATTAGTAAGCTGTCAAAAAAAGAATTCTTATTATATTTTTGTCTTTGATTAAATAATTTATTGATTTGTATATCGTTCAATTCATTGAAGCTAATATTAACGATTCCTTTGGTTAAATCGTTATTGATCATTTAAATTTTTAAAGATTAGTTTTGAACCTATATTTTCAAATTTTATTTTGATATTTTTATACTTTATTTTGGATAAAATTTTACTTTGTATACTTTTTGGTATTATGGACAGGTAAAATCCTCCGCCTCCCGCACCTAGCAACTTTCCACCCAAAGCGCCTTTATTCAATAAATAACTATGAAATTCATCTATTTGTTTTTTTGAAATGTATTTTGAAAGATTTTTTTTTAATTCCCATTGATAATTTAGAAGTTCGCCAAATTGTAATAAATTAAATTTTTTATTCTCTAAATTAACTTTCGCTATTTTAGTTATATTCAACATCTCTTTTAAATATTTTTCATTATTTCTATTTTGCCTCTCAATATTTTTTTTCATATCTATAAGTATTTCATCCGAGTTTCGACCTAATCCTAAATAAAATAAAACTATACTATCCTGAAGATTAATTAAATTTGAATTAGAAATTTTTATATTTTTTACATAAAATTCTTTTTTAATAAATTGAATATAATTAAAGCCACCATACGTGCAGGAGATTTGGTCTTGGGATCCTACGTTTTCCTTTAAAACATTCTGCTCAAAATTAATTGCTTCTTTAGCTAAACTTTTTTTATCAAGTATTTTATTTTTTAAAACATTGATTGAATTAATAAACCCGACAGTAAAAGCCGAACTCGACCCAATGCCTGTTCTAGCTGGCAAATCACCAGAATGCACAATATCAAGCCGATCGTTTATTTTGAATTTTAGTAATAAATTCCTAATGACCGGGTGTTTAATTTTTTGGATATCAGAAATTTCTTCTCTTAAATAATACCTAATACGATATTTGTAATTAAATATTTTTGGTAAATACTTTATATTAATATATGAATATTTGTTTATTGTAGTTGAGATTACATTTCCTTCTCCGTAACTATTGCACCACCATGGGTAATCTGTTCCCCCACCAAAAAAAGAAATCCTATAGGGAGTTTTTGTTATAATCATTATTTTAATTATTTTTTTTAAAAAATTTTATACACAAATAATATAATTAATTATTTATTACTTTTATACCACTCTATAGTCTTAAGAAGACCTTCTTCTAGGCTTATTTTAGGAGAAAAATTCAAAATTTTTTTTGCCTTATCAATATTTATTAATCTTTTTGGTATCATTTTAGGCATTGAACCATCAAAACTAATTTTTAAATTATTATAATTTTCTATTTTTAAAATTAAACTAAGCACTTCTTTAATGGTAACGCCTTTTCCAGAGGCTATATTAAATATTTCATGGGAGTCTATTTTATTAATAATATTCTCTAACCCACCAATAAAGTCATCTATGTATAAAAAATCTTTTACATCGTTACCGTCACCCCAAACTTGTAGAGGATTCTGTCTTTCAACGACTTTTTTTATAAGAGACGGAATAACTTTTGATTTTTCAGGATCAAATTTATCAAAGGGTCCATAAAGATTACCTGGTCTTACTATAACTGTTGTCATTTTATTTAATTTAATTTTATTAGAATATATTTCCATAATTATTTCGCTAAACCTTTTCATCCATCCTACGACATAATACTTATCAAAAAAATCAAAGGTAGCATCGCCCTCTTTCACGGCAAAATCAACATCAGGGTACACGGTATTGCTACTTATAAATATAAATTTACTCACCCCAGCTTCATAAGCTGCTTCAGTCATATTAATATTCATTCTTATATTAGGATTTAAATGAACTAAGGGCGTCTTGTCCATAATTGCAGCTCCTGACGAATTAGCGGCACACATAATTACAATATTCATGTTTTTGCAAATTTTTTTACATTCATCTATATTTTCCAAATTAGAATTAACATACTTGACATCAGCAATTTTTATAAAATTTAATTTAGAATAATAATTTGAGTATAAATTAACATTTTTATTTAAAGATAATTTTTTTAACAAATTAATACCTACAAAACCGGAACCGCCTGTAACTAAAATATTTTTAGTCACTATTTGTCTCTTTCGCTTAGTATAGGATTTATTATTTTCCACTTAAAACCAAACAATGGATCATTCCATTTTATCGTAAACTGTCCGTCTCTGTCATAATTAGTATTTTGTTTATAATGAAATATGCACTCATTGCTTAAAACTAAATGACCATTGCCAAATTTGGGTGGCACCAATATTTGTATCTTATTATCAAAACTTAAATCAAAACTTTCCCATTTTTTATACTCCCTGGATTTTGAATCGTTATTAACAATTATAAGCTGAAACTCTCCATGTAAGCATGATATTAATTTCCATGTTTTTTGATCTCCATGAATACCTCTGAGAACATTTTTTTTTGAGACAGAAATATCATCTTGTAAAAATTCTATATTTATTCCATTTTCTACAAAAAAATTTTTATTATAAGTTTCGACATAACTACCTCTGTGATCTTCAAATGAAGTAAGTTTTATCTTTTTTACTCCTTTTAAATTTGTATTTTCTAATTTCCAATGACTATATGTTTTATTCATTTAACTTTTATTTAAAATAACTATGTCTTAAATTATTTTCGTCTTGATTTTTACAATACCAATTCCACGTTGCTTGTAATCCTTGTTTTAAAGAGAATTGAGGATTGTAATTCAAAATCTTTTTTGCATTTTTTATATCCATAATTCTTCTTGGAAAACCTGAGGGTTTTGAAGTATCAAATTTGTAATTAAATTTTATAAATGATGACAAAGTTTCAACTAATTCTTTAATTGTATATCCATAACCACTTCCTAAATTTAAAAAATCTAAATCTCCTGTTCCGTGATATAAAGTCAAAATTATGCCATCAGCAATGTCCTCTGCATAAGCAAAATCTCTAATTGCGGATCCATCCCCCCATATCAAAACAGGATCTTCTTTATTTTTTATTCTATTTAATAGAGTTGGAATAACCATTGCATTATCTGGATCAAAATTATCTCCAGGTCCATAAACATTGCAAGGTCGAACAACATAAAAATTTCTTAAACTATATTGTTTATTGTATGATTGAATTTGCAACTCAGCCATTCTTTTAGCCCATCCTGGAAACATATCCATTGGTTCTTCACTAAATTTTGATTCTTCTTCTCTAAATATCTCTCTGCTAGAGTAAGCCCCTATTGAACTAGTATAAACCAATTTTTTTATACAATTCAATCTCGCGGCTTCTAAAAAATTAGTATTCATCATTAGCAAAGGAACAAAAAAACTTGCTGGTTTTTCTATCGTTACCTTTACTGATCCTTTAATTCCTGACATATGGAGTGCGTAATCTTGATTTTTAGTAACTTGTCTACAAAAATCAAAATTAGTCAAATCTCCAATAATATGTGTAGCTCTTTTTTCATTATTAAATTTATCTAATGATACTATCGTAACTTTAGCACCAAAATCACATAATTTTTTAACGACAAATCTACCAATCAACCCTGTTCCTCCAGTTGCAATAATTCTTTTATTATTAAAAAAATTTTTAACGTTATCTTCAATCATAATGTTTATTTTAATATTAGAAATCTTATGATATAAATTAAATATTTTAGTTTAATTCGCAACTAAAATATTACTTTTAATTTTTTTTTACATTATACATCCTGAACTGATAGATGTCAGTATTTTAGTTAAAACTGCAAATATACAATACCTTTGAAATAGAAAATTATTATTTAAATTCAGTCAATAAGTTTCAATAACTTTGACTTAGTCGAATTTTCATCAATTTTATTTTTTTTATATAAAAACTTCTTTTTCCAGATATTTTACAAAACCTATATAAAGTGTTCATAAAAATAATTTTTTTATCATTAAATTTGTTATTAATTTTGAGTTTATTGTAAATATCTACATTTGTTGAAGATAACATGGGACTTTCATCTAATAAGGTTATTTTACTATAGTCTTTCGCTATATTTTCGATTTTTTTAATATTTAAATAAATTATAGCTTGATAAGTTATAATCCAGACCGTAATAATTAGTTAAATATCTTCAAATAATATTTTTATATGAAAAAAGTTAAAAAAAATGATAATTGGGCTATAAAAGATCCTGTCACAGGAGCAGTCATCAACATGGATTATTCTAGTGACTCAGAGAAGAAAAATAGAAATGAATTAATTTCAAGTTTTAGATCTTGTCCCATTCCAGATGAGAGCATTCTATCAAACCTAGGGCTTTTTTTTACCTCAAAGACTTTATCTAGAATTTTATTTTTACATGAATTTTATCTTAAGGGAATTGATATAATGGGGCAGATATTTGATTTTGGAACAAGATGGGGCCAAAATATTTCTATATTTATGGCTTGCAGAGGAATATATGAGCCATTTAATAGACATCGTAAAATAGTTGGCTTCGACACATTCGGTGGCTTTCCACATTATGCAAATGAAGATGGAGAATCTACGTTAATTGGAAAAGGCAATATTGGAGTAACCGATGAATATTTTTCCTATGTAAGTAAACTTTTAGCAACTTTAGACGAAAATTCTTTACCCCATTTGACAAAATTTGAATTGATGAAAGGCGATGCTTCCGAGAAAATAATAGAGTATTTTGACAAAAACCCTCACGCTATTGTATCACACGCATTTTTTGATTTTGATTTGTATAAACCTACCAAAGATTGTTTGGAAATAATTCTTCAAAGAACTCCTAAAGGAGGGGTTATCGGGTTTGATGAGATTAATGATGAGGATTCTCCCGGTGAGACAAAAGCTCTATTCGAGCTTTTTCCGAAATTGAATATAAAATTAATAAAACCAAGAAATGTAAGCAGAGTGTGTTATTTTATTAAAGAATAAAACTATTTTTTAATTTTTGGACAACAATAACCCGCACTATGAATCAACTCATATGTTAAAGCTAGAGAAACCACTTCCGATTCATGGTAAGCATTTACATCTGTGTACAGTTCGGTGTGAAATTTTTCATTTTTATCAAGCCTTACGGAAGTGAAATATATACTTTTAAGATTATTTTTTTTTATAAAATTTAATGCTGTATGAAAATTCTTTGATTTCCCACTACTTGTAACCCCAATACAACATATATCTTTTTTATTTTTTTTAAAACTTTCAAGATGTATTGCTATCCAATTCTTAAATAAATTTTCAAAACTATCATCGTTAATTAAAGATGTCGTTTGTATTGATGAACCTAGTGAGAAGCCTATTTTTTTATTTTTAGTTAGCCTAGTTAGGTCTATTGCCGCATGGTCAGTAACACCTAAATTTCCACCATGTCCATAATATAAAATAATTTTTGAGGATTTATATTTTTTGACAGCATCATACCACTTTTTTGATTTTAAAAGTTCATGATATACTAAATGTATTTTATTAAAATTAACTAGCATTATATAGCTTTCTTAATTCATTTCTATTATTTTTCAACTGGATAAATTGATTTCTCATTGTTGAGTTTTTTATATTTTTAAATAGTTTAAGTGCCAAGATAGTAGATATGTAGGAATAAAGTCCACCATATGTAAATGTCTCATCATGAATAACTAGATCAGTAAATTTATATAGATGCTTTTTAATAAACCTCTCATTTTCTTTTGCGTCTGTTATAACTAAAATTCCAATAGAATAATCTTTATATTTTTGAGAAAATTTTTTATTAAAATTTTGAAATCCTGAAGTAATAATCCATTTTTTGTTATTTTTTAAACTGTATAAAAAACCATTATCGTAAGCATAATTTTGTTGAAATATTTGGCCTTTGTCTAATTTTATGAAATTTGTTTTTTTGGATAATAGGCAGTTTTTTATAGTTTTTTTAACACTTATTTCATTAATTGGAATTGCTAAAGTTGAATTTGGAAGAGAAGATAATGCCATAAAGTCATCTATTGAATGATGACTAGGTCCGTCTTGTGGATACGTCAGCCCATTTCCTGAACCTATAATATTGATTGGATTGTTTCCAATAATACTATCGTGTCTTATTTGAGCTCTTGGTCTATTAAAAATAAAAGTACTTATGCCATATACAAATGGAATGTAACCTCTATTTGATAAACCAGCTGCGAATGATATTGCGTTAGATTCTGAAACTCCCACATTGAAATATCTATTTTTTATATGATTTAAATTATCGTTTATTATTTTTGAGCCCATATCAACAGAAATCAAAACAATTTTTTTATTTTTTTTTGCTTTATCAATAAGCGATTCAAAAAAAATATCTCTAATGTCTTCCATAAGTTTTTATGTTAATTCTTTTATTGCTAAATTATATTCCATATCGTTTGGTACAGAATGATGCCAACGGATTTCTTTTTCCATAAAAGAAATTCCTTTACCTTTAATTGTATTTGCTATTATAATTTTTAAGCCTTTTTTTTTTATAAATTTATTTATTTTTTTTAATTGAGATAAATTATTTCCATTAATTACCAGTGAATTAAATTCATTTTTTAAAAAATTTAAGTATTTGGTTGTGTTGTTGATTTTATTAGTAAATCCCTCGCAGATTTGTTCATTATTATCAATAATTATTGTCAAATTTAGTTTATGCTGCTCTGCAAATAATATGCCTTCATTAACTGAACCCTCATGTAACTCTCCGTCACTAATCAAAACTATTGTATTTCCGCTTTTATTAGAAATAGCTTTTGCCATTGCAACGCCCGATCCAAGACCCACACCGTGTCCTAACGAACCAGTATGAAACTCAAAACCAGTTACAAGCTCTGAGCAATTATTTCCAACTAGTGAATTATCTTTATTAAATTTTAAAATATCATTTTTATTTTTTTTAAAAAAACTTAGAACAGCCACTAATGCTAGAGAAGCGTGACCTTTGCTTAATATAAATGTATTTTTTGATCTTCCTGTTTTTTTGCATAAGTCTACAATTTTATTTTTGAATAAATAATAAATAATTTCAACTGAACTTAAGGAACCACCCAAATGTCCTTTTTTAGCGTAATAAACGGATTCTATAATTTTTTTTCTAATATTTTTAAGTGAACTAACATCATTCATATGTAATTTTTAGAGCGTAAATTTTATTAATCAACTAAATTATAAATTTTTTTATTTAAAATATTTTTTACAAGATTATGTATTAACTAATAAATATTGCTATATAATATTATTTTACATTAATTGCGGTATTATATTAGTTTAATTTAAAATAATAATGAAAAAAAATGTTCTGATAACAGGTGTCACTGGTATGGTCGGCTCACACCTTGCTGATTATCTATTAAAAAAAACAGATTGGAATATTTATGGGTTATGTAGATGGAGGAGTCCATTAAGTAACGTTGAACATCTTCTGGATTTAGCAAATAGAAGAAACTCACGAATTAAATTTATAAATGCTGATTTAAATGATTACAGTTCTTTAATTAGAGCTGTTGAAGTTAGCAAGCCAAATTATATTTTTCATTTAGCGGCACAAAGCTATCCTCTAACAAGTTTTGTGGAAGCTAATATAACTTTGGACACTAATATTATAGGCACATACAATCTTTTAAATGCTGTCAAACAATTAAAAAAAAATCCTTTAATTCATGTGTGTTCTTCTTCTGAAGTTTTTGGAAGAGTAAAAAAAAATAATTTACCTATTGATGAAAACTGCAGTTATCACCCAGCATCACCTTATGCTATTTCAAAAGTAGGAACCGATTTGATTGGTAGATATTTTTATGAAGCGTTTAAATTAAAAATATTAGTAACGAGAATGTTTACTCATACTGGTCCTAGAAGAGGTGATGTTTTTGCAGAATCTTCTTTTGCAAAACAGATAGCCATGATTGAATCTAAAAAAATTAAACCAATAATAAAAGTAGGAAATTTAAATTCTTTAAGAACATTTGCCGATGTGCGTGATGCTGTACATGCTTATTATTTACTTTTAACAAAAAATCCAAAACCAGGGGAAATTTATAATATAGGTGGAACATATTCTTGTACGATTAGAGAAATGTTAAACTACTTGGTTTCGTTATCAAAAGTAAAAAATATAAAAATTGTAGAGGACCCAGCTAGATTAAGACCTATTGATGCAGACTTACAAATACCTAATACAAAAAAATTTATGGATGCCACTGGTTGGAAACCTCAAATTAGTTTTCAAAAAACTATGGAAGATCTTTTAAATTACTGGAGAAAAA
>Ga0209400_1000974_pt1 | contig 24251 bp, 20 predicted proteins | sample M_130807_EF_Meta_FD_187313 | JGI IMG/M metagenome (GOLD analysis project Ga0209400, IMG submission 187313) | Freshwater microbial communities from Lake Montjoie, Canada to study carbon cycling - M_130807_EF_MetaG (SPAdes) (version 2) | ecosystem: Environmental > Aquatic > Freshwater > Lake... | reverse complement strand
AACTTATGACTATTGCGTAGATCCATACGTACCACTAGAATTAGTACAGATAGTTCGTAAAAACACCATATGTAGTGTTAATCTTCGTCTCCCGCCTCACGACAGCAATATTCTGTTGAAGGCAACCGTGACAGATTGATGACTGTTGACACGATCGCAGTACGCACCAAACGAACGACCCTTACCGATTTTTTTAGCGTGGCGTGTGCCACGCCTGCACCGCAGGAGCCATAATTTTATGCAAACAACTACAAATCCCGTCGAGCGCCAAGCCGCCCAGCCGCAGTTCATCGCAACTGCGATACCTCTCAACGAAGCCGCCTGGACGCAATATCACATCATTCGCCGCAACGGCGCCGTCGTGAATTTCGAGCCTAGCAAAATCGGCATTGCCATGACCAAAGCCTTTTTGGCCGTCAACGGCGGTCAGGGTGCAGCCTCGGCGCGCGTGCGCGAACTCGTCGACTCACTGACCCATCAGGTCGTTGCCGCACTCATGCGCAGCCGTCCCAATGGTGGCACCTTTCATATTGAAGATATCCAAGACGCCGTTGAACTCTCGCTGATGCGCTCGGGCGAGCACGATGTTGCCCGCTCTTATGTGCTGTACCGCGAGCGCCGTTCGCAAGAACGCGCTAAAGGCAAAGCCGAACAACTCCCGACCGAGGCCCCAACCCTGAATGTGGTTGAAAATGGCGTCCGCAAACCACTGGATCTGGCCAAACTACAAGCGACGATCGAAGCCGCCGGGTTTGGCTTAGGCGAGTTTGTTGATACCGCCACGATTCAAAAAGAAACACTCAAAAATCTCTACGACGGCGTGCCCGTCGACGAAGTCTATAAATCTGCCATTTTGGCTGCACGCGCCATGGTCGAAAACGACCCCGCCTACAGCAAAGTCACGGCTCGCTTATTACTGCACACAATCCGTAAAGAAGTCTTAAGCGAAGAAGTGGCTCAAGAAGAGATGAACACCCGCTATGCGACGTATTTTCCGACGTTCATCAAGCGCGGCGTTGAAGGCGGGTTGCTGAGTTCAGAGCTTTCACGCTTTGATTTGCCACGTCTGGCCGCAGCACTCGATGCCAGCCGCGACCTGCAGTTTGATTATCTCGGCCTACAAACACTATACGACCGCTACTTTTTGCATCTGCGCGGCCAACGTATTGAACTGCCACAAGTGTTTTTCATGCGGGTGGCCATGGGCCTGGCGATTGCTGAAATCGATCGTGAAACACGCGCCATCGAGTTCTATCAAATTCTGTCGTCGTTTGACTTCATGAGCTCAACGCCTACCCTCTTCAACGCGGGCACTTTGCACTCACAGCTTTCGTCTTGCTACCTCACCACGGTGTCAGACGACCTTGACGGTATCTACGAGGCCATTAAAGAAAACGCTTTACTCGCTAAGTACGCTGGCGGCTTAGGCAATGACTGGACACCTGTACGCGCAATGCGTAGCCACATCAAAGGCACCAACGGCGAAAGTCAAGGTGTCGTGCCTTTCTTAAAAGTCGTGAACGACACCGCCGTGGCCGTGAACCAAGGCGGCAAACGCAAGGGTGCGGTCTGCTGCTACCTCGAGTCCTGGCACTTGGATATCGAAGAGTTTCTCGATCTGCGCAAAAATACCGGCGACGAGCGTCGTCGTACGCACGACATGAACACCGCAAACTGGATCCCTGATCTTTTCATGAAGCGCGTGCTCGAAAACGGCAGTTGGACACTCTTTTCACCTTCAGACTGCCCAGACCTGCACGATAAAGTTGGCGCGGCTTTTGAAGACGCCTACGTCGGCTACGAAGAGAAAGCCGCACGCGGCGATCTGCCCCTGCACAAGACGATGCCTGCGAACAATCTATGGCGCAAAATGCTCTCGATGCTGTTTGAAACCGGCCATCCCTGGATCACCTTCAAAGACCCTTGCAACATTCGCTCGCCACAACAACATGTTGGCGTGGTGCACAGCTCAAACCTCTGCACCGAGATCACCTTAAACACCAACGACTCTGAAATCGCAGTGTGTAACCTGGGCTCGGTCAACTTACTGGCACACCTTAAACACAATGCCGACGGTACCCAGTCGCTCGATCAAGACAAACTGCAACGCACCATTAAGATTGCGATGCGCATGCTCGACAACGTCATCGATATCAACTATTACGCTGTCGCTAAAGCGCGCAATTCAAACGTGCGCCATCGCCCTGTCGGTTTAGGCATTATGGGTTTTCAAGATTGTTTGCATGTGATGCGCGTGCCTTACGCCACACAAGCCGCAATCGAGTTCGCAGATCGTTCGATGGAAGCCGTTTGTTATTACGCCTACAGTGCCTCAAGCGAACTTGCTGAAGAACGCGGTCGCTATGCGAGCTTTGATGGTTCGCTGTGGTCGCGCGGCATTTTGCCTCACGATTCAATCGCACTGCTGCGCGAACATCGTGGTGGCTATGTTGAAGTCGATGAATCAACAACGCTTGATTGGGATTCGTTGCGCGCACGCATCAAAACACACGGCATGCGTAACTCTAATTGCGTTGCAATTGCCCCAACCGCAACAATATCGAATATTATTGGCGTGTCTGCATGCATCGAACCAACATATCAAAACTTGTACGTTAAATCGAACCTCTCCGGCGAGTTTACTGTGGTCAACGAACACCTTGTTCGCGACCTCAAAAAACTGGGCCTCTGGGATGAAGTGATGGTCGCCGACTTGAAGTACTTCGACGGCAGCTTGTCCCGCATCGATCGCGTCCCCGCCGATTTGCGCGCGCTATACGCCACGGCTTTTGAAGTTGAACCCACCTGGATTGTTGAGTGTGCCGCGCGCCGCCAAAAATGGATTGACCAAGCGCAATCACTCAATATTTATATGGCAGGGGCATCAGGTAAAAAACTTGACGACACGTATAAACTTGCTTGGTTGCGCGGTTTAAAAACCACGTATTACCTCCGCACGCTTGGTGCCACCAGCGCAGAAAAATCAACCGGTCGTGGCGGCGAACTCAATGCGGTCAACGCAGCGGGTGCCGGCTCAACCAGTGGTACGTTTGCAATGGCGGCAACTCAAGCCATGCCCGAGCCCGAAATCTTAGGCGTGGCCTGCACCATGAGACCTGGCGATCCAGGTTTCGAAGAGTGCGAAGCCTGCCAATAACGTGACCGAGAAAAAATAATGCTGACCTGGAACGACGAACCCGCCACTCAACCTGCCCCCCCAACGGGCGCAGGCTTGATGCCCCAAGCCTTGGCGCAAGCCATGGCCGCCTCATTGCCCTCACGCGCCGCGAGCGGCGTGTTTGGAGACTCCGCTTTACCGACACCTGGCCTGAAACATTCACCCGTTGCAGCTAGCGCTGGCGCCCGCGTCAACGCTGCCGACAAACGCATCATCAATGGCCAAACCGATGTCAATCAACTCGTGCCCTTTAAATATAAGTGGGCCTGGGAAAAATACATCGCGACTTGCGCCAACCACTGGATGCCGCAAGAGATCAACATGTCTCGCGATATCGCTCTCTGGAAAAACCCGACAGGGCTGACTGAAGACGAGCGTCGCATCATTAAGCGCAACCTTGGTTTTTTTGTCACGGCCGATTCGTTGGCGGCAAACAATATCGTGCTGGGCACTTATCGCCACATCACTGCGCCTGAATGCCGTCAATTTTTGTTGCGCCAGGCCTTTGAAGAGGCGATTCATACCCACGCTTATCAATATATTGTTGAAAGCTTGGATTTGGATGAGTCCGAAATCTTCAACGCGTATAACGAAGTGCCCTCGATTCGGGCGAAAGATCAGTTTCTGATCCCATTTATCGATGCCATTGCCGATCCGCACTTTAAAACTGGTACGCTCGAAAATGATCAAACCCTGCTTAAATCCTTGATCGTTTTTGCCTGCCTGATGGAAGGCCTATTCTTTTATGTTGGCTTTACGCAAATTCTTGCGCTAGGTCGGCAAAACAAGATGACGGGTGCCGCAGAACAGTATATGTACATTTTGCGCGACGAATCGATGCACTGCAATTTTGGCATCGATCTGATCAACACCATCAAACTCGAAAACCCACAGCTCTGGACACCAGCCTTTCGCGAAGAGATTCGCGCGCTCTTCGCCAAAGCTGTCGATCTTGAATATGCCTATGCCGAAGACACCATGCCGCGTGGCGTGTTGGGCCTGAACGCGCCAATGTTTAAGTCGTATCTTAGATTTATTGCTAACCGTCGTTGCCAGCAGATCGGCATCGAGCCGCTATTCGCGCAAGAAGAAAACCCCTTCCCGTGGATGGCAGAAATGATTGATTTAAAGAAAGAACGTAACTTTTTTGAAACACGTGTCATTGAGTATCAAACTGGCGGCGCCCTTAACTGGGAATAATCCACAAGTTTGCACTCAAGACGCTGCAGTACTTGCCAGAAGGCGACGACAACCGCCCTCTGGTGCCATTTGAATTGGTTCGCGCCCCTGAGCGAGAGGCAGTTCAAATGGCTGTGCCGGATTCATTAGCACAAACCGCTTTGCTACCGATTGTTGGTAGCGGCTTGTGCCGATGAATAACTCGGGCGACACGAAATCCCATGGTGGGATCAGTCAAGCACGGGTTTAACGTTTGGGACCCTGAACTAAGGAGTATTACCATGGCAACAGCCAAAAAAGCAGCAAAGAAAGCCCCTGCCAAGAAAGCCGCAGCTAAAAAAGTTGCAGCAAAAAAGGTAGTTAAGGCAGTTAAGAAAGTTGCAGTTAAGAAAGTTGCAGCTAAAAAAGTCGTTAAAAAAGCTGTCAAGAAAGTTGCCGCTAAAAAAGTAGCAGCCAAGAAGCCAGCAGCAAAAAAAGTTGCGGCCAAAAAGCCAGCAGCAAAAAAAGCAGTCAAGAAAGTAGCAAAAAAAGCAGCTCCTAAAAAAGCGGCAAAAAAGCCAGCAGCAAAAAAAAAATAGTTAAAAAGCCAGTAGCTAAAAAGCCGGCAGCCGCTGCCCCCTCGACAGCAGCAGCACCAGGTGCGAAAACCGCCCTGAATCCTGCAGCGTCGTGGCCATTTCCTACGGGTGGCCGTCCCTGAGCTTAATAGCGAAGGTTTAGCAAGTTCAAACCGTCCGGTTCGCCGGACGGTTTTTTTTATGGCGCCGCTGAACGAGTCGTCTCGGTCTCGGTCAACGTCGCCGTCCCCAGTAGACAATCGCCATCTTCACCACCAAGCTCAGAAACTGCGATAATGTCGCCGAGGCTCCGCCTCTTGATTGTCAGTCATCCAACTCGTGGCCACCACGAGGCTTTTACCGGAGTTGCCACATGCTTGGCGAAATCCTACGTTTTCTACTCGAAATTATTTTCTCGCTTCTGGGTGCCGCCTTGCTAGCCAGAGCCTGGATCTATGCGGTCAAGCTGCATCCCTTTAATCCCATGTCGCAAGCCATACACCAGGCCACGAACTGGTTGGTACAACCGCTGCGCAGCATCATCCCCTCAGGCAAAGGTTTCGATGGTGCCAGCTTGGTTGGTGCGTATTTGATTGCAGTCATTTTTTTATCTTTACTTTGGTTGACCTCAATGGGTAGCATGCTGAGCCCAAAGCTCATCCCAGGCCTGCTCGGGGCTGCTCTCGTGACGGTTGCACGCTGGGCGTTGAATCTCGTCGTGTGGCTCACGCTGATTCAGGCTGTGTTGTCGTGGATTAATCCACTTGCTCCGATCATGCCAGTGCTGCGTACCTTAACCGCGCCGCTGCTCGAGCCCATCAAACGCATCATGCCCAATCTCGGCGGGATTGACCTCTCGGCCTTAGTGCTACTGATTTTGGCCCAAATTGCCATGATGGTTTTAAATCGCATCAGCTTTTCGTTACTCGGGATTTGACTGTGCGGGCAGACGTCCCGACGCTACATCCGACGCCTATGCGCCCCCGCCGTCACGCGCTGCGGCTGATCGTCATGCTAGCGAGTATGCTTTTACTGTGGGGCGCCACGGCGCCGCCAGTCTATACACAGCTGCTGCCCGCAACACCTCTTCGGGCAGCTTTAACACCCGCAGTAAGCCCTACAACAGCCTCCTCAATGAGCCCCGCAACGGGCTCTGCACTTCAGCCGTCTGAACGTACCGCTTCTGACATCGATGCCCAACAGCAAGAGATGCAAACACGCTTAGTGTCTACCCATGCAGACTTCATCAAAGCGCAAAATGCCTTTAAAGAAGTCAGTGCACTTGACCCCGTTGCCCTTGCCAGTGCCAAAGAACACCTCGAAGACCTCTCACATCGAAGTGATGCGTATACCCAGATTATTGATAATCTCAAAAATCTACGCCGCTTAAGTAGCAAGCTCGAAAAAGCCCGCAAAGACCGGCTTACCTGGAAGCCTCCTACGGGTTCAGCACCATGGCCGCTCGCCGTTGCCGACGATTTGCAGTTTGAGATCATGCGCGGACAAGCGCAGATTCAACACTTAGTACAACGCCGTGCCATTATTGACGAGCAACTCACCGAGCTCAAAAAATCTCGGATAAGCGTTGAGGCAGAACTGCGCCAAAGCACACAAAAACCTTTGGGGCTCACGGTACTTGGTGCACAAACCAATAAACTACAAAGCGCCGCCGAGCGTCGTTTAGCGCGCATCAACCTTGATCTGGTCAATTTTTCGATTGATAGCGATGCCATTTTGGTCGAACAGACCACCGCGGCACTGGTGCTCGCCTCGCTCAAACAAACGTGGGATGCCTACCAGCATCGTTTTAGCTTTTCGGCTGAGGATTTCACAAAGATTCGGGTCAATATCGAAAAAACGATCGAGCAGCTTCGCAACCAAGAACAACAAGCGAGCGCCCGTATTAATCGAACACTCGAACAAGCCGCCCTAGCAAAGGCCAAACTCGATCAGCTTGAAAGCACGCTCAACGTGAGCGGCGACACAGTCGTTGCGGCGAGGCGTAACTGGCGTACCGCCGATGTGTTGGCCGAGGCCTCGCTGATCGAGCGCGAAAAATTTCGCGCTCAGATTGATTTAAACCTTCTATCGCTACAGTTTTGGCAAATTCGTCAAAAACTGTATTCAAGCACCGACAGTTCGAGTGACTTGGGCGACATGGCGCTTCGCCAGCAAACTCTGACAAAGCAACTTGCACAGGGGCTGGCTTATCTGACACAAATCATTGCAGACAAATCACAAGCGGCCTTCGACCTCACCACACAACTGCAACAGGCCACTGACCCTGCAGAAAAGACCTTCTTGAATGGATTACTGGGCCCGATTACACAGCAAATCGATACGACGCGAAACTTATATGTATTGATTGGTCGCGTACATCAATATCTGCAAATCGTAGGCACCGAACTCGAATATGCCGATACAAACAAGACCATCATTCAACGACTGAAGGCCGCACGCGTCATCGTCATCGAGCTCAGCAAAGAGATCTGGAATTACGAACTTTTTGTCATCGACGATTCTGTCTTGGTAGATGGTCGCGAAATTAAAACTAAACGCGGCATCACGATCGGCAAAACGGCCGGCGCCATCATCATTTTAGTGTTTGGTTTTAGTCTGCTCTCTGGTTTGATTCGCCGCTCCTTGGCACTCGCGGTCAATAAAGCGAATCTGGGGCTCAGCAAATCAGTGGCGCTAGGGCGCTGGCTGACACTGATCGCGGGCTTCACGCTCATTGTGACGGCTCTGAATCTGGTCGATATCCCACTAAGTGCCTTTGCCTTTTTAGGGGGCGCACTGGCGATTGGCGTTGGTTTCGGCGCACAAAATATTTTAAAAAATCTGATCAGCGGTGTGATCCTGTTGGTCGAAAAGCCAGTTCGTATCGGCGATTTTGTTGAGATCGATAGTATTTTAGGAACAGTCACCTCGATCGGTTTACGCTTTTCAACCGTTCACGGTCCGCAGGGCGATGACATTCTCATCCCGAATAGTGTCTTGGTCGAACAAAAACTCATCAACTGGACATACTCGACACCGAGCGCACGCAAAGATGTAAAGGTCACGGTAGGTTATCGCTCAAACGTTGACACCGTTCGCGAAATTCTGGCCGCCGCAAGCAAAGACGAACCTCATGTGTTGGGTACGCCTGCCGCGCTCATTACTTTAGAAGACTTTGGCGACAACGGGCTGGTGTTTAACTTGCGCTTTTGGGTCTCTTTGCAATCGGGCGTTCCGCCCAACGAGATCCAAAGCAATCTTCGGTTCAAAATTCTTCAGGCTTTTGAGCAAGCCGGTATTGAATTACCGTTTCCACAACGCACGTTGATGTTTGATCCAGCGTCGACGCTAGCCGTACAGGTACAAGCCAGCCCGCCAACTACCCGCAACAACTCCTAAACCAGAGCGCTCCTGCCGGTGCAACAACAGCAAAATTATTGACCAGACATAGGGGTGACTCGGGTCGGGCCTGCGCCACTCACGACTTGCACCCGCTGGTTCAAGACCAACGGCACATCTGCTTCTTGAGCAATGACCCGCGTCTCGCCGTTGTCTAAGCGAACTGTAATTTCAAGACCATCTTTTTTACCGACTCGATCTTCGACGGCGTCACCGGCCAGCGCACCCAAGATCGCGCCACCGAGCACTGCCAGCGTGCGGCCCGTACCACCACCGACCGTGCTACCCATGACACCACCCACCGCACCACCCGCAATCACACCCGCACCCGAAGTGCGATCATTTTGCAGGGTGATCGGGCGAACGTTGACGACCGTGCCATTGCGTACCACTTGATCGCGTTGCGCTTGATCGTAGGTATACACGTTAGCCGAAGCGCTTGGCTTGGCGCAACCAGACACCAACGCCACACTGGCGAGCATTGCAACACCCAACGCCAGGCGTACGTTAACCCTAGAAACAACGCCTTCAGACACCGCGTGTAAAACTGAATGCATAACAAGACTCCAAAAAATTTCAATACTTAGCCGGGCAAATGGCTACCGTAGTGAGCATGCAACAACGCGTCGATTTCTGCTCGCGTGGGTGCATGGTTTTGCGGCCCGCGTGAAGCAATTTTAATTGAACCCATCAAGTTGCCTAGCTTACAGGCTTCGATCCAAGTCCAGCCAAGCGTCAACGCATAGAGTAAACCGCCGCGGTGCGCATCACCACAGCCTGTTGGATCAAGCACGGCGTCGGGGATCACCGGCGCAATATGATGCTCTTGTCCCTCGGTGTAAAGCGTGGCGCCACCGGCACCTCGGGTCACGACCACCGCCTGCAAACCCTTCGCTAATTGCACAACAGTTTTACCGGTGCGTTGCTCAACCACACTCGCTTCATAATCATTGACGGTGAGTGCCTGCGCGAGCGCAATCATCTCTAAAATGTCTTTACCGTCATACAGCGGCATCGCTTGACCCAGATCAAAGATAAAGGGCGTCCCCTGAGCATGCAGGCGCTTGGCATGCGCCATCATGCCCGCCTTAGAGTCGGGCGCAACAATTGCCCACGCGGCTTGATGCCCGGTTAAATCATTTTCAGCAGAGCGATCCATCGCGCCTGGATGAAAAGCGGTGATTTGATTGTCATCGAGGTCAGTCGTGATAAAGCATTGTGCCGTCAAGGTCTCAGGCAAACTCTTAATCATGGTGGTGTTGATACCAAACTGCTCAAAGCGCTGCAGGTAGTCGGTTGCGTCTTCGCCCACCGTTGCAACGGGTACGGGCTGACCACCCAGCAACTTCAGGTTATAGGCGATGTTACCGGCGCAGCCACCAAACTCACGGCGCATTCGGGGTACCAAAAATGACACGCTTAACGCATGAATACGATCAGGCAAAATGTGATCTTTAAACCGACCATCAAACACAGCAATCGTGTCAAAGGCCACCGAACCACAAATCAATACAGGCTGAGTCATACTATTCTCTTAGGGAAAAAATCGATTGAGTTGAACACCGCTAATCTGTAAACCATTCACCACCAGCGGCACACTGAGCTGCACTTCTTGCTGTGCGCCAAACGGCCTCGCAACCATTGACTCTGGCAAATACAACTCAGGCGCAAGCACCTTTCTCAGAACCGGCGTACCTGAAGCATCTTTTAGCTCAACTGAAAGATGTGGCCAAGGCTGGATTTTGTCGTAACGATTGCGCATTGAAAACTTAAGTGTCAGGCTGCTTGGCTGCCCCTCGGCTTGTCCAGCCGAAAGTTGTTCGAGTGCGGTAGAGTCGATCGTAATACGCTCAAGATGCCGCACGAAAGAGACTTCACATTTTAATTGAACGCACGCTGCACGCGCCAACGGCAGCAAACTTGGCACACGCGTCACCAACTCATTGCGGTACACGTACATCAACTGCAACAATAAGAGTGCGCCAGCCAAAATAACCAATACCATCCAAAGCCCGTGACGCAACCCATCGAGTGGCGTCTCGTCGATTAAAAAATCGGGTGTGCCGCGCCCCGCAGCTAAGCGACTCTCGCCGCGCAACCGTGCTTCACCTTGCACCCGAAGTGTCGACAAGCGCTTATGTATTGCTTCGCGCTGAGCAATCGGCGACTGTCCAAGCGTCGGCTCGCGTTCATGCGCCGCTTCGCGCTGAGCAATCGGCGGCTGTCCAAGCGTTGGCTCGCGCCCAAATAGTGGCTCACGCTCGGGCCTGGATGCTTGATAAAAAGACGGCTCTGGATGTAAAGCGGCAAAGGGCTCAGCGGGTTCGGGCTCTAGCTCTGCACCGGTTTGCGCTCGGCGCCGTAGCACCGACGGCGCGCTAGGCGCTTGCGCGGACGCCTGCACGGATAAACGATTGGGCACACGGTTCGGGCTGCTTCTTTGTTCAGGGCTCGACTCACGCCGCAGGGGTGGGCTGAACGTGTGTTCATCACCTCGCGCAATTGTTTGCGCCGCAGGGGCTAAGTTTTCACCCAACGAGGCTAGCGCTTCGCCCGAATTTGCCGCGCGTTGCGTCAAAACAGGTAAGCGACTTTCAAGGGCGGCATGCCCATCAAAAATATGGGTACAACTGCCGCACCTGACCAGCCCCTCATGCACGCGCAGTTGCTCAAGCGACACCATAAAGTCACTTTGGCACTTTGGACAACGCGTGACAAGACTCATGCAATAGCCTTAGAAATGGACGTGCACATATTTTAAAACCGACGCGCGATCAACCTCGGGGTTTGCTGCCGGCTAGACACACCCAGCCGTCGCGTGCCTGCCAGACCGAAAGTGGTAACCACGGCGCGTAAGCGGCAGCAACCTCTTGTGCCTGCCTCTCGAGCACGCCTGACAAAATCAATTGTCCACCTGAACGTACGCGGCCAGCAAGCATTGGGGCCAGCACTTTAAGAGGATTCGACAGAATATTGGCCACAACCACGTCAAAATGACCCTCAGACAAATCATCAGGCAGCATGGACTGCACCACGACGTGATTGGCCTGTGCATTGTCATGCGTGGCCTGTACGGCTTGCTCGTCGATATCGACACCAGTCACCTGGCCGGCACCGAGCAGCACGGCAGCAATCGCCAAAATACCCGAGCCGCAACCATAATCCAACACCGAGGCGCCCGTTGGTAATGTGTCAGCCAACCACTCTAAGCAGAGGTGCGTCGTAGGATGACTGCCCGTACCGAAGGCCAGACCAGGATCTAACTGAATCGCGATGCGGTTCGCCTCGGGCACCACCGGCATTTGATCCGCATGCCAACTCGGCACAATCAGGATTCGAGTACCGACTGTGATGGGCCCAAACTGCGATTGCGTCAGGCGCACCCAATCTGCATCGGGTACTTGACGTAAGTGCCATGGCAACTCAGAGGTGCTATCCAGATCGAGTCGCGCAGCCGCAAGCAGCTGCTCGGGATCCGTGCCATCGGCCAGTAACACAATGACGCGATTACGGCTCCAGGCTTGCGTATTAGGTTCGCTACCAGGCTCACCAAACAAAGGCTGTTCATCATCGGTATCTGAGTCGGCATCTTCAACCGACACCGACAGCGCACCACATTCGAGCAAAGCGTCAGACAAAGGTTCAGCTAAAGCACCCGGACACAACAACACCAATTCACGCATGAGAGTTTCCGTTAGCGAGAAGCAGGTCGCGCGGCAAGTTTGTGTTCAAGGTAATGGATACTTGTGCCGCCAGCCATAAACCGGCTATCCACCATTAACTCGCAATGCAGAGGGATATTGGTTTTAATCCCTTCGACCACCATCTCAGATAACGCAATATTCATGCGCGCCACGGCCTGCTCGCGGGTGTCGCCATAGGTGATGACTTTAGCAATCATCGAGTCGTAATACGGAGGCACAAAATAACCGTTGAACACATGCGAATCGATGCGAACACCCGGGCCGCCTGGCGTGTGCCAGTTTGTGACGCGCCCAGGGCTCGGTACAAACGTAAAGGGGTCTTCAGCATTGATGCGGCACTCAAGCGCGTGGCCTTTAAAAGTGATGTCACGCTGGCGCAGGGTAAATTTTTCGCCGGCGGCGACACGAATCTGTTGTTGCACCAAATCAATGCCTGTAATGAGTTCAGTCACAGGGTGCTCAACCTGAATACGCGTATTCATCTCGATGAAATAAAACTCATCGTTCTCGTACAAAAACTCAAAAGTACCGGCGCCACGATATTGAATTTTGCGGCACGCCTCAGCGCAGCGCTCGCCAATCCGTTCAATGAGCTTACGGGCGATGCCGGGGGCTGGCGCCTCTTCGATGACTTTTTGATGGCGACGCTGCATTGAACAATCGCGCTCGCCCAACCAGACTGCGTTACGACCGCCATCGGCTAGCACCTGGATTTCAATATGACGCGGATTTTCTAGAAACTTCTCGAGATAGACCTCGGGGTTATTAAACGCTGCGCCGGCTTCGGTTTTAGTCATCGCAACCGAAGTGAGTAACGCGGCCTCGGTGTGCACCACGCGCATGCCTCGGCCGCCTCCGCCCCCTGCAGCCTTGATGATGACTGGGTAACCGACCTCGGAGGCCAGTCGCAAGATTTCGGCAGGATCTTCAGGTAACGCACCGGGCGAGCCAGGCACCACCGGCACGCCCGCTTCGATCATGGCTTGCTTGGCACTCACCTTATCGCCCATCAGACGAATCGATTCTGGGCGCGGGCCGATAAAGACGAAACCACTTTTTTCAACGCGGTCTGCAAAGTCAGCGTTTTCGGATAAAAACCCGTAGCCTGGATGAATCGCTTCGGCGTCGGTGACTTCGGCCGCAGCAATAATAGCGGGCATGTTTAAGTAACTATCGCGTGAGGCCGCCGGGCCAATACAAACCGACTCATCGGCGAGACGCACATACTTTGCATCGCGATCCGCCTCAGAATGCACGACTACGGTTTTAATACCCATTTCGCGGCAAGCACGTTGAATACGCAGCGCGATTTCGCCGCGATTGGCGATCAGAATTTTTTCAAACATGTCAGACGATCACAAAAAGCGGTTGGCCGTACTCAACGGGTTCGCCGTTTTCGACCAGAATTTCGGTGACCACACCAGACTTATCCGCCTCGATTTCATTGAGCAGCTTCATGGCCTCAATGATGCAAAGAGGCTCGCCCTCTTTGACGGTTTGCCCCACTTCGACAAAGGCGGCCGAGCCCGGATTGGCAGCGCGATAAAAAGTACCGACCATAGGAGCTTTGACTGTATGCCCGGGGGCAACAGGCGCCGCCTCGGGCACCGGGCTACCTGCAACGCCAGCAGCAGGCGGCGCAGGCGCATAGCCAGGTGCCGCAACCGGCGCAGCGTAAGCGACCGGATGCTGTGCTTGCGAAAACTTAACAATGCGGACCTTGCCTTCGCCCTCAGTGATTTCGAGCTCGGCAATGCCAGATTCTGACACCAGGTCGATCAAGGTTTTGAGTTTTCTGAGATCCATGTTGATATTTCCGTAAAGTTCTAGATTGAACAGTCTTAAGCCTGACAGGCCTTAAGCCGTTTGCGAAGGCTGCGCGGCAAACCGCACAGCAGCTTCGTACCCATAGGCGCCTAAGCCCACAATCACCCCCACCGCTAACTCAGATAAGTAAGAGTGGTGGCGAAAAGATTCGCGTTTATAAACGTTTGAAAGATGCACTTCGATAAAGGATATTTTGACCGCCGCCAGAGCATCACGAATCGCCACGCTCGTGTGTGTGTAAGCACCTGCGTTAATCACAATAAAGTCGGTTCCGTCCGTGCGTGCGGCCTGGATGCGATCCACCAATTCGCCTTCGTGGTTACTTTGATAAGCCGTGAGCGTCGCGCCCAGACTGCTTGCCAAGGACACAAGATGCGCCTCAATCTGTGCCAAGGTCGTGTGCCCATAGAGATGCGGCTCGCGTAACCCTAGCAAGTTCAAGTTTGGGCCATTCAAGACGAGAAGGCGTTGTGCCATGCGTTGAGCTCGGTTGTGAGGGACGAAAAGTGAGACGGCAAGCGACCAGACATCAGACAAAACAATCCAATAGAGCGCATTTTTACGCTAATTGCTGCGATTTGTCTATCTACGTCTTCGATTTGGTAACGAGACGTTCAATGCGACTGCGTAAATCTGTGGGCTCAACTTGACCTAGAATTGAATCGAAAATGGTGCCATTTGCATCGAATAGCAGGGTAAAAGGCAAACCACCCGCACTATTGCCTAACTCGCGTACCATCGCAATCCCTGCATGGCCCGCAACAAGCAATTGATACGATACTGGTAGTTTAGCAACAAATTGGGCGATGTTTTGTGCGGTATCGATACCAATGCCAACAAAGGTGATTTCAGGGCGCTCTTTAGCCATGCTATCGAGATACGGCATCTCTTGTACGCAAGGCGCACACCAGGTGGCCCAAAAATTGACCACTAGCGGTCGCCCCTTCAGCGTACTCAGCAAAAACTCTTGGCCATCCAGCCCAGGTAACCGCGCTTGATACAAGGCCAGAGGGTTGGCACTGACCCGTGTGGGCTCAGCTGACATCCCCACGGCCCGATTGGCTGCGGGGGCCGACCGCGACGAGGCACGCCAGGCTGCCCAGCCAGTTACCGCGATCGCAGCCAGGCCACCTGCACCCAGCAGAACAGTTCGTCGTTTCATAGCTTGCATCATACCGTCTCACTCTACAATGTAGTGGGGAGAATTTTCATGCATTTGCACATCTTAGGAATCTGCGGCACGTTTATGGGCGGGCTCGCGCTGATCGCACGCTCGGCTGGTCACCGCGTCACGGGCTGCGATGCGGGTGTCTACCCCCCGATGAGTACGCAACTGCAAGAGCAAGGCATCGAACTGCTTGAGGGTTTTGATCCAAGCCAGCTTGCTCTCAAACCCGACCTTTTTATTATTGGTAATGTGGTCTCGCGCGGCAACCCACTCATCGAGGCGATTCTCGACGCTGGCTTGCCCTACGTCTCGGGCCCGCAGTGGCTGGGCCAAGAAATACTACAGGGTCAACACGTGCTCGCCGTTGCAGGCACCCACGGCAAAACGACGACCAGCGCGATGCTGGCCTGGATCCTGCAACAGGCGGGGCTTGAACCAAACTTTTTAATCGGCGGCGTGGCCCCTGGACTCGAACTTTCGGCACGCTATCGCCCTGAGCGTTCGTTATTTGTCATCGAGGCCGACGAGTACGACACCGCATTTTTTGATAAGCGTTCAAAATTTGTGCATTACCGGCCGCGCACTGCAATTTTGAATAATCTTGAATTCGATCATGCGGATATTTTTCCTGACTTAGCCGCAATCGAAACGCAGTTTCATCATTTGCTGCGCACCGTGCCCCGCAATGGCTTGGTGCTTGCGCCGGCCCACGATCAAGCCTTAGCGCGCGTACTGGCGCGTGGTTGCTACAGTACGCTCATCACCACCGGAGCCACAACCGGTTGGCACACCCAAAATGTAGACGCCACTTCGTTTGACGTTTTTAATGGTTCGCAGGCGCTCGGGCGCGTGCAGTGGTCACTGACTGGCGCGCATAACCAAGACAATGCTCTGGTGGCGCTGCTCGCCGCCGAACACGCGGGTGTTTCACCCGCCCAAAGTATTGAAGCGCTCAGTCAGTTTGCAGGTGTCAAGCGGCGCATGGAAATCCGCGGTACGGTCAAGGGCGTGACGGTCTACGACGACTTTGCCCATCACCCCACCGCCATCCAGACAACGCTCGAGGGCTTGCGCGCAAAAGTGGGCACCGCACGCATTTTGGCGGTCATTGAACCTCGCTCAAACACCATGAAACTCGGCACGATGGCGGCCCGTTTACCCGCCGCAGTTGCCGCGGCCGACCTCGTCTTTTGCTTCGGGCAAACCGAGGGCAAACAGGCGCTCGGCTGGGATCCCTCTGAGGTGCTGGCCTCACTGAGTACTCGCCTGCAAGCGCACCACCAACTTGACGCCTTAGTACACGCACTCGCCTCGCAAGCACGTCCGGGCGATCACATCGTTGTCATGAGCAATGGTGGATTTGGCGGAATTCATACCAAACTCCTTGAGGCACTGGCAACAACACAGGCTTAACACGCACGCCCTTTTATTGAATCCCGCCGGCGGGTCAATCCTCAGTGAATCCCGCCACCCATTCAGTTTTATGACAGCCCGCTTCACACTCAGCGAGCGCATTCAGTTTTTACCGGAACACTACATGTACGTTTTATTTGAAGAAGATGGCGCTTTTAAAACAGGCCACATCCTATCAGAGGCAGATTCCGCCCTACAGATCGAATCCAGTTCGGGTAAGCGCAGCAAAATTAAGCGCAGCAACTGCCTGTATACCTTCACGACCCCTGCACCTGAAGCCTTAATGTCTCAAGCCGAAACGCTCTCGCAAGACATTGATCTACAGTTTCTCTGGGAGTGCGCGCCGCAAGACGAGTTTGATGTCGAAGGCTTAGGCGCCGACTATTTTGGCCATGCGCCGGATTCGCTTGAAAAAACAAGCTTGCTGCTACGCTTGCACAGCGCACCGGTCTACTTTCATCGTCGTGGCCGCGGCCGCTACAAAGCTGCGCCACCCGAAATTCTGACAGCCGCGTTAGCGGCACTAGAAAAAAAACAACGGCAAGCCGCGCTCACGAAAGAATGGTCTGATCAAATGGTGGCCGGCACCTTGCCTGCCGAGGTGGGTGACCTCGCCATCAGCCTGATTACTCGCCCCGACAAAAATTCACAAGCCTGGAAAGCGCTAGACGCCGCCTGCACTGCGACACGTCAAGCCCCCGAACGACTGCTACTCAGCCTGGGTGCCTGGCCTCACGCGTTGGCGTTGCACAAAGGGCGCTTTCTGGCGACGCATTTTCCGCGCGGCACGCACTTTGCCGAGGCTGCACTCGCGGTCGTGGGCCAAGACTTACCCTTAGCCGAGGTTGAGGCCTATTCAGTCGACGACATCACCACGACTGAGATCGACGACGCGCTCTCGGTCAGCATCCTGCCTGAGGGCAATATTCGTGTGGGGATTCATATCGCCGCGCCCGGCCTTGCCGTCACGCGCGGCAGCGACCTCGATGCCTTAGCGCGCGCCCGGATGTCGACGGTGTACATGCCCGGCGAAAAAATACCCATGCAACCCGATACGGTCATCGAGGCGTTTTCGCTGGATGCAGGCCGTGCTGTGCCGGCCTTGTCGCTCTATGTCACCGCCAATCCGCTCACCGGCGAGATCCTGGGGCACGAAAGTCGACTCGAGCGCGTGATCGTCCGCGAAAACCTGCGCCACAACCAGCTCGACGAAGCGTTCACCGACGAGGCGCTTGCCGACACCGCACAAGTGCTGCCCTATAACGATTGGATTCGACCGCTTTGGGAACTTGCACTCGCTCTCGCCAAGCAACGTGAACACGTGCGAGGCAAGCCAGAAAATAATAATCGTGTCGAATATAGTTTTTATGTCGATGGCGATCCAAATGACCCGGATACTCCCGTGCGAATTTTGCCTCGCCGTCGTAACGCACCACTCGATCGGTTGGTCGCCGAATATATGATCCTGGCCAACAGCACCTGGGGCGGCTTATTGGCCTCGTGCGGCCTACCCGGCATTTATCGCTCACAACAAATGGGCCGCGTGCGCATGAGCACACAAGCCTTACCCCACGAAGCCATTGGCGTGCCGCAATATGCCTGGTGCACGTCGCCGCTTCGACGTTATGTCGATCTGGTCAATCAGTGGCAGTTGATTGCAGCGATTGAGCACGGTGTGTCTGCGCCTCTCGTGGCGCCCTTCAAGCCTCGCGATGCAGACCTCTTTGCCATTATTGGTGGCTTTGAAGCGCAATACGTTGCCTGGAACGACTTTCAAAACAACATGGAGCGCTTCTGGTGCTTACGCTGGTTGCAACAACAGCAGATCACCACGTGTACCGCCACCGTTTTAAAAGAAGATTTAATCCGGCTCAACAATGCCCCCTTGGTGGCACGTCTGGCTGGCTTGCCACAACTCGGTCGCGGTCAACAAATCGAATTGCAGATCACGGGGGCCGACGAACTCGCGCTTGAGCTTGAAGCGCGCTACGTCAGTATGATTGATGCGGTTGTTGAAGCCTCTGAGGTCGCCGATGAACCAGAAGCAAACTTGGCCGCCACAACTGAACTTGAGACTGCTCAAGCCCAATCGCTCGAGGTCGATGAGACTAACACCAGCGGCGCCGCAGCCGCAGTAATCGAAACCGTATCGGAAAAAGACTCCCCCGTTCCGATCATCGCGCTTGCAACACCCGCGGCAGAAAGCTCTAATACAGGGTCTGGGCTCACGCCTCCACTGACTTAAAAATTGCGTTGAACACTTTAGCCACTTCGCGTGCCACAAGCTATCCGGTTGAGCCTCTTGAACCGGATCGCGCCTCAACACATTTTTTGCGTTGGGCGATCTTGCTTTCGCTACTTTTTCATGCCGCACTGCTAGGGTGGCAACGAAACGTTGTTGCGCCCATGCGGCCACCGGTTTCAGGTCTTGAGATCGTGATGATGAACGCTGGCACCGAAAGCGCACCCGTCAACGCCCAAGTGCTGGCGCAGGTCAACGTAGACGGTGGCGGTCAAGCCACCCGCGGCGTGGCCTCAAACACACTGCCTTATTTTGGCGAAGCTCCAGAAGAGATTGTCTTAGAGCGTTTGATTAAGCAACGCCTGCAACTTGAAGCTGAACAACAACAGCTACTGACTCAATTGAAGTCAGCCCAGTCGACCCCAGAAAATCGTCCTGCCGAACAGTTTTTAAAAGAATCTCAACAACCCGGCCAAGACCAGCGCGATCAAGAGCAAGTTCTGCTGAACAATTCACTGACCGCCCTGTCAGAGCAAGTACAACAGTACAACCAACGCCCGCGCAAACTGTTTGACGCTCCCGCGGCACAACAAGCACGTTATGCCGAATACATTAATCTGTGGCGCCAGCGCATCGAGCAAATTGGTACGCAACAATATCCAAAGGGTAGTGACGGCAAAGCCTATGGGTCGGTTCAGGCCAGTTTGACCATCCGTTCAGACGGCGTACTCACCGACATCAGCATCGATCGCCCCTCAGACCAAGCCCTACTCAACCAAGCCGTCAGACGCATCGCGCAACTCTCCTCCCCTTTTGCGCCGTTTCCTCGCGAGATGGCCAAGCAAGTCGATCAAATTGTGCTAACGCGCACCTGGCATTTTGTCGACGGAACCCTACAGACTCGTTAATCATGATCATCACCTCGCCCGCCAGCCAGATCTCTACCCAAGCGACACGTTGCGCCGTGATCGGCAATCCTGTGTCGCATAGCCGCTCACCCGCAATTCACCAGCAATTTGCACTGCAAACAAAACTGCCGCTGCAATACGACCGCTTGCCCGCCGACGTTGATCAGTTTGTACCGACGGTGACACACTTTTTTGCGCAAGGCGGCAAAGGCTTAAACGTCACGGTCCCCTTCAAGCTTGAAGCTTGGCAAATCGCTCGCGAGCATCTCAGCGTACGGGCCACCTTGGCACAGGCTGTCAACACGCTTTGGCTGCAAGACGGTGCCTTGCATGGCTGCAACACCGATGGCATTGGCTTAGTCACAGACCTACAACGCCTGGGGCTGCCCCTAAAAGACGCACGGATCTTAATGATCGGCGCAGGTGGCGCCGCCCGTGGCGTCATTGGTCCATTGTTAGCTGCGGGCTGCGCGCATTTACGTATCATCAACCGCACCCCCGAGCGTGCGCACGCGCTGATTAGCGCCTGGCCACGTGAGCACGTGCCAACGCCTGACAGCCTGTCGGCGGGCAGCCTTGAGCAAGCCAGCTCGGCGCAAGGTTGGGATCTGGTGCTCAATGCCAGCGCAAGTAGCCTGAGTGACGCAGCGCCCGCCGTCCCTTCGGGGCTTTACGCCGCGGGCGGTTGCGCTTACGACATGATGTATGCCGCACAGCCCACCGCTTTTATGCGCCAGGCGCAAGCCGATGGCGCACAGCAGTCGCATGATGGGCTTGGCATGTTGGTCGGGCAAGCCGCTGAAAGTTTCTACTTGTGGCATGGCATACGACCAGAAACCGACTCTGTTTTACGCATGATTCGCGCAGAGCTCGATGCCTCGCGCTCAAAAAAGCCTTAAGGCGCGACGTCAAAGCATCACGAATGCCTCTGCCGCAAAATAAACTGCCGAGTTCTGAATCACCAATGCCCTTACCCCAAAATAAACTCCGGCGTTCGGAACTTACCAACCTGCGTTGGGGTTTAAACTAAACGCATGCGCACCGCCCGTCGTTATCTCGCCCGCGAAATTTATCGCTCTACTTCTGTAGTGCTGCTCGCCCTGCTTGGCTTGTTCATGTTTTTCACCTTGGTTGACGAGCTCGACAGCGTCAGCGACAAATTTCCACTAGTGGCCTTGTTTTACCTGCAAGCGCTTTCGATCCCAACCCGGCTCTACGATCTGTTACCCATCGGTTTGCTCATTGGCGCTATTTTGGCGCTCGCAGGCCTTGCGCAACGTAACGAGCTTGTAATTTTGCGCGTCTCGGGTGTAAGCGGCATGGGCTTACTCAAAATGCTATGGCTGATTTCGATTCCGATTGTGTTGGGGGCCACCGTGCTCTCAGAAGTCATCACCCCGATCGCCGAAATCAAAAGCAGTGAAGCAAATCTTCTGATGCGTGGGCGAGTCGAGGGTGGGCGCCTGGCGAGCGGCTATTGGTTCAAAGAACCCACTGAGGGCGGCGGCACGCGCGTCATCAACATTGGTAACCTGCTGGCCTCGGGCAACGCTGCTAATTTGCGTCTCTACGAATTTCCAGACGGCACAGCCCTGTCGTTGATGTCAACCGCAGAATCCGCGCGCTTTGTTGACGGGCAGTTGATTATGCAAAATGTGATCGAAACGCGCATCTCACCCGAAACCAAAAGTGTTCTGGCAGACGCTAAAGTGTCTGAGCGCCCGGTCGTTGTCAAAGAGAATTTCGCCACTCGTCAAGTTGAAACGACTCTCAGTGCCGAGCGTCTGGTGGCACGTATTCTGACTCCAGAACGCATGACACTCAAAGCCTTACATGATTACATTCAGTATCTTGACCGCAATCAGTTGCAATCCGACCGTCAAGTCGTGGCGGTGTGGCGCAAGCTTGCCTATCCGTTCACATTGGTTGTGATGTTAACGATTGCAGCACCCATTGGTTTTATGCAAACGCGTCGCGGCGGAGTCGGTGCAAAAGTCTTTCTTGGCATCTTGTTGGGCACCGGTTTTTTTATGATCAACCAGCTCGCGCTAAACGTTGGGCTACTCTATAAATGGCCACCGGTTGTCACGGCACTACTCCCCAATATTGGGGCCATGGTGCTAGCGCTTACGGCCATCCTGGCCATGGAGCACCGTAACGCCATCATTAGCAAAACCTTTGGCGTCTGGTTAGGTCGAAAGTCAACGGTATGAGCATGCGCAGCATCTGGATGGTTGGCGATATTCAAGGCTGCTGCTCATCACTTGACGAATTACTGGCGCACCCTGAAATCGCACAAGAGCCACTGGCGCGTTTTTGGTTTGCCGGCGATCTGGTCAACCGCGGCTCGCAATCGCTCGCCACCTTGAGGCGCTTGATGGCGCTTGAAGAGCGCAGCATTGCGATTCTGGGCAATCACGATCTGCACCTGCTCGCCGTCGCGGCAGGGGTGAGGCGCTTAGGCAAAAACGACACGTTGCTTGAAATACTCGAGGCGCCCGACAGTGAAGACCTGATTAACTGGTTGCGTTGGCGCCCCATGGCGCACTTTGAACTCAACCACTTATTGGTGCATGCCGGGGTGTTACCCAAGTGGGATGTGCACAAAACACTCTCGCTGGCCAACGAAGTTGAGCAAGCGCTGCGCAGCCCGAATTGGCGCAAGAGCCTAGAAAAAATGTATGGCAACGAGCCTGATCACTGGAAAGAAGGTCACACTGGGGGTAAACGGCTGCGCGTCATTATCAACGCGCTGACAAGGCTACGCATGTGCACCAGCAAAGGTCACATGGCCCTGTCGCTCAAAGCGGCTCCCGAACTCACTCAAGGCGACTTGATGCCCTGGTTTGATGTCAAAGGTCGAGCCACGCAAGACGTCACGATGGTATTTGGCCACTGGTCAACGTTAAATCTTATGCTGCGCGATAACGCAATTTGTCTGGATACCGGTTGCGTGTGGGGCGGAGAACTGACCGCCGTGCGCCTGCAAGACCGCCGCACGATTAAGGTCGCTTGTCCACAAAGTCTGGCGCCTGGCGGCAATTAACTTTTTGGCGCCCCGCGCCTCAAGTAACTATTTTTACTTAAACCAGTCAAGTAGGATCGCGTTGGTTTGCTCAGGCGCCTCGTATTGCACCCAATGGCCAATCTCAGGCAAGATGATTCCCTTGCGATTGGCGTGCGGATCAATCATATTTGCCATCAAATATTCTGGGTCACAGGTAATGTCATGCGCCCCCCACACAATCAGTGTCTGACCGCTGTAATCGTCAAGCGCAGGTCCAAGTAAATCACGCCCCGAAATCCCGCGACTGCGAAATCTGGTTTGCACACACGAATAGGTGTGAATGTCGAGCGCGAACGGATCAATCGCTTCGTCGGCGTACAACATGTGCGCCCATAAATTAAACCGCATGGCCTCGCGCAGCTCTTCGTCGCCTACAGCGCGCTTCCAGTTCACCAGTTTGCCACGTTCGCGCCTTGGGCCACCGTGTCCGCCGGGGCCGAGTATCGCTAAACTTTTAACCGGCATCCCACGAGCCGCCAGATTGGCAGAGACCAAGCCTCCAAACGAAAAACCTGAAATCTGAAACGGCGTGTTGGCTCCCAGCAGTTGCGTGATGCTTTGCTCGGTCACCGTCAACAAGTCGCCGAACTCGCCAAACAGCGGGTCACTTGAATCGCCATAGCCAGGCAAATCGACCACAAACAGCGAGAATTTTTCAGAAAGCACATCGATATTACGCGCCCAGTGCATCCAGCTGCCATGGCCGCCATGTATCAGCAACAAAGGCTCGCCCGAGGCGTCGCCGTATTGCCGCCAACTCACCTGGTGATCGCCCACGTCCACTGCATGACGCACCGCACGACTCTCGTGCTGGTCAATCCAGGCTTGGGTGTTGGGGTCGTTCCAGTGTGCCATGTCTTTGTCTCTTTGATCAGTTGCTTCAGTTTTAGCTTAACGGGCGGGGTATCGCCAAGCGATTTTGTCAGCAGAAGGTTTACAACTGTGCCGCAAACGCCAATGCAAAACCAGTTGCCACCCTATCTGACTTAGAATATAACAAAGGCCTCATAGATAAAACCACGAAGTCAAGATGGCAAAGGCCGGCATCGATCGCCTAAGAGGTGGTTGTCTAAATTGGTTTTTTCAACCTGAACGCAGTACTTTTGATTTGTAGACGGCTGCTGACTCTAAGGCTTCAAAGCCGCTTGTCATTCGCGTCCGCGCTGATATTCACAAACAATTTTTTGAGACGTACCCCATTATGATTATTGATGTTCACGGCCATTTCACGACAGCGCCACCTCAAGTTGCTAAGTTTCGTGCAGAGCAGATCGCCGAGTTTGACCGAACCGGCCGCGCACCTACTGCGCCCCCACCGGCTGTGACAGACGCCGAGATTCGTGACGGTATCGATAACAATCAATTGCGCATCATGCGCGAGCGTGGCATTGACTTAACGATCTTTTCACCCAAAGCGGTGGCAATGGATCACCACCGTGGCAACGAAGACACCAATGTCGTCTGGGCGCGCTACAACAACGCGCTCATTCATCGCGTCTGTAAGATGTATCCCGACAACTTTGTCGGAGTCTGCCAGTTGCCTCAGGCACCTGGCGTTGCGCCTGGGGCGCGCGTCTTTGAAGAGCTTGAGCGCTGCATCAACGAGTAT